>Ga0209042_1000523_pt1 | contig 40362 bp, 33 predicted proteins | sample SaaInlV_200m_DNA_6_FD_184649 | JGI IMG/M metagenome (GOLD analysis project Ga0209042, IMG submission 184649) | Marine microbial communities from expanding oxygen minimum zones in the Saanich Inlet - SI037_S2LV_200m_DNA (SPAdes) (version 2) | ecosystem: Environmental > Aquatic > Marine >...
ACAGCCTCTTTTTCGATCGAAGACGAAATCGGCTTCGGGCCAAACAGGCCGGGCGGGGGGGTACCGGCACGGTGATGCGCCGGAAGGGATTGAAGGCGGTGGTGGTCCAGACGCGTCAAGCCGCCACCCGGGCAAACCAGCCGATGGATGTGAAAGGCGTCAAAGAGGCCGGAGCCCAGCTCAAGCGGGTGTTGAGCAAAATGGATCCCACTCAGCTTCGTCTGGCCAGTTGGGGAACCACCGTTTTAGTGGAATACATGAACAAGTTTCACATCCTTCCGGTCAGGAATTACCAGAGCGGCCAGGATCCGGAAGCGGAAAAGCTGTTCGCCGACATATTTCTGAAAGACTATTTCGGCCGGAAAATTCCAGACGGGTGTTTCAGTGGGTGCAATCTGGCCTGTGCAAAAGGGGCGGAGGATGTCACTTTGACACGGGGACCCTGGGCGGGAGAGAAGGTCGGCATTGACGGTCCTGAATACGAAACCATTGGTGCGGTGACGGCCATGGGTGTATTTGATCCGCAGTTTGTGATGGAATACAACTGGTATTGTGACGAATATGGATTGGATACCATTTCAACCGGTGTGACCATGGCGTTTCTGATGGAATGCTGGCAGCGGGGATACCTCACAAAAGAGGATAGCGAGTACGACCTGAACTGGGGCAATGTGGCGTCAGCCGACCGGCTGTTGCACGAAACGGCCAATGGAACGGGGTTGGGGGCTATCTGTGGAGATGGGACCGTGCGCGCCAGGGAATGGGTAGCGAAACGGCATTCCGACCGGACGGGGGCGCCCCGGGAGGAAGTTTTAAATGAACTGAAAGCGTTCGCCATGGAAGTGAAAGGGCTGGAATTCAGTATGTACAGCACCAAGGAGTCCCTGGCCCAGCAGGGCGGATACGGGTTTGCTTTGAAAGGTCCGCAACATGACGAGGCATGGTTGATTTTCATTGACCAGGTCCACAAAGAACTGCCCACGTTCGAGATGAAAGCCGAAGCGCTGAAGTGGTTTCCATTGATTCGAACATGGTTTAATGCGGTGGGGCTTTGTAAGCTCCCATGGATTGATGTAAGGCATCCGGATGCGGCGAAAACGGCCAACCCGGCCCAGAATACGCCGACGCTTGCGTACTATGTGAACTATCTTAACGCCACCACGGGGTCCAAAAAGACCCTGCAGGATGTCCTCAATGACTCAGAGAGGTTATACCACCTTCAGAAGATGATCAACCTGCGCCAGGGAAAAGGGACGAGGGTCAGTGACCAGATTCCCCTTCGCGCCATGGGACCCGTTTTTACCAATGAATATGAGGGACGTTCAGAATATTATGACGAGTGGTTGAGAGAGCAGACCGGTCAGAAGCTGCTGCCTGCCGGCGTTGAAGAGCGGTTGAAGATGCTGATTGAGCTGCGAAAAGAGGCCTATCAGAAGCTCTGCGATTCAGTATACCTAGAAAAGGGTTATACGACTGATGGGGTTCCCCTGCCCGAGACCCTGGAGCGCTTCGGACTGCTGGATGAGCGTGCGGCAGCACTGCTTTCGGAACATGGACTGGGATGGGGAGACGACAGGCGCCTGTCCAACTGATGCCTAGTGTTCGTCAAGGAGGAATTTGTGGTTATATCCGTCAATTTTTATGGCCTGCAACGAATGGTGGCCCAGACCGACGAGGTGCAGATGTCTCTTTCAGATGGAACCCGTGTGGATCACGTTCTGGAAGCTGTCCAGGAGCGATTTCCAACGCTGCCCCTTCAAAAGGAGGACCTTCTCATTACGGTCAATGACAAGGTTTCGACGGCAAACCAACTGCTGAAGGAAAGGGATAAAATTTCTTTACTGCCCCATATCGGAGGGGGTTAAAGGAGAGAAAATGAAAGAAAAAACAAAAACGCCGACCTGCGCACTCTGCGATGCTGAAATGCCTGAAAAAATCTGTGTGACGCAGGAAGGGAAGGGGGGCAAGGGATGCCCCACCCTGATTGAAAAGAAGATCCTGGCAGAATCCAATCGAGAATACGATATTCCGGATGTCAGGAATTTTGCCCGGAAGGCCTCGATCCAGGAAGCGGAATGCTACGCCAACCGTGATCAACGCCCTTACATCATGCAGCCCACCAAGACCCGCATTGTGGAGATCTGTGAGTTTGCCAAGAAAATGGGATATGAGCGGCTAGGTCTGGCGTTCTGTGTGGGGCTGGCGAGAGAAGCGCGGTTGGTAACGGATATCCTCGAAAGTCATGGGTTTGACGTGGTTTCGGTGCTCTGCAAAGCGGGACGAACTTCCAAAGAACTGATTGGTCTTGAGGAGTCGGAAAAGATCTTTCAGGGAGCGGAGGAGGCCATGTGCAACCCCGTCTATCAGGCCAAACTGCTGGATCATGAGAAATCACAGTTCAATATCGTGCTGGGCCTGTGTGTGGGGCATGATTCACTCTTTTTCAAATATGCGGAAGCGCCTACCACAGTGCTGGCGGTCAAAGACCGGGTAACCGGGCACAATCCCCTGGCAGCCATCTATCTATCCGAGTCCTATTACCGAAAAGTCAGACATCCGAAGATCGTATCAGCCAAATGATGTGGGTGCACATGAGGAAAAACAGCCGATGGCCACATTGAAAGAGCTGATCAAGGGCGCCCCGGTTCATGAGCGGCGCCTGGAACTTCGGTCCTATCCCCTGGAGGATGGACGGTTGATTATTGAAGGATGGCTGCGGGATGAGCGTCTGGTTGACGGGTACCACTGGAACGGCGTTCGCCGGGAGCCCGGAGTGGTGCACTGGATGTGCATCCGATTTCTCGTGGGTGACTGGCCTCTGACCATTCTGGAAGCGGAAGGGGAAATGCCCAATGTTCCTCACCAGCTTTGCTCCTCGACCCTTGAAGGGATCAAACGGGCGGTGGGCATTAAAATTGTTGCGGGGTACAGCGAACAGATCCGAAAAATATTCGGTGGGGTTCGTGGGTGCAACCATCTGACCCATCTGATGATGGTCATGGGTACGGCGGCGCTTCACGGCTACTGGACCCACCATACCCGGAAACCGAGGCCGGTTCCCCGTTCCCTGGAGGAATTCGAAGCGCTGCCTCAGCTGCTCAACAGCTGCGCCTTATGGGGCAAGGACGGCCCCATCATGAAAGACTTGAAGGCGGCCATTGAAATGTCCGGAAAAGCTCAGTGAATATCTAAAATAGTCTGATCATCTCCTTGATGTTTTCCAGGATCATGTGGGGATTTTCAGCCATGAGCGCTTCCTGGTCGTCCAGGCCGCTGAGGACCCCGATGCTCATCATTCCGGCAGCGTTGGCTGCGCGGATGTCTACGTGTGAATCCCCGATATAAACGCATTTCTCAACCTTTACACCCAGCCGGCGGCTACACTCGATCAGTGGATCGGGGAAAGGTTTTTTCCTGGGGGCGTCTTCAATGGCGATAACGACGTCCAGGTGTTTTTTGATGTCGTTCTTTTCAAGGGGCGTCAGTTTTCTGTCGATGTATAATCGCTCCGTTGATGTCACAATGCCGATGGGAATTCTCAAACCCACAAGCCTGTCGAAGAGTCGGGTCACACCGTCAAACAATTTTACCTGGTCCTTGAATGTACTTCGTGAAGTATTTCTCGCAACCGTCATGAATTCATTAATGATTTTATCTTTTTTGTGTTGCAGATCTTCGGGGATCAGTTTTTCGATGACCTCCAGCCCTCCGCCGGTCATGAATTCAATCACCACGTTCTTGGGCGCCGGGGGCAGCCCGATGGTTTCAAGGATGGTTTCCATCAGTTTGAAGTAAACCGGGACTGAATCGATGAGGGTGCCGTCCAGGTCGAAGAGGGCGCATTTTATATCAGGGATTTTCTTTGTGATGAATTGAGATTTCTCAGCCAAAGGGTCTCCTTCTTGAATCGGAATCAAGAGTGTATAAACTGCTTGAGGGTTTCGAAATATTTTCTTCCCCCAATAACCCACGTGTCATTGTGCCCCGCGCCCTCAATGGCATAAAATGCCTTGGGTTCAGCGCTCGCTTCAAAGAGACGTTCTCCCATTGAGAAAGGGATGATTTCGTCCCGGTTGCCGTGGATGATCAGCTTGGGAATGGCGATATCTTTGATTTTCTCAAGATTGTTGTAGTGAGCCGGCAGGAGGGGAGATAGAAGCGCGAAAAGGGGCATGGTTCGGGCCATGGCTTTTGTGGAAGTAAAAGCGCTCTCCAGGATCATTCTGTCCGCTTGCCTTTGAACGGCAATCTCCGTGGCCACCGCCGCCCCCAGAGATCGACCGAACAGGATGATGCGATCCGGGGGAATCCCCAATCTGTTCCTGAGATAGTCATAAGCCGCCAACCCGTCCAGATACACCCCTTCCCTGGAAGGGCGCCCTTTGCTTTTTCCGTATCCCCGGTAGTCAAAAATGAATACCTGAAACCCCTTCTTCAGGAGCTCTCGAATATTATGGAGGCGGTGACTGATATTGCCGGCATTGCCGTGACAGAAAAAGATGACCGGGGATTTCCCAGGCAGGGGGAAAAACCATCCATGGAGTTTGGTTCCGTCCTCCGCTTTAAAGTTTATGGACTCATATTGCAGACCCATCTGATCCGGGGTCATATCAAAATCGGTCTGGGGATGGAATACAAAAAAGTTTTCAATCTGAGAATAAAAGCTGATGAAAAAAATGACCCCCAGAAGCGGAATCAGGATAATTGACTTTTTGCGAATAACAAGCATTGGCCTCCAATCTTTCTAAACGTGTATTTCGCCATTTGCAAAAAGAAGGTTTCGTGGGGAAAAAACAAAAGCCCCCATCAGAATATGGCTTTAATTCTATTGCTGAATCCAAATTTTTGCAACAGCATCATTTATATGTCGTTTACTCGCAGCTTATGCTCGGATATAATCCATCTCAGAAAGATTATCGCCTTTCCGGCTCGGCCCCGCAAAACGATTTTGGAAAAGCTGTGAAAGACGCTACCCGTTATCAGAAGATCCCATGACCAGTATTTACCAACATTCCCTGCAATTGTTGAACACCGCTTGCCTAAAACTCGACCTTAAGCGCTCCGGGTTCCTTCTCGGTTGTTTCTTTCTCTGTCTGGGGGCGGCGGTGCGCACTCGGAGCTATCTGGCCGGCATATCCCTGTGGAATGATGAAGCCGCTTTGGCCGGGAATCTGCTTGCGAAACCAATGGCGGCCCTTTTCGGGCCACTGGATGTGGGCCAGATAGCGCCCATTGGATTCTGCCTGGTTGAAAAATTCAGCATTCTGCTTCTGGGCAATAATGAGTTATCACTGCGATTGCTTCCCTTTTCTGCCGGGATGGTTGCATTGCCCCTGGCTTTTCTGTTTGCCCATCGGAGTGTCGGACCCTTTTGCGCCGTGTTGTGTATGGCACAACTGGCGGTTATCCCCGAAGCCGTTTATCACGCAAACAATCTTAAACCCTATTCCCTCGATCTCGCTATTGCCATAGGCCTTATGTTGCTGGCATGGGGTGGCGGGTCTGTGGTTTGTTCTCGAAAAAAACTTCTGTGGCTTGGCTTTTGGGGAAGTATCGCCCCGTGGTTTTCATTTTCAGCGGTGTTTATTCTATTCGGGATCGGCGCTGCCGTAATGATCCGCTGCACCCTCAGCCGGTATTGGAGAGGACTTGTTTTATTTTCGGTGGTCTCTTTTGCCTGGATATTCAGTTTCTGGCTCCAATACCGGTTTTTGCAATCACAAACTCAAGACCTGTATCTCTTAAATTTCTGGGACAAATATTTTATGCCTTTCCCGCCATTTGTTCCGGGGGATTTGGAATTTTTCTCGGATGTGCTCATACGGATTTTCAAGAACCCATTGTGGACACTGGGCGCGAGGGGATCTGCTCTTTTTTTCCTGGTGGGTTGTATCCTCCTTTGGAAAAGGAACCGGCAATTACTGGCTTTGATTCTCCTGCCTTTAATCTTGAATCTATTGGTTTCCGGTTTTCACAAATACCCCTTCGGGGAACGATTGTTGTTGTATGGCGTTCTCAATCTCTATATTCCCATTGCTGTATTCCTGGAATGGATATGGCGCTACAAATGGCGCTTTGCGTGGCTCAAATATGCTGCTATTCTATTAATTGCCTTGAACCTGGTAAAGCCGACGGTGGAAGCGGCTAGGTGTCTTGTTTACCCGATCAGGATCGAAGAAATGAAACCAGTGGTGACCTATCTTGCGGATCAGCACGAACCCGGTGACACGTTTTTGGTACACAACAACGCTTATCACACCTTTTCGTATTATCAAAAGCGATTTCATATTGACTCCCATGCCATAAGGGTGAGCCAGGCGCTCACACCGGAGACGTTAAACAAAATTACCCAAGACCTGAGTTCTCTCACGGGGCGCGTGTGGCTGGTATTCGGGCATGCCAGAAGACTTGGCGGGACGGATTATGAAAAGGCTTTTTTGAATGAGGCAAAAAAGCGGGGTCAATTGATCGACCAGAGTGTCCATGCGGGTGCATCTACCTATCTGTTTCATTTCCCTGCCTCTGAACTGAAAATCGATAACCAAAAAAACTGAAACAAGGAGGTTTCTAAGTGCCCTGGCGGAAGTATCACACAATCTGGTTTGTCATGGCCTTTGGGTGGGTGGCGCTCTATGTGGTGCGCATGGGGATTTCCCCCGTGCTGGGCATGATCATGAAAGAATTCCAAATTTCCTATGCCACCGCCGGATCTCTTTTCAGCGCTATTTTTCTCTCTTACACCCTCATGCAGGTGCCGTCCGGGTATCTCGGGGATCGTTTCGGCAGACGAAAAATCCTCATTATAAGCACCCTGCTGTGGTTTTTTTTCTCCCTCGGCACAGCCCTGGTCCAGAGTTTCGTCATGCTGGTGGTCGTCCGCTTTTTGACCGGGTTTGCCCACGGCGCCTATTTCGGAAATGAGAAACCGACCATCGTGGCCTTTACCCCCATTGAAAAAATGGGTCAGGGCCAGGCCGTATCTTTTATGGGGCTCGCATTCGGATTTTTTCTGGCGGTGTTTTTCTCAGGGATGATTGCCGATTACACCCACAACTGGCGGTGGGTTTTTGTGGTCTTTGCGTTTCCTTCCATCATCACCAGCTTCCTGGTTTTTAAATATGTGCAGGATCCCAAACCCGTTCCGAAAGAGGATGCAGCCCAGATACGCGCGGCTTACCGAAAGGCATTCATGGGTCGTGATCTGTGGCTCATGTATACCTTAGGTTTCACGATGCTCTACGCCTACTGGCTACTGGCCACCTGGATGCCCTCCATATACATGGAAATGGGCATTTCGACGATCACCGCAAGTTCCGTTCTCTCCGGGATACTGGGTCTGGTGGGTCTTCCCGGTTTGTTTATCATCGGGACGCTGAGCGATACGTTCTCGAGAAGGGGGGTGGGGCGGAAGTGGTTTGTGGCCGCCAGTGCACTGATTTGGGCGCTTTTGATGTTCGCCATGGCCTATGCGGTGGAGATCCGAGCATCCAGCACCTTGATTACCGTTCTCTATTTGACCTCCGGGTTTTTTGCATTCGGGGTGTGGCCGCCATACTATGCGCTTCTGGGCGAACTGGCGCCAAAAGAAATCGTGGGAACCACATTTGGTCTGGCCAATCTGATCGGGTTTTTGAGTTCCTGGGTCGCCCCGTTTTTTACGGGATGGATAAAGGATACCACCGGCTCTTTTTCGGGTGGTTTATATGTGGCGGCGTTCGTGTTGGCGACGGGGATTATTCTCATCCTGGCAGTTAAAACGCCTCAAAGGCAGAAAAGCAAAAGCAAAAGCAAAAGCAAGGGAACTTGACGTTTTCATATACAAAGACTAAAAACATTGCAATCTTTTTAGACGTTTTGATATAATCTCACCACTATTTTCAGGACTTCGCAAACCGCGATTTCATCTGGGCTGCCTGCTGCGGCAAACTGAAGGCGCAATGTGCCGGAAAACTGACACCTGAAACGCCGCATCAAAGCACGTCAACTAAGGTATCCATATGAAGAAAAAAATTCTGGTGGTTGATAATCATCCGGTCATTTTAAAGTATATGACCAGCCTCCTTGAAAAACATGGGCATCAGGTTAAGACAGCGGGAGACGGTCTTTCCGCACTTGACATTCTGAGGACATTCACTCCTCATGTGATGTTCATCGACCTGGTTATGCCCAACATTGATGGGGAACAGTTATGCCGGATTATTCAGGAGATGCCGGCATTAAAGGAGACTTATACCGTTATTCTCTCGGCAACTATCGCCGAAAAATCCTGGGACTTTCATGAACTGGGCGCCGATGCTTTTATAGTAAAGGGGCCATTTGATCAGATGGAAAAGCATGTTCTCGCTGCCATAGAGCAATCGGACCACCATGTTTCAATGGATTCGCCCGATAGAATTATGGGGTCTAAAGGGGTCTATAAACGGGAGATAACCAGGGAGCTCATATGGGCCAAAGGGCATCTTGAAACGATTTTGGGCAACATATCGGATGGTATAATAGAACTTTCCCTTGAAGGAAGGATAATTTTTGCCAATCCTGCGGCTATTTCTTTCATGGGCACCTCGGAGGAGGTATTACTGGGCTCAACGTTTTTAGAATTGATCCATGGGCGTGATCGCCAGAGGGCTGAAAAGTTACTGTTAAAAATAAAGAGTGGCTCAGGGAGGGTAACCCTGGAGACCCCTCTGCTCATGAACAGCAGGCACATATCACTTAGCATGTTGTGGGTCAAAGAAAACGACACCCCCTCCATCATGGTTGTCCTCAACGATATCACCGAAGTTATTCAAGCGGAGGAAGTCCTTAAGAGGGAACATCAGGCACTTGAACGGCAACGTTTAACCCAGATCATTGATTTTCTCCCCGATGCCACCATGGTGATTGATCTGGAAGGGAAGGTGATCGCCTGGAACCGGGCCATTGAGCATATGACCGGCACAAAGGCCCGGGATATGCTGGGAAAAGGAGACTATGAATATGCCATCCCCTTCTACGGGGAGAGACGGCCGGTTTTGATCGACCTCGTGGGCCAATGGAATAAAGAGATAGAGGAGAAGTATCAGTATGTGAAAAAGATAGGGGAATCACTGGTTTCCGAAACCTATGACCCGCTTGTTAAACCCGGAGGATTTTTGTTGAACAAGGCCTCTCTGCTTTATGACAGCGCTGGTGAAGTCATGGGGGCCATCGAATCAATTCGCGATATCAGTGAAATGAAAGAATTTGAGGAGGCGCTGAAGGAGAGTGAGGAGAAATATCGCCTGTTGGTGGAACACGCCAATGATGCCATATATATTGTTCAGGGTGAGAGGCTGATATTCTTCAATCCCAAAGCAGAAAAGATATCGGGACACACTGCTGAGGAATTGGCTGAAATTCTTTTTATTGACATTGTTCATCCTGAAGACAGAAGTATGGTTCTTGAGCGGCACAAGAAAAGATTGAATGGCGAAGCACCTCCCAGCATTTATCCTTTCAGGCTTGTTAACAGGTCCGGGGAGACGTTATCGGTAGAATTGAACGCCGTTCTGATCAAATGGGAAGGGCAGCCCGCTACCCTCAATTTTCTAAGGGACATTACGGAACAAAAAAAACTGGAAGCCCAACTCCACCAGGCCCAGAAGATGGAGGCCATGGGTACTCTGGCCGGTGGTATCGCCCATGATTTCAACAATCTGCTCATGGCCATCCAGGGCCGTGTCTCCATAACACTGATGGAAAAGGATTCTTCCCATCCGGATTTTGAACACTTAAGGGGAATAGAGGGGCATGTTGAAAGTGCCGTTACCCTGACCCGGCAACTTTTAGGGTTTGCCAGAGGTGGAAAATATGAAGTCAAGCCAACTGACTTAAATGGGCTTATCCAAAAACAAAATAAAATGTTCGGCCGGACCAAGAAAGAGATCACCATAAAGGGCACCTATGAAGAAGGCCTCTGGTCTGCGGAGATTGACCGGGGCCAGATTGAGCAGGTTCTTTTAAATCTTTACGTGAATGCCTGGCAGGCCATGCCGGGGGGTGGTGATCTTTATGTGGAAACAGAGAATGTGATAATTGGCGCCGACTATGTCAAACCGTTTGTTATTGAGCCGGGGAGGTATGTGAAAATATCCGTCAGGGACACGGGCATCGGAATGGACAAATCAACCCGGGAAAGGATATTTGATCCTTTCTTCACCACAAAAGAGATGGGTCGGGGGACCGGTCTGGGGTTGGCGTCGGCATATGGCATCATCAAAAATCATGGTGGGTTCATTAATGTTTACAGTGAAAAAGGTCATGGAACTATTTTTAATGTCTATTTGCCGGCTTCTCTGAAGGACGTCATTGAGGAGAAGCGGTTGGCCGGGGAGATATTAATGGGGTCTGAGACGGTCCTTTTTGTGGACGACGAGGTCATGATCATTGAAGTGGCCGAAGAATTGTTAAGGTGGTTGGGTTACAAAACCTTGATCGCCGGAAGCGGAAAACAGGCTATCGAGGTATTTGAAGCGCACAAAGAGCGGATTGATATGGTGATTCTGGATATGATCATGCCGGATATGAGCGGCAGCGAGGTTTATGACCGGTTGAAACACATAAGCCCCGAAGTAAAGGTTCTCCTTTCCAGTGGATACACCATCAATGGTGCTGCAAGCGAGATAATGAATCGAGGTTGCAACGGGTTTATACAGAAACCCTTTAAGATCGAGGAATTGTCTCGAAAAATAAAAGAGATCTTTGATGGGAAATAGGATCAGATAAGCGATAATAATCCCCGATACGCCTCAATACAACCACTGGAAACCAATTCACTCGAAGAATCCGTATAAGGATCGTTCATGTATGACATGGCGCATGAAGTAGCGGATAGGGCTGCAAGATCTGCCGGTGAGGTGTTGAAGCAGAAGTTTGGAAATGTCCACCACATCGGTAAGAAAGGGGAAATTGATTTGGTGACCGAAGCGGAGATTGCCGCCGAAAAAATCATCTTGGAAATGCTTAGCAAGCATTTTCCGAAAGACAATATCCAGTCCGAGGAGGCGGGCGTTCAGGACCTCTCCTCAAACAGGACCTGGATCGTCGATCCCCTGGACGGAACAACGAACTTTGCCCACGGGTTCCCCTTTTTTGCCGTTTCCATTGGCCTTGAAATTGATGCGGAAATTGTTCTGGGTATTGTCTACAATCCTGTCATGGATGAATTCTTTGAAGCACGAAAAGGGCAGGGTGCTTTCCTGAACGACAGACCGATTCATGTTTCAAATGCTCGGAATATGAGCGATTCTCTACTGGCCACCGGTTTCCCCTACGATATCCGTGAAAGATCCAACCGGATCTTTGAGCGATTCAGGACCATGGTCCTTTCTTCACGGGGGGTTCGAAGGGCGGGATCTGCCGCCATTGACATGTGTTATGTGGCATCAGGCCGGCTGGACGGTCTCTGGGAGGAAAATCTGAAACCCTGGGATACGGCGGCCGGCGTCGTTATTGTGTCGGAGGCGGGTGGCAGATTGAGCACCTGCGACGGACAGGCGTTTACACCTTCCCAACAAAGCTTGGTGGCTTGCACTCCCATGATCCATGGAGAGTTGGTCAAGGCGCTGAATGGCTGATCTATTCTCCTTGGCTTCACTCAATCGCATCACCCAAATCTGACCTAAATCTGAGCGTCTCCTTTGTGAACTTATTTTCGAGTGTAGATTAGTGGAACTTTGAAATTTCCATGAAATCTGCTATGGTGACGCTGGGTTTTGACTTGGGTTGTTGTATTTTTTCAAAGGCACGTGGGACACAGAGAGAACGAGAAATGAATGAATTCCGTTTCAAGTGCTTGAAAGGCATGTCACTTTTTTTTGCGTTCTTTTTCGTTACCATCACTTGTGCTCAGGGCGATATGTCTGGCAAAAACAACCCTTGTGTACTTCCGGAGATTCGAACGGACCTAAGACCCGACCCGGGAGGTCCTCCCACCAGGGTTTCCGTGGGTATCCACATGTTTGATTTGTCGGAAATCAATGATGTGAAGCAGACGCTGACCTGGGATTTCGTCGTGGCACTGACCTGGACCGATCCGAGGCTCGCCGTTTTTGCCGGGTGCCAGGTTCCACTGGAAAAGGTGTGGTCGCCGCAGCTCGACTTTTTTAATTCAGGGCGTCTGTTTAAGCGGGTTTCCGATCAGGTGGACATCGGCCCAAATGGTAAGGTCCGATACCTTCAGCGGTATCTCGGTCCTCTGGCCACATACCATAATCTTAAGGAGTTTCCATTTGATTCTCACAAGTTCCGTATTTGGCTCAGTAGTTTCCAGTACGACGAAAATGAGGTGCAACTGTTTGTTGACAAGAAAATGACCGGGAGAAGGAAGCTGTTGAATATCTCCGACTGGGCTATCAAGGGCGTTAAGGGGAGTGTTGACCGTACTTTTGCCGAAGCCCTTGGCCGCTTCCACTCTCTTTACGAGTTCGAGATCTCCGCTGAGCGTCAAACGGGTTATTACCTGTGGAAAGTGATGTTGCCCCTTTGCCTTATTGTATTCATGTCCTGGGCGGTGTTCTGGATTAGTCCGGCCCAATTCGGGCCGCAGATCGGCCTCTCCGCAACATCTATGTTGACGTTGATAGCGTTCCAGTTCGCAATGGCCAGTATTCTTCCAAAGGTCTCCTATTTCACAATCCTCGATAAATTCATTACCGGGTCAACTATCCTGGTTTTTCTGGCGCTGCTTGAATCCCTTTCCACCACTTTTCTTGTGGCTTCGGAACATACAAAATTGGCGTTGCGTATTGATAATTATTGTCGTATCGCGTTTCCGCTTGCGTTCGTAATTATGGTGTTTTTCATATTTTTCAGGTGACATCTAAAAAACAATTAGGGAAATTTTTCTTGTTTTTCCGGTTCCTAAATAGATATGTCGTTGTTGAACCCTTTATTTGGAACGATACAAAGGAGGCTCTATAAAATGGATCGAACAAAACGTTTCAATTTCTTTCCACTGGTGTTTGTTGCTGTGCTTCTTTTTTTATTCCTGCCTGCAGTGGGAATTTCGGCGCAGGAAGACAAATCCACTAAACCCAACATTGTCATTATCTGGGGGGATGATATCGGGCAAACCAACGTCAGTGCCTACTCCATGGGCATGATGGGATACAGAACGCCCAATATCGACCGCGTGGCCAAGGAAGGGATGATCTTCACCGACTACTACGCCGAACAGAGCTGCACGGCGGGACGTTCCGCCTTCATAACGGGGCAGAGCGTCTTCCGTACCGGCCTCAGCAAGGTCGGGATGCCGGGCGCAGACCTGGGCATGAAAAAGGAAGACCCCACCATTGCGGAGCTGCTGAAACCGCTGGGTTATGCCACCGGGCAGTTCGGCAAGAATCATCTGGGCGACAAAGATGAGATGCTGCCCACCAACCATGGTTTTGATGAGTTTTACGGGAACCTTTATCACCTGAACGCCGAAGAGGAGCCGGAACACCGGGACTATCCGAAAAAGCCTGAGTTTCGGAAGAAATTCGGCCCCCGAGGCGTGATCCACAGCTTCGCCCTGCCGGATGGCGGCCAGAAAATCGAAGATACCGGACCTCTGACCAAAAAGCGCATGGAGACCGTGGACAGGGACATCGCCAAAAGGGCGGCCGCCTTCATCGAGGCGCAACACAAGGCCGGCAAACCGATCTTCATATGGGTGAATTTCACCCACATGCACTTCCGCACCCATGTCCCCGCGGAGATCCTGGAGCAATCCGGACGCTGGCAAAGCGTGTACCATGACGCCATGATCGAACATGACCAGAACGTGGGTACGGTGCTCGATAAACTGGATGAACTGGGAATGGCCGACAACACCATTGTGTTGTACGGCACCGATAACGGCCCGCACATGAACACTTGGCCGGACGCCGGCATGACGCCCTTTCGAAATGAAAAAAACTCCAACTGGGAAGGCGCCTACCGGGTGCCCGCAATGGTCCGCTGGCCCGGCAAAATCAAGCCCGGCACAATTTCCAACGAGATCATGTCCCATTTGGACTGGCTGCCTACCTTTCTGGCGGTCGCAGGTGACCCGGACATCAAGGAAAAACTGAAGAAAGGCTACACGGCGGGCGACAAGACCTTTAAGGTGCATTTGGACGGCTACAATTTCGTGCCTTACCTGACCGGCCGGGAGCAGAAGGGTCCCCGCGAGGAATTCTTCTACTTTTCCGATGATGGCGATCTGCAGGCACTGCGTTTCGAAAACTGGAAGGTGGTCTTCGCCCAGCAAAAAGCGCCGGGGACCATGCTGGTCTGGAGCACGCCCCTTGTGAAAACACGGATACCTTGGCTCTTTAACCTGCGTACTGACCCCTATGAGCGGGCGTCCATCACCTCCAACACCTACTGGGACTGGTACCTGGACCATGCCTTTCTCCTGGTGCCGGCACAGGCCTATGTGGGCAAGTTCCTGGAGACGTTCAAGGAGTTTCCGCCTCGTCAGAAGGCGGCCAGCTTTACCATCGACCAGGTCATGGAAAAGCTCGTTCCTCCAAATGGCTGATTCGCCGAGAAGCACCCTGAAGCATTGGCCAATGCAGAAAAGGGTAAATAGTTAAAATAAAAGACCAAGTGATAAAGGAGATGCAGAAAAATGGGGAAAAAATCGAAGTTATCAATCTGTGCATCACTATTCACATTCACTGCACTGGGCTTTTTCCTTTGGGGTCCATATGACGGTCAGACAGGGAGCGGCATTGAGCTTGTAAAGCAGGTGCAGGCTGCCGGTGGATCTGAGTACAGCTCAAATGTGAAGAGTCCCACGGGAACTATGAGCCCCCGCGACATGTATTTCCCAGGAACCGAAAAACTCGCCCCGAATGAAATGCGAATAATTTCTTGTGGCACAGGCATGCCGGCAGCACGACGCAGTCAGGCCGCGACTTGCTGGCTGCTCGAGCTTGGCAATGGGGATAAGTTCCTTTTCGATATCGGCACAGGTTCCGGGGCAAATATCGCAAGTCTCAATATCCCCTACGATTACCTTGACAAGGTATTCGTTAGCCATCTTCACTCTGATCACGTTGGAGATATGGATAGCCTTTGGATCGGTGGCTGGACCGGCGGAAGGCACGGGGCGCTCAATGTCTGGGGGCCAAGTGGAGCGAAACCGGCGTTAGGAACCAAACATTTTATCGAAAAACTAAAGGACACTTTTAGCTGGGATTACGCAGGACGACTCGGAATTATTCCCACTGGTGGCGGCGATATCAAAGTTACTGAATTTGATTACCGTCAGGTAAACAAAGTTGTGTATGAAAAAAACGGGGTTACCATCCGTTCCTGGCCGGCAATCCATGCCATCGACGGCTCGGTCAGCTACAGTGTGGAATGGAAAGGACTCAAATTCGTATTCGGTGGCGACACCATCCCGAACAAGTGGTACGCCAAATTCGCAAAAAATGCTGATATTGCTATTCACGAATGCTTTATGCCCCCTAATCTGATGATGGAGAAGTACGGGTTCAGCGCGGCAGCAGCACTTAATGTCGCTGTGGGCGTTCACACGCCTCCCGCATCATTCGGCAAAGTGATGAGCGACATCAAGCCGCGTTTGGCAATTGCCTATCATTTTTTTAATGATTTTGACACGCGCTATCCCATTCAGAAGGGCATTCGAAGGACCTATGACGGCCCGTTGACCATGGCGACTGACCTGCTGGTCTGGAATGTGACGAAGGACGATATACGTGTACGGCAAGTCATCGTGGACGATGAATCATGGCCAACTAAATCGCCCACAAAACCAGGCCAACCGGATGCTTCAGCCAAAGTTGAGTTCTCTCCCTTCATAAAGGACGGCGAACTAGATATGAGTAAAACCCTTGATCCACTCATCGAAAAGTTCAAAAAGGAGAACAATTTGAAGTAAGGGCCTTTCACACATCTTTCAGGCTCGTTTTCAAATGGAGTTTTAGCCAGTGTCTATCCATAGAGCCACCAAAATGAACAAGTTCTCCGCCATCATCTTTTTCTTCGGTATATCCGTCCTTGCCTTTGCGTCTTCCTCACGGGCGGATTGGATCAACCTCACAGGCGCTCAGAGCGCTCCTAATATCGCCGAAATCTATATCGAAGATGACCGGATTCGTCTGGTACTGGAAATCTATGTGAAAGACATTGCAAACTTCATCCATCTGATTCCGGAAGACTGGATCAGGAAGAGCGGGACCGAGCTTCCGCCCATAGAAGAACGGATGAAGCGATTTTCCGCTGAAACCTTTCAGTTCATTACCGATGACAAAGACAGATTGCACGCGGAACGGATCCTGGTGGAACAACGCCTGCGGAAAGATCGATCCAATCCCTTTGCCGGGACCATCAACCCCATGACCCGCCAACCGGTCCCCGGTCCCCCGGAAGACAAAAGGGTGCTTTATGCCGATCTGATCTACCCTTTTAAAACCAAACCGAAGACGCTGACCATTATTCCGCCCCTTTCCAAGAGTGGCTGGCCGGCCGTCTCCATCGGTTTTATCGTCTACCAGAACGGCGTGCCTGTGGTTGATTATCGATTCCTGCCGGGATCGGCCAAACTGCACTTGGATTGGGACGATCCCTGGTACAGCAAGTTTGAAAGCAAGGCTCTTAAGCGCTGGCAGGAATCGGGTCTGATGATTTATCTTTATGTGGAGCCCTATGAGGTTCGGAATGAAATCCTGGTTCGGGTCAAAGACCTTGAGCAATGGATGGATCTGGGGCTGAAGGGTGAACAGTTTATTGAAGTAGATGAGTTCGAAGCATTGAAAAAGAAGATCGGCGCATTCCTTCTAGAGCATAGCAAGGTGTTGATTGATGGCAAAAAGCTCAGGCCGATCCTCGATCGGGTGAGTTTTGTCAAATACACCATGACCCGCACATTCTTTATTGATAAACCCGAGCGGATGCTGCTCAATACCGCTATGATAGGGGTCATCGTCACCTATCTCACGAAAGGGATCCCCCAGGAAGTGACGGTGGATTGGGATCTGTTTTCGGACAAGATCCGGAAGGTTCCCACAACGGCCGTGGATCCCGCAGGACCCTTTCCTTCCTATGTGACGCCAGAAGACCATGTACTTACCTGGACCAATTTCCTTAAAACCTACAAAATACCCACCGTTGCTGAAATTGCAGTGGATGATTCACTGACAAAAATCGGCGTGCCTGTCGGCAGTGCACTCTGCCTGGTCCTCCTGATCCTACTTCTTTGGTTTACCTTCAGACGAAGAAAACATGGGGGGGAAATCCGATTGCAGATTGGGTTTGCCGTACTGCTTGTTACAGGCTGCGTTCTTTTATATCCTTTTCTTCGGGTGCCTGTGGTCCGACCGGCTGTTCTGACCCCGAAGATAACAGACGATAAGGCGATGGCGCTCCTGAACAATTTACTCAAAAACGTCTACCGTGCTTTTGATTTCCGTGAAGAGGATGACGTCTATGACCGATTAGCCACAAGCGTACACGGAGATCTGCTGACGGACATCTATCTGCAGAACAGAAAATCAATGGTCGTGACCCAGGCCGGGGGGGCTCAAGGTAAGGTGAAAGACATTGATATCCTGGATGTTTCTGTAAGACATCTGAACGACCGGCCTCTGGCCCTGGTATTTCATTCCAAATGGACGGCAATGGGCGCTGTTGGCCACTGGGGCCATATTCACATCCGTAAAAACCAGTACGAAGCCAATATTACTATGGAGCCTGTAGATGGCGTATGGAAGATCACGGATCTGGAGCTGCTGGAAGAAAAACGGATTGATCCTTATGGGAAGCAGAAACCGCCGAAAACGGGAGAACCATGATTAACGTAAACGCTTTGGAGTTTTATTATCAGAAGAGTGGTTTTCACCTGAATGTGCCTGAGCTCATTGTTGAAAAAAGGGAGAAAGTTGCGGTTATCGGCTCAAGCGGTTCGGGAAAAACTACGCTTCTCAATCTCATTGCGGGTATCTTTACGCCCAATGCCGGCATGATCCGGGTGGGTGATGTCTCAATAAATGATTTAAATGATTCTCGAAGACGGGATTATCGCATTACCCATATGGGTTTTGTTTTCCAGGACTTCGAACTGCTCGATTACCTGAACGTGTTGGACAATATCCTCCATCCATATCGGATCACCGGGGCTCTCAAACTGGATAAATCGGTTAAAAAGCGGGCAGTCCTGCTGGCCGAAGAGATGGGGATCGGGGACAAACTCAAACGGAAGGCAAACGACCTGTCCCAGGGTGAGAAGCAGCGTGCAGCCATCTGCCGAGCATTGTTGCCGCAACCGGAGTTGATTCTCGCAGATGAGGCCACCGGCAACCTGGATCCGGATAACAAGAATCGCATCATGGATCTGCTCTTCAGGAGTATTGAAGATCATGGGGCCACATTGCTGGCGGTTACACACGACCATGAACTTTTGAAGAGGTTTGATCGGGTGATCGATTTTAAGGATTTCGGATGTTAGATAGTTTCTACATTGCCTGGAAGTATGTCAGCTACAACAAGATCAAAACCGCCACGCTGGTGGCGTGTATCACGCTGATCACCTTCCTCCCGTTTTCCCTGGAACTACTGCTCAATGAGAGCGAGCGACAATTGATGTCAAGGGCCGTTCACACGCCGCTCATCGTGGGGGCCAAAGGCAGTTCCCTGGACCTGGTGATGAATACCCTCTATTTTGGCGAAGATCTCCCCGAACTAATCACCATGGCGGCATCGGACCGCATTGCCGACACCGACCTGGCGCTGCCCATTCCCATGTATGTACGCTTCAAGGCCAGAGGAAACCCTATCGTCGGCATCACTCTGGACTACTTTGACTTTAGAGGCCTGAAGATTGCACAGGGGCGACAGCTTGCAGTGCTGGGGGAGTGTGTTGTCGGTGAAAAGGTTGCCGAAAGCCTGGCACTAAAACCCGGCGACAGCCTGGTATCCTCTCCGGAAAGCCTCTTCGATCTGGCCGGTATCTATCCGTTGAAGATGAAGGTCGTCGGGGTGCTCGAAAAGAGCCATACCTCCGATGACCTGGCCGTTTTCGTGGACCTGAAAACCGCCTGGGTGATACAGGGTCTGGGACACGGCCACCAGGATGTCACGAAAATAGAGGATACAACCCTGATCCTGAAACGAACCGAATCCAATGTCTCGGCGACCGCCAAACTGTTTCACTACACCGAAATTACCGAAAAGAACATGGCCTCCTTTCATTTTCACGGCAACCTGTCGGCTTATCCCATCAGCGCCTTGATTGCCTTGCCTTATGACACCAAATCCGGCACCATCCTCAGGGGCCGGTATCTGTCCAAAGAGGAGACCCAGCAGATCGTCAAGCCTGAAGAGGTGATCGCAGGGCTATTGCAGAATATTTTTCGCATAAAGAACGTCCTGGATGCGGTTATCGCGGTGGTGGCCCTGGCTACAGTTCTGGCCGTCATCCTGGTCTTTGCCCTGTCGTTGAGACTCAGACAGCGTGAGATTCAAACGATTTTCAAAATCGGCTGCAGCCGCATGACCATCGTGAAACTGATGGCCGCGGAGATCATGATCATTGTTTTGGCGAGCGCGGTCCTTTGTTCGGTCATGATATTTGCAGTTCAGAACATATCCCACGAACTGGTGAGGATGCTGTTCATCAGATAAACCCACATTCCTGGAGGTGATCTATGAAACCCACGGGACTATGCCCAATTCGTAACGCGAGGAGCTTCGGTTGGGTATTCACATTCATGCTTCTGACGCTTGTTTTCACGGTACAAAAAAGCCCGGCAGCCGGGCCATTCACCATTTACGTGGCCAACTACCCGCTGCAGTATTTTGCTGAACGGATCGGCGGTGATCAGGTGAAGGTGGTATTTCCCGCGCCGGCCGATGTTGATCCGGCCTACTGGCATCCGAATGTGGCTGAAATCTCAGCCTACCAGAAGGCGGATCTCATCCTGCTCAACGGTGCCGGGTATGCAAAATGGGTGAACAAGGTCAGTCTACCGCGATCAAAAATGGCGAATACCTCCAGACAATTCAAAGACCGATATATCACCACAAAAGCGTTCATGACCCACAGTCATGGCGCCCAAGGAGAACATGCCCACGAATCTCTTGCCTTCACCATCTGGCTGGATTTGCAACTGGCTGTTCAGCAGGCTGAGGCGATCACCAGGGTCTTGAGCCTAATACAACCGGAACAAAAAGAGGCTTTTAAACGAAACTATGAATCCCTGAAAGAGGACCTACTGGCACTGGATCAAAAGATTTTGACTATTGTCTCGCGGGCTCAATCAACGCCTTTGTTAGCGTCCCACCCGGTATATGACTATTTTGTCCAGCGCTACGGGCTCAATCTGGTGAGTGTTCACTGGGAACCGGATGAAGTTCCGGGTGGGGATCAGTGGAGGGAATTAAGGCGTATCCTGACTCGCCATCCCGCAAAGTGGATGATCTGGGAGGGAGCGCCCGTTCAAGCAACAGTGGGCGGGCTTAAAACCTTTGGTGTTAACAGCCTTGTTTTTAATCCCTGCGGCAATGTGCCTGAAAAGGGGAATTTTTTGAGTGTGATGGACCGTAATGCAGAGAACCTGTGCGCAGCTTTTAAAAAGTGAACTCGCTGCAACCATAAAGGGGATGGGATTTGGGAATGATTGACCGGAAATTGTTCAGGTTACCGCGTTGTGTCGGTATTACCCTCTATATCCTTTTGATTCTGTTCATACCGAGCACGGGGGGCGCTGGTGAGTGGGATCCGCTCATCAACAAACTGGCGGCAGATGGTTTTCAAAAGCAATGGCTGGAACAGCTTTTCGACCGTCCGGAAGTCCGATTTGATCCCTCCATCATGACCGAAAAAATGAAGACCCTGTATAGAACGAAGTTTGGCGATACGTCCGTGAGAAGGCTTCAACAACGGCTTGCCGCTTTGGGATATAAACCGGGGAAAGCCGACGGGAAGACAGGCTCTAAAACCAGGCGGGCCATTCGGTGGTTTCAGGCAGCCCATGGGCTTGTGGTTGATGGCAAGCCCAGTAAGCAATTGTTGAAAATTGCCCTTAAAGAGGGAAAAAGGGCGCCGAAGCATATCAAAATTCCAACCCCCAAACCGGGGCCGTATGTTTACAGGAGCATTATGACCGAGGAGCGTCTGACGGAAGCAAAACAATTCCTGGCGGCCAATCAGAAGATCTTGCTGCGTCTGGAGCGGTATTACGGTGTTCCCGGGGAGATTGCCGTGGGCATCCTTACGGTCGAAACGCGCCTTGGAACCTATCTGGGGGAGAAAAGTGCGTTCCTGACCCTGGCAAGTATGGCCCTCTGTGATGATTTCAAGTGTGTGGCGAACGCATTCAAGGATGAACGCATGACAAAGGGGCGGAGACGTTGGCTCAAAAGGCGGACCGCACAAAAGGCCAGATGGGCCTATGGTGAGTGCAAAGCCCTGCTCACCTATGCGCAACAGGCCCGGAGGGATCCTTTGACCATCCCCGGATCATTTTACGGGGCCATCGGTATTGCTCAATTCATGCCCTCTCAGGCACTTCGCCATGGTGTGGACGGGAACGGGGACGGTGTTGTGGATCTTTTTGTTATGGAAGATGCCCTCTTCAGCATGGGCAGCTATTTAAGGTCAAATGGATGGCGGGGAAGCATGCGGAGCCGGAGAAAGCAGCGCAGGGCCATTTACAATTATAACCACAGCAGAATATACGTGAACACGGTGCTGGCCGTTGCCGATTATCTTGAATAGGGTCGAACGTTCAGGTTGGATGAAACAGGGAAGTAGTGGACATTTATCCGTAAGCCTCCAAGGCTTCCTCCCGGGTCTTGAACACATCAAAGATTTGTGGAAATCCCATTAAATCGAAGATGGCGCTGACCGGCTTCTGGGCGCAGCAGAGGCCCATTTTACCCCCTTTTTCCTTTAAGCTTCGGTGGCAGGTGAGGAAGGCGCCGCAGCCCATGCTGTCCAGAAAACGAATATTTGACAAATCGAATACCACACGGGTGTTTTCCTCAATGACAGGCGCAATGTTGCGCTTAAAGTCCGGCACCATGGCAGCTTCAAAACTGTCACCCGGCATGGTCACGAATACTACGGCGCCCGTCTTTTCCTGTTCAAAGTTCATCTTAGCGACTCCTTAATTTGTTCAAAAACTCAAGTTCGGTGCCCTGTCGGATGTTATACGGTTCCTATGCTTTAGCAGCGAAATGATGTTTTTCCCAGCGGAGGTGGACTCATAAATGACCTGGTCCACACATCGTTCTATCAGGTAGAGACCAAAACCGCATTCCCCTGTACCGTCAAGGACGGGCTTTGGCGGGGATTTCAATTGCGTAAAGGGTTCTCCCCAGTGGTTGAGGCGTACCATGATCTGCTCTTCAAAGACCTGTATTTCAATAAGAATTCGCTGGTCTTCCCGATTTCCGTAGGAATGACGAATAATGTTGGTGGCGACTTCATGAAACGCAAGTTCCAGCTGCGAGGTCTCTTCACCGGGAAGCTGCCGGCAGGTGTTGTTATTGCAGAACCGGCGGATAAACCGACGTGCCGCGGGAAGGTTTTCCAGTCTGGACTGGATCTCCATTTTGTGACACGATTGCGGCGTAGTGGTGCCAGGGGCCTTTTCGTGAGATTTGATCAGGGGGATGAATTTTCGATTGGCCCCCGGAAATGGGAACCGGTCGATTTCATGAAGCCGGACCCACCGGAAATCCACCGGTCCCCGTAATCGAACCCTGCCGTTCTGATAGGCGCATCGAAATACGTCCATCACAATTTTGAAATGGGTGTAAGCGTGCCGGATGCGGGCAATCCGCTCTTTGGTTTCCACCACCAGGTTGACTTCTTCTTTGATTTCCCGGGTGCAGGCCCCGGAGGGGGTTTCGCCATTCCTTATTTTCCCCCCGGGGAATTCCCACAAGCCGCCCAGCAGACCGTCCGGTTTCCGTTGTGTAATGAGAACTTTTGGCCCTTTCCAGACGACACCCACTGCAATGTGATATTCCGGTATCCGGGCTTTTTTGACGCGTCTGGGGTAGTCGCTCACGGCCTTTTCTTTGAAAGCACGGCATCCCCGGGCCAAAGGGCAACCATGGCAGCGGGGATTCCTGGGGGTACAAACCAAAGCACCCAACTCCATCATGGCCTGATTGAAATCCCCGGGTTTCGATTTTTCAAGGAATGCTTCGGCGGCGGCCTTAAACACCTTTCCGGAGGCAGGGTCGTTCACGGGAAGCTCCGTTTTGTGAAAGCGGGCCAGCACCCGTTTTACATTGCCGTCTACGGCAGCATGAGGTTTTCCAAAGGCAATGCTCGAAACCGCCGCGGCGATATAATCACCAATGCCCGGAAGGGTCTTAAGCAATGATCGGCGTTGGGGTATAACACCCCCATGGTTTGCCATGATCTCCCGGGCCGCCCGATGCAGGTTTCGGGCACGGGCATAATATCCGAGACCTTCCCATATCTTCAGGACTTCCTGCAGGTCAGCCTCAGCCAGCGTTTCGGGTACCGGAAAAGCGGAGAGGAATCTTTCATAATAGGGAATAACCGTTTTGACCTGGGTCTGCTGCAGCATTACCTCGCTTACCCAGATGCGGTAAGGATCTGATGTTTTTCGCCAGGGGAGGGACCGCCGGCTTTCTCCATACCAAATCAGGAGTTCTTTTTGAATACGGTTCATAGGTCCGGGGGCACCAAGGGGTTTCACAAGGGGTTTCATCTTTTCGTCATCTCATCATAAAGATCTCGCTGGTCAATGACGCGCCGGGCTTTGAATTCCGTTCTTTCCAGCGTGCCCGGCGGCTGCATCTGGACCAGGGTGCGCAACCCCTTTGTTTTAAGGTCAACTTCGAGCATTTTTCCCAGTTTCAAAGTCGATTCGTCATTTGTTCCGGGTATGGGCTCGGCCTGGACGATCAGTTCGTCCATGGTCTTTTCCCGGGTGATCACAATGCGGAATTCATCGCCAAAACCGTCAATACGCCGAATGGCATTTTCGATGGCGCTGGGGTATACGTTTTCTCCCCGCACCACAAACATGTCGTCCGCACGTCCGTAAACGCCCCGCGGCAGACGGGGATAGGTTCGACCGCAGGGGCAGGGTTCCAGGGTCCACATGGAAATATCGCCTGCTCGGAACCGTATCATGGGTTGGCTGGTCCGCTCCAGATGGGTGTATACGGTCACGCCCTCCTCGCCGTAGGGAACACGCTTTTCGGTCTCGGAATCCACCAGTTCGGCATAAACAATATCCTGCCACAAATGCATGCCCTTTCGGTGCTCACATTCGCCGTTGGTCATCCATGGTGTCATTTCCGCGGTGGAGCCGGTGTCGATACAGATGCCGCCGTATGTGTCTTCAATCCGTTTTTTGGTGGCAGGGACGCCGGCGCCGGGTTCTCCCGAGAAAACGAGGATACGGAAATTAAAATCCGTACCGGGATCTACACCCAGGACCCTGGCTTTTTCAGCCAGGTAAAGGCTGTAAGAAGGGGTACCGTAAAAAACAGTGGGCTTGATCTCCTGGATCCATTCGATGGCCCTTTCGGTCTGACCCGGCACGCCCGCCCCAAATGGAAACGCCGCAGCGCCGAGCCTCCGAACACCGGCCAGCGCCCCCCAACTGCCCAGGTATAAACTGAAAAAAGATCCGATAAAAACAGTATCATCCGGACGTATGCCAAAGCCCCACATGATTCTCGCATGGGCTTCGCCAATCCGTTCCATATCCCCCTGGCTGATGCCGAACGCCGTGGGTTTACCCGTGGTGCCCGAAGTGCCGTGAACCGAAGCGATTTCATCTTTTGAAATGCACAGGTTACTGCCGAAAGGCGGGTGTTTCAGCTGATCCTCACGGATTTCCTCTTTGGTCACAAAGGGGATTTTCTCGAAATCGGCCAGGGATTGAATATCTTCAGGCGTTACACCGGCTGAATCCCATTTGTTGCGATAAAAGGGAGAATGTCGGTAGGCGTAATGAAGCTGGGCCTGCAGTTTTGGAAGAATGACCGTTTCTGCCCGTTCACGGGGGTCCATGGTCTCCAGTTTCCGGTCCCAGAATGGGGAGTTGTGCTCCGGAAGGAATTTTGCGTCATATTCAGGGGGCCAGTTTTTGGGCATAATCTTCATTGTCCTCCAAGCATTTCCAGAAAAGCATCAATTCGCGTCATGGTTTCGGCTTCGGAATAGACCCTTTCATCGGCATGGTCGCCGTCAAGGACCAGCACCGGGATGTTGAGTTCTTTCCTGATGATGTTGGCCGCATCCAATACACCCACGGACAACACCCGGCAACTCATGTTGGAGTGGGCAATGACGCCGTCGATATGATAAGCCTGAATGTCCCGGATCAACATGTGAATATGGTCATCCAGGCTGGTGTTGAGTTCGCCTGCAAGGGACTTTCGGGCAAGCCCCTCAAGGGGGTTATTGCTGTCCATTCGGGTGACGCCCCAGATGTATTGACAGTAATCGCTCATGGGAAAGGCGCATCCCCGGTTTTCAAAGTATCCCAGAATTTTGAGGTTATACCAAAACGGTATATTCAGCCACAAAAGGCGGTGCTTTTCTTCGTTCCGACTGAGAATCCCTTTGCCCTCCATCGCCCGTCGGGATGTTTCATGATAAATCTTCTCCATGAGGTCCGCTCCCTCCTTTGTGCCGGCCATGACAATCAAAACAAAGAGGGCATTGCTCAAATCCGATAAACCTAAAGGGGCGGGGATGCACTTTTGAAGATCCAGCAGTTTCTGCCAGTAGGCAACCGTTTTGTCGCTCTGGTGCACGGCATGGGCCAGTTTTTCAGGAGCGATTGAGATGTTCAGGATGGATTCGATTTCCCCAATGGCGCATTTGATTTCATCTTTAGCGAAATCCACATAAAAATCCGGAATATTATCAGGCTCCATGACCCGCGGGGTATTCACAAACACCAGGGGTTTTCGGTGAATTTCCCGCAGGGTATCCCACCATTTGAAATAATGGGAACAGGCACTGCTTGTCAGCAGGAGCAAATCCGGATCACCGATGCCGCCATTGGGCGGCTCAATATCATCGGCAAGGGTATAACCCAGGTTGTTTCGGCAATAAGAGCACAGATCCTGGGTATAGTGATGGGCTTCGGCTTTTGCGCAGTATGCGGGTGATGCGTGTCTTGCGGCGCAAACACAGGCATAGTTCTCCGGAAAAGCCGGTTGAATGCCGGCGGCATAGGCCACTTCGATGAGGGGGTTTGAACTCATGAGCGTATGGGCCAGGGGTTTTCGATTTCGCGTATCGCTGTAATGTTTCTTCATGGCGGCGCCAATGTCCCTGTTGAAGGCCGGGCGTTCCCGTTTCTTGATTTCCATTAGATATCCTTATCCCCAATCATTTCAATAAACGCCTCTATCCGTGTTTGCAAGGCTCCCATGGCGCATAGGTAATCGGTCTCAATGAGCATGGTGGGTATTTTAAAACGCTCTCTGATTTTCCGATCCAGTAGGGGATAATCGAATTTTTCAGTTTCACAGTTTCTGTTGATGGCAAAGAGAACGCCATCCACCGCGTGTTGTGAGACAGCGTCCGCCATAAATGAAAAACGATCCTCAATTGCGGTATTAAATCCGCAGGGCACGGTGGCGTAGGCTTTGGCAAGGGATTCCATGGGGTCTTTTCCTTCTTCCACAATAGGTTGGAAGGATCTGGCACCGTTATTGAAATCATCTGCAACAACCTTTGCCCCCGTAGTGTTGATGATATCCAGCAGCCGGGTGTCGAGGACACAACCCCCCGACAGAAGCAGCCTGACCGGTGGGGGTTCGGGAGAAACGGCGGTTTCTTCAATCTGGCTCAAAAGCGCGGTCATCATCCGGGTGTGTTCTTTTTTGTCCAGCACAAATCCGCTCATAACCATGTTAAAGATGTCAAGGGGTTCAAAGGGTGGATTTTGGGCGGTACTTAATTTGCAGGCTTTTCTTAACAGCGACCTGTTTTGGTTGTATAACGCAATGGCATCTGCGAGGGCGCTGGATGTAATTTCCCCATGAATAAAGGATTCAAGATTTTTTTTGACCCGTTGCAGTTCTTTTGTGAAAAAAGAAAGTGTGTTGGCGCTGTTTTTCCATGGGATATTTACGTAATCGATGAAATCGAAAGGGTTGTGCCGTTTCCATGTTTGAAAGAGGAAGGTGACCGCCTCGCAGCTTCGAGGGATAATGGCGCCATCCAGGTAGGGGCGTTCTCCTTTCAATATCTGGTCCCACTCCGCCCTCACATAGGCACAAAGGTACGTTTGAAGATGATCGTCCGCCAGGGTGATGGGTTCATCCAATCGGGGATACAATTGAACCGGGTGAATGCCGGCCGCATACAGAATTTCCCCGGGAAACACCGGGTGGAAATACCCGATCATTTGTTTGGAAGTTTCGGTTTTGATGTTTTGAAGAATGGCCGGCGCATTTTGAACGGCATCGGCCATCCTTTCTAAGGCGCTTGGCATAATGGACCCCTGTTGGTTTAGGGTTGATTTTTCCCTTCAACGACGACGTTGACCCCGGGCGGCGCAACAAATTCAAAGAACCCTTTTTCAAAGGTTTTTTCAAGTTCAAAATCGCCGAGGTTGAATCGGGTGACGCTCCCCAATGCGTTGAAAATGCGAACAGAGCGGATTTCATGTTCGGGGCTTATGGTAAGAGCGATGCGATCAATTTCCTGCCAGGGCGGGTCGGGAACCAGCACCATTTTGGTGTCCCCTTTTTGATCTTTTTCCTGCAACTGCACCTTGAAACTGTCTTTAACCTCTGCCAGTCCACTGAAAATGTCACTCAGCAGCCTCAGTTCTCTGCCGAAATCTTTCGCCCGGTACCGGTGGGCCTCTTTTTTGCGGGGGATGTACCACCAGAGAATATTATCATTGGCGATGATGATTTCGTAGCCGGGCTTTTCCTGGTCCAGCCTCAGAAAATGAGGGGATTTGAAATGAATGATGCCCGAGGCCAGGTCCCCTTTGGTCTGAGCCCCCAGCATGCTCATGGAACGGGTGACGACTTCGCGGGTGTAGGGCACGGAAAGTCCTGAAGTATGCCCATAATGCCCTTTGATCCCTTGAAGGATGTTTGAAAGGGTGTCTTCCGCTGAGACAGGCGAATGAACCAGGAGTATCAGTGCGGGTATCATCAACAGAATTTTTTGCATGTCATCCTCCCTTTCTGCCGTATACTTCCCGTGGGCGGACCCCGTCTGACGGTCCCACGATCCCTTCTATTTCCATGGCTTCAATCATTCGGGCCGCTCGATTGTAACCCACCCTCATTTTTCGCTGCAACATGGAGATAGAGGCGTGTCCCGTGTTACAGACCACTTCCACGGCCTCATCAAATTTTTCATCCAGTTCGAGGGGCTCTTCATCCTTGGTTTCATCTTCCGCCATATGGGAAAGGATGGTGGTGTCATAGTCCGGTTTTTTCTGGCCCCTCAGAAAGTCGGCCACCCCTTTGACGTCTTCCTCGGAGATATAGGCGCCGTGAATGCGCGTGATGCGGCCCACGCCGGGGGGCATGAACAGCATATCCCCGTCGCCCAGAAGATGTTCCGCGCCATTGGTATCCAGGATGGTTCGGGAGTCCACCTTGCTGGAAACCTGGAATGACAGGCGGGTAGGGAAGTTGGCCTTGATGATGCCGGTCAGCACATTGACCGAGGGACGCTGGGTGGCGATGATCAGGTGAATGCCGGCAGCGCGGGCCATCTGGGCCAGGCGTGTGATGGATTCTTCCACTTCCTTTGAACTGACCATCATGAGATCCGCCAGTTCATCAATAATAATAATGATATAGGGAAGGTGGCGATCGGTGCCCCGGTCTTCGCCCCCCTCTCTGACCGGATCTTTCTTTTTGGCCTGTTTCACGATTTTTCGGTTGTAGGAGTCGATATTCCTGACACCCCTGTCGGAGAGCAGCATATATCGCCGTTCCATCTCTGAAACGGCCCACCTGAGGGCTTTGTTGGCATCTTTGGGCTGGGTAACCACGGGATGCAGCAGGTGGGGAATGTTCTGATAGACGGATAACTCAATGCGCTTGGGGTCCACCATCAGGAATCGCGCCGTCTCCGGGGTAAGCGAGTAGAGCAGGCTCTGGATCATGGCGTTGAGGGAGACACTTTTACCGGTACCGGTGGCGCCTGCCACCAGCAGGTGGGGCATTTTCGCAAGATCGGCCACCACGGCGGAACCGGTGATGTCTTTGCCCAGGGCAATGGGTAGTTTGCTTTTGGTATCGGTATAGGCGGAACTGGAAAGCATTTCCTGTAAATAAACAATTTCGCGCTGGTTGTTGGGGATTTCAATTCCGATGGCGGCTTTGCCCGGTATGGGGGCCACGATGCGGATGCTCTGAGCCCTCAGGGTTAACGCCAGGTCATCTGAGAGACCCGCCACTTTGCTGATTTTAACCCCGGGCGCCGGTTTGTATTCATACATGGTGATGACGGGGCCTGGAAGGATCTCCACCACTTCCCCTTCCACACCAAAATCCTCGAGCTTTTTTTCCAGCCGGCGTGCATTCATCTCCAGGGCATCACGCTGAAAGGTGATGTTCTTGTTCTGCGGGGGAGGCGTCAGGAGATCCAGTGACGGGAGTTGGAACTCTCCCGGCCGTTGCATGAATGCAAATTTCCCCTGCCGGGGAGGGGGAGGGGGTTCTTTTTTTGCGGTCTCCACGATGTTCACTTTTGGTTTTTTCTTGATTTTACTGCGCGCCACCAGGGTTTTCCGGGCTCTTTTTTTCCGCTCTTTTCTTTTGGTCAGGATTTCATTGATTTTTTTGAAAATTCCCAATATCCACACACCCAGCCAAGAGAAAATCCATCCGAAGGAGAGGCGGGTCACCGTCAGCAGTGATATGACGAAGATGGATGCCAGGAGAACATAGGACCCGAAAGGGTTGAGAATCGTGATGGATACTCCCGCAATATGAAGGCCGATGAGTCCTCCCGCGGACATGATGGCTCCTCTGTAGAAAAGACCATTTTCAAACTGAAGGCTCAACAGTGCTGAAAATGAGGCCAGCATGATCAGCACGGTAATGATTCCCTTCACGGGTGAGGAAAGGGGGCGACCCTTGAATGTAATAAAAGACAATACAATCAGGATCAATGGCACCCAGAACGCGCCAAGCCCCAGCAGATCGAACAAGCCACCGGATAAATGGGCTCCGACGGTTCCAAAGAGGTTGTGTGCTTTGCCTAAATCCCCTGCCACGTTCCAGAACAGTTTGTCCAGGGGAGAAGAGGAGAGAAGACTGCCGCCCAGAACAATCGCCAGGAGCAGGAAAATGAGCCCCCTGATTTCCTTTTTGAGCGGATGCCGCCGGTTTTCGGATTGCACGGATTTGGGTTGCAGCCCTTTTTTATCTGGCTTAGACGATGATGGTTTCTTTCTTTTCATCTTTATTTTACGCTCACAAAACGATGATGGTCGGTATGATAAGGGGGCTTCTCTTTATCACATTGTAGAAAAAGCGTTTCAGCCGTTTACGGATTTCCGCTTCCAGCCTTCTGCCGTCCACAGGACAAGGCTTTTCTATTTCGTCGACCACCTCTAACACGATACATTGGGCATCCTCAAGAATAAATTTCCCCTGATCTTCAAATACGAAGCCTCGGGATATCATTTCCGGGCCGAATAGAATCTTTCCCGTCTGTTCATCCAAAACCATTTGAACCACCACCATGCCGTGGCTCCTGAGTTTTTTTCGATCTCTCAGGACGGTTTCCTCAATATCGCCAACCCCTTTGCCATCAACAAAAGTTCGCCCTGTCGGCACGGTGCCTTTTATCTTTCCAATACCCTCATCAAAAGAGATGACATCACCATCCCGGGCAATGAGCACATGATCTGTGTCCATCCCCATGTCGAGGGCAATTCGAGCGTGTTTAACCAGGTGTCGGTATTCACCGTGGACGGGGATGAAATAACGCGGCTTCACGAGACTCAACATGATCTTTAATTCCGCCTGTCTGGCATGTCCGGAGGTATGAATGTCGGATACGTTTTCGTAAATCACATCCGCTCCCAACCCATACAGCTTGTTGATAACCGACGTAATGGCCTTTTCATTGCCTGGAATGAACCTGGAGGACAGAATAATGGTGTCACCCTTGTGTATCTTTATGCCTTTGTGCTGATCTCTGGCCATTCGGCTCAGGGCACTCATGGGCTCTCCCTGGCTGCCGGTGGTAATCACCACCACCTGCCTGTCCGGAAGAGATTTCATTTTTTTCTCTGTAATTTCAAGATCCTCTGAAAAATGGACAAATCCATGGGCCCTGGCAATTCCCACATTGGTGATCATGCTTTTTCCATTGAAAACCACTTTTCGGCCAAACTCTTCCGCCAGGGAAATGACCTCCTGGATTCTCGTGATATTTGAGGCAAAACTGGCAACGATGAGCCTTCCGGGGCAGGTCAGAAAGAAATCTCTGAGGGTCTTTTTGACATCCCTTTCACTGAGGGTGTAACCTTCCTTTTCGGCATTGGTGGAATCGGAAAAAAAGGCCAGGACACCTTTTTCACCGAAATGCGCAAAACGGATGAGGTCCGTCGTCTGTTCATCCACCGGCGTGGGATCGATGCGAAAGTCTCCGGAATGAAGGATGAGGCCTTCCGGGGTTTCCAGCGCCAGACCTGCCCCGTCAACAATACTGTGATTGACGCGAATGTATTCCACTTTGAATGGACCGATCTCATGGATTTCTCCTGGAATTACGGTCTGCAAGTCGGCATTTTGAGGCAGGATGTGTTCTTTCAGTTTTTCCCTGAGTAAATCGAGGGTAAAGCCGGTGCCGAATACGCGTACCGGAAACTCCTTCAGCAAAAAAGGCAAGGCGCCGATATGGTCTTCATGGCCATGGGTCAGAATAACAGCTTCGATTTTTTCCCTGTTTTCCCTGAGGTAGCTGAAATCGGGAATAACCAGGTCCACGCCCAGCATGTAATCATCCGGGAACATTAAGCCGGCGTCAATCACCACCATGTGCGAACCGTGTTGAATGATCATCATATTGAGGCCAATTTCACCCAGCCCCCCCAGTGGTATGATTTTCAGCATATGTATATCCTCATTGTCCGTTCCCGGACGATTGATGTGACCTAATGGCCCGTTTTGATTCCATGATTGTATCTCTTGAAGTAATTGCTTGAATAAACAATAGCTTAAACGGTTTTTCCCCTTCAGTCAATAAGGAACTGTCTTTTTTTTCGATCCCCTTTCAATAAATCTCCTGAAAGTGAAATGGAGACTATGAGATAGTGACTGTCCACGAATGAGAAAATTTGTGCGAGTTCAAGGAAAGCGGTAATTGTAACGCAGGAAGACATTTGGTATTTCGAGGGTTAAAATTTTTTCTGACGCAGAGATTGGCGAAAAAGACAGTTTTCGTTCGGGCACTAAATATCGACGGTTCATACTCTTTTGCAGGATCTTTTGTTCGATTTTACTTGAAAATGGATTACTTGCAATTGACCTAAGTCAATTCATTCGGTTTCTGTTTGTGTTTTCTATGCTGGAGGAAAAGATATTGGGATGCGAAAACATGAATTTAAAGGAGATAGGTATGAGAACCAATACTGAACTGGTCTTATTTGGATCATTGAAGAACAAAATGGCGGATGTTAACGAGGATTCAATCCGGTTTGAGCTTAAAGATCCGATGCCGCTACTCGAGGTTTTACAAACACATGAAATCCCTGAAAATTGGATACAACTGGCCATGGTCAACCACAGGGCCGTTCCCAAAAAAACTATGATCCATCCGGGTGATCGCCTGGCGCTGTTTCCTAAAGAATATATTGTTTTTGCCGATTGGCACGGCTTAAAATTCTAATCCAATATGGAAATCCTGGTCCTCCGGGCCCGGATCTTTTTTAGGGAAGTTAATTGAATCGTGACACCGGAATTCAGGTTTATTCAATTTTCCCAACTTGAATATGTCAAATTATTTTTGATGGTGGTCCCCGTTTCACATGTCATGATTTACACAAAAACAAACAAAAGTTTGACTTAGGTCAATGACCATATGGATTTTTTCCTGTATATTCTCTTTCACTATTTCACCTTTGTTAAATGTTTAAATGGTGAGAACGTACCTTATCCCCCTCCCAACAGGAATGTTTGGAAGGCGCGGGAAAAACAATCATGATCTTCAATATTAGTCTATATCTTTCACTGATTATCTTTTCTCTGGGTCTTATTTTCAAAATAAGCACCTGGTTTCGCTATAACTTTGAGTTAACAACCCAACCGTTTACGGCAAGGGAACGCTTTTTTGCGGCCATGGGCGGTATTGTGGCGACCCTTTTCAGTGGCAAGGTGCTTATTCTCTTGAAGAGTCTTTTGCTGGATGTTTTCTGCCAGCGAAGGATCATGCGGGAAAGCCGACTTCGATGGGTCATGCACATGTGCATGTTCTGGGGCTTTTCACTGCTGCTGTTGATGCATGCCCTGGAAGGGATGCTCACCTCAAACCTCTTTAGGGATTATGCCGCCACGCTGAACCCATTTCTTTTTCTGAGGAATTTCTTTGCACTTCTGGTATTTGTAGGCGTCGGGATTGCCTTTTACCGCAGGTTTGTCCAAAAGGCTCCCCGTTTTTCCACCAATGTCATGGATCGATATGCCCTAATCCTCCTCGCCGTAATCATGATATCGGGACTCTTTCTTGAAGCCGCAAAAATCGTCTCCTTTGAACGATATTCCCGGATGGTGACGGATTATGCGGATTTTGACGAGGAACAGGACCTAAAAGCCCTGGAGGCCTTGTGGGTGAAGGATTTCGGCGTGGTTTCCCCGAATCTCACCCCCCCCTTTGACAAGGAATTGCTCACCCGGGGCCATGAATTGCACGAAATGAATTGTGCCGCCTGCCATTCCCGTCCCCAGTGGGCCTTCATAAGCTACGGGGCCGCCACCATTCTTCGGCCCGCAGCCCTTCCCCTGGATCGGTCGGGACTTGTCACCTTATTGTGGACCATCCATTTTCTCACCTGTTTCGTGGGCCTTGCCTATCTCCCTTTCAGCAGACTGTTTCACATTCTGGCAACCCCCTTGAACCTGCTTATAAACAGCGTCATGGAGAAGGGGAAGTCCCACCCGGCAAATATCATCACCCTGCAGATGATGGCCCTGGATGCCTGCACCCACTGCGGGAGTTGCACCTCCCGATGCTCCCTGGCGGTCGTTTTTGAAGAAATCCCGAACCCAAATATCCTGCCGTCGGAGAAGATCACCTCCCTCAAAGCCCTTGCCTCGGGAAAACCGTTGAATGAACACCAGATAACTGTCATTCAGGAAGGCCTCTATCTATGTACCAACTGTTATCGTTGCACAACGGTCTGCCCTGCGGGCATCAACCTCCAGGAGCTGTGGTTCGATGTGAGAGAGGCGGTGCTGAAACGGGGATATCCCGAACTGCTGGTCCTCACGCCTTTTTCCATGTACAGGGGGCTTTTGAGCCCCACTGTGGCGAAGGCCGATTATCACCAAGCCCAAAAACAACCCATGGTCGGTATTGAAGCGGTTTGCTCCGCTTTGTCCGACCCGGACGACCCCATCAACCCCGCCCAGATGGACAGGGATTTCAAGAAACAGATGCTCTCTTCGGCCAAGGGATCGACCTTTTCCTATTGTTTCACCTGTATCACCTGCACGTCGGCCTGCCCCGTGGTCCGGAACTACGAGAACCCTCGCGAGGCCCTGGGGATGACACCTCATCAGATCATACGCACAATAGCCCTGGGTGTGCCCGATCTGGCTTTCAGGTCCCGGATGCTCTGGTACTGCCTTGGCTGCTACCAGTGCCAGGATGCCTGCCCACAAGGAGTCCTGGTGACGGATGTGCTGACCGAACTGAAAAACCTTGCGGTGGCACGCATAAAAAGCCAAAACCGCCGGACAGGAGAAAGATCATGAAACTGGCACTCCAACGCTGTTGCACCACTCCCATCTTTCTCAAACAATATGAGACATCAACCGATGCGATCCTTGAGCGTCTCGGGGTGCAGTTGACCGACAAGGCCCTCAACTGCTGCGGCTATCCCCTAAAAAACTACAACTACAAAGCCCACGTGATTGCCTCGGCAAGGAACCTTTCCATTGCGGAGGAGAGAAAGGTCAACATTATGACCTTCTGCAATTGTTGCTACGGCACCCTGAAGGAGGTGAATCAACGACTCAGGGCGGACCGAACCCTCAGTGCCGAAATCAACGGCAAGCTTGAAAAGGAAGCACTGAAATATGAAGGGGGTGTTGAGATCCGACACATCATGGAAGTGTTTTACGACGACCTGGGGCCTGAGCGCATAAGAGAGAATATCGTCAAAAAGTTCAGGGGATTAAAAGTTGCCGTCCACTACGGATGCCACATTCTCCGTCCCAGGGACCTGGTTCAGTTCAAAGGGCCGGGAACCGCCGCCGTCTTTGACGATCTGGTAGCCATGACCGGGGCGGACCTTGTTCCCTGGCATCTGCAGTCGGAGTGTTGCGGTTCCGCCATGTGGGGCATCGATGACGATCTCTCGGCGGAACTGACCAGAAAAAAGATCGAAAATGCCAGAGCGTCCGGAGCTGACTATCTTTGTCTTGCCTGCTCCTATTGTCATGTGCAGTTCGACAGGGTGCAAAAGCGTCTCCTGGACGAGGGACGTATCACCGAACCCATGCCGACCATACTTTTCACCCAGCTCCTGGGACTCTCAATGGGCATTGACCCCAACATCCTGGGCATCTGGAAAAACCAGATAGACATCTCACCCATCCTTGATTGCATCGACTGAGTGATCAACCCTCTTAAAATAGGCTTTCTCGGTTTTTATCCTTATCCCTTATAATTGCCTTTTTCCGATAAGGAAAACGCCATAGGTTGCTCGAAGGTTTGCAAACAGTTTAATGACATTCCCGCTTTTTTCACGATGATCGGTGTTGATCGCCACTTCTTTCAGTATGGAGAAGCCCGTTTCCCTTGAAAACCTTCGGAAGTCTTCCATGGAAATGACGCGAATGTTCGGCGTGTTGTACCATTCATAAGGGAGTTGTTTGGTAAGGGGGGCGCGGCCGGTTGTCAGTAGCTTCAGGCGAACATTCCAGTGGCTGAAATTGGGAAAGCTGACGACGGCTTTCCGTCCGATGCGCAGCATGTCGCGGACAAGTTCCCCCGGTTCATATATCTGCTGAAGGGTCCGGCTCAGGATGACGTAATCAAATGCGTTATCAGGGTAGTCAAGCACCTCCTCGTTGATATCCCCCTGCAGTACGGTCAACCCCTTTTCAATACACTTGGCCACCTTGTCCTCGTCCAGTTCTATCCCCGTGCACGTCACCCGTTTATTTTTCTTGAGGAAGTGCAGCAGTTCACCCTCCCCGCAACCGAGGCCCAGGACTTTAGATCCCGGTTCGATCCAGGATGCGATGACTTGAAGGTCAAATCGTATTCGGCTATCGCTTGGTTTCATTGTAGACACGTTCTAAAAAGCCTTTCATCAAAGCCGTTAACCGTTCGCTGGGCAACAGGAAGGCATCATGGCCCCAGTCGGCTTTGATCTCGCAAAAGCTTACATCAAGCCCGTTTTTCTTCATGGCCTTTACCATGGCTTTGGACTGATACGTGGGATATAGCCAGTCCGAGGTAAAGGAGACCACCAGGAATTTTGCCTTTGCCCTTGAAAAGGCCTTAACCAGAGAGCCGGACTCATCTTGTCTCGTTATGTCGAAGTAGTCTGCCGCCTTTGTAACATAGAGGAATGAATTGGCGTCAAAACGTTCCACGAATTTTGTACCCTGGTATCTGAGATAGCTTTCCACCTGGAAGTCCCCATCAAAATTGAATGAGAAATCACTCTTGTCCTGGAGACGACGCCCGAATTTATGCCGCATGGATTCGTCCGACAAATAGGTGATGTGACCGATCATGCGGGCCACGGCAAGGCCTAAGTCAGGTTTCGCGCCATTGTAATAGTGGCCGTTGTTCCAATTGGGATCCGCCATGATGGCCTGTCTGGCCACCTCATTAAAAGCGATGGTCAGGGCGGAATGTTTTGGCGTGGTTGCCAGCGGGATGGCGGAGACAACCATATCAGGGTATTTGAGGCACCACTCCAGGACCTGGAGCCCGCCTATGGAACCTCCCACAACCGCAAGAATCCGCTTAATGCCAAGGTGGTCAACCAGGGCCTTTTGGGCGGCAACCATATCCCCGATGGTGACCACCGGGAAGTCAAGTCCGAAAGGTTCGCCGGTCTTCGGGTTGATGGAACCGGGGCCGGTGGAACCCATGCAACTACCTAATATGTTGGAACAAACAACAAAATATTTATGGGTATCGATTCCCTTGTCCGGACCCACCATAATCTCCCACCAACCCGGTTTGGCATCTTCATGACCGTAATAACCGGCCACATGGGAATCACCGGACAGGGCGTGCATAATCAGAACGGCATTGCTCCTGTCGGAATTCAGCTCTCCATAAGTCTCATAGGCCAGTGTCACAGGACCCAATGTGGAACCGTTTTCAAGGGTCATCTCCTTGGGCGGGTGGGCAAAGGTGAAGGATTTTTTCTCCACAATCCCGACCGATACGCCGGTTTTCTCATGTTCTATATATTCACTCATCTAATGCTCGCCAAGGCCTGGTCAAGATCCGAACGGATATCCTCTATGGATTCTATGCCCACGGATAGCCGGATGAGATCGGGTGTGATTCCGCTTGCTTGTTGCTGATCCTCTGAAAGTTGCGAATGGGTGGTGCTCGCAGGGTGGATGGCCAGGCTTTTTGCATCGCCCACATTGGCCAGATGGCTTATGAGCGCTAGCTTGTTTATGAAGGTTTCTCCGGCCTTACGACCCCCTTTAACGCCGAAGACCACCATGCCGCCAAAACCGTTTTCAAATTGCCGCGATGCTGTTTCATAGGTCGGATCTTGCTTAAGGCCCGGATACCTGACCCATTTTACAGCGGGATGATCCGCCAGATATTTGGCTGCTGCCATGGCATTATCGCAGTGACGCTGCATCCTTAAGGGGAGGGTTTCAATTCCCTGCAAAAACATCCAGGCGTTGTCCGGGCTTATGCAGGCGCCAAGATTTCTGAGCGGCACCAGTCTCATGCGCGTAATAAAGGCCAAAGGGTTCAGATCTCCGAGATCATGTGCATACCGCAGCCCGTGATATGATTCGTCCGGCTCATTAAAAAGGCGGAATTTTCGGTCCGTCCAATCAAATTTGCCGCTATCCACCACAATGCCGCCAATTCCCGTGCCGTGTCCCCCCAGCCATTTGGTCAGGGAATGTATGACCACATCCGCTCCGTGTTCCAGGGGTCTGAAGAGATAAGGCGTGGTAAAGGTTGAATCCACCACCAGGGGGATATGATGCTGATGTGCCACTTCTGAAAGGGCTTTGATGTTGGACACATCGAGTACCGGATTTCCGATGACCTCGGTAAAGAGCATTTTAGTGTGTTCATTGATCACGTCCCCGAAATGATCAGGTTCCAGCGGGTTCCCGAATTTCGTTTTGATGCCGAGTTCGGGCAGTATGGAATCCAACATGGTGAAGGTTCCGCCATACAGATTATTGGCTGACGCCACTTCATCGCCATGTCCGCATATATTGATCACGGCATAGAAAATGGCCGCCGTCCCCGATGCAAGGGCAAGCGCCCCGGCGCCGCCTTCAAGGGCGGCCATCCGCTCTTCGAGCACTTGGTGAGTGGGATTCATCAGGCGGGTGTATATATTTCCCGGTTCTTTGAGGGCAAACAGATCCGCGGCATGGGCGGTGCTGTTAAAAACATATGAACTTGTTCTGTGGAGAGGAACGCCCCTTGAATTTGTTTCATCAATCTCGGCGCCCGCATGTAAGGCCAGTGTGTTGAACCCGTGCTTGTTTATCATAAGTTATTCTCCTGGATTTAGAGCGGTTTTAGGGCTTCGGAAATATCAGAGTATTGAGGAAAAGCAATCGCACGATTTGCAGATTTCGATCTTCTCCCGCCAGTCTTTATGTTCAGTTCCCTGGCAGATGGTGCCGTTGATGAACCAGCACAGGTCGCCCATTTGAAACTCCCAGGCCGGGCACTGACGCTTCAGCTCAAAGGGGCACTTTTTCTTGATCCAACAGGGCTCTTGATCTTCAGGGCTTCCATTGATCCTGGAGAGTAATAAATAGATCTGCCGTTCCGCATGAACCGGGATTGACCGCCATCCCTGCTCGTAACTATGAATGGCCTTAACCGAAGTACCGAGCAGTTGCCCCATCTGCTTCTGCGTCTTGTTCAGTTTCTTTCGGATGTCCACGAATTCTTTCCTGTTCACGATCCTCTCCAAAATATATATTCAAGAACGCTTGACTGAAATTCCACATTATGTCATGAAAACTGCCACAATGTGGCATGTATGTCAACAAGAAAATTTGGTTTTTTGAAGTGTGACTTCACTATGCCCTAATATGTTCAGGATCAGCCAGGATAAACGCTTGAGGACCCTCGAGCATATGGGCCAGGTCAACAGGGTTGGGGTGCCGGAGGCCATAAGAGTTGATGCGCGAATGGCCCTTGACCGCATGTTGGATTTGGCGCCATGAAGATCCGTAGATAAGATAACGTTTTAGCGTCCCCATCACTATTTGACTTGTTTCCATTGCATATGGTATTGGAGGAGCTTCAGACAGTCCATATAAGTCCTGTGAATCAGTTAATGAGGGGAGGAAATGTTATTATGGCGAGTGTTAATAAGGTAATACTGGTGGGGAATCTGGGAGGGGATCCGGAGGTTCGATATACACCCAGCGGCGTAGCGGTGGCCAATTTTTCTATTGCTACGACAGAAACGTGGAAAGACAAGAATACGGGCGAGAAAAAGGAGCAGACCGAATGGCACAAGATCGTGGCCTGGCGGCGGCTTGGAGAGATTTGCGGGGAGTATTTGAAAAAAGGAAGCCAGGTCTATATCGAGGGAAGCCTTCAAACAAGGCAATGGGAAGACAAGGATGGGAACAAACGGTATACAACGGAGGTTGTTGCCTACAAAATGCAGATGCTCGGATCTCCGGGTGACAGGATGGAGAGCAGAGCGCCTCAGGGTGATTTACCCGAAGAACCCCCACCAAACCTTCCTGACGACAACATCCCTTTCTAGAAAAAATGCCCCTGCCGTTCATGGGGATTCGGCAGGGGCGGGTCGGGTCGATTGGGTTTAGGATTTATCCTCCTGCTTTTCGTCATTTTCTTCTTTGGGCTCATCAATTTCATTTTTCGCTTCATGGGTGGCTTTCTTGAAATTCTTGATCCCTTTGCCAATGCCACTTCCGATTTCAGGCAATTTTCCAGCCCCGAAAATAACCAGGATAATG
>Ga0209042_1000537_pt1 | contig 39766 bp, 25 predicted proteins | sample SaaInlV_200m_DNA_6_FD_184649 | JGI IMG/M metagenome (GOLD analysis project Ga0209042, IMG submission 184649) | Marine microbial communities from expanding oxygen minimum zones in the Saanich Inlet - SI037_S2LV_200m_DNA (SPAdes) (version 2) | ecosystem: Environmental > Aquatic > Marine >...
TGGCTGTTTTGAAGTAGATCGGAGCCGCAGTCTTCGAGATCACCACCACATCACAGGCGGCCAGAGCTCCCTCATCGAGCCGCGGCAGCGCAAAGGCATTGAACGCACTCTCGCCGGCAATGGTGCTGATGATAGCTGTCACCCCGAATGAGCCATGGTACACACCTACTTTCAGCCCCGGCTCAGTCGGGACCTTGATCACGACCTCCGGGTTCTCCAGAGTCCGGCGCTTGGTCATCCCCTCGAAAACGGCGTCTGACGCGTAAATTCCGGAGAACTGGCTCAGATCCCGAGCTGAACCAACCGCGACGATGTGTGGCTGGTTGGGATACTTGATCTCGATCGGGATGCCGGCCAGAAGCTCCCGGTGCCCCCCGGTTGTGAGTGTTGCCCCGGTGACAATGTCCTTGACCTCAAACCGAGGCCCTTGCAGACCGAGAGCCTTCGTGTCCAACTTGAGGTTTGCCGTCCCCTTTTCCCACAAGGCGAAGCAAGCGGCATTGCCCTTGCGGACACCCTCCAGAATTCGCACGGACGAGTTGTCCTCCAGCAGCACTGGCGGAGCGGCAATGCGCAGAATGATCGAACGGAAATACTCGGCCAGGTCGGCGCTGTAACCCAGGGCAGAAAACCAGACCGTGCCTTTCCTGGTGAGGACAGGCTGTTCAGTGATCGCGTCCCGGACCAGCACCTCGGCATCCGTGACCTCGATCCGCTGTCGAGCACCTGCCCATCGCTTCTTCTCCGGAACGGGAAAGACACCGCTCTCCAATCTCATGTATCCGGGGAGGCCGGCCTCCTGGAAACGGATCCCGCAAAACTCGCCGCTGAGGTCCACCATTCCCGTCAGATCATCACGTGCCGTCCCGATCGGGGTCGCCACCACCAGCAGTGCCCCACCGGCTTTGACATACAAGCGTAGACTCTCGGCCGTGGCGGGCGTCAGCGCGTCGCCCATGTCCTGCGGGACGACGATCACATCGTAACGCCTCAAGTTCTCAGCCAACAGGCTGAACTGGCTCCCCAACAGAACGCCGTCGACATCCGTGATCCGGGTCATGTCGACCATCAGGTCGTTGACACGCTCCTTGTATGGGACCCCGGTCGCCACGGGATGCTTCATGATGAACGGCGTGACATTCACGGCCACGGCCACTTTGGCGGGAGTCGTCCCCCCCTGCCAGGCCATCATGAGGTCGGTCCAGTTCGTGATGTTGTCCATTCCCAGGAAGAGATCGACTTCCTGCTGCGTCATGCCGCGGTAGCCGGTGTAGAAGTCCCCGTACGTACGGTTGAATCGCTCGATGCCGGAGTAGTACTTGCGCATCTCTTCGACGTAGACGGGGCCGCGGTATTCGAAGTAGCTCAGCGGGCGGCCATGCATGGCATAGGAGTAGTTCCGCGACAGGATCTGCCCCTTATAACTTGGCCCGAAATCGATCCAGGCTCCCTTTACCTCCTGGTAGGCCTTCCGCGATTCCACGGCATAGCCGGCGAACCACTGCTTCTCGCACAGCTTCTCCAGCTCAACAGTGTCGTACCCCCAGCGCCAGCCCTGGCCGGAATAAGCCTCGGCTGTGTAGGTGCAGAATGAGGTCCGCAGGTCATGCTTCTCAGCCACCTCCTTTGTCTTTGCGACAAAGGTGTTCATGACGTGGATTCGGTACAGGAAATGGCGCCGCCACCACACGTCCTCAGGATCGACCTTGGGCATGGCGTCGCCCGGGTAAGCTGCACCGAATCGCTTTTGGCAGAAGGCCGCGAACTCCGCAACGTCGTCGTCGTGAGTGTCAGGGGCTTCGGTACAGTCGAGCTCGTGCCAGTACATGCCGACCAGGTTCTTGTGGTGTCCGTAGTTACGCCCGACTTCGTCGATAAGGTCGCAATACAGCGTGATCATGCGCGGGTCATTGAGACCGTGAATGTCAGTATCGGGGTACTCCTTGCCCGGAGTCGTCCACATGAGCCAGACATCCATCCCGTACTTGGCTCCCTCGACCAACACTTCTTCAAGGAAGTCGCGTTTGCCCATATAGCCATGCCTCTTGGCATGTTCCACTGCGGTTGGGTGAAGGAACGGCCCGCCCCGTCCGACCTGATCCGGGAAATAGATGTCCGTCACCCCGATCTCCGCCAGATCCTTGACGATCTTCTCAACGGGGAAGCGTCGATTCAGGTTCTTCTTCCAGATTCCCCATGGCCCTCCCGGCGACACAAACGTGCAGAGCTCGCGGTCGGGCTGAGCCAACGCGTGAAAGGGCAATGCAAAGAGGGTAACCAGCATGGCACATCGCTGAAGCATGGTGCGGCAACTCCTGTTGTTCACGACTCACTCCCGCCATCAAGATTACCCGCTCCTGCGGACAACGCAACGCGTCCGAACACCATACACACTCGTCGAGGAACCCGGAGAACGGGTTGCATTGGCGCTCATTCTGAACAAGTTGTCCACGGAGACTGGGGTGCGGCGTACCAACGGCGAGCCCTCCCTTCATGTACGGCGAGCGGCCCCTTCTGTCCAGCAGGGCAAGCCTCCGATCGCCAGGAGAAGATGCCGCCCGGGGGGCCGTGCGGCGTACCAGCCGGCAATGCCGACGGGGGAGCAGGAAACAGATGGTGTTTATGGAGTGTCCTGTGATGACAGTACTGCGAAGAACATGCCTGGGGGTCCTCATGAGCACATGCGCTGCGGTCTGCCAGATTCCGGAACGCGCGGATGGTCCCCGGGGAGAACCGATCCTCGCCGGTTACAGCGGGGCATTCTGCGGCGGAGACTCCACGGGTTGGAAGGACCTCATCCGACTGACCGCAGAGCATGGACTCAACACGATCGACCTGAAACTGCACCCCGCTAACTTCGACATGGCTGATCCAAACTATGCGGCATTCGTCAAGGATGTTGCCGACACAGCCCATGACGCCGGACTCAGTTTTTACGTCTATCTCTACAGCATCAGCCGAGGACAGAGGAAGCCAGAGAAGCCGACCGGTGCCCCGTTCACAGCTCCTGACGGAACGAGTGACGGCACCAGCTTCTGTATGTACCAAGCCGACACCTGGTTCCCGCAGTTCGAACGTGTCTTCTGGTTCGCAGAACAGTCGAAGACGCTTCCCATCACCGGCGCCAAGATGGATATCGAGCTGCTTCTGGCCCGAACGCCCTGTGTCTGCGACGTGTGCTTCGGGAGCTTTGTGGAAGCCCAGGATGCCGGCCGCGCCAACATCCCGGCGGCCGAACGCTGGCAGTGGATAGCGGAGCACGGAGGGCCAGCGCTCTACTCGCAGCACCTCGAAGGACGTCTGGATGAAGTAGCCAAAGCCTTCGCCGAGCGTGCCCACGCGATCAATCCACGTTTCAGGCTTGGGATCATGCCGTTTGCGGACGACCTGCTGCGCCGGCCCTGGGCTCGGCACCTGGCGACCGCGCAGGCACCAGCAATCATGGACGCGTGGCCCATGTACAACGGGCTGGGCGTGACCGAAGGTGTGCTCAACCAGCAGGAACTGGCGAAAGACCTCAATCCGCACAACCTCTATGTACCGTGGTTCAGGATCAACAAATACCGCCCGGCAGATATGGGCGAACACGCGTTCCAGGCAGCCATTCGGACAGATGGCTACAACATGTGGGTTCTGAACATGATCCACCCGTCGGTCGCGGGGAAGCGTCCCCGGGCAGGCTATGCGCTGCCGAACGACTTCCGAGACCCAATGGCCTACTGGAATGCCTTGGCGGAGGCTAACCAACGCGTGGACCTGTGGGCGGAAGACAGGACGTCCCCGGGCCCATTGCCACGGGTTGAGCTGATGGACATCGTGATCGATATGGACAAGATCGGGGTTCCCGCCCTGCGCGCCGCCCGATCTACGGCGTCCCCCCTCCTTGTCCCCCCCAAGGGCACGGGACTGCGCGGGAACAACACAGCCTACATCGCCATTCCAGACTCGAGTGTGCCGGTTCGGGCAACGATCCGCCACCTCGCGGCGAAACAGCGCCCGACAAACTTGGCCTACGCCCTGATTGCCGCCAATGGAGCCCCGATCGCAGAGGGACAAGTCGCCCCTGGAGCCACCGTGGAAATCGAGGCCAAGGCCCGGCGCCCGGGAACATATGCCCTGGTCGTCCAGACGACCGTCGGCGGAGGCCCGTGGTACAGTGTCAAGGTGCATTCCCACCCCTTCGGCATCGACGTGCGGAGAAAGGCATATTTCTTCCGCTCCCTGCCGCGACAGTACGTGTTCGTCCCCGCCGATACGCAGTCCTTCGAGATTGTCGGCGCCACAGGCGGACGTCACCAGCAGATGCAGGTGCGTGTGTGGAACGGGAGTGACGAACTCGTGCTGGATGAGGTGGTCAGCTCGGCGGATTCTGCCAGGAAGGCATTCGAGATCCTGGTGCCCGATGGGGGTGGTGGATGCCCTTGGAGTTTCCACGTGGGAAAGCCGGGGAAGATGCCCGCTCAGTTCTACAGCGAGAACTACTGGGTAACGGTGAAAGGGATTCCGCCCTACGCCAGCGATCGCCCGAACGCCGTGCTTACTCCCGCCTACTGATCACTCCCCTACTCCTCAGCCCAGGACGAGAGGGCGTGGGCCAGCTCGCGACTGTTCCGCAGTTCCACAACACGGTGAAGCTGGTCGACAAAGGGCGCATCCCACCGAAAGATGCGTAGCGCGTCAATGGCCGCCTTGGCCAATAGAGCAGACGATTCGCGGACGACATCCAGCAGGAAATCCCGGGCTTCGGGTCGTTTGGTCAGCGCGATGGGAAGGGCGAGGCGAGCCCGTTCGGTCGCCTTGATGGTCGAGTCCCAATGGGCCATCAGCGCCCGATAGGCGTCGTCCCGGCCACACTCACCGAGGGCCAACGCGGCGGACTCCGCCACGTCCGTTTTTTCCGCCGCCAAGTAACCGGTTACGAAGGGCACGGAACGCTCGGGGGAAACAGCAAGCAGCGACGAGAAGCACTCTCCCAGTACCTCGTTGTCCTCGTCGCCGTTCAGAACTTTCAGACGCAGAAGAAGCTCAGCCTGTTCCCCGCCCAGATAGCCCAGCCCTCGGGCTGCAGCCCCCCGGGGTTGCGGTTCGGGATCAACGAGGAGATGGGTGAGGTGCAGAGCGGCGTCGGGGTGATACAGTCGAGCCAGTCCCAGAGCACACGTTGCCCGGAGCATGGCGGCGGTGTCGACGCGCCCGCCATACACCGGCTCCATCTGGACGTGGGCGATGCCTTGCAGGAACACGGCAGAATCACGTGAGCCGAGGGCATCCAGAGCTCTGGCAATGTCCGTCAGCGCCCGGCAGCCTTTGTCCTTCTTGGCGGGGTCACGCATGAGTCGTGCGAAGGCCGCAATCAGGGGCTCGGACAGATCGATCAGGTTCCGTCGCTCCGCGATACGCGCGACCTTCGCAATGACGATGTTGTTCGCCCCTGCCGACGCGCTCTTGAGGGGGGCCAGGAGCTCGTCATCCAGCCCCGTGGCTTCGAGGCGACTCAGCTCCGCGAGGACATCTTCTGTTGAGCGCCGTGGCGGCATGATCAGTCCTGTCGATGCCCCCGGATCGCGAGAAGCCGGAGTGGGGCATCACCGGTGTTGGTCCAGCTTCGTTCTACCCCGGGAGGAACGGCAAGCACATCACCAGTGCCAAGCGAAGTAGGGTTCCCCTCCACCTCACAGAGCCCCGATCCGGAGACCACGTAAAACGTCATGTCGAGAGGAACGGAGTGCGCTGCAATGGCCGTCTTGACCTGCAGCTCAACCACATCGTGGTGAGCCAAACACGCCAGTTCCCAGCCCACGTTCTCATCCTGTCGAAAGATCTCTCTCTTTGCACTGTTCGGGTGGATCATTGGTTCTCCGGGGGCCATCGTCGGGCGGGCGATGTGAGTTGTCTCAGCTCGGTTTTCTCCCCTCAATGTACCACGAGTCACGAGATGCGCTGCCTGACCGCAGACAGGCGCAACACAACTGACCTCCGCCGCCTCCCGCTGACCGCAAAACGGTGCTACAGTGAGCCGACGCCCGGGATGCGCAGCGGTGCGCATGCCCCGAGGGCATCTGAAGGTGGTGGTACGATCCGGAATTGGAGAAGGACGGGCGAGCCATGAGTCAGACCGAAGAATTGTCCCCGAGAGAACAGACCAAGCAGTGGTTCCGTGAGGCCAAGTTCGGGATGTTCATCCACTGGGGCGTCTACGCGCTTCTGGGCAAAGGGGAGTGGATCCGCAACGTCGGCAAGATCCCGCAGGAGGAGTACGCCGAACTCCCGCCCAAATTCAACCCCGACAAGTACGATCCCGCAGAGTGGGCTGACCTGGCGAAATCCGCGGGCATCAAGTACATGGTCATCACCACCAAGCACCACGATGGCTTCTGCATGTTCGATGCGCACAACACCGACTGGCAGGTGACCAACACCCCCTACGGCAAAGATGCGCTGCGAGAGATGACTGAAGCCTTCCATGCGGCAGATATCCCGGTCGGCTACTACTACTCCATCATGGATTGGTACCACGACGACTACCTGCCGCGCCTGGCGTGGGAAGCCGATGAGCGCCCCGCCGAAGGGCATGACGTGATGGACTACATCGCTTACATGCGCGAACACATTGAACAGCTCATGACCGAGTACCGCCCTGCCCCGTTCGTCCTGTGGTATGACGGCGGCTGGATCAACAAACCCGAAGAACTGGGTGCGGCCGAAACGAACGCGGGAGCCAGGGAGCTCAAACCCGACATCCTCATCAATGACCGACATTTCACAAAAGAGGATCTGATCACTCCCGAACAGCGCATCCCTCCCACCGGAGTCCTTGACGACGATGGCAAGCCAGCCCTCTGGGAAGCCTGTATCACCATGACCTCCCACTGGTGGGGCTATGACGAGCACGAAACCGTCTACAAGACACCGGAATTCCTGATCCGGATGTTGATCGATATCGTGTCGAAAGGCGGCAACCTGCTGCTGAACATTGGTCCCAAGGCCGACGGCAGCATCCAGGAAGAATTCGTCGAACGCTTGCAAGCATTTGGGGCCTGGATGGACAAGTACTCCGACGCAATCTACGGGACGACCGCCAGTCCCTTCAACCTTCTGCCCTTCCATGGGCGCGTCACAGCGAACGGCGACAAACTCTATGTCCATGTGTTTGAGTGGCCGGGCGACCGCATCGCCCGTCTTCCACAGCTCGCAAACACGATTACCAACGCTTATCTGCTCGAGAAAGGCAGCCCCAGTCTCACCTGCGAACGCGATGGCAAGGACTGGCTGGTACATCTTCCGGAGTCACCCACCGACCCGATCGCGAGCGTATTCGTCGTCGAGCTTGATGGGACGCCCAAGGTCAAACCGATGGTCCTGCAACCGAATGCCAGAGGCGCATGCGAGCTGCCGGTGATCGTCGGCTTCCTGGATGGCCCACACGGAATGCGCATCCGCTACGAGTCACGCGATGGCCTCATCCACGCAGGGAACTGGATCAACCCCAAGGACACGGTCGAGTGGTCCGTCAAGGCCTCCGGCCCGGGGCACTACCAAGTCTGGATGGACTACGCCGTGGACAGCGGTTTGGGAGGCAGTGAGGTCGAGTTCATCGTCAATGGCAAAGAGGTCCCGCGGCTTGCCCCGAACGGGATGCCCTTTGGGACCGGCGGTCTGGAGGCCGCAGGCGGGGCCAAACGCCAGCTCTGCAAGACACGCTCCACCAAAGGGGCATTCAAGCGGCGCAAGGCAGTCATCGTGCGCCTGAAACGCGGCACCAACACGATCAAGGTGATGGTCCCGAGCATCCGCCGCAAAGAAGGAATGCTGCTCCGCGGTATCACGCTGAGAAAGGTCGCGGAGTGAGGTAACAACGCCTGCCTGACAGGGCCGCATCCCGCCGCCGCGAATGCGCATCAAGATAAGTCGTAACGCATTGCGGAAGAAGAACCGGGGCTCTTCCCCAGGCTCCCATTCGGAAGGCTAGAAGCGTGCAGCCGCTGGGGGACCGGTGGCTACTGTCATTGACTTAAGCACACATCGCCGTGAGCGGACGAGTGAAGCGTACGTAGTTCCGTCTTCAGACGGTCTGTCTGGGCCGCGTGAACGCGGGACTACATACACCGAACGCCCTAGATCAATGACATTAAGAGGGAGGCCCCCTCCCGTTGGTCAGGGCTCTGACGGAACAGAGCCGCGCACAAGCTGTTGGAGATTTTGAGCAATGCACATCTCATCCCTGGCACTTATCGCTCTCAGCAGTCTGGCCGCCGCCTCACAGGCCATGCCCACCGATCTCGTCGAGACGGGAGAGGTCTCGGCCACGAGTATGGCCTCCCCGACTCCCGACGGGAAGTACGGTGTGGAACGCCTTCGGGATGGGGACAACAGCACCAAATGGGCCAGTGCGAACCACGCAGAGCTGCCGCAGGCGGTCACGGTGAGCTGGCCTCAGCCCGTGACTCTCGACACGGTCAAAGTCGACATCTTCAGCGCCCAGGCAGCGAATATCTACTCGCTCTGGAAGACGGCCGAACTGCGACTGGACGACGAAACTGCCGCCGTCTGCGAACTGCGCAAGGACCAGACATTCCTGCTCATTCGCCTGGATGGGCCCCGTCCCGTCTCCAAGCTGTCCGTAGTGATCGCCGCTGTTCATGAGGCAAAGAACTACGTGGGGATCTCTCAGCTCGCGGCCTACCTCGACCCGAACAAGCGCATCCATGAGCCCCGCCAGATCGTGAAAGCCAGAGCCGACCGGGAGCTGACGCCACAGGGCCGCCCTGATCATCCCACAGTCTATGTCACGGCCGAGGATGTGGCCCGAGCACGACGAAACGCCGAAACGACCGAGTGGGGCAAGCTCACGAAGGAACGGATCCTCAAGGGAGCAGAAGCCTGGCTGGAGCACGATGAGGACTATTGGCTCCAGTTCCTGCCCGAGCCTGGCGCCTGCTATGCCTACGGCTTCACAGGATGCCCGATCTGCTCCGCAACCTGCGGAACCTGGGGCGGCGCGCGCTGTTCCTGGGCAGAGCCCCGCACGGTGAGGTGCGCGAAGGGACACGTCTTGCCCGATGCCGCCCACCCCGACACGGGCTCCGGCTTCAAAGGCAAGGACGGACGCCTCCACTACATCATCGGAAGCTGGAACGCGTGGGTTACGGAGAAGTGGACAGGCAAGGCCGCCCCCCTCCTGGCCCACGCCTATGCATTGACCGGCGATGAGAAGTACGCCGAACGGGCCGCATTCTTCCTGGATGCGCTGGCCAGCATCTACGCGGAATCAACGGCCGGCTCATGGGACTACCCGAGCCGCCCGCCGTCAGGGCGGTTTGCCAGGCCCTGGTACCAAGTGGCCCGCACCCTCGTGGTTTTCGTCGAAGCTCATGACCTGATCTACTCAAGTGCCGCTCTGGACAAGCCGTCGCTCCGCCCCGCCCTTGAGGAACGTGCGCCCGACGGGCCCACGCAGCAGAAACGGGCGGTCGGGACAGCCGATGCCGAAGGGCAATCCTGGCCGGGTATGACGCGGCGTGAGAACATTGATCTGAACCTGATGCAGGACGGAGCCGCCTACTGCTACAAACACACCTTCAAAGGCATGCTTCATAACGGCCATGCCGACTACATGCGCGGAGCGTTGGCTGTAGGCGCTCTGCTGGGAATCCCTGAGTACGTCGAGAACGCAGTCAGCAGTCCGTACTCGATCTACGCGATGCTGGCGAACAACTGCGACCGAGACGGGCGTTACTACGAGACTGCTCTGGGCTATGCCCTACACGCGCGCAACCTGTATCTGACCTTTGTTGAGCCTCTCCGAAACTGGCGAAGTGAAGCCCGGCCAAACGGTGTCGACCTCTTCACCGACCCGCGAATGCGCAGCTTCTTCTACCTGCCGGATCTGGTCATGGACTGCGCAGGTCACAGCCCCAATTTCGGTGATTGCGGACCAGACAACAGCTTTCGATTGCCCAAGAGCATCCCACACTCACCTGCTGATTATAGCTACGCCGAGTGGCTCTACCGCGGCTGCACAGGGCCGGCCAAACAGGAGTTTGGGCAAATACTCACTTGGTTGGCGAACGGCAATGTGGGCGAGGCCAGGAAAGCAGCTCGAAACAAGCGCTGGTTGCTGTACAACGCGGATCCCATCCCGGTAACGGACCAGACCTCCCTCTCGCCGGATCTCCGGGAGCGACTGTTCGGTTCGTGGCTCCTTGGGCAGAAGGGAATCGGCATTCTGCGCGACGGCACTGACACGGACGCCCAGGCTGCACTGCTGCGGTTCGGTCCCTCGCTCAACCATGGCGACCGAGACGACCTGGGGCTGATCTACTACGGCAGAGGATGGCAGCAGACCTACGAAATCGGCTACGGCCTGGGAAGCACGCATACCCAGGTAGGCTGGGGCAGTCAGACGGCCTCACACACACTCGTGGCCGTCAACGAGGCAAGCCAGCAAGGCGGCTCAGGAGGGAGCGCCTACCTGTTCGCCGCGCTCCCGAGCGTGAAGATTATGTCCGCGGACTCACCGTTGAGCTATGCGCTCCAAAACGTGACTCAGTATCACCGGACCGTGGCACTGGTCGGCAAAGGAAAGGACCAGTACCTCGTCGACATATTCCGGGTTCGCGGCGGGACGCAACATGACTATATCGTCGGTGTGCAGACTCAAGATGTCGTGCCCCGAGGGATTGTGCTGGGCCCCGAAGCGGACGGCTCTCTGGCAGGCCTTGAGCACGCCTGGGGTGAGCGGCAGGGCCCGGACGGTGACATAAAGGGCTATCCCAACAGACCGTACTGGAATCCTCCGCCCGGAACAGGATACGGGTTCTTCTACGACGCCCGCCGGGGTGAAGCCAAAGCTCCATTTGAGCTTGACTTCAGTATCTCCGGTCGGAACGATGCCCACCTGCGCGTCCACTGTCTCCCCGAGCCCGGGACGACCGCGATCGTAGCTAAGGCCCCAGGGCTCTATCCCCGCCACCGCAAAGCGACGTACCTGCTCGCTCGCCGACAGCAGGATACGGAAGGGCTGGTGAGTGCATTTGCCACGGTAATGGAGCCCTATGCGCGGCCCCTGGCAGATCCAGGAATCCCAAGCCACGTGCTCCTCGGCAGCGTCGTCGACCACACCCCTGAGATCAAGCACATCGGCGCGCTGGATATTGTGCTCCTGAAAGGAACAGCCCCCGGGGATTTCATGACGTTTGAGATCGATGTAAAGGCCACAGGAGACTATGAGGTAGTAACCCGCATCCTGAACGCCTCGAGTTACGGCACAGTCACGGTAAACCTTGACGGACGCCAATTGGGAGAGCCTGTCAACGCCACGAGCGATGGCATCCGCGGACCGATTGCGGTGTCCTTCGGCCGCCAGCAACTCACGGCCGGGAAACACCGAATGACGTTCCGAATGGCCAAAGGCACGAGCTACTATGTAGGCATCTCATCAATCTCGCTCATCCCCTGGGAAGAGCGCACGGGGGACAAGGCGGCCGATGCGACGGCCCTGGTCACATCCGCTGCGCGCGTCCCGGTCTCCGGACCAGCCGGAGATGTCACCCCGGTCGGCATCCATGTCCAGCGAAACGGCCGTGACGAATACACGTTCTCGGCCGAGCGCTCAGGCGACCGTTGGACGGCAGAAACGAGCGCCGGCACGCTGCAGTGGCGTGGGGCATTCGTGTTTCTCGCGATCCACAATGGTGAATTGCAGACGGTGGCTACGCATGGGGCATGGGATGTCAAACTTGGTGAGCGACGGATCGGGCCGGAACTGGGCTTGCTGCGCGGAACCATCACAGCTCTCGACTACGACAGCCGCTGGATCGAGATCGATTCAACGTTACCGGCACAAGCGATTGCCCCATGTGTGTACGTCGACCGCCCCGGATACTCCAGGCAGACCGCGTACCGAATCTACGGCAGTACACCCACGGGCACCGGATGTCGTATCGACCTTGGGACACAGCCCATGCTCCTCGGGCGGGGACGTGTCCACCAAATCCTGAGCGAGCGACGGATCGAGACCGACATCCCACATGAGTACTGCCGCTCGGTCGTCGGACGAACGAATCCCGGGTTCTTCGACGGGAAGCTCATGACCAATGGGAAAGGCGCGCGAACGACTCTGGACAAGGCCGTGTATGGGCAACCGATGGCCCTGCACGTGAAGAGCAGTGTAGGCTTCCACGAGGGTGATCCGCTGCTCTATTACGACGTCCAAGTCGGCGACACTGTCACCATCCCAACAGCCTGGGAATGGAACGCAAAGTAGAGTGCCCCCTCCCGTTGGTCAGGGCTCTGACGGAAAGTCCCGCTTCTTGTACGGCGGATGGCCCTCCAGCCGCCAGCAGAAAATGCCGCCCGATTCTTTTGTACGGCGGATGGCCCTCCAGCCGCCAGCAGAAAATGCCGCCCGGGGGGCCGTGCGGCGTACAAGCGGACGATGCCGCCCGGTCCTTCTGTACGGCGGATGGCCCTCCAGCCGCCAGCAGAAAATGCCGCCCGGGGGGCCGTGCGGCGTACAAGCAGACGATGCCGCCCGATTCTTTTGTACGGCGGTCTTCGCCCCGACCGTTCACCGCAAGACATCTTCCACGCACGCAACTCCCGCCTCCACGAGAACGCCCTCGCACTCCGGGGCGAGCTTGAAGAGACCGTAGTAACAGGGCGCCACATCGACTTCGTACCCGCCTTCGGGGAACGCAGATGCCGTGGGGACGTACCCCACCTCGTCACTGTTGGCGTAGGCGGCGATGAGAAGCCGCCCCGCCTCGGTGCGCTCGCGAATCTGTCGGCCGATCTCGACGAAGACTTCACCAGGCAGAGCAAGAAGCACCACATCGCCCAAACAGAGCGCCTGGACGAGCACACGGGCGTAGGCAGGAGGGGGACCGGCCTGGAGCGTTTGGTGCAGGGCTTCGGCCCAGTCCAATGCAATCTCCCCGCCACCGATGTCAGGCAGCGGCTCCCCGGCCTGAGCCTTGGCCAGGAGCGCCCGAGCTTCATCGAGAGGCGGAGGCGCCTGCCAAGGCAGTTGCACGACCCGTTCCGACACATCGAACGCTGCTGCTCCACACGGCGTTGCGGCGTCCACGGCGGTGAGAACACCCTTGGCCAGGAGTTCGCCGGCGCGTGCTGCTTCCTGCTCACCCCCGCTGATCTTGACGTTCACATTCCCGGCACAGCCTTGCAGGAACTGCGCATGAGCGATGCTCACCGTGGACTCCAGTTGCTGCATAGCCTGTCCCGGGAAGTCAGCGGAGATCAGCGGAACGTCCCTGGCCATCGTCAGGGGGTGCGCCGTGTAGTTCACCATCAGACCGACTCGGGCCGACCCCGACTGCGAAATCCGCAGTACGTGCACGAGCGGATCAACGAGCCCCGACGGCGCGGCCAAGTCATTGACCGCGCGCATGCGGCCGATCTCGCGACGATTGACGTTGATGGCCACGGAGGCGGTCCCGGCAGCGAGTTCGCAGGGCACCAGATCAGAGACCGCCTGGGCAACTGCCGCGACGGATCCTGTAACGACACGCTGAAGCGTCTCCTCGTGGGTCGGGTGGCGGCTGTGGAAGGAAATGATCGATGGGGCAGTGTGGGTATGGGTCGCGCAGACGGTCAGGGCGTCCGTGCGCAGATTTGCCTTGGCCAGGGCATCACTGATGCGCCCGCGCAGACACGTATCGACGCAGAGCACATCCAGCGTCAGCCAGACGGCTACTCTCTCGCCATCGCGGAATACAGTGCAGCGCGCAAGGAGCGGATCCCTTATCGGGGTTTCGACGTCGGCCATTCCCTCGCGCCGATGGTAAAGGGTCTCGCGATGATCGATGGGTGTAATATCGGCCCGACCGAATCCTGCATGAAGCATCGCGCGTACTCCTGTCTGCCATTGTGAAGGGGGGGGGGATGCCCAATGCTATCAGCTTTCTCGGAGATGGGGTCGCGGGGTGGCAGCCCCTCCCACGTTACCAGAGCACACAATGTGGGAGGCGGTGCCATCCGGCGACCTCTCCGCCAGTGCAGTGGCAGGGGAAAGTCAATAGCATTGGGCGATGCCCCAATCTCCCGGGCATCCGGATGCCCCATCATGCCAACGCTTCGGCCACCTTCCGAATGATGATGGCCGCATCCCGGGCATCGTCCTCGGTCCAGAATTCACTGAGCCCGAAGCGGATCATCTCGGTGAGACCTCGCTCCGCCACGGGACAAAGCCCTTCGTGATAGTCTATCTCGTTCTCCGGATCACGGAAGGGCGCATAGCCGTAGGGGAAATGGGTGTCCCCGTACGTCTTCTTCTCGCGCAGAACGTCGTAGAGGTAGACCGGCTTGGGGATGTACCCTGCGCTTGCCGGGAGGCCCTCGGCTTTGAGCGCATGCACGTACTCGTTCCGTCGCTCCGAAGGCACCCGGAACCAATAGAACCAGTAGGTGCACTCATCACCCTCGCGGACGTGCATGGGCGCGATTTCCGGAGCCCCTTCCAGCAGGCTCGTAATGAGGTCCCCTCGATCCCGCCGCGTGTTTGTGATGGCGTCGAGCTTCTTGAGCTGGGCGAGAGCAACAGCGGCCTGCAGTTCCGTGACCCGGTAGTTCGGGGCTAGAAACAAGTGGTCCCGTCGAGTCCCGCTGCGAGGCCAGGCTTTGTCCGAAAACAGCAGGACACGTTCCCCAAGCTCGGGATCATCGGTCACCGTGATTCCACCGTCACCGCAGGAGATGTGCTTTGACTGATTGAGACTGAAGCAGCCGATATCACCGATCGTGCCGACCTTACGTCCGGCGAAAACAGTATTGAAGGCCTGGGCGCAGTCCTCGATGAGGAGGAGCTGGTGTTCCTCTGCGATAGCGGTCAGGGCCTCCATGTTACAGGCGTTCCCACAGAAGTGAACCGGCATGATGACGCGCGTGCGCGGTGTGATTCGGCGGACGACATCCTCGGGGTCAAGACACATGGAACCCGCCTCCAGGTCAGCGAAGACAGGAATGGCGTTCTGCATGAGAATGGGGCAGATCGTCCCCATATCGGTGACCGGGGCGGTGATTACTTCGTCCCCGGGATTCAGGTTTGCCGCCCCCAATGCGACGTGAATTGCCGCTGTTCCCGATGTGACCATCCAGGAATGAGCCCGACCGATGTACTGCCCGAAGGCACTCGAGAACTCCTTGACTCGCGTGCCCGCGTTGCAGTTCAGCTTCTGGGAACGGATCACCTCGGTCAGCAGGGCGATTTCGTCATCCCCGAACCGTTCCCCTGACGGACTGATTGGGCTTTTGCGGACAGGCTGTCCTCCGTGAATGGCGAGGGTACTCATAGTCTACATGTCCTCCTGCGTGGCGTTCTCTGCCCGTCCGTCCTGTCAGTGAGCTATCTTCCCAGAATGTCATCCCTCGAAATGCCGAACAGGGGGGCAATGGTCACCTGGAACTCAAAAACATCAATGGCTCGATGAATATACCGTTCCTGGCGCCGCAGCCAGCGGAACATTGACCATGCCTCTGTCTTCGCTTGATCCTCGCTGCCGGAATAGTGCAAGAACATTGCTCGGGCCAACTGGCGGCAGAGCCGGGCATGGGAAGCGAGATAGCGCCAGGACAGGGCTTCACAGGGATCCTCTGAATCCGCCCCCGCCTCGATTGCCCCAGCCATGGCATCAAGCACGCCGGGAATCTGGGTCAATGATCCCGGGGCAGCAGCCCTCTGTGCGTCGTCGGCTTCGCCCCGGATCAACCGAGGATCAAACAAGTCCGACAGGCGCTCCAGGTAACGAGAAACGTCAGGACCTCGATCCCCGAACGCGGCACGGAAATAATCCGCGGTAATCTCATTGAACGTCAGGTCGCGGTCCCAAAGCGTTCGCCCCATCGCCACCATTCCCAGGCCGGTCGGGAAAAACACGCGTTGATTCTGACAGCTGACCATGCCGTTCAGCCCGATATCCCGGAGCCGTTTCATGTCCTCATGTAGGACCTTAGCCATGGCGAATTGCCCGGGGTCTTTGTGATGGTCCCACATAAAGTGATAGTCGAAATCGAAGCTATCGCCGGCGAATTGCTCCTGCCAGCTGGCAAGAAAGGCCAGGTTCACCTGTGGGGCGCGCGGAAACTGAAGCTTGTTGCGATTGTAGGGGGGCAGAGCAATAACTGAACTCCCGGTCACCGCGAAAGGCGCCGAGTAAGAACGGGTAATCGGGGCAAACATGAGGATGAAACGGTCCGGGTTCCGGATCCGTTCCTTGGCTGGCGCCCACAGCAGGTCAACGTAGACGAGGAACACAATCCGTGTGTCCAGGCCGGCTGCAGTGAGTTTCGCGTCCAACTCGTTGAGCATGGTGACATACATATCTGCGGGAAGGTCGTCGCAGCACAGGGGGCACTCACACTGGTTGTTGCTGCCGTCTGCGAGCCAGAAATGGATGATATCCACATCCGCGTTTTCAGCGGCGTACTCAACGATTGCGTCAGTGATCGTCTCGCGAGTCGTCGGGTTGCCGTAGCAGAGGTTCGTGTTGAGAGCAATGCCTCCCCACAGCTCGCGCTTGCCATTGACTTCCGCAAGGAGCCGTTTGGAGGCGTCCGGGATAGGCCCTTCGTGCTGGAACCAGCCAGGACCGGGGATGCCAAACGGCTCGCATGTCCAGCCGTGCCCGACCATGTGCAGATCCATGCCCCGCCGCTTGACGGCCTCCCGCGCTTGGCTCGTAAATGCCCGTGCCTCCTCAACCGGGAAAGGCTTCGACGCCATGGTCGGGTTGCCTTCGTGTTCATACCACCGTTGGAAGAAATTGTAGGCTTCCCGAAACTGAATGAAATAGGCGTTGTAGCCGAGTTTGGGCATCCAGTCGATAGTATCAAGGACGTGCTCAAGACTGACTGCGCCCTCGATGCACACGCCGCGGTGTCGGTACGATGGCGTTTCATCGAGCGTGACTTGGGGTAGGATCTGGGAGAGCGCGGGGACACGCTCGCCGTCTCGCCCGGGACGCAGCCAACGGAACCCCAGCGCCGTCAGGTACCGGTAGGTCCCCAAGAGTACGCTTCTGGGGTTCGCTCCTGCGATGATGCCTCCATTCGGGCCGACATCGATGACGACCCGGTCATCCAAGGCATGCTCGCAGGCATCGGTGGGAACCGCCTCCGCGACATCAGGGAAGAGTCCAACCCAAATCGTGCTGTTGTCCGGTCTGAAGCGCTTCCGCTGCACCACGCGGAAGTCCAAGTCGGTCGCTTTGCCCAGGCTCTTTCGGAGTTCCCTGGCTGCAAGCCGAACGGGGCCATCCGCTCTCAGACACACGATCCGCTCAATGCTCATTGCTCCCTCCTGCAGTGGTTCACCAAACGACTGTCCCTCAGGCTCCGTAAAGACGGTCGAGAGTCTCAAAGGCATGCTCGTTCCCTGAGCCCCAGCGGTCGGTCAGGAACACAAAGATCAGGTCTGTCGCCGGGTCGATCCAGAGCAGCGTACCAGTCGCGCCACCATGGTAGAACCCGTTTTCGGGTTGCCTGGTGAACTCTGGCCGGTCTTCCTTCACCCATCCCCAGGTGCGCTTGCTGAACTGGTCAGTCTTCCAGCGTGGCAATGACGGCTGGGCAGCGGTCACCAGCTCGAACGTCGCCCGGCTGAACAGACGGCCAGGCTCAAGGTATGCTTGTGCCATAGCAACCAGATCCTGGGCGGTTGACCATAGCCCGCTGCCGGACATCTCCATCGCGGTGTATGCATCCATTTTCTTGCCCATCGGGACCGGGTGGTCGATCGTGGGCATGGCGCGGTCCCAACTCGAAGGCGCAAAGCCCGTGTCAGTCATGCCACAGGGGCTGAGAACGGTTTCGGAGAGGAACTCGGTCATGCTCTGTCCGAGCAGACGGGCGACGATCTCATTCAGCAGCTGGTAGGTGTAGCTGCTGTACTGCATGTTCGTCCCAGGAGAGTACAGGAGCTCATCTTCACAGAGCAATCGGTAGCTTGCGTCGGTGGTCAGACCATGTTTGAGAAAATCGGGAGCGAATCGGGCGGGCAGACCAGTGCTGTGTGTGAGGATTTGGCCGATAGTCATCGTCCGACGCCGTTCATCGACGCCGAAGTCGGGAAGGTGTTCGGTGATGAGGTCGGAGTAGCTGAGTTTCCCCTGGTCGACAAGCCGGGCGATGGCCACACCTGTAATCGCCTTTGAGATTGATGCCAATGCGTAGATCCGGCCCGCGAGCTCGGGGGCAGCCTTCCCGTCCTGGCCGAAGCACTGCATCCGAGGCGTTCCCTCACGGCCGGCGACGGCCATGACAGCACATGTGAGGTGTCCACTGGTTACATAGCCGCGGGCGCGCTCGGTGGCAGCGTCAAAGCGGGAGTGTGGGTCGGCCAAGGCTCGTCTCCTGAGAGTACCACGGGGTCCATATGGGGAACGGATGTGGTAAGGATAACGGTGCTCTTGGCGGAGTCCAGCGGAATGGAGGCACGAGAAGTGCCTTCGGAATGTCGGGGCCGAACAGTTACCCGTTGCGCAGGCGCTGCTCCCAGTCGTACTCACGCGACGTCACGATGGTCTCGATCCGCTGAATGCGGCGCTGGAGATCATCAAATGTCTTCTTGAGGCGCCTCAGGGCCGTGCCTCGGCTCTGCACGTAGGAGTGGTAGAATGCTTCATCTCCTTCCGACGTGAAGGAAAGTACGGGCTCGGGGCGCATCAGCAGAGCCATGACGAAGTAGATCCCCACGACCGGCCAGAACCCACTGAAGACAAACGCCAGAAACGCGAAGAGCCTGAGCCAGAACGGACTCACCTCCAGGTAATCCGCCAGTCCTCGGCAGACCCCGAGAATCATCCCGTTTCGTGATCGATACAGTCCCCTGCTTGGTCGTCTAGCTGAGCCCATCACCACTCTCCTTATCCTCGTCCCTGACCTTCTCGAGTAAAATCGTTTCCAGCGCCTCTATGCGTGTGGCCATCCGGCCCATGTCCTGATACATCTCCTGGATCATGCGGGTCTCGTCAATGTCACCAGGTCCGCTGGGGTCCTGCTTGCGCTTCATGACCAGGAAGACGAGAAGCGTGCCGCAGATGATCAGCACGATCGGGGTGAAGATGATCGCCACCCCAAGACACTTCGTCAAGGTGGCCCAGGCTGCGGTTACGACCGATGATACTGCCATGGCTTGTGTCCCTTCTTGATGACATTGCCACTATAGAATGTGACCGATTCACCGAGACGTCAAGACGCTGCCTCGACAGGGGGTGCCTCGACCGGAGTGTCGTCCGAGTTCCCGGCCAACTTCTGCCGCAACGCCTCAAGTTCTTTCTCAACGTCCTCGTCCCCGTCCAGTTCGGAGAAAGCCGTATCCAAGTCCGGACGTCGGGCTGGATTGATCAGATCGGCTTCAGCCTCCATTCGTTCTATCCGGTTCTCAAACTGCTCGAAGCGAACCCAGGCGTCGCTGTTGTCTGTCCTGCGAATGCCCCGTTGGGCCCGGTCTTTGCGCTGGGCATGAACATGACGACGGATCAAGGTCCGGTGCTTCTCGCGGGCCGCACGCAGCTTATCTTCAAGTTGACCGATGTCGTTCTTGTACTGCTCGATCAACGCCCCGCAGTCAGCCTGTTCCCGCTCGAGCGACGTCACCTTTTCCTGCAAGTGCTGCCGCTCCCGGATTGCTTCCCGCGCCAAACCCTCTCGCCCTCTCGCTACCGCCAGTTCGGCCCGTTCCGCCCACAGCTGTGCCCCCTCTTCCGCCTTCACGAGATCGCGGTCAATCCTCTTTCCGGTCGCAATCGTTCCGGCACAGGACGCCTTCACCTCGACCAGTGTATCCTCCATCTCCTGGATCATCAGCTTGATCAACTTCTCCGGGTCTTCGGCCTTGTCCAGCATCGCGTTGATGTTCGAGCTGACGATGTCCCGCATTCTCGTGAAGATGCCCATGGTCCTACGCTCCTTTCCCTGTAGCTCGTCGCTAGTGACAACTGTCTCCGTGTGTCGCCCGAGACAATGCAGCAGCCTTGCCAAGACACTCATCCTATCGACTTAAGTCGCGTCCAGACAATCTGTTAGTCATCACAAACGCCACCGAAAGGGGATATCGCGACATGGTGCTCGCAACCGTTTTATGGTATAGTTCACCATCTACGGGCTTCGCCCGCCTCTTTTTGTGGAGCAATCATGTCTGCAGCCGAAAACGCTCGTGTAACAGATGCCTTAGGGCAATCGGAAGCGTTCATGCTGTTTCAGGAGCGGTTGTCCCGCGCTGCCCGGGTAAACCGGCCGGTGTTGATTGTGGGAGAACGGGGCACGGGGAAGGAACTGGCTGCGACGCGGCTCCACTACTTGTCTGACCGGTGGGACGGAGGGTGGGTGACCCTCAACTGCGCCACCCTGCCGTCGACCCTGATCGAGGCAGAGCTCTTCGGTCACGAAGCGGGAGCATTCACCGGGGCGCGCGCGCCTCGAGAGGGCCGATTCGAGGCTGCGGACGGCGGAGCTCTGTTCCTGGACGAAATAGGTAACATCCCAATGGAAGCACAGGAGAAGATCCTGCGAGTGGTCGAGTATGGGACGTTCGAGCGCGTCGGCAGCTCCGTGCCGATCAACGTCGACGTCCGGATTATCGCGGCAACGAACGCCGATCTGCGGCAGCTCGTCCGGGCCGGGCGCTTCAAAGCGGATCTTCTCGACCGACTGTCGTTCGAGGTCTTGGCGCTTCCCCCTCTTCGTGATCGAGGCGAGGACATCCTCCTGCTGGCGAGACACTTCGCCAGTCGCATGTCGTTCGAGCTTGAACGTTCGGCGCTGCCCGAGTTCTCCCAGGCGGCAGAACGCTGCCTTCTCAGCTATGCCTGGCCCGGGAACGTGCGTGAACTGAAGAACGTGGTCGAACGGGCTGTCTACCGTTCCGACAACCATCTTGTCGAGCCCGATCAACTTGTCTTCGATCCCTTCCCCCCTCCCCGTTCTGACCTGCCCACGGACGGCGCCCCATCTCCTCGGACGGACATGGCTCCCGTTGCGGAGCCCGACAGGACGGCACCGCTACTGCGTGCGGATGTCGGGGCAAGACCTCTCAAAGAAGCCCTGCGACAAGTCGAGATTCACCTGGTCGGCAAGGCTCTGACAGCACACCGCCACAACCAGCGGGCAGCAGCTGCCGGATTGGGGTTGACCTATGACCAGTTCCGCGGCCTGTATCGCAAGCACCGAACAGAGCTGAGTGGGTCATCCCCAGGCGCAAGTTAGCTCGGAGTGGTGCCTGGATGAGCAGGGAGAATCGGCACGTTGGCAGTCGTCACTCCGCTTCGGGCCCGGCGCCTTTGCGAAGGTCGTCTGTGTCACTCATCATTCTCGCCTTCAGGAAGGCTGCAGCTTTCTCCCGGTCACGGGCGCAGTCCGGCGGGAGTTCGAACGGCTCTCCGACGTGCAGTTCTGCCCGCGAGAACGGTTTGGGGATCTGCGCTTTGTCCCAGCTCCTCAGTTCCCACCTGGAAGGCGCGTTGAGAGTGATGGGAATGATCGGGCAGCCACACATCTGCGAGAGAAAGGCAGCTCCCGGCTGAATCTCGTATCGAGGGCCACGCGGCCCATCCACGGGGATCGCGATTGCCGTCCCACCCTCAAGTGTCCGTTTCAGCTCCCGCAGAGCGCGCGTTCCGCCACGGCTGCTCGAGCCGCGGACAACGCTCAGGCCAACCTGATGTGCGAAGTCCGCCGCATATTGCCCGTCCCGCGATCCACTGATGAGCACGGCCACGCGTCGTCTCATTTCTTTAGGGAAACAGCCGGGCGTGAAGAGGATGCGGTTGTGCCAGAACAGGAAGATGGCGGGCCAGGGGGCACCGGAGTCAATGACACCGGTAGGATCGGAATAGCGAATACGCAGCGTCCGATGCAGTAGCCCGATGATGCGAGCAACCGTCCACGGGAGCCAAGCGGGCAAGTTCCTCTTGTTCTTCCAGGTGAAGATGCGGCGCTTCTTGCGTGATGACATGGTTTGCGGGAACCCAACCCCGTCCGGGCGATGCTTCGGACGCGGCTATTCGTTGTTCAGGACTGGTTGTTGAAGGAATGGCGTGTGGTGACTCGTCATGGGAACAGCGCGGCTCCTCTGCCGGACTCATGGAAAAACCGGTGCCAACGACGCCGAGCCGAACCCAGTGGCTCTCTGGCCAGACGCCATCGCCCGAGGAAGGGCAACGTGCGGCTACGCCTCCAGTGCAGCTCGAAGAACAGCCTCGAGTTCCTTGGCCCTGTATGGCTTCTGAACGAACCCCGACAAGCCGTCGGCATCGAACCGTTCGGCCGCCTGAACGGCATCGTATCCGCTGGCGAGAACGACGGGGATGGCAGGATCCATCTCGCGGATCTTAGCGTAGGCTTCGTTCCCATTCATGCGGGGCATAGTCAGATCCAGCATGATCAGAGCAATCTCATCCCGGTGCTTTCTGAACACCTCGATGGCCTCGATGCCGTCGGCAGCGCAGAGAACGCTGAACCCAATGCGCTCCAGCAGCCGCCTGGTGACCGTTCGCACGAGTTCCTCGTCATCCACAACCAGGACGGTGCCGGTCTGGGTAAGGGCGCCCATACCTGGAGACTTCAAGGGCGGTTCCGGCAACTCATTCTCGGAACGCGGCAAAAGGACCGTGATCGTGGTCCCCTGACCCGGCTCACTGTTCACGCGGATAGCGCCACCGTGGCCACGCACGACACCAAGAACGGCCGGCAATCCCAATCCCCGGCCAATGAACTTGGTGGTGTAGAAAGGATCGAAAATGCGCTCAAAGGCTCGAGGCTCAATGCCCTGACCGGTGTCCTTGACCTCGAGGCAAACGTAGGCCCCAGAGGGCTTCTCCTCAGCCAAGTGCGTGGTGAGGAAGAAATCGCGATCGCACTCCTTAACCCCGGTCGACAGAAAAATCCGGCCGGAGGAGCCCTGGAGAGCTTCCGCCGCATTAGTCACCAGATTCATGATGATCTGGCGCATCTGGGTCATGTCTACATCGACCGGAGGCATGTCCTGGCCAAGTTCATAGCAGATCGTGTTCTTCTGCGGAACGGACGATGCCAATAGATGCATCATCCCACGGATGAGTTCGTTCAGGTCAACCGTGCGAACGACGAACTGTCCTTTGCCCGAGTAGGCGAGCATTTGCTTACAGAGGTCAGCCGCGCTTTGGGCAGACCGGCGGATGTCTTTGATCATGTCCCGCGCCGGCGAGACGGGAGCCAACTCGCGGAGGGCCAGGTCTGCGTTCCCGAGAATCCCCATCAGCAGGTTGTTGAAATCGTGAGCGATGCCCCCGGCCATCACTCCCAGGCTCTCGAGCTTGTCCAGCTGCCGGACACGGCCCTCGATTCGGCGCCGTTCATCGTCGGGCCGTCCACAGTGAGACGCACACCTCAAGGCAGCGCGTACCTGTTCCTCGTCTGCCGGCAGCACGAGCCCCGTATATGCACCGTGGCGAGACGGGGCGCCCGGCCCCGTCGTGACGTAGAGACACGGCAGGTTGGACGGCAAGCACGCCGGAACCGCGCGGTCTATCATCACAACGTCCACGTCGGAGGCACACGCGATGGCCGCCTCCGCGTCGGCCACGACTCTGACGCTGCAGTCAAGTTCCCGCAACAAATCACAGAGCTGGTCGACATCCCCCAAGCCCTGCTGGACGACCAACACGCTGTATGTCGTGTTACTCATTGTTTGCTTCCCTCAGACACCGCGAAAGCGACCCAAGCGACCAGGCGTCAACCTGGCAAACATGACCAGGCCCCGCAATGGATCCTGCCGGATGTGTCAGCGTACACTCACTCCTGCGCGAAGAGCAATCCCGCGCCAGAAGCACTCCATAACCCACCAGCACAATTTACGCCGTATAGCCTTTGGTGGCAAGGACGTGCGTGCGAGTTGCGTACCCCCTCGGTCAGGCGGAGGAAGAACGCCAAAGCGGCTCGACGACGTGTCGCCTCCAATTCGGGTTCAGAGGTCCCGGGATTCTCTGGAAGGCGAAGCTCCGTCGAGGCCCCCCACGCGCCTGAGGGGCACCCAGTGACCAGGTCGCCCTTCCCCCCAGCGCATGCCGCGGCGGAAGGGCCGGTTACCGGAAGAACCGGCCTCGAAGGCGAGCTGATTCCCGGTGTTTGACTTCTGCACTCGGGACGTCATGCTACGAGAGACTGGTGAGAGTCGTGCCTCCAAGCCCTCGCAGGGGCGTCGGCAAGGATCGCAGAAACAGAGAGGATAGGTAGCGATGAAACGACTGCGTGTAGGCGTTATGGGACAAGGCCGAAGCGGCTTCAACATTCACGTGAAGTGGCTGCAGAAGGACCCCGAGAAATGGGAAATCGTTGCGGTCGCAGATGAACATCCGGAACGGATGACAGACTCGGCGGAGGCCTTCGGGGCCACCACGTTTTCCGACTATAAGGACCTCATCGCCAACGCTGGCGATTTGGGCCTCGACCTGATTGTCAATGCGCTCCCCAGCTACCTGCACCCCAAAGGCACGATCGCAGCCCTCGAAGCCGGATTCGACGTTGTCTGCGAAAAGCCTCTGGCCAGGAGCGTTGCCGACTTCGATAAGATGACAGCAACAGCCGAGGCGAACGGCAAAACACTGCTCCCGTTCCAGAACTCACGCTTCCAACCCGGATTCCAAAAAATCCTCGAGATCATTGAATCGGGCAAACTCGGCGAGATCATCCAGGTCCGCATCAACTTCAGCGGCTGGTCCAGACGCTGGGACTGGCAGTGCCTGCAGGAGTTCTGGGGCGGGAACCTGCTCAACACAGGCCCCCACCCTATGGACCAGGCCATTGTCCTCTTCGGAGACGGCACACCGAATGTCTTTGCCCGGATGGCCTCGGTCAACCCCTGGGGTGATGCCGAGAACTATGTGGCGCTGACGCTCTATGGTGAGAATGCGCCTACGATCGAGGTCGCGGTAAGCTCATTCCAGGCGTATCCACAGGGCGAGATGTACAACATCGGCGGAACAAAGGGCGGACTGACCGGGAACACCTCCTCCCTCAAGTGGAAATACTACGACGAGAACGTCGCCCCCGTTCAGGAGAACACCGGCGGCTGGTCTCCGAACCGCGGGTACTGCAGTGAGAAGCTGGACTGGATTGAGGAACAATGGTCCCTGACCTCGGGACTGGGCATGTTCGACCTGATCTGCCGAGGCTTCTACGACAACGCGTACAACATCCTTGTGAACGGAGCTGAGCGCATCATCACGCTTGATCAGGTCCGCCGCCAAGTCGGCGCGATGGAGGAAGCGCATCGCCAGAACCCAATGCCGAAGTGGAAACCCTTCCGGTCCTGATGCCAAGCGCATCTGAACGCCCGTTGACCGCACCCCCGGCCCCACCGCCGGGGGTGCTCTTCTGTTGGAGTCCATTCGATGACTGACTATGAGAACTGGAGAGCGACGGTCACTCTGGGGGAACCCGCCTGGATGCCTTACAACATCGGGCTGACCCGGTCGAGTTGGGCCAACTTCGGGGCGGAGCAAGAAAAGGTCGTCCTGAGTCACCCGGAAACATGGCCGCACTACCAGGAAGGGCAGTACGAACGGATGCTGGAAGGCCCGTGGTCCATCAAAGAGGATCCGACCCGGGACTTCGTGGATCAGTGGGGCTGCGTCTGGCGAACGACCCAGTACGGATTCGTCGGGACAATCGTGGAACATCCTCTATCCTCGGAAGAAGCCCTGCGCACATTCACTCCACCGCCGGCAGAGACCTACAATGGCGGACAGACGCCGGCAGACTTCGAACGGGCGGCCGCCCACCTGGCCCGAATGAAGCGGGATGGAGGACGTCCCATGGGCGGGTTGGACCACGGCTACTTCCTGCTCCGCCTCGAGTACCTGCGCGGCTTCGAGAATCTCATGTGCGATCTGATCGAGCCTTCCGACGACTTCATGCGCCTCTACAACACAGTCCACGCTCTGAACAGAGCCGCCGTGCAACACTGGATCGATGCCGGGGCCGAACTCATTTCCCTGCCGGAAGACTTGGGCGGACAAGACCGCTCACTCATCGGACCAACCTACTTCCGGCGCTGGGCCCTGCCCTGCTACAAGGAGCTCCACGAAATGGTCCACCAGGCAGGAGGGCTGACCTACTTCCACTGCGACGGCAACATCATGGACATTTCGGATCAAATTCTCGAGATCGAACCCGATGTGTTCAACCCTCAGGACCGGGCGAACGGCATCGACGCCCTGGCCGAGACCTTCAAAGGCCGAATGTGCCTTGCCCTGGACTTCGATCGTCAGCACGCCCTTCCCTTCGGCAGTCCGCAAGATATTGCGGATCTCCTCGAGTACGAAGTCAGGACCTTGGGGTCGGCCAATGGCGGGCTCATGGTCCAGGTCGAAATCCGCGGCGATGTTCCGCCTGACAATCTCGACGCGGTGGCCGCCTCGCTGGAGCGTCTCAAGACCTTCTGGTTCGAGGACTGAGTGAGCCGTATGCCCGAACCGAACGCGCCCATCATTGTCGACATCTATACTGACGGTGCCTGCAAAGGGAACCCCGGTCCGGGGGGATACGGCGCGATCTTGAGCTGTGGGGAACACCGCAAGGAACTGCAGGGCGGACGCCGGAAAACGACCAATAACCGAATGGAACTCCTTGCCTGCGTGGAGGCATTGAGGACTCTCAACACGGCCTGCAGCGTCACGATCTACAGCGACTCCAAGTACATCGTTAACGCCTTCTCCAAAGGCTGGGCTCAACGTTGGCGCCGCAATGGCTGGAAACGCAACAAACACGACAAGGCCGAAAACGCCGACCTCTGGGACGAGTTCCTTGCTCTCTCCGACCAGCACCACGTCACGTTCGAATGGGTCCGGGGCCATAGCGGCCACCCGGAGAACGAGCGTTGCGACGAACTCGCGACCGGCGCGGCCGCCCGGTCACACCTCCCTCCGGATACGGCTTACGAAGCCCAGGTCGAGCGCTCTACCGATTGGTTCGACTGACACGCGACCGGCGGCGATGGTCCGCCGAGTGTGTCAGAGCGAGTTACTCTTGGGCATACGCCATCCCGAACCGAGCCGCGACTTACGGGAGCGGTCCTTGATGGCAACGTCCGGAAGGACCGCTCCCGCAAGTCGCGCATGCGCGTCCAGATTAAGGCATGCCCTGTTCTTGGACAGCGCAATACACCACGACAGACGATGGTGTCACAGCCTCTGTCTACGTCGTCGCCCGTCGCGCGAGCGACCCCAATATGCGGGGGGACGCAGAGCGAGTCCCTGAGCGACCTGCCGTTTCGGCAGGACTGCAAAGCCCTGGCCTCGCAGGGCGAGGGCGAGAGCTTCTTCTCCGGCGGGGTCTGAGGCAGGGCCTCAGATTCTCCACAGCAACGAGTTACAGCTTGGCTTGAGGCGCATGCGTAAGTGGCGGCTCTGACGAACGATCCGGAACTACAGGTGAGAGCCTAGTTTGACTGACAAAGCACGAAACGTCATTCCCATCCGGCTCGTCGGAGGAATTGCGCTGGATATTTCAGCCGGCGATTACAGTCTGTACACGAGCCTGATGCCACGCCTCAGTTCGGCCGTACCCAACGCCGGGCCGCCTACGCGTTACGTATCGTACCAGAACGCTCCCGGAGCGCCCTCCCGCATTCAGTTCCTCGGCATTGAAGTGAACCGATTCGATGCGCTTCCCGCAGACCTGGTGGGCTGGGAGCTGACCGGCGACGCGTGGAAGATCTGGCAGATTGTGGACGACACCCCGCGTGTCGTCCATGCGGAACCGGTCCGCTGGACCTGGTACGATGCGGGCGATGGAGGGCAACGCCTGCCGACAGGGGAGTTCAGCGTTCGGATGCCTGGCGATTGGGGAGCCGAAGGAGAGGAACAGCAGCTCGTGATGGCCACGAACTGCCCGGTCTCTCCGCGTGGGGAAGGGTGCCCCGATCACATCGACTTGGTGCCGTACGATCCGACCTGGCCGAGCCAATTCGCGGCCATGGCCAAGTGGCTGATGAACACGCTCGGCTCCGGCATCGCCCTTCGAATCGAGCACTACGGCAGCACGGCCATTCCCGAGATGACGGCAAAACCGGTGGTTGACATCCTTCTTCAGGTCCCCTCGCTCGACGAGGCCCGCAGCCGTCTGCTGTCACGGCTGAATGGTCCCGAGTGGGAGTACTGGTGGTACACCGACCACATGATCTTCATCAAGCGAGGCAGACCGTTTGGAGAACGAACGCATCACATTCATGTGGCCCCGTCCCGACACCGTCTCTGGGAGGGACTCGTCTTCCGAGACTGGCTCCGTGCCCACACTGACGATGCCGCACACTACGCCGACCTGAAGCGGGCCCTCGCCGACACCCATCGGGACGACCGTGAAGCATACACCGAGGCCAAGGCAGCGTTCGTCCAGGCCATCACGGCCAAGGCAATGGCCTGACGGCAACCCCGTTTTGCGGATCCCTCCGCTCCCGCGTTCACTCCCTCAGAACTGGGATGGTCTCTCACGGTTCCATGGGTATGGTAGAAGATTGGATCGAGATCGAGAGTCACCAAGGAGATACCAGAGATGCCCAGCGACCGCCCGAATATTCTCTACATCATGACGGACGACCACGCCGCCCATGCGATGAGCTGCTACGGGAGTCGGATCAACCAGACGCCAAACCTGGATCGCATCGCCAACGAAGGTGTGCGGTTCGACAACTGTTTCTGCACAAACTCGATCTGTGAGCCCAGCCGGGCGGCCATCCTCACGGGAACGCACAACCACATCAATGGCGTGACCACGATCGGCGCCCACATCGATAACCGCCAGGAAAACGTCGCAAAAATCCTGCAGCGCAACGGCTACCAAACAGCCCTCATCGGCAAGTGGCACCTGGGCCAGGGACCGGCCCATTGGCCGACCGGTTTTGACCACTACAACATCCTTCAGGGCCAGGGGCCCTACTTTGATCCGGAAATGGTGCGTGACGGCACGAAAGTGAAGTACACCGGCTACACCACCGATATCATCACCGACCTGTCACTGGATTGGCTGGAGAACCGCGACGCCGAACGGCCGTTCATGCTCATGTACCAACACAAGGCACCCCACCGCCCGTGGCACCCGGATGACAAGCACAAAGAGCTCTACGCCGACACCGAGATTCCCTACCCTGAGACCTTTGATGACGACTACAGCACGCGCGCAGAAGCAGCCCACGCGGCAACCATGCGAATCGATCGCCACATGAATGCCATCGATGTCAAGATCAAGACTGACGGCAAACGTGACTGGCGTGACTTCCTTCCTCCCCCTGAAGACATCGCCGGCTACACCCTTACGACGGAGGATGACGAGACGGTCGCGTTCTCCAGCCAAGAGGACCTGAAGAAGTGGAAGTACCAACGTTACATCAAGGACTACCTCCGCTGCGTTGCAGCCGTCGATGATAACGTCGGCCGCGTCCTGGAGTACCTGGACGAGCAGGGACTCGCTGAGAACACAGTCGTCATCTACACATCAGACCAGGGCTTCTTCCTCGGGGACCACGGCTGGTACGACAAGCGGTTTATGTACGAGGAATCCCTGCGCATGCCGTTCGTGGTACGCTATCCCAGAGAGATCGCCCCAGGAACGGTGTCCAAGGATATGCTGCTCAACTTGGACTTCGCGCCAACGTGGCTGGACTGGGCCGGCATCGATATTCCCGACTACATGCAGGGCCGCAGCTTCCGCTGTCTGCTCGACGGCAACGCCCCGGACGACTGGCGAACCAGTATGTACTACCGCTACTGGATGCACCTGTCCCACCACAACGTGTACGCCCATTACGGCATACGCACCATGACGCACAAGCTCATCTACTACTACTCCGATTCCTGTGGGCAACCCAACACCATTGATGAACCGAAGAAGAAGGAGTGGGAGCTGTTTGACCTGGTTCACGACCCCCGCGAAGTCAATAACGTGTACGGCGACCCAGCCTACGCAAACATCGTACGAGAACTCAAGGATGAACTGCACCGCCTCCAGGCGGAATGCGGCGACAAGCCCTTTGAACCCGAAGTGGACTGACTACCATGCAGATCGAACGTCGCAAACCCCTGACCGCACGAGTGGGCCTCGTGGCGGTTGGCCATCACACGTACTGGGACCAGTTCGAGGGATTGCTCGATGACTTGATGAGCAAGTTCGGTGTCCTGAAAGACCGAGTCACCGAATGCGGGGTCGAGGTCGAGGCATTCGGCATGGTCGACCAAGCCGAGGGGGCCTATGCCGCCCTCCCCAGGATCAAAGGCGCCAATCTCGATCTGTTGTTCGTGGATATGGTGACCTATGCAACGTCCTCGACCTGGGGGGTGTTGGTCCGGGATCTGGACATCCCGATCGTTCTTGTTGCGCTCCAGCCGCTGAAGGCCATGGACTACGCACACGGGTCCACCTACATGCAGCTCTGCAATGATGACTTCTGCTCTGTCCCGGAGTTCACCGGTGTGGCCCTTCGCATGGGCCGCCCCGTGCCACCCGTGATTCTCGGCACCCTCTACGACGATCCGGTCGCCGATGCGGAAATCGCGGAATGGTGTCAAATCGCCAAGGTTCTGCATGACCTGAAAACAGCCCGACTCGGACTCATGGGACATGTGCTGGAAGCCATGCTTGACATGCACACCGATCCCGCGGCCGTGACCCGGGCCTTTGGGAGTCATGTCGTGCTCTGCGAACCGGACGACATCCTCAAGCAGTATCGCGACGTAAGTGATCCCCAGGCTCAGGCCAAGGCACGGGAAATCCTGGCATTTTTCGATACGCCGGACCCGGTGAGTGATCCCCTGACCAGCAAGCTCTCCGATGCCGATCTCGACATGGCAGCACGGGTTGCCGTGGCCCTCGAGGCATTCATCGAGCAAAAAGGACTGGACGGTCTCGCCTACTACTATGAGGCCGAAGAAGGCTCCGAGATGCGACGGGTGGTGACCAACCTCATCGTGGGCAACTCATTGCTGACCGGAGCGGGCTTCCCCATGTGCGGAGAGTTTGACGTCAAGACCTGTGTCGCCATGATGATCATGGACCGCCTGGACATCGGCGGGAGCTTTGCGGAGTTCCACCCGATCGATTTCGTCCGGGACTCCGTTCTGGTCGGCCACGATGGACCGCACCACATCAACATTGCGGAAGGAAAACCGGTGCTGCGCAGTCTGGCCAAATACCACGGCAAGCCCGGCAGCGGTGCGAGCGTGGAGTTCCAGATCAAAGAGGGTCCCATCACCATGCTCAGCATTGGGGTGAAGGCCAATGGGGAGTTCAAATTCGTGCTGGCCGAAGGCGAGTCACTGCGGGGACCGATTCCTCCCACCGGCAATACCAACACCCATGGCACCTTCCGACCCGATGTCCGCACCTTCCTCAAGAACTGGGTGGCGGAAGGCCCCACGCACCACTTCGCCCTGGGCATCGGTCACCATGCCGACACGATCGCGAAGGTCGCCGAGTGCCTGGGAATTGAGGCCGTCAACGTGACAGCCGGACTGGTGTAGGGGAAACAGCCCAATGCTATTGAGTTTCTCGGGAAGACGGTCGCGGCATGGCAGCCCCTCCCACGGTACGGGAGCACACAGTGTGGGAGGCGGTGCCACCCGGCGACTCTTTGGCCATCCGGGAATCAGAGGAACTTAATCGCATTGGGCGACAGCTCCCGCGATGGCCGAACTCAGGCGTTCAGGCCATACAGTTCGGCAGCGTTGGCTGAGCCGATGCACTCGATATCGGCATCGCTTGCACCAGCATCGCGCAAGAAGCCGACGAACGACTCCACGCCTGGCGGGAAGGGATTCTCGTCCTCGGGAACGTCGAACATGGTGCCGTAGGTCTGGAATGGGGGGCCCTTTCGAGTGGTCCAGTCAGTGCCCGAGAGCAAACGCGATATGGGGACGTCACGAACGGCCCGAGGCAAGGCCGGACAGTGAAAGTCCCGGACCTCCATCCAGAAATTCTCGGGATACGCATCAAAGCTCCCCTGGATGACGTCCAGGAACATGTCGGCCCAGGGGATGTACTCTTTCGTCGGCCCACAGCCGATGGCGTGGGCCAGAATGTACTTGGCTTCCGGGACGCGACGGACGATGGCGAGAAGATCGGTCATGTGCTGGATGCCGTCGGCTGAATCGAAGCTCTTGTAGCCTCGAACAGGCCAGCAATAGGTCCCGAGGTGGACCTGCACCGGCACATCGTAGTCGACGGCTCTACGCACAACCTCCTCACTGGCATCGCTGTCCATGCGGAAATCCATCATGTACTGCAGCATCTCCCCCAGCTGAACGAACCCCCACTCTCCGAAACAGAGATCCATCACCTTGAGGGATTCGTCCAGGAAATTGGGATTGACAATGCAGCTGCCATAGAGGCGGTCCGGGGCCTGCCGGACAAGCTCGTGGATCATGCGGTTCGCTTTGAGCATCCCATCCGGCTCGTTCCTGACCATGCTGTTGTAAACACCGTCACAGCTGATGATCAGGCGCAGGTCCGCGTCGCAGCGATCGAGCAGCTCAAGGAGATCCTCGAGCATGCTCTCCCGCTTCTCGCCATCGGGGCCGATGTCACTGACATGGATGTGGGTATCAATCCAGATTCGTTTCATGTCCGTCTTCTCCTCTCGGTAAGCCCGGGTAGCATCGGCGTGTCTGTTGGCGAGACGTAGCTGCAAGCGCAGGTTGCCCATACCGGCATTGTTGCTGGAGCGGTACCTGTTTCAGCCCAAGTAGCAGGTCCCAACACAGTAACGTCTCATCGTGCCGTGCTGGAATCAAGGCCTAACGGCCTCGAAGCGGGGCTGTTCCGTTCTCACTTGCGTGAGAGCGTGAGAGCGTGAGCACGAGAACCCGGAGACGCTATCGCGGTATCACGCTGTCACGAGCGGGCCAGATTCGTCAGGATAATGCAGCCCTGGCCTCGGAGAGCCAAGGACCTGCCCTGCTCCTTTTCTTGTAATTCCGGAATCTATTCCAATATTACAAATCATGATTACTCGTGACATCGTTCCGTTGCTGAAGCAACGACTTGCCCACTTCCCGGCTGTGGCCATTCTCGGACCACGCCAAAGCGGCAAGACCACGTTGGCCAAACAGCTTGGCGGTACGTACTTCGACTTAGAACAGACTGGCTCCGTTCTCCGTCTTGATGCCCGTTGGGATGCGTTGGTAGCCGACGAGGATCTGCTGGTTCTGGACGAGGCCCAGGAGGCCCCGGAGTTCTTCCCCAGACTACGTGGTGCTATTGATGCTGATAGGCAGCGCACAGGGCGCTTCCTACTCCTGGGGTCGGTTTCTCCCACACTGATGCGTGGCGTATCGGAGTCTCTTGCGGGGCGCCTGGCTCTCGTCGAGCTTTCCCCATTCCTCCTTTCTGAGGTCGGGGAAGAACGCCTCGATGACCTCTGGCTGTTCGGCGGGTACCCTGATGGAGGCATCCGTGACAGCGCAATATATGGTCCATGGCAAGAGTCGTACCTGGCTCTTCTTATGCAACGAGATCTCCCCGCCTGGGGGTTGCCCGCCAAACCGAGAACTACCGATCGGTTGGTTCGCATGCTGGCCGCGATGCAGGGCCAGACGATGAATGCAGCGCGTCTCGGGTCAGCCCTTGGCCTGGATAGCAAGACGGTGGCCGGGTACTGCGACTATCTCGAAGGAGCATACCTGATCCGGCGCCTTCAGCCATTCCACAGCAACATCCGCAAGCGTTTGGTCAAGTCTCCGAAGGTGTACTGGCGGGACAGTGGTCTGCTGCACCACCTGCTTGGCACCCGAACTCTCGATGAGCTTTTTGCCCAACCGTGGGTCGGGCACAGTTGGGAGGGGTTCCTGGTGGAGCAGACCATCTCCTCTCTGGCAAGCGCCGGTAGCACCGCCAGACCGTTCTTCTTCCGCACGTCTGACGGATACGAACTCGATCTGGTCCTGGAGTGGGGAGGGGAGCGTTGGGCAGTCGAGTTCAAGCTCACAAGCAGCCCCACGGTCGACATGGTCGATCGTCTTTCAAAGACAGCTGACATGATCGACGCATCGCGGCACATATTGGTGTGCCGGACGACCGATGAAGTGGACACGGGCCGACTGCTTGTCACGAACGCCGGATGCTGGCTCCGCCAGCTTGCAGGCAGGCACTGACCGACTCGCGGCTACCCCTCTCGCTCCAAACGGAGCAGCAACTCACTGACTGCCGCCGGTCTGATCGAGGGCCACAGCGAGGGGGATGGTGAATGTGGTGTCCCCCTTGAAAGTCCGCCGCGGGAAATAGACCTCCGCTGTCTTACCTTCTGACCTGCGAAGCCCGGGGTCACGGGCCAGGACGATCCGGGTCTGCCCATCCTGTTCCTCAATCGAGTCGATTTCATGTCCCTGGGTGAATCCCCCAGCATGGGTAGCGATCAACCAGGAGCCACGCAGATCATCCCCGGCCGGCACGCCGCCTTGAACGATGAATGCGTCGACCGACGCCCCATCGAGTTTACGCTCGACGCCCACGACAGTCCCGGTAAGGGCCTCCTGGTGGGTTCCCAGGCTGAACTCCCCACAGCGAAGCTCGTGCCCCTCCACGAGATGACCTGCGATTACCTCCCCGTCCGGGCTCGCCTGCCTAACAATCCCGATTGATCCCCGCAGGAGAACACCGTCGACGGTCTCCCGGCGGGGGTAGGGAGGAGAATCCACCGTGTAGAGAATCGTGTCAATGCCCTGGTCGTGCGAAATCCGCAAGGCAACCACGCTGTCATCCGGCTCAACGAGAGCAACGCGCTCTACTCGCGTGACGAAAGGGCGCCCAAGGAGAGGTTCGTGAACCGCGGTGAACACGCTGCGAAGCGGGGCGTCACCACGGCGGCGAACCAACAGCTGTGGCATCCAGAAGTCGTAGAGCTTCCGCATATCGCCCTGCGTCCCGGTTCCCATCCGCCGAATGGACGGCGCACGCCCCAGGAGAATCTCGCATGGTCCGGCATCGATGTAGGTCCGAAGGATATGTTTGGGGTCGGCCTCGTAGGCGATGTCGACATGGAAGGCCCCAGTCGCCTCAGCTGTGCGAACATCGCGGATCATCCCGTAGGGATCGTACGAAGACGTAATTGCCGTGGGTTCTTCCCATGCTTCACCAGGCTCAAGGATGGTCGGGCGAGTTCCGGGAAGATCAACGCTGCAGGTGGCGACAGTGTCCTCGTCAGCGTCTCCATGCAGCGCCCAGTCGTGAACCTTGCCCCCGTGCACACGGAAAACATCCACGACGTAGGCGTCGGCATCAGAGATGGGAACCATGACAAGCAGGCGGCGGTAAGCATCCGGGCCGGCTGTCTGCTTGTAGCCACGCTGACCGTCGGCTTCGACCAGGCTGATGCCCCCGAGATCAGGAAAATAACGCAGCAGATCGCCGTCGGACTTGCCTCGCCCGACGTATTGGTTCTCTCGATCCACCACGACCGTGTTGTGCCCGACCGTCCCCGCGGTCAAACACCGTCCCTGGGTCCAGGTGTAGCCAAGATCGGGGAGCATCTCACGTCCTTTGGCAAACAGCGTCAGGTTGAGATTGTCGCGGTGTGCGTGGCCATAGGCTCCGCCGAAATGGAGTTGGGCCTGCATTTGGTCGGTGCCTTGTCCGCGCCCCAGGGACGCATGCCCGTAAGCCGGAGCAATGGTGGATGTCGTCCGGTCACGTGGCTTTGAGCGTTTCTGATTGGGCCAGGTGTCATGAACAGCTGTCGAGCAACCGGTCGGGAAATCAAGCACGGAAGGAGCACGCTCTGCTCGTTTGAAGAAAGGGATGTCCTTGCTGGGGTCAAAGCTGTCGAATCGCGTTCCGTCAACAGGGCCAACAAAGCCCGGTGGGTCCGTGTGCCCCGCCACGACACGGAACGCGCTCTTGAGCCCGCCGATCGTCATGTAGTGGTAGGATGGACTCTCGTGCCAATTCCCATCCCGGAAGAACCCCTCATCGACGTTGCGCATGATCCGCCGCACCGATTCATGGACATATGACGGCTCGTCGATGACCCGTCCCAAAATGGCCATACCGGCGATGTCGTAACCGACGACATTCCCGATCACATAGGTGCTCGCGTGCGCGATCCGGTAGGTCTCCCGCAGGAAATCGTCTTCGAATCGCTCCCGCACGTCATAGCCCCGGAGAGTAGACAGCGTGTCGAACTCCGCGCTCTCGCAGACCATGTCGTAACAGGCGATCGCGGTCTTGGGAATCTCGCAGTGGAAGAAATTCCAGCGTCCGGCGTCCCACCCGTAAGGGGGTTGTTGATCCTTACAGAAGCGAATACCCGACATATGCCGATTGTGAAGAGCAGGATAGTGCGGGTAGACCTGAGCAAGACGATCCAGGACCAGCACAACCGGACGGGCATAGACGTCGTCCTTCGTTATCTGGTACGCCCGGGAGAGATTCACACACTGGTTCAGCAACCACGCTCTCTTGAGCTTCCACCGGAACCCGGTGAAGAAATGCCGGGCATCGCGCGCCTCGTTGGCGTAATATGGAATCCGGACCTCTTCTCCCAACAGGTTTTTGCCCACCATTTCACGATCTTCAGGAAACGCCTGGGTGGGGAAAGCGACCTTGCTGCAAAACCGGCAGGTGAGCTCCTCCGGGCGCTCGATGGTCCAGGTCAGAACGCCGTTCCCCTCGACTCCTCCGTAGCAGTGGGGACACTCGCAGAAGGAGATGAAACCGTGCGGCGGCACGAAAGAGAAGAGCTCGTCATCCGACATCGCGAGGACGCGTTGAGCGGCTTTCTCGTACGTGGCTCTGAGAGCCGGATTCACCTTGTGGCCGTAGACGGGATGTGTGATTTGGAGCGCCGTGCCTCCACCCAGCAAACGTGTCGCCATGAGAACCCCCACTGCCGCACCCCAGGCGCGTGCTCGGTATCTGTGTGCGTACATTCAAGACCCTTCCGGTTCAGGAGCCAAGCCGATGCCACTCCATGTAAGAGAGGCCCTGGTACACGGCTTGTCCACTTTCCCCCCACTCCAACTCCGAGCGGCATCCCACAACCTCGCGGTCAAGTGGACATGATAGTAGATTCCTCGCCGGACGGAGTGTGAGTGCCATGAGTACACGCAGGCAACCGAGCTGAACTGCTTAGGACAAAACAAGATGAAACAGACACCGCTGGCTCTGGGCCTTCTCGCCGTCACCTCGGCAACCTGTGGAGCAGCCCCTGAGTTGCTCTTCTCTCCCTCAGAGATCCCTGCCCTGCAGAAACGTCTCGAGGAGCCACGTCACGCGAAGGTCTGGGAGTCAATCAGGGAATCGGCCGAAGCCGAGCTTGACATTGACCCGGCGACCGTGGATGCCGCAGAAGGGAAGCCGCGCATACAAACCCTCGCTCACGCCTTTGGGCGGAGGCTCACCAACTGGGTCCAGACTCTTGGATTCGTCTACCAGATGACCGGTGAAGAACGGTTCGGACGCAAGGGAGCTGAACTGCTGGTCGCGATGGTGCGCAAGCTCCCTGCCGAGGATCCGCGCGCGGCCAAGTCCTTTGCGGGAGCACGAGGCGACCTGATGCGCGCCTTTGCCATTGGATTGGACTGGTGCGGCGACCAATTGACCGATGAGGAGCGGGATGTGGTGGAAAAGACCGGAGCCGACTACATCCGGTTCCTGCACCGCGAAGCAGGAGGCAGAAAGCCATGGTGGGCACCACACCACAATTTCATGGGCGTCGCCATGGGAGCAGCTGGAGCCCTCTCCCTCAAACTCCAGGGCCGGTTTCCTGAAGAAGCCCCAGGCTGGACAACGATCTGTGCCGATCACGTGGAGACGTGGTTTGGTGAAGGCTTCGACGCCGATGGAGCCTATTACGAGGGTGCCCTGTACGCACACTACGGCCTGACCAACGCAATTCTGTTCGCCCACGCCCTCAAGCGCCAGGGCAAACGCGATCTCCTGCAGCACCCCCATCTCCGTCAGACTCCCAAGTTCTTCGCCATGTCGATGCTTCCGGGAGAAGGCGTCTTCGATGCACGGAACGACTCGGGTTACACAGACTTAAGCGATCCCTTCATGTTACGCCTGGCGGAGGAATGGCACGACGGCCTGGCCCGTTGGGTCTGGGACCAGGCAGGCCGGAGCCTCTCCCCTCTGAGCATCATCTGGGCGAACGACATCGCGCCCACGCCTCCGGAAGAGCCGCTCGCAAAGCACTTCAAAGGTCGAGGGCTTTGCGTACTTCGCACAGGTTGGAGCGAGCAGGATGTCATGTTCTCAGTGGAATCCGGGACGTTCCGAGAGGTCACCCACAACCAAGGCGACAAGGGGTGCTTCACGCTCTACGGCCTGGGCCGTCGCTGGGCCATAGATTCGGGTTACGGTAACAACCAAAAGCCGCAAGGCCGAGACCAGACTGTGGCGCACAACGGCGTGCTGATCGATGGCAAGAGCCAAGGCCTGAGCGGAGCCGGAGCCGGAACTGACGGACAGATTCTCGCCTATGACTGGGACACCGTCCAGGGCTATGTGCTCTGCGACATGGCGGACGCCTACCGGCAGAACAGAAAAGGCCGGAAGAGCGTGCCCGTCACCCGGGCTCTGCGCCATTGTTTCTTCGTGCGCCCTCAAGACGGAGTGCCCGCCTATGCCGTGACTCTGGACGATTTTGCCGTCGACGATCAGCCGCACACCTACGACTGGCTCCTGCATACCAGCGGGGCCAATCGCATCGAGGTCAATGAGCACGGCGCGACGATCCACCCCTACAACACAACCGGGACGGGTTACGTCAGCACGCCCGGAGAAACGGAGGGCGAGGGCTCGTGCGCTATGCCGTTCGAGATCGTGAAAGCGGGAGTCTACTCGGTGTGGGGACGCGTCCGGGCCGGAGGCGAAATGAGGCCAAAATCGGATTCGTTCTTCGTGACCGTCGACAATGGCGAACGCATCACGTGGCATATGGGCTCAAAGGCGGCATGGAATTGGGCCCGTGTAGGCGAGGGTATACACTCCGAAAAGCGAGGCTTCGATCTGCCCCCGGGAAAACACGTCCTGCGCGTCGCGACGCGCGAGCGGGAAGCACAGCTCGACGCGGTGGCGATCATTCCCGGCGATGCGATGCTCCTCGATCACCCACGGACGATTCTCATTGAGCCGGAAGCCGGCGTGATCGTCCCGCCAATGGTCGTCGTGCCTGCGCCCCCGGCCGCCAAGATGCCGCGACTGGAGCTGGTGATCGCGGCATCCTCCCCGACCACGCGAACACAGGACTACTACGACGCGCACCCCCGTCTGACCGTCAGCACCAACGCCGTGTCCCCCGACTTCAGGGCAGTCCTGTTGCCACTCCCCGGTGGGATGCCGTCTCCCAGGGTCAACTTCGAAAAAACACCCAGAGGCCCCCGAACGACGATCATCCGGTGGCCCGGTCGCGAAGATCGCATCGTGTGGACACCGCGCACGGCAGAGCCCCCCGCCTTGACGCAGACGCCCAAGTAGCCTCGGAACCGGCGGACGTGCGGATTCACCGCCCCTCTCCGCGGCGAAAACGAGTTGGCGAGACACCGATAGTTCGACGAAAAACGCGAGAGAAGTGGAGTGGGTCGCGGAAGCCCACACGGGAGCTGATCTCGCTGACCCGCAGGGCAGTGCGCTGCAGCAGATCACACGCGTGCTCAATCCGCTTTGCCGTCACGAACTTCATCGGGCTCGTCCCCATCTCGCCCTGGAACACGCGACAGAGCTGGGCGACAGACAGGCTTGCCGCCCGGGCGACATCAGGGAGGGCCAGGGATGGGTCCTCGAGCCGCTC
>Ga0209042_1000538_pt1 | contig 39718 bp, 32 predicted proteins | sample SaaInlV_200m_DNA_6_FD_184649 | JGI IMG/M metagenome (GOLD analysis project Ga0209042, IMG submission 184649) | Marine microbial communities from expanding oxygen minimum zones in the Saanich Inlet - SI037_S2LV_200m_DNA (SPAdes) (version 2) | ecosystem: Environmental > Aquatic > Marine >...
AATAAGAATTAATGAAGCTATAAAGAGATATGAAGATGCTACAATCAACAATCCTTATGACAATAATGCTTTTCTCAATCTGGCCCATGCCTATTACAGCAAAGCCATGTATCTTGACGATGCGATAGCAAGAAGAGAAGATGCTCCGGAAGGCAATCAAAACTTTTCAGTTAAACGATTTTATCTTAGTGAAACCGGTGTAACTGGAAGCACTGACACTTTTGATAATGCTATAGCTTTCCGCAATAGACCAGGCAAAATATATGAAGAGATGTTTCGTGAAGCCATAGTTGAGTATAAGAGCGCTCTTCGAACTAGCCCAAACTCTTCAAACTCTCTGTATGGCCTTGCATTCTCTTTCTCTGTAAAAGGCTCACACCTGGAGATTGCATCAAGAGGCAAGAAAAAATATAAGAAACATCATTTCAATAATAAACTTTAAATCATGGTATCTAAATGTGATAATGCAAGACGATTATCTTGGCTTTCAATGGAAGCGATAGAATAATTACTTAAAAATATTGATCTCTCTACTTGGCAAATATTTGAAAATCTTTGACTAAGACAAAAACTACCACTTCATCAATTCAGCTTCTAATAAATATCCAAGTAGTTTACATCTTCACTTACAAGAAGCCATGGCAAATGAAGGAATCGCAACTGTTGACGAAAAACGCTACAGGGTTGTTAATTTAGCGTTACGAAAAAAAGAACTCAGAGCTTAATAGAGAGCGCAAAATGGAGAAACATAGGCAAAAGGTTTGGAAGAAAAGACATTCGAAACGTAGTAAACGGATGGGATGGAAAAGCAAAAGAAATAAAGAGGTAAAGATCTACATTACCATCTTTTTTGTATGTGCTGTTATCGCTGGGGTTATAGCCTTCATGACTGGCAAGGCCCCATCTCTTATACAGAAAACGGTTGAGAAGCAAATAACGAGGAGGGCCGAGGAGGTCTTAGGCGGACAGCTGGAAAGCGTGGGGGGTATGAAAGGCATGGATAGCAAGAAAATGGAGAAGCTTAAGAAAAAATATGGTGGCATGATGAAGTGATAATTCCAAGATGTACCGTAGGCTATTTACTGCTCTATCTCAAGTGGAGGAGAATTCAGCACATTAAGTATATTGCACATTTTTTTAAGCCACTACAAAAAATGCATTATAGCTTACCTGTCATTCTGAATAATGCGAAGGAGCGGTTCTATGATATATATTATGCCAGAGTCAAATCACCTCAAACACCGCTTTGCTACACTCAGTATGACATCACGGCTTACTACTATATGCACTCAACCAATAGCAAAATGGTTTTAACCGGCATAGTAGATACAAATTTATAACCCTGCAACAAGGAGGAAACACAAACAATGCCTGGATTCAATAGTGCTAAATGGATTGTAATACTTACGACCATTGTAATGCTAATGAACAGCTGTGTGTCCAATCAAAAAACAAATCCGACTAATAAGATAACTACATTTAAGAAGACAGAAAAGCAGAAGGAAGATGAGAATAGAGAAAAGGAGGCAGAGCAGAAGAGGGAAGATGTACTTAAAAAGAGGAGAGAAGATACAACATCCCATGGAGCTATACCCAGCAATCCACAAAACTCTACATTCCTTACTATCGATTCTTTGGACGAATATATAGTTGGGCCCAGGGACGTGCTGAAAATTATTCAATGGCGAAGTGATGGACCATTTCCACAAGAAATGAAAATCAGGGAAGATGGTAGAATATCGTATTCTTTTCTTGATGATCTTTATGTTAATAAGCTTACTCCGACACAGATAGACACTTTAATTACAAGTAAATTGGAAGGATTTGTTAAGAATCCCAGAATCGATGTGCTTGTACACAAATTCGAAAGCAAGAAGGCTTCTCTTTTTGGAGAAATTGAAACTAAACGACAGGGTAAAGGTCCTGATGTTTGGCCAATAAGAGGCAAAGTAAGAATATTAGATTTTCTTTTGGAAGCAGGTGGCCCTACTGACAAAGCAGATCTAAAAAGAGTTGAACTAACCCGGGGCGGCAGGATGTATATAATTGATCTGATGGCTGCATTTGCACGTGATGATGAGAATGAGAATGTTGTGGTAGAAGCTTATGACAGGTATTTAGTACCTAAACTTCCACAATATAAGAAAAAAGCAGAAGCTGACAACGAAGTATATGTCTTTGGTGCGGTGAACGGACCGGGAGTATATTCATTTGCGGGAAAAAGTCATGTTGTTGATGCTATTGCAAGGGCTGGAGGCTTGAAACTGGAGTCCGGCATGCGCAACATACATATAATAAGGGGCACAGAAGAGGGTACAGAAGTAATAAATGTTGACTTTAACAAGTTATTTAAACATCACGATTTATCACAGAGGGTAACTATTCTGGATGACGATATAGTGTATGTATCGAAAACAAAAATTGATAAAACAAAGGAGTTGCTTGCTAAAGTTCAGCCAATTTTATCCTTCTTGATGGGTAATCCAATGACTTTCCGAGAAAATTATACTACTGGTGGTGGCCTGCGTCTCGATACCGATATTTCAGAAAGATCGAAGAGAGAAGAAGACGGATTAGGTGGTTTTGCCGGTGCAGCGGCACAGTAGGATCTTCTTAAATGCCGACGTACAATTTTCTATTTAGAATATTTGTTTTCAGATATTCGGATCTGTTTTGAATTCTGTGATTTGGTTTTTGATTTTCCAGCTTGTCTGACCAGGATGTCTTCATATAAAAAATAGCAAGGGGTAATACTAATATCGCGAATACCGACTGAATAGTTCAAACCTAAATTGAGCTATTTCATATTATTTGCCATTGTAGCCGAAGGCTTCCTGCCCGAATTGGTACAGGCGGGTAGCCTGCGTTTCTTAGCATATAATGGGGCGATGCAAATCTCGCAACCTCAAAGGTTGCGGCTACTCGCCCGAAAGTACAGTTCTGTACGGGCGGGCAAAACCTTACCAACAACTTCCAAGATGTTCTATTGATAACCGTTCTACTAAAAATGGTAGATAAACTTATTAAAATAATATCTGGTAAAAACCGGAGAATAGCAAAAAATGGCTGAATACGATTTAAATCTGAGAGATTACACAAGAATTTTAAGAAAGAGGAAGTTTATTATCCTCTTCTCCACTGTTATGCTTGGTTTCTTCAGCCTTTTCTTTGCCACTCTGATAAAACCTATACCACTTTACAACGCTACAGCAAGCGTGAAAATTGAAGACTCAACCACTATGGCCGGATTATATATTGAATCCGTAACATATTCCGATGCTGACACACTGGAGACACAATCTGCCATTATAACGAGTATTCCCGTAATCGAGTTAGTAGCTAAGGACATGGGGCTAATTGATAAGGAATTATCCCGGGAAGAGATCAGAGACAATCCTGAACTATTGAATATAGTTCTCGATATAAAGGGCAAAATTTCAACATTAGTGGAAGGCGAGACTAATATAGTAAATATATCTGTCGTCTCTGAGGATCCAAAGTACTCTAAGACAATTGCCAACTCTACCGCCAAAATGTACCAGTTATCAAACATTCTGGAAAAGAACAGGCGTAATATAGAAGCAAAGAAGTTTATTGAAAAACGATTAGAAAAAGTAGGTAACCGGCTGAATTCAGCTCAGAAAGAACTTAAGACACTGAGACAGGAAAAACGCTTCGTGACAATGGATGTTCATATTGCACAAACAGTCCGCAGGTTAGAAGTGGCAGAAAAAAAACACAATGAGGTCAGAAAGAGGCTGGATGAAACTCTCTTATTAACTAAAAATCTGAAAGAGCAGAAAGCTCTGCCCAAAGAGAAGAGCGAAGGTTTTTATGCAGAGAAAATGAATCCCATATTCTCAAGCCTTAATACTAGGCTGAATGACCTACGATCAAAAAGAGACTTACTACTCCTCGACTTTACCATAAAACATCCTGAGACGAAAAGAGTAGACTTAGAGATAGATAATACAGTTGAAAATATGTTGAGGAGTTTAAGTACGGAGGAAAAGAAACTAAGAGATATTGTAAAGGTTACTACAAAAGAGATGAAGGAACAGACTGCTGAGTATCGTTCACTCCCTGAGATAGGTTTCAGGCTTGCAGATATTGAGATGGATATAAAGAACAATCAGATACTCTTTGCCGAATTGGAATCAAAGCATCAGGAAGTATTGATTAAAGATGCAGAAAAGATACAGGAAATAACGATTATCAGGCCTGCACTTGAACCGACCATACCCGTAAATCCACCAACAACTGCTGCCACAACAGTAGTGGGCACTATCATAGGGTTTATACTTGGGGTAGTCATGGCCTTTGTTCGCGAAACTATTGATACATCTATTGGTGCCATCGAGGATGTAGAAGCCTTTCTCGGCGTACCAGTTGTTGGGATAATTCCGTTCATGGGTGCAGAAGAGATAGTGGATACATTGCTGCAAAAGAAGGATTTGGAACAACCAGAAGAGGTCCTTGAGTTAAATGCCAGACTGGTTTCTCACTTTGCACCAAAATCTACTATGGCAGAAAGCTTCAGGTCAATGCGTACAGGAATAGAATTTATTTTAAATGATCGGAAGCTTAAGAGTTTGTCATTTACAAGTACAACCATGAGAGAAGGAAAGACTACCATTACCAGTAATTTTGCAATGACAATGGCACAGATTGGCAAGAAGATACTCCTGGTTGATGGAGATATGAGAAAACCAATGACAAACAATATGTTCGGAATAGAAAGAGAACCCGGATTATCCGACGTTATACTGGGAAACTATAACTGGGATGAAGTGATAAAGACAGATACAGATATTATGATGGGAAAAATGGGAATGGAGGATATAACAACAACAGCCCCGGGAATAAATAATCTTAATATCATAACCTCCGGTTTAATCCCCCCAAATTCCACAGAGTTGCTTAGTTCAGAAAAAATGACGGAAATTATTTCTGAAATGACGGAAGCATATGATATTGTCTTGTTCGACTCTACTCCTGTGCTCCCCTCTACAGATGCAGTTATACTGGCAGCGAAAGTAGATGCCGTTGTCATAGTAAATCAAGTAGGCCAGATTGCCAGAGGCGCACTGAAACGAGCAAAGGTACAACTCGATACGTCAAAAGCAAATATTATTGGAGTAGTCTTGAATGGACTTAAACCTGATACTGGCAGGGAATACAAAGATTATGGTTATTATGGTTACTCTTATTCTTATGGAACGGAGCAAGAGATTCCACCGTGGTACAAGAACTTGTATAACGAATGGGTTCCAGAGACAGTAAGAAATTTGATAAAAAAAATAAACTGGAAAAACAGAGAAGACAAATCTGATCTAGACGAAGAAGTATCAACCGTACCATGGTATAAGAAACTGTTCAAGGCTTCAGAGAAAGAGAAACAATTATCTACAACAGAAGAAGTACCAACCGTAGATTGGCACAAGAAACTATTCAAAACGCCGGAAACAGAGCAACGATTGTCGACAACAGAAGAAGATGATTTATTCTTAGAAAAATCATGGAAAAAATGGTTAAAAATTACTATCCTAGTTATTATGTTGACTTTTATTTTCTTTGGTATGTTATGGCAATTTGGAATCATAAAAATGTGAGCGTTGAACCGGTAAAACTATACAAACTGCCAGGAGACGAACAAAGTGGTTAGTGGTACAAGATCTTTAGATGTAAAATTCATTGCAATCCTGGTAATAGTAATCCTTTTAAGCATTATTGCCGGCTTTGGTATAACAAATGTTCCTCCGAAACTTGCTTTCGCAGTCACGATAGCGATATCCGGAGCTATCATATGTTTTGTCTGGCCTCCAATTTCTCTATATTTATTAATCTTCTCAATGTTGCTTTCGCCTGAATTTGGAGATCGAGGCACACAGGGAGGAGGCGTTACAATAAGATTGGACGATTTAATACTGGTTTTAGTATCATTCAGCTGGCTTGCCAAGTCTTCTCTGAATAAGGATCTGGGGCTCTTCCCAAAAACTCCTCTAAACCGTGGGATTACTGCCTATGTCATGATCTGTTTATTTTCTACTGTCCTGGGAGGACTTTTTGGCAAGATCAACCTGGTCGGCTTTATGTTTGTCCTTAAATACTTCGAATACTTCATGGTATTTTATATGGCAGTAAATTTCATCAATACCAGAAAACAGGCAAGGCTTTTTTTTATACTCCTATTAATAACAAGTGCAATAGTCGCTCTTTATGCCTTATCACAATTACCATTGGGTGGACGTGTATCAACGCCTTTCGAAGGCAAGGAAGGCGAACCGGGAACCCTGGGCGGCTATCTGCTCCTGCTTATGTCTGTTAGTATAGGGGTTCTTTTGACAAGTGAATCACGAAGAGTAAAGTTGCTTCTAACAGGACTGATAGTAATCAGTTTTGTAGCACTTATGGCAACACAATCCCGGGCAACGTGGATGGGACTACCGGTTATATACATATGTTTTCTCGCCATGAGTAAAAAAAGGTTAATGTTACTTGGTATTTTGTTGGTAATTATTGTCATAGGTCCATTCATTATGCCAAAAGAATACGCAGAAAGATACACTGGTACTTTTAAGAGAGAAAAAGGTTATAAGGCTACGGTAGGAGGCAAGGCAATGGCATTGGACTCATCTGCAACAGAGAGAGTGCTAAGCTGGCAGGGAACATTAAAAGATTTTAAAAACCATCCTATTTTTGGATATGGCATAAACGGATACTGGTTTATTGATGGACAATATTTCAGAACATTAGTTGAACTGGGCTTGGTAGGTATGAGTATATTCATTTTCATGCTATACCAGATCGGCAGGTTCCTGCTAGTGGCACATCGCACTGCCAGTGACAATTTTAGCAAGGGGTTAACAATGGGTTTGTTTGCCGGATTTCTAGGCCTTCTCGTTCATTGCATGGGATCAAATACTTTCATTGTTGTCAGAATTATGGAACCATTCTGGTTTTTAATGGGAATTGCGGTTGTATTATACCAGATTGACAAGAAAGAGTCTGAGGTATTGCAAAGCAAACCAAATTAACCAGATACACAGACAGCTATGGCACACTAATGAATTCAGCTTTACATATAATATGGAAAATAAGTAGCAAGGACTACCGGATCTGGAGCACCAACTATATTGACAAGTTGAAATTATTACTTATTTGTTGAAATTAGAGGATATGGGCGTGAGAACAAAGAAAAAAAGAATATCGAATCAGCCATCACAGAAAAAGAAACTGAAGTGGTGGATTAGAAATAATTATGCTTTCTTAATAATCGCTGGAATAGTATGCCTAATAGCGACATTAGTGCTTATTTTTGAGATTTCCCGTTACGAAAGGATGCGAAACATGGAAGCATTATTACAAAAAAGCAGGAGAGACATGCGTTGGGGTGGCATTACTGACCATGATGTGGAAATACTCAATAAGCGATATCCTAATATCAACTGGGACAATACATATGACAGAGAAAGATGGCAAAAAGGAACTGCGCAGGAGAGAGCGTGGAGAAGTAAAGATATGGCAAAACAGAAACTACGAAAGGAAACAAATCTGAAATAAAGCCTGATTTCTATGACAACCTTAATCTTGCCATTTATTCCCGGCTAAACTTTACGAAGATAGGATTTGACACCAACTTCCCTGGTATATCTAAACGGTAGTAAATTAGCTCACCAGGGTTAAAGTAGTCATCCTTAAAATCAACTACAAAAGGTGTTGTTTTCGAAATAGTTTTTATGAGTTCACCAGAGCGAATTACCCTTACATCAACATTATGAGCACTCTGGTCTGACGATGAAACACTAAGTCTTATTTCCGGTTTATCCTTTAACTCAATAGTTTCTCCCATGCTGAGCCGGTTGTTAGTATTGGAATCAGAGATAGAGAAATCATTCAATTCGAACCTCTGGAAATTCTCCCCTGTTCTACAGGCGTACATCCTGCCCTGCTTAAGAGCCTGAAGGACTTCTTTTCCGGTCTTTTCTCTAACGAGAAAAACGGTGGGGAAATTACCTAACTTTTCACCGCCCAGCCCCTCTTCATGGTAATCTGCTGTCGATATGCCCCAGGCAGGAATATCTCTTTCACCACGGCAGTATTCAAGCAAGGCCCTATCCCACTCCATACCAGGTTCTGTTGTCGTAATCCATGTTCCATAAATAGTTCCAAAACCGGTGTAGCCTTTAGTCATTAACAGCGCTTCAGGATGGGGAGGAGTCTTTACTGTAATTGGACCTTTCCTGGCATTCGCACCAGCACTAGCTTCCGGATGTGTCCAAAAAGTAGCACCCCCTCTGTCCCTAACGTAATCAATCAGTTCTTGATAAGGCAAGTAACCCTGATCACCACTGTATTGATCATAAATGGAACTTTTGAAAGGATGGAATTCTATCAACATTAAGGAGGCATTTACTAAAATAACTATGCCAAGTATTCTGAGATAGCCCCTTTTCCACGCTAAAATGAACCCGAGAAGCATAAGAACCATAAAGACAATACTTAATGGCAATAGTTGTCTGAAATGCAGGGTAGAAAAACCGTTGTGAAGTATAGGGAGATCTTTATAATCTTGCACGTTTTCCAGACCCATGACGAGCAGATGCCTTTCCCAGTTATGAGCAGTAAGATTATCCTTAAAAGGGCTGCCGGTCCAATAGTAAAAAGGTGCAGTTTCTGATCCTGGGATCAAGATAATTTCCGGATGCTGTTGAGCTGCCAGTTTAATACCTTCAAGGTATCCTTCTGCACCTCTGCTATTAATAGAAGGCAGTTCTTCTTTTTTCCGAATGATATTTCTGAGAGGGAAAATGCCATATTCCAGAGTCATACGGTCATGATCGTTGATGAATAGTACTTCAAATCCTCTCTTCTTTGCGAGATCGATAAGGAAGTCTAAATCATGAGCGCCATCGCTGTACGTTGTACGTAAGTCAATAAGACCTGCTACCTGTTGGTAATCTTCACCAAGACCACTTCTTATACAAAAGATAACAGAAACTAATCCAAGAATAAAAACACATAATATTTTCTGCAACATCATCATTAGTAATATTTTAATGTTTTCTTTGCACCCTGCGGCTCCCTGTCCAACGTGCTGCTTGGCAGGTGCGGTTAATAATAGCCGTTCAACAAGCTTTCATACAAATCCTCTATTTGCCTTATCATGACGGTTGTATCATATTCAGGATAGACTTTTGCTTTTCCGTTTTTACCTAATTCCTGCGCCAGCTTTTTGTTTCTGATAAGGTTTAATATTGCGTCTGACAATCCATCAGAATCTCTTGGAGGCACAAGTATACCGTTATCTCCATTCTTCACCAAATCAATTATTCCCCCAACACTACTGGCCACTATTGGTTTGCCCAAGGCCATTCCTTCAATCAGCACTTTCCCCATTCCTTCATTCAGAGAGGGTAAAACAAGAATATCAAAGAGATCCAGCACATCAATTACGTCACTCCTCCATCCTGCAAAAATGATATTATCTCTTATTCCAAGAGATTCTGCTTGTCTCTCAAGTTTTGATTCTAAATAACCGTCTCCAACAAACACAAAAACAGCATTGTCAAACTCTTTAGTAATCTTTTTTGCAGCAGAAACCAGATATTTATGACCCTTGACAGGAACCAACCTGCCAACAGCCCCTATCACATTACTATTTTGAGGAATGCCAAGTTTTTTCTTTCCTTTTTCTATATCTATATTCGTATTCATTATTTGCTGCAGCGTTACACCGCTGTGTATAATAATATATTTATTGGTGGAAGCTATTCCACACTCAAGATGTTCATCCCTTTCCCTCTCCGTCAGAGCAGTGATTTTATCAGTCATGAGTGATAAAATCCTCTCCACAAATACAATCATCTTTGTCACAATATAACCATAATAACTGTGGAAGACGTGCCCGTGAGGTGTATGAATAATTACTGGCACCCCGGCTAAATAAGCAGCCACTCGCCCTAACACCCCCGCCTTAGAAGTATGTGTATGGACAATGTGAGGTTTGATGCGTTTTATTAACCTGTAAATACTGACAAAAGCCAATAGGTCATTTCTCAATGATAAACGTCGTACCAACGAAGATATTGTAAACACTCTGACACCTTTCTTTTCTGCCAGAGACAAATCCCGAATCAAAGCCTCCTGTTCCATAACACCCATGTTAGATTCAAGAGAAAGACCATGAACCAAAAATATATCATACTTTTCCCGGTTCAATAAGGAAGCCACCTGCAAAGTGGTTTCAGCAGAACCACCTTTATCAAGGCGCGTTATAATATGTATAATTCTTGTTTTGTTCAAATTCAGTTAACCAATTAAATTACTAATCCTCACGCCAAGACGCAAAGAACGTATAATTAATAATCTAAATGAATAGTTATATAGGTAGCATGGAGATTATCACAAAGGCTTCTGCGTATGCCTAGTCGATCATACAAAGGATTATTTCTTTTAGTTTTGTTCCTTTAGTCCTTCACACTTTAACATATCATTTTTACGAGAGATAGTTAGTTTCCTTCGCGACCTTTGCGGCTTCTTGTCCTCGGCGCCTTTTGTCCGGGGAGCGAGAGAACACTTCTTTTGTCTCTGTGCCTTCTTGCCCGACGTGATGTTTGGCGGGTGTGTGATTACTTTCTTTAAATGTTATATATTTAAATTCGAAATAGTAGTTATGAAAAGTATCTCTTATGCCAATGCTGAAAGACTATCAGGTTCCACAGCTGCAATGAATAGTCCATTTTTTTACTCATATGTTTTTTTATAAGACCATCTATTATATCATATTCAAAAATGCCCTGTTTATTAACAAAATCTCTGGACAGGAAGTCATCGATAAGAAATTTCAACTCTCTTCTTAGCCACGCTCCGATTGGCATTTCAAATCCCCATTTTGGCCGGTTATGCAGCATAGGCGGTAGTATATCTTTAAAGGTTTCCATTAATATGTATTTCCTTTTCAATCCCTTCAATTTAACACTACCCTCCATTTCGAAGGCGAGTTCAACTACCTCATGGTCCAGGAAAGGTACCCTTACTTCCAGTGAATTTCTCATGCTCATCAAGTCAACCTTTGTCAGCATATCTCCGGGAAGAGAGTTTTTAACATCTACATAAAGCATTCTGTTAATATTATCACCTGCTAATTCACTTAATTTTTGAGAAATAATCTCCTGGCCTGCCTGGAAGGATATCCCATCCTGTAGATGATGCTTGATCAACTTCTGCCTTGTACCAGGAGAGAATATCTCCTGCCAACCGTAAAATCTTTCTGCAAGGGAACCGCTCATTCCATTAGTAAACTTTTTGAGCCTTCTTATATATTCTGAATGTTTCTTCTCTCTGGAGCCAGGAAGGAAATTTATGAAAGGTTCTATTATTTTTTCCTTCATTATATCAGGTAATATTGAATAATACTTAGCCAGGTATTCACCCTGATACATCCGATAGCCTGCAAATAACTCATCAGCTCCATCCCCTGCCAGTGCGACAGTAACATGTCGTTTAGTCTCTTGAGAAACGGCGTAAGTAGGAACGGCAGACGAGTCAGCAAATGGTTCATCCAGTGTTTCCAGGACAGCTGGAAATGAGTTGATTATATCTTTATAATCTAACTTAAACTCGTAATGTTCGGTTTTATTAAACCTGGCCACCTCCCTGGAGTATCTGGTTTCATCAAAGAGCGGCATATCTTTATAACCGATAGAAAAGGTCTTGACCGGCCTTTCAGAATTTCTGGCCATAAGACCAACAATAATACTGGAATCTATGCCGCCACTCAAAAAGGCGCCTAATTGCACATCAGATATCATCCTTTTCTGTACTGCATTTTCCATTAACCCATATAATCTCTTTTTATAAAAACCTATTTGATCAGAGCTTTTTTCTGGTTTATTCTGCGGAGGGGTAATATCTGTATTAATATCCCAATATTTTCTGGTTACCACCGTTTTCCCTTCTGCCAGGAGATAATGTCCGGCTTCAAGTTTTCGTATATTTTTAAAGATAGTTTTTGGCGCGGGGATATAGTTAAATGTCAAATACAAGTTTAAAGCAGACCAATCAATCTCCTTTCTCACTTTACTATCACAGAGTATGCCCTTTATTTCTGAAGAGAAAATTAAGGTTTCTCCATCCCAATAATAGACAAGCGGTTTAATTCCAAGTCTATCACGGCATAGCCAAAGCTTCTGTAAGCGTTCATCCCATATACAAAGGGCAAACATCCCATTTAGCCTTTTCAGACAATCAATTCCTTCTTCTTCGTATAAGTGTATAATAACCTCCGAATCCGTATCGCTCCTGAATCTATGTCCTTTCTCTTTTAACTCAGTCCTGATTTCTTTAAAATTGTATATTTCCCCATTATAGACCAACCAGATAGTTTCATCCTCATTACACATCGGTTGGTGACCGGCATCTGAAAGGTCAATAACTCTGAGACGGGTGTGTCCCAAACCAACTTGTACCTTTGAATTTTGAGATTCTGAATTTGAGCTGACAAAAACACCTTCATCATCAGGCCCTCTATATACAAGAGATCTGCACATCCTCCTCAGAAGTGCCTCATCAACTTGTACTCCTCCATAACTGAGCTTCCCACAAATTCCACACATTTTTCTATTTAAATATCCAGAAAATTCAAAGTTACCTCAAAATTTACATATTTATTTTGCCTGGCGTTTCCATGTGTAACTCAAACCTTAAGGTTTGATCCGTCCAAACCTCATCAAGTCACAATGTCCGTGGTAATATCCTCTGCACCTTTTTACATACCAGAAAGACTCAGGGCTTAAGCCATGAGTTACGTTTATGATTCACAATTATTCATTCACCTCATCCTTTGCATAGCATTAACCATACGTTTGGCTACGTGTTCCCAGCTCATTTGTGTTTCAGTCCATCGACGACCTTCATTTCCCAATTGCCGCGCAAAATCTTCATCAGTAAGCAAACGCTTTATTGCGAATGCAATATCCTCCGGGCTATCCGGGTTTACCAATAGTCCGGTCTTTCCATTCTGTACGGCATCAGAAATACCCCCGGAATTCCCAGCCACCACCGGAAGCCCACTGGCACTGGCCTCAAGAAAAGAGATACCGAACCCCTCAACAAGATCAAGACGTCCTGGTATTTCCCTGCTGGCCATAACAAATATATCGCAAGAGGTGTATATGGCTGCTAATTGATTGTCGGGAACGAAACCTGTGAATTCCACCTGACTCTCTAAACCAAGCACTTGTGCCATCTGCCGCAATCTCATTTCTTCAGGACCCTGACCTACTATAGTGTAATTTGGAGCAAGTCCTTGTTCCTTTAGTATAGCTAAAGCTTTTAGGACATAATCATGCCCCTTGTTCAAATCCAGACGTGCCACGGTAAGTAATTTTTTCTGCCTATTACTCTCTTGATGATTAGTAATAGGTTTGAAACGCTGTGTATCTATACCACCGAAGATTACTTCAATACGGTTTTTCTCAGCCCCAAGAGACATTACCAAGCGAGCACTGTAATGGCTGATCGGGAAAATCCCTTTGGCTTTACGAAGGGCTACAATACGCCATCCCTTCAAGTAGTATTTTAAACGCCGTCGCCATGATATTTTATCATCACGAATTTCAGTTCCAAAGACACTGACAAAATAAGGTACCGGTATTAGGCAGTACCATAAATGACTGATCAGAGACGTGATCCAGACAACATGCAGGACGGTACTAATATGGTATCGTCTGATTATCCATGGAATATATATCAAAAAGGCTATGTAGCGTAAAACCGGAAAAGATGGAGTGCGTATTATTCGGTAAGAACAGCCCTGGTCAAAGGCTTTCGCATCGGGAATCCCAGTTGCCAGAACCGTTACCTGATTCCCCTTAGAAAGGGAAGTTGATAACTCCTTTGTGTATGCACCAATTCCCCAGCTACGAGGTGAGAAATCCGAGCTAACTACCAAAAGATTCACAATCACTATTTCCTTTCTCCGTAGGGCCACTATCAAAGAACCAATTGATTGTAGGCTTTCCCATTTGTAATTTTATTTAATGAACATACAGTTGCAAACAAAGCGGTTATCCTTAATCATTGACCTGATCGCAATTCTGCCGCAAAAGTTCCTCATAAACCTCTTCAACTTTCTGTACCATAACATCAACCCTAAATCTCTCTTCTACCACCTTTCTTGCAGTTAGGCCAATCTGGTATGCTTTGTCGCTATGGACAAGTAAATATGTAATGGCATCCGTTAACGCCTTGGTATCTTTAGGTGGTACAAGTAAACCAGTTTTACCATTGTCCAGGACTTCTGTTATACCATCAATATCAGTAGCTACAATCGGCGTTCCCATAGCCATAGCCTCCAAAAGAGTCATTGGTAACCCCTCCAGCAGTGAAGGCATTACGAAAACATCAATAGACGCTAAGACCTCCTTAATATCACTTCTGAAGCCGGTAAAGATTAGCTTATCTTCAAGTCCCAACCTTTTGCTTTTTAGCTTCAACTCTTCTTCCAGCTTCCCTTCTCCCACAATTAAAAACCGTGCATCTTTAAATTTTTTTAACAGACCTGGGATTGCCTCAATAAAGTACTCAAAACCCTTTTGCCAAACCAATCGACCTATAACACCAATAATCGGTATATCTTTTTTTAGACCCATTTCTTCTCTCAGACTTGATTTTACATGTATCGCTTCTTTATCATAATCCATACGATATTCATCAATTTCTATCCCATTATAAATCTTAACGACCCTTTGGGATTCAATCCTTTGCTTCTCTATCATCATTTTTTCCAAGGCATCAGAAACAACAATAAATCCATCTACAAAATGTTCTGAAAATCGATTGAGTGCCGTATATATTAATTTTTTAATTGTGTTTACGTTAAAGCCTTCTACAGGCATTTGAACAGTTGAGACAACAACAGGAACTCTGGCCAATTTTGCAGCCATTCTGGCAAAAAAATCTGCACGCACACCCTGACTGTGGACGATATCTACATCCTCCCTTTTCATTAAATTAACCAATCGCAGAATTGCCATAGGGTTGAATCTGTTTCGCATATCCACAGAGTTAATTTGCACCTCATTCCCTTTGACCTTTTCAATAAATACCTCTGTCGGCAAGCAAGCCACCATAATTTTATATCTTGTCCTGTTCAAACTGTTTATTATCTGGACAAAACCTCTCTCCCCACCGCCAAACTCTAGATTGTCAAAGACATACAAAAGATTATATCTCATACACAATATCTCTAATTTCCAATTCCATACAAAGGTACTCTCCGTAAGTTGATTCTAACAATCCTGGCTCAAAGTAATATTGCAACTCAGTTGCATCACGTATTATTTATATTAACAATCTCTCTTCTTCTTCTTTCATCACTTTTGATCTGCTTTGCGCTCTTCGCTACTTCCTGTCCTCGGCGCCTTTTGTCCGGGGAGCGGTGGCTAATTTTTATAAATCTACTTTGCCTACACGATTTACGATTGCATGCCTGGCCGCTTTGAACATTACCAGCCACTCATCCAATCTAATACCTCTATGGAATCGCATGGAATCCAAGATCATTTTAGGTACCCAAAAAATTGTGTACAAAGGAAAACAGATCATTTTTTGAAACAGTGAAGCATTTTTGCGAATTACCAGCAATTTATTACGGTAGAGATAGTAAATCCGCTCCAGGGTTTTTGTTCCTCCCATTGCTACATTATGCCTGACAACTATCCTGGGATCATATAGAACCTTGTACCCCTTCTTCTTCGCCTTTAGGCAAAAATCAACCTCGCCGTGAGAAGTGTAGTAATCTCTGTCAAAACCCTTTAAATCTGAAACAACCTGCTTTTTTATGAGCATGCAACATCCAATTACGTAATCGCACTCCATTAAGCTACCGGCATCAATATCACGATACCGCCCTATCCATAGATTTACAAAACCGGCCCCATGAGCGGTCATATCCAGCCTCATATCATATACCGTCCTGGGGCCTACAATACCAATCTCAGAATCACTATGAAATTCTCCGAGCAAGGTATTTAAACAATCAGGCGGTAGAAATACATCATCGTCCAAACTCAAAACATACTCCGTTTCAGGCGAAATACTATTAAATAACTCATCTCTTGATGTGTATACTCCCAGATTCTCCTTACTCTGTATCAAGTTCAACCCCTTCCAGTCTTCATCCTTCTCTATCTCCTTGAATGCTCGGCTAACTTCTGCCTGAGTTCCGTCAGTTGAGCCGTTATCCCACACGATAATCTCAACATATTTTTTTGGATAATCAAGTTTATTAATTGACCCAAGACATCTGATGAGGTCTTCACTCCTGTTCAATGTTGGCATCACAATAGAGATAAAGTGAGGTTTATTAACTTCGTTAATCATTTATGCTTTTCTCCTGAACAGTATGATATCAGTTCGTTAAAAGCAAGTATCAAAATCTGCTCTCATACTCCAGCCACAATCGCCTGGACCATGTTTAATCTTTTTAAGTAAATAAAATGTGTATGAGGATAATCTAGAAAAATTCTTTGCGCAGTACTCTAAGACAGGACATGAAAAGGAATAAAGCGTGACAGTACTGGTTGATAATAATTTGAAATTTGTATTCTGCTTTATAAATTTCATAAACCTCTATCATCAGGAAAAATAAGATCTGCCCAGAGTTGCTTAGCATTTCTCTTTATAAATTGATAGAGAACCTTGCTAACCAATCTATGTCCAGATGGTGTAAAATGTGGATCTCTTTCAAAATATAAATGATCCTTAGGATTGTTTCTCACCTCCTCACGAAAGTAAGGTAATAAATCTAAAACTCTTATACCTCTTTCCTAGCATTCTAGCACAATCTGCCTGTTCCTATAATCGCCATCATTATTTGCCCCACATACCTCACCTTTATCTGGTATAATCACTACAAAATATTGTGAGCCCAATAAGCTTGCTCTCCCTTTTGTTTCAAAAAACAAGCGCGCAGCATGCTTTATTGTATCATCTAAAGAAAGCGGTCTTGGTTGGTTCGTTTTACCATTTCCAAAAGTAAATGGATCTCCAAGACCTATTATAGTAAAATGTTTATTTCTATTCCCATTAAGCCTTTCATCGTCCCTAAAGCCCTCAGAGTTAATCTTATAATAAACACTAAATTCAGTTTAAGAGTGAATTCCTCCAGAATTAGGCTTTAGAGCAAACCCCCTGATTGGATGTTCCTCGAAAATATTAGGATAAGTGTATGTTGGCGCTTTTAGAATATAACGAGAATCTACTTCACAAAAACTAAGTACTATAGACACAAAGACGAGAACCACTTTAGAGATCAAATCATTTAGTTTTCTCATATTATTTTAAAACTTCTTACACAAATCTGTACCATCTATTGCTTTATTTTAGTGATTGCCAGATTCAGGAATATTTTTTACCATATCCAAAACAACCTCATAAGTCCCAGCTCCTTCATACTTGGCTTGAACACAAAAATGATAGAATTGTTTACTGGGTTCATATAATACTCTGTATTATTTATTCTTTGCTTTCAGGCAGAAATCAATCCCTCCATGAGAAGTGTAGTAATTTTCAGCACAGAGACAACTGTTTGTTAGAGGCAAAGGAAAAGGCTATAATGATTTCAGAGATCACGATAAGAAAGATTTATTTCTTGACGACCTTAACCATATTAATCTTTAACACCCCCCATTCCTTGGCAAAAGAGTCCATTGGCTCAAGTATCTGGACTTCGTAGTCATTGGCATTTAAACTATCAATAAGCGTCTGGCACCCGACACCTTCAACCTCAATTTCTGTGTTAGTATAATAATCATCAAAAATTACAACTGTTTTTTGCCCCATTAGATCTTTAACATTATTCCAATCTGAACGGATTGTCTCAATGGAATGGCCTCCATCGATAAGTACAAAGTCAACTTGTCCAATACTGCTTTTTACCTGAGACAAGGTATTCCTGGTATCCCCTTTATAAAGATGAACATTAATCTTTGTTTTATTTAATAGTTCTTGCACTTCTATCAAGGTTGATGGTTGTTTCGAAAATTCTTGTTTCAATTTCTCTTCTGTAAGTGATTCAAACATATCAAATCCAAAATATTCAACTGTTTGTGCGGGATAAAAAATTTTAGAAACTTCGATCATTTCTGTGGCATGTGCGCCATTATAGGTTCCTATTTCCATAATTCGTCTGGACTTATTTTTATAAATGATATTTAGGAGATTCGCATATCTTTGCGGTATCATTCTTCTAGTCCTGATTAAGTAAATGCACAAATAATAGATTCTAGTAAAAATGCTAAGCATATTTTATACCTTTGTATTCAAAAGTATCACCTTGTATCAATTAACTCATGGAGAAGTTTTCGGGCCATAAGATCAGTTGTAAAATTCATTTCCACTATTTCTCTTCCATTATCTCCCATCCTTTTTGCAGCGTTCGAGTCTGACAATAGCTTGATTACTGTAGATGCAATTCCAGAAACATCATGTGGGTTTACCAGGTATCCACTGACTCCATCACTGATTACTTCAGGGACGCCACCGTGTCTACTGCCAATTACCGGTTTCCCGCGTGCCATGGCTTCAAGAAAAACTATACCAAAACCCTCGACACCATCCTCTTCTCTACTGGCCATAACGAAGACGTTACAAAGGTCAAGGTAATCTATTACACCAGGGACTTCACCAGTAAAAGTTACATTATCGCTCAAATTTAATGATACAACAAGATCTTCCAGATATTTTCTATTGGGCCCTTCTCCTACAATCAAATATAAAACTTCCGGAAATTTTTTTTTGATTTCGACCAGTGCCTGCACCACCATATCGTGGCCTTTTCGTGGATACAGCCTCGCAATAGTTAATATAATCTTGCGATTTTCCAAACACATTTGTTTTACCAGCATTTCACTTTTGGGTTTTGCAATAATCATTTTTTTATCAATAGAACAATATAACACTTCAACATTTTTAAAATAACCACCTTTTTCATAAAGGAGATTCCTGGTTGCTCTGCTTATTGAGATAATCTTTGCTCTGGAGAAGAAAGATGTTATCAATCTGGCTTTTATTTTCTGATAAATATTATTATTTGAAAAATGCATCAGTATTTCAGTTCCATTTACTATCACTATATATTCTGCTTTAATAAAAAAAGACAAAATTGTACCCACGACTTGAGAAATATTATCACAAATAATTACCTTCTCGTATCTTTTACTAGAAAAAACAGTTATGAAAAAAATAATACCGATTAAATAACTTAATCGTCCTCGAATAGCCAATGGCATCCGTTTTATCCTGACTGCTCTCAATTCGGGAAGGCAATACGGTTTCTTATTATATTTAGGAGCCAGAACGGTAACGTCTTGTCCCAAATTCTTTAAGCCTTTAACAATCTCTAGAGTCCAGTTCGCTATGCCACCTGAGAAGGGATAAAACTCATGGGTATATATTAATATCTTCATTATTATTCAGAAAAAAATATCCGTTATTTACTGTATTCTTTTTCTAGCTATATATTTCCGAGGAAGACTTATTTTTTACAGCAAAAAGGTTTGATTCTATAACATTAAGTGTTCTGTTGACCATGTTTTCTGAATTAAGTTCGTTAAGTACTTTTTGGCGAGCCTTTACCCCTAATTCTTCTCTTAAGTTCTTATTTCTTAATAGTATCAAAATTTTTGACACCATATCATTTGTATCCCCTGGATTAATCAACAAACCATCTTTACCGTCTTTCACAACATTTGGAATCCCACCCGCTTTGCTTGCTATAATGGGCAAACCAATGGACATGGCTTCAATTAAAGCGAATGGTAGCCCCTCAGCACGCAATGTGGGGATCAGGTATATATCTGCCGCGTTGTAATAATTACCTATGGATTTGTTAGGAACAAATCCTGTTAAAATTATCCTTTTCTTCAAACCAAATTTATCAATTAATCTCGATAAAGATGTCAGATATTCACCATCACCAACGATCATCAATTTTAAGTTGACGTTTTTTTCCAATAATTTATTTAATGCTTCTATCGCTAAATGATGGCCTTTTTCTTTGCTTATAGTACCGGAAGTCATCAGAAGGGATTCTCCTTCTCTTACACCCAGATGTTTTCTTATCCTGTTTCTATCCTTATCATCTGGTGAAAATCCAAGCGTATCTATTCCATTCATAATCGTATAGATTTTTTCTCTCCTGACAGGATACCACTTCCTTAGAGAATCGTTAACGTGATCGCTGGCGCAGATTATTAAATCCGAACCCAACACCGTTGGTAAATGTAATATAAAGTAGTGAACAATGTAACTCAATAAAAGCCTTATCACTTCAGCAATAGATGTATGATGTCGCCTCTGAACGGCAAGTTTGATTTTGGAAATAGTCATATATGGGCCGGCACCCTGGAGAAAAGAGACTAAAGGTATCTGGTATTTTTTCTTATTTTTTGCAAAATAATATCCATTGAAACTCTGACTTAACACAATATCAAAAGATTTCATCCTGTTTAATTGGTCAAATTTTTTTAAACTTTCTTTTCCCCATTTTTTCCAATAAGTACTGAAACCAGTTTCGGCTAAGCAGTATATCTTTATTCCATTGACCTCCTCGTATTCCTTGCCATTTGGATGCCTTGTAGAAATTATAGTGACTTCATGTCCTCTTTCTACTAAACCCTCACAAAGAATTTTTCCATGAATCTCCATGCCTCCCTTTCCACCATGCCAGTAAGTCACTATAGAGAAAAAACAGATGTTCATATTGATTTTTTATTATTTTTTCAGAAAATCGCATAGCTGTCGACCACGTTTACAGTAAGTAATAAGCAGCAGTATGACATGCATGATATAATAAAATAGAAAAGCGATTAATAATAAATCAATCACCTTGCCCAAATAGGCCAGGATCAAAAGAAAATAGTGCGTTTCCCTTACTCTCAGATTATGGCAAATTACCCGGACAATAGAAAAAGGCGGTGTTTTTCTCGTAAACACTTGTTCTACATTTTTGTCTGTATCATTATTGTTTACAATAGTATTGCCTTTTTTGTTGATACTATTCCACTCTCTCCTGATACATTGATCAAAGGTTCCTTCAAGAAACCCAGTCAGAATAAAGAAATAGCTGACCAAACCCCCGACGACCAACCAGAAGACAGAGCCGTAACCCAATGGGTCAGAACAGTATAAAAGCCCCGGATTTCTGTATGCCGTAATTCCGATAAGAGCCCAGAATCCCATATCTATCCATCCCATGATGGAATCCAGAAATTTCCCGTAAGGATTCTCTGTTTTCATAGTACGTGCTATGCTTCCATCTACACAATCAAGAAGATTGAAGAAGCACAATAAGCCTATCCCGATCGGGAGCAACTGCTCATGGCTGCTCATTAGGCACAAGTATGCAATCAAACCTACAAGCCCTGACAACCAGGAAACGACTTCTGATGCTAATCCAATACGAATAGCTAACCAGGTAAGTAGAAAACCCGTGGGGCGAAAAACAAACCTGCTTAATGGTAAATATCTTTCATATTCTCGTTTCCAGGCATGTGTTTCACGAATTTCTTTGAGTGTTGGAAATACATTTGTGGCCATTCAAGACTCCTTATATGCCGAGATAGTTATGCTTGCACAAAACCATTCTCCAAACGTTTTTTCTCCGGTTAAACAGTGGATTATTTTTCTCTTTTTAGATAAACGAAATTGATTCTGATTAATGGAAAACTCTATTCTTTTAAAGCCCGCTTTTTTAAAGATACTTTTTATATCTTCCCTTGTGAAAAAATGCAGGTGACCACCTCCCCAGACAAAAGTATCAGGGCTTGTCTGGGGGAATATTCCTTTAAAAACCAATGTATATAAGTTCCTGAAATTTCTTATATTCGGTGTTGTTAATACTAATTGTCCAGCAGGCTTGAGCACACGATAAATTTCTTCAATGAAAGAGTCAGGATCCAGTAAATGTTCGATTACATCCAGGCAAGTTACGGCATCAAATATATTATTCTGATAAGATAATGATAAATTCAGATCCACTAAGGATGCAGACACATTCTGCTTCCGTGCAATTAAAGCTGCCTCTTTTGCAATCTCAGCACCGTATATCTTACTAAATTTATCTTTTATTTTAAGCGCGAAACCCCCATCGCCGCAGCCCACATCAAGGAGTCTGTTTCCTGTATTTAAAACTGAAGACACGGTATCAAAAATTTCGCCTACCTTTTTTTCTTTATTCTCTTCCCCAACTGACACCCTGATGCGTTCATGCCAATATTGTTCGTATGTATGTTTTATTTTTCCGTTCATCGCATTTTACGGTTATCTCTTCGTCCAAATCCAATGCGGACCTCTATCAACTTTACCTGAATGATAATCAATTATTGCAAGGAGGCAAGCAAGAATTCTTTTAATCCTGTTTTTGTCGGGTGATTTCAATAAAAACCAGACAATGTCACGAAAATAACCTCGTTGTAATTTACATAAGGTTTCAGATGCATATATCTTTGCCATATAGAGACGGCTGCGGGCCTTGTGATAAATCCTTATCAATGAATCAATGCCGCCGCTGGAAATTGATATTTTATGCCAGATATGAGAGCCTGGTATTATAAAATTCTTAAGTCCTGCCTTGATACATCTGAGCCCCCAATCAACATCTTCACAATAAAGGAAAAACCTCTCATCCAATAAACCAATCTTCTCTATTGTATCTCTTTTGATCAGTAAGGCACATCCGGTAATATAATCAGATTCAATCTGAACAGAACTTTTATGACGCACAGGCTGATCAAATCCTTCCGTAGTTACCGTGCAGGTTTCAGAAACAAACGTTGCCCCTGCAAACCATATTTTTTCAGGTTGATCGTAATAAAAAATTGCAGAACCCAGTATTCCAGCATCCGGACGTAATTCTGCTACATCTATTAGTGCAGTTAAAAAGGCAGGATCAACTTCAGTATCATCGTTTAGTAATAAGATATACTCTGCCCCATCTTTGAGAGCCTGCCTTATACCGATGTTATTTCCCCTGGCAAAACCAATATTCTCCTCAGTATCAATTACTTTTGTAATATGTTGAGAAATCGGAGACAACGCTTCTCTTAAGGCTAAATTTTCTGGGCCATTATGAACCACTATGATATTATAGTTTTGATATGTAATATTATTGAGCGAACCCACGCAGTCAACAATGCATGGTATATTATTCAGGTGAAGGATTATAATTGTAACTTTAGGAAACCTCTGTGTTTCTATCGTTATTTTTTTTTTACTAATAGCCATGATTCTGGAAGAGAGTGTGTTTTTTATAAGCTGTCATCAAATCCGATATCTTGCAAGCCAGTGTCGCAACAAAGTAAGATAATACTTAAAAAGACTCTATTCATTTTGTTTTTTCTGTGCAACAATCACATTTGATTCATGCTCAACAAATGTTTCTAATACTGTGAATCCATGTTTTTCTACCATGCAAGCTAACTGGTCACTACTCAACACCCTTAAGTGAAATGCATTTCCAACATATTGGCGATTTGTATATGGACATGAGATAAAAAGAAATGACTCAGCATGTGCAATTTGCTTGCAGCATTCTAAAAAATTATCAGGATCAGGAACATGTTCAATTGTTTCTCTACAAAAAATGATATCATAAGTTCCTATAGGAAATTGTCGGTTAAGATCTAGTGCCATAGTTTTAATGGGTAATTGAATTTTATCAATGATTAATGGCAAATCAACACCTACAGCGTCAATTCCCATTTGTGATACCGTATATACAACATCGCCTGAGTTACATCCTAAATCAATAAATGTTTTAATGTTCCTGTTATTATTAATCAGCTCTGATAATTTCTGGTATATTTTTAACGAAACGTCATAGATCCCTTCCGGACTACACTGGGAGTACATCCATTCATTGAATCTTGAGGTATAATCCGGGTTGTCTTTAAGGAAATCTCCCATTTCCTGTGTAATCAGCCCGTTCTTAAATTCAGATAACCTTCTAAATCCATCAAAAGATAATTCTATAAGGACTTTAGTCTTATTTTGTGCTACTTTGTAGTTGATATACATTAAGAATGTCTTAACGTATAAAACTATTTCTTTGGGGGAATAGATAATCTTTTTCTCCTCTGTTCTTACGGCTTCTAATTGTATTTCAAACTTATTGTACAGGAATTAGATCCTCATAAATACGAATAAAATGTTTCGCAATATGTTCCCGGTGATAAGCCTTCCTTGCTATTTGTATATCAAGTGGTGTGGGAAGACCATTACTAAGTAAATTTTCTATAGCAGCAGCCCACTCATTATAATTTTTTTCAGATACCAACTTTCCAACGCTATGTTTTTCCATTCTTTCCGTAGTTTCACCCACCAATGTAGACAGTACAGGTAGCCCACAACCCATAGCCTCCATAACAGTTACCGGCCCCCCTTCATCAGAAGCGACTGAAACATATAAATCGGAAGACCAATAAAGGTCTCTCAGTTTCTCACCCCTTACATAGGAATGCAACAAGGCTTTCCCCTGTTCTATTAAGGGCATGACAAGTGACTTAAGCATTTTTGTGTAGGTTTCATTTCCATGCCCTGCGATAATAAGAAAAAAGTCATCACGTTCTTGAATATTATTAAATACCTCTATCAATTTGTCAAACTGTTTACGAGGTATAAAATTGCCTGAAGCAAGGAAGACAATTTTCTCCTGTGGAATATTAAGTCTAGTTCGAATTGATTTCTTCAGATCTGTCGAAGGGACAGGTATCCAAAAGTCAAAATCGCACCCCATTGTAAATTTTTCTATACGCCCACTGTATACCTTACGGACCTCACTTAATGCCGATTCTGCCTGTTCGAAAATCACGTCTACGTGCTGTAAATGGCTCTTTAATCTAAAATGTTCGACCACGAGATCTAAATACGTCAGAGGTCTGTGCAACTCCAACATTTCACTGATCGGGGCCTTAAACATACCATGTCCAAGAAAGAGAATGTGAAAATTCTTTGTAGATCCAAATATCTTGATAATTTCATTGTAAAGTGGTAGGTGAACACCATAGGTGCCATTAAGCATTAAGATTATTGGATGGGTTTTAAGTTTTCTGAGATGTGCAATTACTATTTCAGAAAAAACTCCCTTCCTGGTTCCAACTCCGACCCTAAAAAGTTTATCTATGGCGGGGAATAGACGGTGTGTTACACCTGTTTCTAATGTTTCAGAGTAAACCCTGTCGGCCCTGTAGTCTGGCTGCCAGATCTCCCACTCATATTGGTCAGTCTGCTTTAAGACCGCTACTCCTAGCAAATCCGGCCACTCCCGCTTCCAGAACCCCAACCAGCTACCGTCCGGTTTCTCCCACCAGACATCCGGCTTTTCATCCGGTGAAAAGTCATAAGCAGGGCCATGAGGCATTATGTTTATTATCTTTGGCTTGTTCATGTTTCAGAAAACTTTCACTTTGTATATCTCTTATTCAGTAAAGCCTGAAATAAACCCACATACATCCCCGCAGAATAAACCATAGCATATAAAGGCATCCGTGGTTCATGCTTCTTTATACCCAGGATAATACCTTTAAGTATGCCACAAACCGGATTCTTGTAAACCAAGGTGATAAGACTACTTTTCATTCTGTTTTCTCGCTTCACCACTACGTTTCTTCCCTGCCACAGAGAGTCTCTTAAAAGTTCACTGATACCTTCAACGTTCCTATGATAGCAGACGGCATCCGAAACAATTTTAGCCAGAACTCCTGTCCGTTTTGATATAGAGCTATCGTCGGCCCTTCCCTCTCCTACAGCAAAGCCCCCACTGTTCAGGAAAAAGTCCTTCTTTACCGCCCTATATATCTCTTCATACTCAGGGACGCGCAACGGTTGACGTCTTTTATCAGGAAGGCCAAGAAACCACGTCTGGCAACGTGCCCACGGATTATTCCAGTTAGCAACCCTCTCATTCCAATGACATGTGGCAACAGCATCACCTTCCGTAATTGGCGCTATCAATTTCGCAACAAAATAAGTTTCGAATTCCATATCAGCATCAACAAGAATGAGGATTTCTCCTTTCGCATTCCTGGCACCCAGATTCCTGGCGGCACCGGGTCCCTGATGATTTTGTTTAAGAACCTTTATTCCTAAGCCTTCACAAATCTTTACTGAATTATCTTTAGAACCATCATCGACAACGATAATCTCCAGTGGTACACTCTGATTTCTTAATGAACGAATACAGTTTTCTATTGATCTCTCTTCGTTATAAACCGGGATTATTACGGTAACAGAAGGAATAATCATTGACTTATTTTCTGGTAAATTCATCACTTCTGTCTTAATCGGTCCAAGAGCCAACAGGGTTATTCATCAAATACATAACAAAAAATCCTTAAAGCATTATGTCTCATACTATTATTTTAGGCTGAAGCATCCTTGTCGCAAGCAACAATTTTGCCTTTACCCATTACACAAACCATATTCCAGTTTTTACACTCTTCCTATACACGAAAACCAATCCTAAAATCATGTTAATAAAAACATAAGTACACTTACATATCATTATTTTCATTTTCTTGGGCTTAGCCAAATAGCCTTTTTCCATTTTATCCTTTAAACCAGTAGTGACTTATAATGTAATTCTAGTTTTCTGCCAATATTTGCTAGTAAAAAATTATCTACTGCAAAGCTTCGCCCCCTTTCTCCCAATCTTAGACGTTTGGTTTTGTTATTAAATAACAAATTAATATATTTGGCATATTGTTTATAGTTGTCTATTCCCGCAAGAAAGCCACATTTTTTCACAAAGGGCTTATGCCCGTTTGCTATACGGCTTTTATGTGAGATGACTGGCTTACCATGAATCATAGCCTCGGCAATATTTAAGCCAAACGTTTCACCATCTCTTCTCGCATGGGCCAGAATATCTATTGTATTGTAAAATGAGGTAATTTCACTATCTGTCACAATAGGGGTTCTTATGAATTTAACTTTTTTAACTCCCATATCCCGAGCCGCCTTTATCATAAGAGGTGGAGGTGATTGGATAAGATACAAAATGTTGAAATTGGTTTTTTCTTCAATAATCTTGAGTGCCTGTAGAGAGATGGGGTCGAAAATATAATCATCGGGCCTTCCAATGCGACCAATAACAAATGTTGAAGGCAGAATATCAAGAACTTTTCTTAGGTTTTCTGTATGCAACGGCATCTTTACTGGATAATAAAGAACATCTGTCTTCCTATTTGGACGCTGAACATTCTTAAATAAATAATTACTGACATAAAGTGTCAGGTGAATGATATCTGTAGAATCATAGCCACCAAAAATATTAGTTTCAACACACTTGTTTATATAATTTTTAAGCCGGGGAACAACAGGAAATTCATTTGGGCTTCCGCCCCGATGTATATGGAAAATATCAGGTCCTATTTTTTTCAATATATCAAAAAACTCATCTTCAGATGAATAGTCAAGTACTTTTCCATCACCCAAAATATCCTGTATTAATTTTTCCCTATAACCACCAGCCTCATCAGTCTTAATACGATTGTGTATGCAGTAACAATCGTATCCTGTGTTGTGCAGGTATTCCAGGAAATATTGCATGCATTTTTCAGTACCACCCATTCCTAACTGGTGAGAATAATGTACAATTTTTATCATGAAATGACTCGAAACTGTTTCCGTTTGATTTATTTTAAACAACCGCTACATAGCACTCACAAAACGTCCGGCATAAGTCTGGTATCGATCAACTATTTAGATTAATGCTTCAATGAGGAAAAAACGTTACAACATCAAATCTATCTCCGAGACAATAAACACCACTCCAGTTCATCTCCAGAAAATTACATTTGGTAATTTACTTCTGTCAACTCCTGATTGTTCCACCGAAAGATCCACTCAGGTGCAATGGGTCTTTTTCTTCACAACCATTCAGGTCACTGGCAGCCGTTGATTCCTTATGATATTTATTAGGTGGATTAATATTAAAACTGGGTAATGTGTCATCAAGTAATTGAATTCATTCGGATAAGTGTTCAGGTTTTTTCTTAACCATTTCACTCTATGGTGTTTCATTTTGAATTTAATATTAACGCATTGGCATGTTTTTTATAATTGTTCTAAGCAATGATCGGATTCTTTTATAAGCCTTCTTTTAATTGACTCCTGTAAAATTGTGCCGCCTCAAACATATTAGTTGCCAAATAATCATCTTTGGCAAATTCGTAATCAAAATTTCCTTCCCATATAAATCCTAATTCAAAGTTCACTGATAGTTTCTTTTTTTGTATCCATTCTATACTAGGTACCGCAGGGCACCTAAGGAATTTTCTTTTAAGAATTGCAGCAATCAGATCTGAATTAATCCTTCCGATTTTGTGGATAAGACGGTTTGATTTTATGAAATAATTTGTTAAAGGCAGCTTGGCAACAATAAGCAATTTATCGTTTTCCAATAATGTAAAAATCCATCTGTGATGGTAATAACCAACCCAATAAACAGATTCTATACATGACAGCTCGGTATGTTTGTTAGGCATAGAGATAAATCCCGCCTTTGAAATTGAATTAAGCTTGCGAATAACAAAGTCAGGACTTCTTATGTCTTCTAGTGTGTGGGTACAAATAGAAAAATCGTATTGAAAATGCCCTGCTTCTTCCCAAACTTTGTCCTCATTTATATCACCAATAAACATTTTTTTTGATGTTCCACCTCTATTAAGATCGATATATGCATCCACGTATTTGTCACACCAGGGATTTCTGGCTCCTCCTACGTCAATAACTTTATAGTCCGGATTGCCATCTTTTTTCTTTTCCAAGTAACTAATTACTTGCTCTCTAATGTTTTCGTCACTTTTATGAACTATAGGCATTAAAAACTTTCAAAATAATTTTTATTTTTTATCGTTTCCAGGAATTACTCTATTTATTGTGATCGAATTATTCTTACAAATTTCTTAAAGATTGATGAAGTTAATGTATTTCTTTCCATTTGTTTATCTTTCATGAAGCAGAATTGTTCAAACGCATTTTGCAATGCCTCACGATAAGCCATTAAAGGGTCAGGCTGTTTTTCTTCGGTATACAAAAAGAAACCAAAACCACTTGAATGGCATTTTTCTGTTATTTCTAGCTTGGGGTATTGCAGCGATTTCCAGAAGCCAAACATATCATTTACCCTGATGTCGTCAAGAATAACTATTGCTCCCGGATTACATAAGTTTTTATATATCTTCCATTCCGCAGAAATCTGTTCAAATGTATGGTTGGTGTCTATAAAAAGCATATCTATACCAACAGACAAATCATTACCAAAAATATTCAAATTTAAATCATTACCAAAATAAAATTTGAGCCGCGAATCATTCAAGACATGTGGGGGGATGAAATCCAATCGTTTAACCATATCGCAGCTGATAAGACGAGCAGTATCTAGTAGTTCAGAAAACATCATGAGAGTGCTCAAACCGTAACTATTCCCCAATTCAAGAACCTGTTTTGGCTTTATAATCTTTACCAAGAGGGCAAGCCACTGATAATAAAATGAATTTCCGTCTGCATTTTTCAAATATCCCAAATACTCTTCATTAACCTGCGAAAGAATCGACCACGGCAGTTCATATTGTTGACCAGCTGCAATAATATCTTCGTGTAATTTTTTTAGATATCTTTCTCCAGATACGTTGTCCATAGCATTATTCAGCATATTAATGCAAATCCTGAAAAGCAAAAGTACCATCTATCAAGAATTTGCTCTCTTTCTCAAAAACATGATAACCTGATTGATAAAAATCTCCATCAATAACATCTATTTGCGCAAATCGTGAGATATAATCAGATGGTTTTCCATCGGCTACCAGATATGTATCCAAACGGTAGTGCCCGGGTACCAAAGGAAATCTCTTAATTTCACAAACAAATCTTCCTTTAGGTGTAATTCTCATCAACTTTTGCCCTGTAAATCTTGTACCAAATTGAAAAAGTAGCTCTTCAGATTGTGTCATTACTACAATCTGAAATTCCACATCTTCAGCTTCCTGGTTTGATTTAGTTGCGTAATCGAAAATAAAACGAACAGTCTGTCCGTTTTTAATCTGTACAATTTTTTCGCCTGTCTCACTTTCAATATAGAAGTTGATCAATTTTACTTCACCGGTTCCCGTACGATCTTTACGCTGGCTTATTTGAACACTTTTTTTACCGGAATCCATTAATTGATCTAGATACAAAGAAACCGCTTCCTGTACCGGTCCTGCAAAAGAAACCTTGCCGCTGTCAAGTACAATGCCTGTCTGACAAATACTTTCAATTGCTGACATATTATGGCTAACAAATAAAACTGTCCGTCCCTGTTGAGTAATACTTGACATTTTTGCCAGGCATTTTGTCTGGAACAGAGCATCTCCAACTGCCAGGACTTCATCAACCAGAAGAATCTCGGGTTCCAGATTAGCCGCCACGGCAAAGGCCAATCGCATATACATACCACTGGAATATCGCTTAACAGGAGTATCAATAAATTTCTCTATCTCAGCAAAGGCTACGATTTCATCAAATTTTCTATCAATCTCAACCTTCCTCATTCCAAGTATTGACCCATTTAAGTATATATTCTCCCTTCCCGTAAGCTCTGAATGGAAACCTGCACCGACCTCCAGCAGAGAACCAACTCGTCCGGAAATTTCAACCTGCCCCTCCGTCGGTTCAGTAATTTGCGACAGTATTCGTAACAGCGTAGACTTTCCGGCACCATTTCGACCAATGACACCCAAAACCTCCCCCTGCTTAATCTGCAACGACATATCCTTCAAAGCCCAGATTGATTTTGCATCAGCTTCAATATCTGAAGTCCCGGATGTAAAGGTATTTTTAATGCTTCGAAGGGGGGTCATGATTTTATCAGTTAATGCCTCTCGAAAAGTTCTGCCCCTGTCTTTAGCAGAGCCAATTTCATATTGCTTACTTAAATTTTCTATATTGATCACAATATCGCTCATATGTGAATACCATTATACCTGTCAATCAGGATACACTTTCTAAATCATAAACATTTAATATTTGTGTAGCAAATGTCGAGTTAAGTCGCTATCGCGGCAAAGGACTATCCTTCTACTCCGCTCAGATGACGTCACACTGAGCGGAGTAGAAGTGTTAAAAACAGTGAATTCTCTATGCATTAAATTAGCGATCAACGGAAGCTAATTTATATTACATCCGCAAAATATTTCTCCACCCTCTTAAAATAAAAGACTCCACTTACTAACAGGCATAAGGCCACCAGAGAAGAAACAATTATCATTGCACCAGGCGCTGTGTCCGTACCTAATAGAGCCCAACGAAAACCCTCTACCACCCCAACCATCGGATTAATGCCGTACACAGTCCTCCATGGTTCAGATAATAAGCTGCTAGGATAAGCAATAGGTGTCGCGAACAACCAGAACTGCGTTAAAAACGGAATAATATATCTCACATCCCGAAATCTTACATTTAAGGCTGATAACCATAGACCAACACCCAGCGCCGTTGTAAAACCAAGCAGAAGAAAGAGAGGTAGCAAGATAACGGATAGAGTGGGGTAGATACCGTAATAAAGAGCCATAAGAAAAAATACTGCAAAGGCTATTACAAAGTCTATAAGTCCGGAAAGAATGCTGGCAACAGGAATAATCAGCCTGGGAAAATATACTTTTGTTATAAGCTCAGCGCTTCCCACCAAGCTGTTTGATGACTGACTCAGCCCGTTGGCAAAGAAGGTCCAGGGGACAAGTGCCGCAAAAGCAAAAAGAGGGTAGGGGATGCCATCGGAAGGAATCTTTGCCAGTCTGCCAAAAAACAGGCTGAATACTACCATGGTAAAAAAAGGTTGAATAATAGCCCACGAAGCTCCCAGGGCAGTTTGTTTGTAACGAACCTTAATATCTCGCCAAGTCAAGAAGTAGAGCAGCTCACGATATTCCCAAAGGTCTCTCAATTTGAGTGGAACCCAACCCCTAGATGGCTTAATGACCGTTATTGTTGAAGATAATGCCTGCTTCATTTCGTATCAATAATCTGGCGTACTTTATTATTATATAGTATGTTATGAAAACCGATTATATGAAACAACTCTCCAATTTCAAGCATTTTCTAGCAATCTACTACCTCAACGGTTCTTAATAGAAAGCTAAGAAATATCTGTGAAATATAATCAACTCTATTTTTTCAGTATTAGTAAATCTCTTTGCCTTTCATCCGATTAAAGGTGTTAGAAACAAAGTGGATGACTCTATCAAATTTGCATTTGCGACCAAAGTCCCAGTATCTGGAGTCCTTCATGAAGATATAGGACCTTCTTGTTTTTATGAGTAAGATGTTAAGGTCATTATCATCTATCTGAATCCGCCCAACGGCATAAGAGAGAGTTCTTCTTCTGGTTGGAGCCTGGCAGAAAACGGTCTTGATCCCCTCTTCTTTAAATAAATCTACCATCTCCACAGTAGGGTTTCCCTCCCTAACCCCATAATAAATGAACGGTCTTTCAAGTTCACTCTTGAACAAGGCCTTAGACTCAATTATCTCATTTTTTACCTCTTCTAAAGATGTCTTTGACAACCATTGCCCTTTACACCCGTACATGCCTATAGTCATTCCACCTTTTGCAAGTTCGCGTATTTGATCCCAGTTCATATAACTTACCTCTCTGCCATTAATCCTCTTTGTTTTACCCACAGTGTCAGGGCGAATAAAGAATGTGGCGGGATATCCATACTTCTTTAACAATGGGTAACAGAGGGTATAGAGTTCAATAAATCCTGTGTCAAATGTGAGGGAGAAGGACTGTTTTTCCACATGTAAGCTACCTCTTATATAAGCATCGACATCGCACAAAGGAATGATGGGTATATTATTCCTGGAAAAGTAGTCCAATTGCTCTTCAAAGCATTTGCAATGGATCCATGTGTCCAGGAAGTTTGTCTTATCTTCAGAAATATTCTGGTACTGTAAAACGGCAGCCCTGTTCTTTAAATATCCCATAATGCTTATAGTACGACTCTGCAAATCTTTTTGAATCTCAGAATAAGCTAAAAGTACTTAAAATTTGAAGTGAACTAAAGTCGTAGTAAAAAATAAATTTTTTATTTCTTAATAGACTCCAGAAACAGAGAAAGCGTAAATACATATTTAGAAAAATTGCCCCTCCAGCCAGAAACCATCTCCTGATTTATTCCGATTCTGTTGAGGGCATAAATATCTGAACCCCTTGATACAAAACCTGCCCTGGTAGTGCATGCCGATTTGTATGATCCGGAAACAACTTTTCTTATCTCTTCATTATAATTTCCATTTGGATAACAAAAATGAATGACATCTCTGCCTGTCTCTTTCTCTATGATCTCTTTCGATTTAGAAATCTCATTCTCAACTATATCTGTTTGCTCGTTGGTTAAGATCGGATGATTGACCGTATGAGAGCCAAAAGAGATATCAGGCTTGTTAATACCGTTGACTTCATCCCAGTTTACAAATGATCTATGCTCGTCTTCACTAATCGTTATGGTCTGTTCTTCAAGAAATGCTTCCAACTCAGAAATAGTTTTTAAAATGATATCATTAGTAAACTTTTTCAGATAGTCAATAAACTTAAATATTATCGGTTTACCATCACTCTTTGATATCAAATCTTTTAGTTTAAGGTTTATCTCTGGCGTAGAAACAATATTAACTTTTTCCAGGAGTACCTTCTTGTTTGCCAGTATCGGTGTGAGTAATCTATTTAGTCTCTCCTGCCAGTAACTGCATTCTGATGAGACAAAGCCTGTAGTCAAATAAACTGTCGCAGGAATCTTTAAGCGGCTTAGAACCGGATAGGCGGTGTCATGAAAATCTATCCACCCATCATCAAAAGTGATTACAACGCTGTCATCAGGTATGTTTTCCCATTTGTCAAAATTCTGTGACAAGAAGTCCATTGTGATTACATGGTAACTTTCAGTAATATATTTCATACACTCCTCAAAAGTCTCTCTTTTAATCAACAAACTGACGTCAAAAAAGGTATCGGACACACGATGGAACATCAGTATAGTAACCTTCCCTTTCATAAGGAACCTTTTATAAAAAGCAAAGATCCCGGAATAATAGAAGAAGAAGGCGACGATAGACTTGATATTCCTTCTAAGGCTTAACAAAAAACCTCCTTGTAGAATGGTATTATGTTGATGTATAGGAAGCGAGTTTATGAGGATTGAAAAAAGTAATCAGGTTTTCTCTCGGATTCTCCAGACTATCACGCAAAAGAATGCCACCACACAAAGCCATATTTGAGTTCCAAAAATATAGCCGGCAGCACAAATCCATATTTTATTTATACCGGATGAATACCATTTATCCTGAATAAAATACTTTACTCTACTGAATGGTTTTGTTGAAGAGCTATGTGTTCTATGAGATTTTTTCTTAAAAACGCGCTCATCTGCTTTATGCGTTTCCCCTGAATAACCCTGAAAAATTGAATGAGAATCGTCTCCACTGTCATGTCCACTTGCGACATGCGTGTCATGTGTCTTTGCCGCATGTTTCGGCTTATGCCTACTTGCGGCATGTGTGTCATGTGTTTTCTCCGCATGTTTCGGCTCATGCCTACTTGCTGCATGCGTGTCATGTGTCTTCTCTGCGTGTTTCGGTTCATGCCGACTTGCAGCATGCGTGTCCTGTGTCTTCTCTTCGTGTTTCGGCTCATGCCTACTTGCTGCATGTTTGTCCTGTGTCTTCTCTGCGTGTTTCGGCTCATGCCTACTTGCTGCATGTTTGTCCTGTGTTTTATGGGTATCCACATGTTTCGTTTCATGTAATGATTTTTTTGGGGCGTGGGATAGGGTTTTTTTCGAAGAATGATCAGCTTTTGCATGTGAACTTGTGTGTGATGCCTTCGCGTGTGTTGATGAACCTGCACCTTTTCCACCTTGAGACAATTTCCTGAATACAGTCTTCTGCTTTTCGGCTTCTCGTGTCATTCCCAATTTACTATAGGCAAGAGACAGAGAATAGTGCACCTTTGCATAATCAGGGTTTATGTGTATAGCCTTCGTATAAATTTTGACAGCATCATCATACTTCGCCTTACAATAGTATGTATTCCCTAGCCCGTAAAGAGCATAAACATCATTAGGTTTTAATTCTATTGCCTGCTTAAACTCTTTTCCCGCTTGGTCGTATTTACCCTGCTTATAAAAATCAATACCTTTATTGTAATGTTCCTTAAAATTTCCCGCGCCATATGACGATGTCACATAGGATATCAGGAGAAAGGCGACGAATAGTTTTTGCGCAAACAGAAATTTTTTCATTTTGTATTACCTGAAAAATAGTTTAAATGAATAATGGCCTTTAATTTACCAAACAAATAATTGACTGTCAAGGTACAAACGAACCATATGGCTCTTAAGTAATAATCATCACTTCCATAAATCACAATCCAGATTTCTGTACTGAACCGCTCCTGATATGTGCTCCAGACGAACAGTATCACTGTGATCAAGATCTGCAATTGTTCTGCCGACCTTGAGTATTTTATTATAACCCCTTGCAGAGATGTTGAGTTCGGTCATTGCCTGATGAAGTAGCTCTTCCGCCTGACTATCCAGTGAGCAATGTTTCTTTATCTGTTTAGTTGACATTCGGGAATTGTTTGAGTATTTGAGTCCCCGGAATCTCTTCAACTGTATCTCACGTGCCTTTGTAACTTCCTCTCTAATCTCCTCTGACGATTCACAGGCAGAGTCAGAAGTCAGGTCTTTATACTGAACGTTCGGAACCTCAACATGAATATCAATCCTGTCAAGCAAAGGACCCGAAATCCTGGAAATATAATTTTGAATCTGGTGTGGTGTACAATGACACTCTTTTTTTGAATCAGTATTATATCCGCATGGACAACCATGCGGGAACAAAGGTGGAACTTTTAGAAAAAGTGTTTGTTTATTCTGTAAGCATAGAGAAGTGGTAGTGTTATGGGTGCAGGTAAAAATTAAAACTCTATGTAATTATTGGTAAAAATGTCATGTTTTATGAGGCATATGGCTACAAATGTATTAGTCTGTTTCTTCACATCGGCTTATCAGTAGATCTTTTGAATGCCATTCTAAATAATGGTGTTTTTTATATTTTTCATAAGTACTTTATGCTATGCCTGTTATGGTGCTATCACATTACTTTACAACTAGTTACAAACAAATCACTATTTCCTTGGAGTACCATGGTTTACCGTCAATTACTGTTGCGGTGACTGCATTTAAATAATTCTATCACAAATGACTTCGTGTCTGGCAATCAAAGCAAGGCTTAATTGAGCCGTAAAATCTAAAGGAAAGTATGCCACCCCCCTCAATTGATAGGTTTAATGAAATGCGATTATGAGTTGAATATTTGCGAGGTACACCCCTTGCTTCCTCTATTACCACCCACTCTATCCTTTTCCTTATTGAAACTTCAAATCACTCTGTATATAATCCCTCCTCTAGTAAGCCTTTTATCTCACTTGTTTTTCTCACTCTATTATGCATATTCTTGGAAGTAATATGAGGTTTTCATTAAATATATCAATTTTAGTTATCTTTTCATTTTTTTTTGTGGGATGTTCTGTTAAACCAGCGTTTCTCAAAGGAGATGACAAAGAACTTAAAAGTCTCATAAAAGCGTATAAAGAAGCTAATCTCCAGTTACAAAAGAATAAGAAAGAAAAACTTAGAAAAAACGTTAATAAACTTATCGTCGAACGAACACCTGATGGTTACGTAGTGAGTGTAGATCTTGACCAGGCGTCCATACTTGAAGTTATTAAACAGATTATTCATGAGGCGGATAAACCATTTCTCTTTGATAGTGTTGACATCAGCAATAATATTTCAGCTAGTTTTGAGAAGTTACCTTTTCTCGGTGCCTTGAATCTTTTGCTTGAAACAAGCTTGTTGACGGCCAAATTGCAAAATGAAATCGTTATTATCAGCAATAAAATAGATGAAACTCTTCCACCAAACGCTCCTATACAGTCAGAGGTAAGGGTCAGGCGCCTGGATATGAAAACAGTTTCCACTCTTTTAGATGGTCTCTATCCTGCTAATCCGCAAACTAATCTTCGTGTTATGCACTTTAGCACCGTATCCAACACAAATACCGTTTATCTTAACGGACCTAAAATTGAAGTCTCAAAAGCCATTAAACTTTTGAAAAAGGCTGATCGTCAGATAAAGCATATTATGATTGAGGTTGTTCTTGTTGAATACGATTCTACAGACCTTCAGAAACTTGATGCAAATGTTAAGGATTATGCAAATAATCAGCTAAGTAATGTTAATCTTAATTTCGGTTCTTTTGCTTCTGAGAATGTTGAATTTACCAGTGTCTCAGGAGCAAATAACCCCAGACAATTTACTGCACTGCTTGACGTTTTAGTCAGTGAGGAGAAGGCCCGTCTCATTTCACGACCATTTATTTCAACTTTAAGTGGCGAGCAGGCAAAGGTCCACATAGCCAATGACAGATATGTCATCACAGAAACCGCGCAGAGTGGTGCCACAATTACAGCACCGATACCAATTACTTCAGGTATTATCATGCAAATTACTCCTACCCTGTTTGGCAATGATGAAATACATATGGATATATACGTGGAGGATTCTCAATTTACAGAATCTGCAGCCAATGTTTCCGTGGAAGTTGACAAGAATTCCGCCACAACGGTTATGCAAGTGGCCGACGGCCAGACAATTATTATAGGAGGTTTGGTTTTAAACAGAAGATCATGGAAAAATGCTGGGTTCCCATTAATGAGATATCTACCCATCTTAAATATACTTTTTGCAAAACAGACAAGTGAAGAGGTAAATAATGAAGTAGCTATGTATATTACACCACATATTGTAGATGAAACGATGACCCTTCCATTCCTTAATCAGGATTCATTCAGTATAGAAAAATCAGAAAAAGAACATAAGGTAAATAAGATAAATAAGATCATGCAGAAGGTGTTTAAATGATGAGATGATAAGACGGATGAAAGTCAGTAGGTGATCAAAATATATATTTTATCTGCAATTGACATATTTCGGTTGTATAACGCATCTGCACAAACTATGTATTAAAAAATTCCAGATAAAGATGTAAATTATTAAATGATATCGTATCAATAATTTACCGTATCATTTCCAACCATTTCTCCAACTCTTCAGCGAAGACTTCTACATAAGGACTTTTTAAAAAGCTGGAATGATCACCCGGAATTGCCACTACCTTCACCTCGCCCGTTGTTAATTCTCCCCATCTCAGGCTATCATCTGAAGAAAACCTGTCGCGTAGGCTCTTTGTCGCAAATACCGTAATATCTCCAGCATACATTTTTGGTCTATAGATATCCATTGCCTGTGAATTCATTTTAAAAACTCTGACTAAACCGGTTAACTGTTTTTGACTACCATCTTCAGGTAGAATACGATTTTTTTTCATCCGTTCAATGATCAAATTGTACTGACTCTCCTCATCCAGAACCACAAGATCATCGTAGATAATTCCCAGATGAGTCTCGAAATGGGATTCGATCTGGGTAACTATGTGGGCAAGGAGCCTTGTGCCATCTAAGGAATCGTCGAGTTCTTCTTTCTGTCCCAACCCTGGTGTATCAAGAATAGCAAGCGTTCCAACCTCCTTTCCCTGATCAATAAGCTGCCGTGCCATTTCGAAGGCAACATGGACCCCAAAAGAGTATCCACCCAAAAAATATGGGCCTTCCGGTTGAATCTTCAAAAGCTCACCTATATAGTAGGAAGCCATGGTTTCTACCCTGTCTAACGGTTCCTCTTCCCCGTCAACCCCTTTTGACTGCAAACCATAAACAGGACGATTTCTTCCAATTATCTTTCCCATCTCAAAAAAGCACAGCACATTTCCACCCGCAGGATGTACACAGTAAAATGGTGTTTTCTCTCCCTGACTTTGCAACTCAACCAGCGGAGAGAAATGGTGTTGATCTGTACTTTCTCTTACAACAGAGGCGAGATTCTCAATCGTACCTTCGTGAAATAGAGCAGTAAGGGGAATTCGTTTTCCTAATGTTTTTTCAATTTTAGACATCAGGCGTACTGCAAGAAGTGAATGGCCTCCAACTTCAAAAAAGTTATCGGTAACACTTAAGGAGCCTCTTTGAAGCGTCTCTTCCCAAAGTTTAGTTATCTGAAATTCCAGGGGATTACGAGGCCGTATCATAGATCCTTCAGTTTCGCTTTGTAAATTATCAGGTTCGGGAAGCGACTTACGGTCAACTTTGCCACTGGTAGTAAGGGGAAAAGATTTAATAAAAACAATTTTTTCCGGTATCATATATTCTGGCAGCTTGCTCCTCAGAAAATCACGAAGAGATGATATATTAATTTCGCTATTGCGATACTCTTCCTGTTTCTTTACGACAATATATGCTACTAATTCCTGATTACTCTCTGAATCTTCACGTGCTATTACAACAGCATCCTTTACCAGAGGAGAAGAGCATAAAACAGCTTCAATCTCACCCAACTCAACACGATACCCACGGATTTTTATTTGATAATCGGTACGGCCAATATACTCTATATTCCCGTCAGGATGCCATCTTCCCAGGTCTCCTGTTTTGTACATACGCTCATTCACAATAAAAGGATTCGAAACAAATTTTTCATCTGTCAATCCCTTGTTA
>Ga0209042_1000542_pt1 | contig 39526 bp, 34 predicted proteins | sample SaaInlV_200m_DNA_6_FD_184649 | JGI IMG/M metagenome (GOLD analysis project Ga0209042, IMG submission 184649) | Marine microbial communities from expanding oxygen minimum zones in the Saanich Inlet - SI037_S2LV_200m_DNA (SPAdes) (version 2) | ecosystem: Environmental > Aquatic > Marine >...
TCGCAAATAATATTCACACAACAGAAGGTGGCATGCATTTAACTGGTTTTAAATCTGCTCTCACACGAAACTTAAACGCCTATGCCCGAGAGAAGGGATATTTAAAAGAAAAAGACGACAATCTTTCTGCAGAAGATGTGCGTGAAGGATTAACCTCTATTGTTAGTGTGAAAGTTCAGGAACCACAGTTCGAGGGCCAGACAAAGTCTAAACTTGGAAATGCAGAGGTGAGAGGGATTGTAGAATCGACATTCTCGGAAAAACTTTCAATGTGGTTAGAAGAAAACCCTCGAGATGGAGAAGCAGTAATAGGAAAAGCGTTGCTTGCTGCTCAAGCACGGAAAGCTGCAAAAGCTGCTCGAGAAACTGTTTTAAGAAAAGGTGCCTTAGAAGGTTTTGCTCTCCCTGGAAAACTTGCAGATTGTTCTTCCAGAGACGCTACAGTTTCGGAACTCTATATTGTTGAGGGAGACTCTGCTGGCGGTTCTACAAAACAAGGCCGCAACAGAACTTTCCAGGCAGTATTGCCGCTTCGTGGAAAAATTTTAAATGTAGAAAGAGCACGGTTAGATAAAATGCTAGCAAACAACGAAGTAAAATCGCTTGTTATTGCTTTAGGCACCAACATTGGGGAGCAATTTAATATAGAAGATTTGCGGTATCATCGAATTATTATTATGACCGATGCCGACGTCGATGGTTCGCATATTAGAACATTGCTGCTTACATTATTTTATCGTTATTTCCCAGATCTTATTATCGCAGGCCATATATACATAGCTCAGCCGCCGTTATACATGGTAGAACATGGCAAAAGTTCTGAATATGTCTACGACGATCAAGAACTTCAGAAATCCTTAAAACGATTCGGAGTAGAAGATGTTTCTTTAGTAGAGGAAGATCCATCGGCAGGTACCGAAGAAGAAGCAGCAGAAGAGGAAGAAGGTTCAGAAGAAGAGCAAACACAAACAGCTTCAAAAAAGAAGGTTCGTATACAGCGTTACAAAGGTTTAGGAGAAATGAATCCAGATCAGCTTTGGGAAACCACTATGGATCCTAAAACCCGAATTATGAAACAAGTAACAATAGAAGATGCTGCAGCGGCGGAAGAAATTTTCCAAATGCTTATGGGCATAGAAGTTGCGCCTCGAAAACGATTTATTCAAACACGTGCAAAGAAAGTAGAAAATTTAGATATATAATTAGTTACTTAATACAAAAAAACAGCTTGGCTGTTTTTTGTATTGAGTAAAATCGTGTACAATAGAGAAGAATAACAAATAACTCTATGAAAAGGTTTCTATATTTTTTTGTGCTAGCAGTAATTCTGCTTCCAAGTAACGGGATTGTTTTTGCTCAAGAGCAAGATATTATTTCGTTTGGTGTACAGTATCAGCCTCAAATTTTTTCTGGAAATGGAATTCAGGTTGAATGGGAGCGGCGATCTTTATCGGCAACTCCATCTTTAATCCTTTCGGCAGCCTGTAGTGATGGCGTTTCTATTCGAGATATGTTTGGACTAACGTGTACCTATGCTTCAGATGCTCATTCTGCTGGCATTAATGTTTCTAAAAGAACAAAGCAGTCTGGGGTGGTAGAAAATACAACTTCGGCTCCGTTAAAAATAACATTTATTTTAACGGCAGGCTCAGAGCAGTCACAAGAAGTTATCACGGTTCTTCCTGCTGGATATGAAGAAATTATCCCCAGTGGTGCTTTTGTAAAAACCGCATCCGATTCGGCTGTATATTATGTTAATGAAGATAAAACGCTGAGTGTTATCCCTCATGAGAGTGTGTATTTTTCCTATGGCTACAAAGATTTTTCTCAAGTAAAAGTAGCAACTCTTTCGGGGTTTTTAAAAACGACACCGGTTGCATTTCCTGAAGGCTCTTTGTTTAGAGGTACACAACAAAGCATAGGAGAAAAAGATGCAAGTGCAGTTTTTGTTGTAGAAGAGGGAAAGCTAAGACCTATCGTATCTTCTGAAGTTTATCAATCGATATATAGTGATCCTCAGTGGTCTCGAGTAGCTTGGATCCCAGATGATTTGCTTTCTAAATTTAATTATCCGATAGGCGAGAATTGGACAAGCTCATCTGCCCCTCCAGTAGGCACAATTCTTCAGGATGCAGAAACCTATTACCGAGTAGAAAAGGAGAACGGAGTTTATATAAAGAAAAAACTTTCAAATACAAAAGAAGAACTTACAAATAATAAAATCCCAATAGCTCAGGCACTTCAATTAAGTGTATTTGGTACTAATCTTTCAGACGGATCAGAATTAAAAAATTTTCTTGTTACACCAACTCCTGCCACTATTTCAGATACTCAGCATACGCCAATAGATTCGGTAAACAATGGCACCTTAACAATAATAGCCCCAAAAACAGATGATATATTTGGAGTTGGCTTAAGAGAAACAGTGAGGTGGCAGTTTGCTAATCTTAAAGAACCGGCTGTTAATATAAAGCTTACAAATTCGGAGAACGAAGAGTTTTCTCTTGGATCGGTTTCTGTTCTAGAGTCCGAAACAAAAGAGCAGGAAGCAACATTTGTTATAGACGTCGCACTTGGTACGTATTCACTTTCTGTATGCAATGGAGCCATGTGTGATGTTCAAGAAAATATAACAGTTACATCTAAATCCGATGCCCTTTCGGCAGATTTAAATATTAAAGACGTTACCGGCATTCAAGAGAATTATTTGCAAGATGAAGAAATTAATGTGTATTTTACACTCGACTTTAACGATCAGATTAAAGATTACGCTCCTTTTTGGGAGACGAATGTGTATGCGCAATTTAATAGTAGTGGCACGGTGATAAATAAAACATTTGGTACGTATAATGTAGATACTGGCCGTTGGGAAATACAAATACACGCGCCGGCAACATCTTCTGGGCAGATGGATTTAGAAATTGTTGGATTTTGCACAGGCAGTCCTACTCATTGTGAAGACGCAGGGACGGCAGCTGAAGCGCGGAATTCAACTCGTGTAGAAATAATTTCAACAGACCTTGTATTTGTCTCGCCTGTTTCTAATGCCCAATGGGCAAGAGGAGCAAATCATACAGTAGAATGGACAGGCGGACGAGGAGATACCTCTCTTATCTATTTAGAATCTGTAACATATCCAGGCTCCAGAATGCTTTTATCCGAAGGAAACGCATTTAATGGCGGTCATGGTTGGGATATTCTTTCAGATGCTCCTATCGGAGTTTATGAAATACTCGTAGAACTAAGAAAAGAGGGTTCGTTTTTAGAAAGCCATCGATCTGATCCGTTTTCTATCATAGGTACTGGAGCTGTTGGAATTTTTCCTGTGAAAGGAGATCAGCTTAAACATGGCCAGGGGTATTCTATTACTTGGCCGTATTGGTTTATTGGTGATTCTCAGACAACTGTAACAATTCGACTTAACAGAGATGGGACTGAATACTCGTCTTTGGTATCAAAAATCGGAAATTCAGGACTCTACGAATGGACTGTTCCATTCTCGGTAACAACAGGTCCTTCTTATAGTATTAATATATCTCCAGAAAATTCTACAAAAGGGATTATCTATACATCGGAATTCGACATTCTGCCGTAAAGGTAAGTTACAGAAAAAGCTCATTTGATGAGCTTTTTTTGATAACTTGATTTTTATGTCCCATTGTGGGATAGTATTGATGGGAATAATCCCAACTAGTTTCGTTCCTTATATGGAGTCGATCGATGGTAACTAATCACCATACAATTACGAATGAATGGCTCGTAGAACGCTATCTTGAGCATACGGAGACGGATAGAGAAGCTGCGATAGCGATTGTGATCGCAATGAATAGCGTAGGCGGCGGCCACAATATAGCAGAAGTAATCCTAAGAGTAGGACCAAGCTGCTTCGACCGTAGCAGCGTACCTACTATCTCGCAAGGAGACAGAGAGCTTCTACTACTCTTGGCTGCAGGCAAGGATCCTGAAGAAGATTCTCCTGATGTCTTGGCAAAGGCCAAGCAAGGCCTGTGTGTCGCGACCAACAATGCCCTGGCGGACTACTATAGGGCAAGCTCGGCTGCGCCAGAGAGAATAAAGTGCGTAGTCGAACCGGCGATTAGGGCGCAGTCGTCAGACGTCGACGTTGTCGCCGAGCTTAAAGCCGGCAGAGACATAGTGGCGATAATAGGCACGGCAGTCGGCAAGGCCGATGTCGAGCTTTTCCAGGAGATCGCTGCTGGTGAGGTATCGATAGAGCCTCCAAAGCGGCGTGTAATCAGCACGCGTAAGCGAGCTCTTGTGAGGCGTGATAAGCCTTCTCCGTACCAGAGACTTTCTGGTGGGCTCCTCCCACAAGCCGGTGCTCGACGAAGGGCTCGCTCGAGGGCTGTTTCCAAGGCAGAAGCAAGGAAAGCCAGACGACTGCGAGACCAGGCAGCAAACGAAAGATGGCGAGCACCTAATGGGCTCTGCCAAGCAGGCAGGAATCCTGGTGCAGGTCATGGCAAGTGGAAAGGCCACCGAAGCCCTGCTACCTTCATTACTGGCTAGACTAGCCAACTCTGCCAACTTTCGGTAGACTAAGGTCAATTAGCTCCTTAACTTAGATCTCGGTCGTCGTTCTTAGCCGATGCGGCCACCGCGATTCAATCCCAGCATCGTGCGATACAAGCGCAAATGCTGGGTCTTTTTTTGTTTAAATTTCTTGGAAAGAGGGGGTAGGGGGTGGTCTGCTCTATTTAAAAATCAGTAGGCGAGTAAGCAATAGGCACTATTTTAGCAATAAAATAAACGGCTCACGCAATGAGCCGTTTATTTATGCTTATTTTAGCCTTTTTTCGTCATTCTAAGGCAACACACCCCTTGATCCCCTCTTAATAGAGGGGAAAATATCCTCGCTGAGGAATGTATTGGCCTTCCCCTCCTATCCCCAGACACACTCTTCGAGTGGTCGGGGCAAGCAAGGAGGGGCTGGCCTGCCCCGTCCGAAGCCCATGGCGGAGTGACTGGGGGGAGGGGTTTGTTCTATTAAAACTCTGTAGGTGAATAAGTAGTAGGGCCATCTGCAGCGGTAGGAATAAAAAGCCAGTATCCACTACCAGCCAAAACCGAATCTGTCGGGCTTAAAAGCGAAAAAGATTCAGAAGTATTCGTATAGGTTACGACAGAATTGCTATACAAAGGAATTGTTTCGAATAAAGAATCTAACGCCTGAGAAGAAGTATCTAAAAAATGATACGTACCCACAAGGTTCCAACCAACAGAAAGTACTCGCGAAGGCGGCGGGGTTGGGCCAGTTGATGTTGACGAGATTTCTTTTGAGAGGGTAACAGCATTATCGTTTGTATAGTTAAGCCAATACCCATATCCAGGGGTAAGGGTTGTTAAGGAATTTAATTCCGGAGTATCTGGTCTATATACTTCCCATTCTGTGTCGTATGTCCAAATAGATTCTGTGGAATTAATAATTTCTGATAAAAATAGTTCTATACTCGGGTCGCTAAGCGTGGAAGGAATAGAAAATAAATTCCAGCCTTTAGAAAATGTTATTTCGTATTCTGTAGAAGATCCAGAAAGCTCAATAAGGTCAGTCGGCTCTTCTTGGGTAAAGGTTTCTGCTTGGGCCGGAATATCGGCCGCGTATAAAGCTTCTTCACCTAAATTCGTTTCTCCTTCTATGGTTTGAATAATATGTTCGGTCTCACTTATAATTGCTGTTCCAATATGGTAGTCCCCGGTATCGGTTCCAGTAATCGTAAGTTGGTATTCTCCAGTTTGTGGCTCTGGGATAGAAATGATTTGGACTGGATCATCTCCACCAGATGAAGTTATGGTTACATTTGGAATATCTGAAAGCATTGTTCCATCTGGAGCAGTAATATCAACAGTAACGGGCGAACCAATCCAGAATTGGAGAATTCGTTGAAATATTGTTTCTTCCTCTACAGTTGGTGGATCACCAAGTTCTAAAATATCAAAAATAAGTGGAATAGCAGTAGTAGGAAGCTCTCCGTGGGTAGATTCTATTTCATGATGAGTTATTGGGTAGTCTTCTGTATACAAATAATCGTCGAGAAGGTCTTGGTATTCTTCTTCTGTGTAGTATCCGCAAAATAATTGAGCATGTGCTGTAGGAAAACCGATTATATTTTTTATATATTGATATGCTTGGAAGATAGGGTCGGGCCGAGGTTCTAAGCACGGGTCGTCTATACGTGCGCTTACCAATGGGACGGTCCCGTCGCCTTCTAATGAATCGAGTTCTGGTGGGTTTGGGAATGGAACCCCATCTGTCCATTGGTCAGTGGTTGGGTCGTCGTCTGGAATAATGGGAATAGTATAAAGCGTTTCTTGGTTGGTGCCCGCTATAATATGTATTTCGTCTGTTTGATCTACCATTTGTTGAATATTGTCTGTTTCGTTTAATTGTTCTAAGAAAATATTACGACTTAAGGTTCCTTCGTTTTCGCTGTGGGTAGAATAGGGGATTATTTCTTGAGTTGTTGAATCTTTAAGGTAATCGTATATTGGCATGAGTTCTTTTGCTGATTGGATGTGTTGTTGGACTGATAGAAAATCATCTGTTATTTCATCATCTACAATGCGGAGGTACCACAAATAAAAATCAATTATATTTTGTAGTGCAGTACTGTAGCTATCAGGTTTTTCACCAGCTTCTTGTAAAACGTAGATATCTCCAGATCCATAATTCGGAGTGCCAAGCATAATAAATTTAGATACTTTGGGCCCAAAGCTATATTCTAAATACGATCGTGCAACTAATCCTCCCATACTGTGAGCAACAATATGCACTTTATCTGTGCTAGAATTATCAAGGGCTTCGTATATAATAGGTTCTAAATACTCTGTTGCCGAAAGAATATTACTTTGTCGCCAGTCGTAATATACAATAAATAAATCTTGATTTTGGACATAGCCATTGTTTTCTAAGCTCTCTATCAACTGATCATAATGATTTACAAATGGAACAAATCCCCAGGAATCGGTGCCTTTATTGGTCATTTGCTGCCAATTTACCGAAGCACCTATTCCGTGAAGTATGATAATAGGAGTTTTTTGTTCTTCTGCTATTAAAAAATGAAAAGGCACCAAAAGGATGCCAGTAATAATAATCGCTATTGATAGTTTTTTTACAAAAGAGTGCATATGCCGACAATGTGGGTCGTCTTTTGCGCGACTCTTTTTAGGTGTGGATGGTTTAGTAGAAAATGTGGCTCATCCCCCAGAGCACGGCAAAGATAAGCAGCACAATACCAATACTAAGATTTAAAAGCCCAACAAAGAGTTGAAAAATAAGATTTTTTGTAATTTTTGTTCCTTTAAGTAGGTTGAATCCAAAGAAAGGCCAAATAAAGAAATATAATAGTATTGAAAGAAAAACATAGACTCCACTATCAGTATATAGATCTAGCCAAGTTAAAGAGGTCAGTTTAGTAAAGATAATAAGTAAAACATACCAAATTACAATCCCAAGAGCCCAGCGCAAAAATGCGCCACGCCAATCGCCAATCCATCCTTCTTTTTTTCTTAAAATAAAGAATGGTGCAAGCATTAAAACAAGAACAACAGTTGGAATTCCAAAAGATAGTATAGAATTCATATACCTTTAGTATAGCCTATTTACAGTTTGTTTAAAATAAAAACACCGGGTCCTGTACGAGGGGACCCGGCGGTTGAGTATGCGAAGGTTCGTGCGAATGTACGGTTGGAGAGGAGTCGGCTTCTAGTCGGGAAGGAGCGGAGAGTTTCTGTGTACGTGGCGGATTTGACGGGCTCTTCCTTTGGAATATTCCTGGAAGCTCAATTCACTCGTTGGATTGTGCCAGCGGAAGACTATGTATGCCCTGTTAAGGCGCAGTCGGTATCCAACTGTAAGCCCGAAAATCCCCAGTGCTACAGAGAAGGGAAGAACTAGCTTCCAGAAGTGGATCTCTATTCCCATGCACTTGGTGAGTATGGAGATGCTTAGCATGGTTGCTGCTGCGGCTCCGTACAGAAAGCCTCCTCGTGGATTTCTCCAGAGTATTCCTCCCAGGAGAATGAATACACCCCAGTAGAGCAAGAGCAACCCCGTATTTCTCTGTAGGAAGTAAATCAGGAGTGTCCCACCACTGCAAGCGAGAAAGCCAAGTATGCAGTGGAGTTTGTTGAAGTAGGTGGTGCCGATGTGGTGGGCTTCATCGAGCGATTCTTGTGAGAAGTGAGCCATCTTTTCGGCACCGAACTGGGTTGCGTTTGCCACGATAGTGCCTTTCCTAGGACGTGGGAGAAGTGCTCGGAACGCGGACTCGGCGGAGGAGGCGTGGTTGGGTGGTTCTCAGCCGTCCGAGATCTACGGTTCGGTCAATTTGCTGAAGGCGTTCTCCTGTAGGGGCGCGTTTATCGATCGGGTGGCCTAGCACGATGAATCGGCGATTCCCTCGTATTCTGAAAGCTTGGTGCCGGCGTATTCGTGCTCCAAGGAGTATCCCTGCAACTCCTAGAACCCCTGAGCCAGAGACAAACCACAACAGATGGAGGAGGTCACCGGAGTGCCGGAAGGCGATGATTGCAGCACCGAGCAAGACGCTTGGCGCTACTGCGCAGAGAAATCCACCTCTTGGGTTACGCCAGAGAATTCCTCCAACTAAGACGAGGAGCATCCAGCTTCCGAGAAGCCAAGGGAGGAGTTCTGCGATGCGGGGAATTTGTAGATAAATACCCCACCAGAGGAAGAGTCCAAGTCCGAATTGCCCCCACTGGAAGTTAACTCTTCCGAGGTAGCTTGCCTCAGCACTGAAGGTGTCTGCATCTTCTGGGATGGGATCCCAATGTTCCTTGGCCATGCGTTTTCCTTTCCAAGGTTGGTCGGAGACTTCTTAGTTAGTCTTTAACCGAGGGTCTACGGATTATTCGAGGCTTGAGGGCGCGGATATTGCGAACCACCTTAGCTCGAGTGTGTCTGTAGGTAATGCAGTCGTCAGTCCCGCCGTTTTCTCGATAGATTTGGTACGCACGAAGGTGGCGAAGGTGGTACGTTCCTATGCCAGCTATAGTGCTCCCTGACAACGCTACAATCAGGAAGAGTGCCATACTGCTGAGAGTTGCCGCTCCTGTAGCCAGCAGGATTACCATTGTCATCACGCTGGCTACTCCAACACCAGTGGTGAAACCTGTTGTAGGGTAGCGCCAGAAAATTCCTGCTGCAATTATCATAAGCACGCAGAACACAAGAGTAACAGCTGTTGCTTCTGGTCTATCGAAAACCAGCGAGAAGTCCTGCGCCATAATGAGCAGGACAAGAATTGGGGCTGCTATAGAGAGGACCCCAAGGAAGAACCAGTTGCCACTGAATGCAACCTTCCCAAGGTAGGGCGCCTCACGAAGCATTTGAGAGGCGTCTTCAGAGGCCATCGGCTCAGTTTTAGCCATAACAGGCTCCTTTGCCATAGAAAGATCGGTCGATGCGGTAGTAAGCAGAGTTTCCTATATTATAAAGGATTTGTCAATAATGTTGTTTGACATATGGCATAATAAGGTATATAGTATGCAGGTATATCAGACGGCCCCGAAAAGGGGTTTTTAAAATACCTAAATATGGCTCAAAAAAGAAAAGGAGTAGGTTTTTTTACCTATTTGCGAGAAGCACAGCAAGAGCTTAAGAAAGTTACCTGGCCAACCAGGGAAGACCTTATTAAGAACACTATTGCTGTAATTGTAGTATCACTTATAGTAGCTGCCTTTTTAGGCGGACTCGATTATTTGTTTAACGAAGGCCTCTTTTGGGTTTTAAGTAGATAATATGGCAAAACAAAACGAAACAATAGGAAAACGTTGGTATGCTATTCATACCTATTCTGGATACGAAGAAAACGTTTCCCGTAACTTAAAACAACGTATAGAATCTTTAGACATGGAAGATAAGATTTTCGATATCTTAATTCCGATGGAAACTAAAGTTAAAATTAAGAACGGAAAACGTAAAACCGTAAAAGAAAAGATTTTTCCAGGCTACGTAATGGTATGTATGCTTGTTACCGACGCTTCGTGGTATGTGGTAAGAAATACCCCAAATGTAACCGGGTTTATTGGAACCGGTGTTATTCCAACCCCCATAGACGACAAAGAAATAGAGGAATTACAGAAACGAATGGGAGTAGAAGAACCAACCTTTAATGTAGACGTAGAAATAGGCGAGACCGTTAAAATTGTAGACGGACCGTTTAAAGATTTCGAAGGCAAGGTTTCGGAGGTAGATCAAGCCCGCGGAAAGATAAAGGTAGCCATCTCTATGTTTGGCAGAGAAACACCCGTAGAACTCGATTTCTTGCAGATAAAGAAAATGTAATTATCAAAATACTAGACGGCCCTTTCTGGGCCGTTTTTTGATTTGTCATTTCGACAGAGCTGCATTGAAGCTGCGACGAGAAATCTGTGAATGAACTAAACATGAATAGTGTAAATACAGATTTCTCCCCGCCAGCAGCGACTCGAAATGACAGAAAGAAAAAAGATAAAATGTATAATCGAGGAAATGTTTTTGTCAAAACAGTCTATTTTTTTCGTCATTCTGAATGAACTCTGTGAAATGAAGAATCTCTTCTTTTATATAGAGACAGAGATCCTTCACCTTCCGTTCCCCATCACAAGGACGGGGCACGGCAGGATGACGTACCAAATGTTCTTGTCAAAACTATCCCAAAAGGCGTAAGATATTTTGATATGTTAAATACCTCCCCAATCCAGGCCGAACAGCTCGCTGCATTATCTGTGCTGTGTCCAGATAGTACGATTGTATTTGGAGGGAGCTATGCTTTGGGAGAGCATATTCCAGAAACTTCGGATTGCGATATATATATTATCCCTCATACTCTCGCAGATACGCGAACGGTTTTTTACAACAAACAAAAAATACAGCAATGGAAAAAAAGGGTAGATATGAATCTTTCGCTTCATGTTATTCCCGAATTGGCGCTAAAGTTTGAATTTTATAAAATTACCGGTGAAGTACTTGTTCAAGGAAAACGATCGATTCATCAGTATTTTTCTTCGGACAGCAGAGATACTCTTACACAAATAAATGCTCTTAAAGTTGGGTTGCTTCAGCTTGCCGTATCTTTTAAAAATAAAGACGGTGTTGCACTCGCAAAGGCCGGTTCTAGGCTTGTGCAGATTCTTGCGGCAAAAGAGGGGAAAGGAGTATCTCAAAATTTATTTAGCTATTCCCAAAGTATATTCCTTACCCAAATGTTTCGCTCTCTTAACGAAGAAGAAGAAAAGCTTTTAACAACACTATTCTTAGAACGGCTTAATAAAGCCCCTCAGTACCAGTTAGATAGATGGCAATGTATTGCAAAACATTTGCTTTTAGAGGCCTCAACCACCAGAACAATAGGCTCCTGGCAGCAAAATATGCTCTATAGAGTGCTGTTTGTAGGTAATAAGCGGTGGTCGCATGTTGTAAAAAATTTAAACCAAGAATATATAGATGCCGTGACCGCACTAGTGCAGTATCAGCTTTATAAAGATGTTGACAAAAATGTAAATAGTAGGTATTATTTAAAGCGTTGTTTAGAAAAATGTGCATTTTTTGAGGATATTCCAGCCTCTCTGGATAAGGAAAAAGCAGAGGATTGGGGATTGCAGGTTCTTCAAAAGTATTGTACACTCGTATTCGTTATATAATCATTTCATAGGTTGCGCTTCTCTTCTTATGAAATATACGCTATGGCAGATAAACCAGTAAAAGCAGTCGTAAAACTTCAGATTCCAGCAGGAAAAGCTAACCCAGCTCCGCCTGTTGGTACCGCTCTTGGGCCGCATGGATTAAATATCCAGGAATTTTGTACTCAATACAACGAGGCAACCAAAGAGAGTATGGGAGAGGTTATACCGGTCATAATTACGGTATACGAAGATAGAACATTCGATTTTATCTTAAAAACTCCACCAGCATCTGAGCTTATTAAAAAAGCTGCTAACATTAAAAAAGGCTCAGGTAAACCTAATACCGAGAAAGCTGGTAGTATTACAAAAGACCAGTTAAAAGAAATCGCAGAAAAGAAAATGCCAGATTTAAATGCCTTTAATATAGATGCTGCAATGAAGGTTGTAGCAGGAACTGCACGACAGATGGGGGTGGAAGTAAAATAATCTGCGAGAATAATTATACTAAAAAAGCAAAAAGTCGCCGTTTGGCGGCTTTTTGTTTATAACAAAATCTGGTACTATATACGTATTCTTAATATATTTTTCTATGGCACACAAAGAAATGCATTGGATAAAGCTTATTTATGTTTATCTGTTTTCTGTAATCGGGCTGGTTCTTGTAGTAATAGGAGCCGTACAATTTATTAATATGGGGCTTAAGGCAACCATATTAAGCAAAGCAGAGAGTGTAGAAGATTTTCGAGAATACCCACCTATTCCAAATAGGCTTTCCGTTGAAAAAGCCACCGCAACGTCTGTTCTTAATTGTACAGAAGCGTGTGAATTTTCTGCAGAAGAAAAACAACTTGCTCAGGAATGGTTAGTAGAGTACGAAGAATATCAAAATCTACCAAAAGATGAAGTTTCGTATGTTATTCGGCAGCGATACCGAACATCTGCAAATGCTATCGCTATGATAGTGGTAGGTTTACCATTGTACCTGTATCACTGGCGAATGGCGAAAAAGAGCGCATAATAAACTATGCAAAGTTCTTGTTCGTTTACTGCATCATCTGTACAACTCACCTGGTGTGGAGCTTTTAATAGCCAACCAGATCCCGGGTGGATTTTAGCCATGCAATTTATAGGGATTATTGCCATTTTTGGGCTTGTTTCTTATTGGTTTACGGTTATGAAAAAGATAATGGACTAACTTGACGAATTCAGACTAAAAAGGTATATTTTGCAGGTATTATTATTCACTCTTGTGGGAGAGGTTCGGGCAATAGCCTGGCTTCGTTTACCACGAAAGAAATATGGCTCAACATTCAAAACGGTACAAAAATTTGGTAGAGAAGATAGATAAAGAAAAAGAATATACGCTTAAAGAGGGGATTGCAGTAATTAAAGAAACAGCAACCACAAAGTTCGACAGCGGAATAGAATTGCATGTAAAATTAGGGATAGATGCAATAAAAGGTGACCAGCAGGTAAGAAATTCTGTAGTGTTTCCACATAATGCCGGCAAAACACAGCGGGTGGCAGTATTTACAGAAAATGTCGATGCTGCAAAAAAAGCTGGCGCAGATATTGTTGGCGGCGAGGAGTTAGTAAAAGAAATTCAAGCCAGTAAAAAAATAGATTTCGATGTCGCAGTAGCAGAACCTACCATGATGAAAGCATTAGGAGGTGTTGCAAGAATTCTTGGTCCAAAAGGGTTAATGCCTTCTCCTAAAGAAGGAACCGTTACAACCGATGTCGTAAAGGCAATCGAAGAAATTAAAAAAGGTAAAACAAGTTTTAAAAACGACGATAGCGGAAATATTCATATTCTGGTTGGCCGAGCATCATTTACCGAAGACCAAATACAGGAGAACATAGAATTGTTTTTAGATGTACTTAAACGCTCGAAACCAGAAGGAATAAAAGGCGTATTTATTTTAAAGGTATCTCTTACATCTAGTATGGGGCCTGGTGTTCGCGTAACCATTTAGTAGTATGGGAGAAAAAAAGACAACAAAAAAGAAAAAAGTTCTTCTTGTAGAAGACGAAAAAGCTCTTGCCAGTGCACTTACTACAAAGCTCGAGGCCGATGGAGTAGAGGTGTTAGTGTGTAGCGATGGTGCAAGTGCAGTAGAATGTATAGTTGCTAATCCAGAGCATTTGGTGGTGTTAGATATTATTCTTCCGAATGTAAACGGTTTCGAAATTTTACAGGAGGTGCAATCAGGAAAGAAGCGATCGCCAATTTTGATATGGTCTAATCTAGAGCAAGAAGAAGATATCCAACGCGCAAAAGACATTGGCGCAGACGAATATTTGTTTAAAACAGAAGTCTCGTTGATCGATTTGGTAGATTATATTCATAAATATCTTTAAAAAATACATTCTTCAGAAAAAGCAGTCCCCTCACATATAGTATGTGGGGGAGCTGTTTTTTTGTTTACCATTTTCATATGCACACGTTATGCACATTGTTGGCGAAGTAGGTGCTTGATACAATGAGTTGTTATTTGCATATGACGTTACCATACCAAAAATTAAAGGAAATGATCGCCGGCGATTCGCCGATGATTACTTCTGTTACCGAAATAAAAGAAGAGCAAATCCAGCCATGTAGTCTGGATTTAACTATTGGTACACATGCATATAGAGTTTCTTCGAGCTTTTTACCTCAACCACACGAGACGATTGAAGAGGTGTTAGAGAGAAATACATTGTATAGTTTTGATATAAAACCAGGAACCATATTAGAAAAAAATGCCACCTATATTATTCCATTACAAGAGGGTCTTTCTCTTCCCGAGGAAATATATGGAAAGGTAAATCCAAAAAGCTCCATTGGTAGGGTAGATGTATTTGTTCGCTTGCTGGCAGACCGAACGCCTCAGTTCGATTTTGTGCCACGGGGGTACAAAGGCCAGTTGTATATAGAGGTAATTCCGCTATCTTTTGTTGTTGCCATAGAACCTGGGTTATCGTTAAACCAAGCAATATTTCGCACAAGCGACAGTAACCAGCTATCAAGTTTAGATTTAAAACTCGCTCATTCAAAATATGGGTTGGTGTTCGATTCAGCAAGAAACGAACCAATGGCAGCAGAAGACATTCGTGTTCAGCAAGGGTGTTTGGTGCTTACTATAGATTTAAAAGAAACAGATATTATTGGTTGGCGATCTAAACCAAGTAATGTGGTAATAGATTTAGCAAGAAGAGAGTATTTAGATGCCGATGACTGCTGGGAACCAATAATGAGAACAAATAAGAACGAGCTGGTAATAGATCCGAATTCTTTTTATTTGCTAGCCTCTCGCGAGCGCGTACGTATTCCACCAGAATACGAAGCCGAGGTTATAGCCTACGATGTAGATTCTGGTGAACTACGGTCGCATTATGCTGGTTTTTTTGATCCTGGTTTTGGGCACGGAGACGACGGAAGCTTAATGGGTTCGACAGCTGTGCTGGAGGTTCGGCCTCATACCGTACCTTTCCGGCTTACGCATGGGCAGGTTATATGTAAAATGGTGTACAGAAAAATGTCGGAAATTCCAGAAAAATTATATTCACAATCATCGGGTTCGTATTATACAGGCACTGGCCCTAAACTTTCTAAACATTTCAAAAATACTTGGTAACGGAGAGAAATTATAAATCCTAATATCCAAATTCTAAACAAATTTTAATGATCAAAATTTAAAATTCAAAACGTTTAGAGCATTGGGACATTAATATTTTATGAAAATTTCACAATCAGATAAAGATCGGCAGATTTATACCATGAACGAACTGGGGTTAAGCCCAGAGGTTGTTGCTGTTGCGTTTGCAAAAACATCTCGTTCTCCAGATTCGTTTAAAGATATCGCAAAAGATCTTACCGACGAAAAATCTGCACAGTTTCACGAAAAATGGGTGGTAGGGTATGGCCATGCGTCTGTTGCAGAGCATGCGGTTCTAAATATCGCTATCGAAAATGTTTCTATACTGGCAAGTAAAGTAATAGAAGACAATAGACTAGCCTCGTATACCGAGAAATCGACACGCTACCAAATTTTTGATAAGGGCCGCTACTATAAACCAGGCAATGTTTTACATTCCGAGCATGGGAAATTGTATGTCGAGACCATGGATTATTTGTTCGAAACATACGAAATGCTTATTCATAAGCTGATAGATTTTGTTAAACGTCGAGACCCAAAACCTGCAGACCAGAAAGAACGCTATTACGATGCAGCTTGTATGGCAAAGGCGTGTGATATTGCCAGATATTTATTACCAACAGCAACCTACACTAATTTAGGGATGACATTAAACGCGCGTGGGCTTGAGTATGCGATTGTTAAATTTTTATCCCATCCGCTTCAGGAAATTCAACAGATTGGCCAAGAAATTAAAGCCGCTGGCCTTAAAGCTACGCCAACGCTTATAAAGTTTGCAAACGAGAATGCATACATGCAGCATGTGCAAAACGAAATGCAGCAAACGAGCAATGATTTATTTAAAACCGAGGCCCCAGAGCAATCCCGATCGGCCGTGGAGTTAGTATGGCACGACGAGCTTGGGGTAGAAAAATATGTCGCAGCTCTTTTGTATAAAGGTGCTCAACATTCGTATTACCAAATATGGCAGAAAGTGTTAGCTATGAGTTTAAGGGAGAAGGAAGATATTATAGCAAAAAGCTTTGAAAACAGGGGAGAGTTCGACCAAGCACCACGCGAATGCGAAGTAGTAAATTATGTTCACGATATTTTAATGGACTACGGAGCGTTTAGAGATGTTCAGCGCCACCGAATGGCAACCCAGGTGAACCAAGATGTAACAGTGGTGCATGGTTTTGAAATGCCAACAGAGATAGGCGATGCGAATTTAGATGCCGAGTTTGTAGAGGCGATGAACCGATGCGAGCAGGCGTATCATGTGTTGGTAAAAGATTTCCCAAAAGATGCTCAGTATGTGGTGCCATTAGCATTCCGCAAACGAACACTGTTCTCTTGGAATCTTCGAGAGCTTCATCATTTTGTTCCGTTGCGTTCTACCCCAAAAGGCCACCCTTCCTACAGAAGAATCGCTCAACATGTACACAACACCGTAAATAAAGTTCATCCATTGTTGGCAAAATATATACGCGTAAATAAATCTGGTGAGTATCTCTCCACCGTTGGTACCTCTCAGCAGTTCGAAAGAAACTTAAAAGACTAAAGCCTTGCAGCAAATTCTAAATTAGAAATAAAAAATTTAAATAAGCCTCAACTCCAATTTCGTCATTCCGAGCCTGCAGCAGGCGAAGAATCTCTGGCCTCTTTTGTTTCTTAACTGCAGAGATCCTTCGCTAATCACTCTCCGTCACAAGGACGGGGCACGGCAGGATGACGAACAGAAGATCTTCCTCACTTCGTCATTCTGACTGCGGGGGAAGAATCTCTGGCCTAGCCTAACTGCAGAGATCCTTCACATGCAGCTCAGGCCTGTCCTGAGTCTCGAAGGGATGACGAGGGTAGGAACGTTTCTCTCATTTTTTTATTTTGCAAGTTGGATATTGATATTTACATAACATATGAATCAAGGAAAATTAATAGTATTAGATGGCACCGACGGTTCTGGAAAAGGAACCCAACATAGTTTGCTCGCAAAAAGACTCCAGTCCGAAGTAAAATTAGAGACCATAGATTTCCCGCAATATGGCGGTAAATCTGCTGGCCCAATAGAAGAATACTTAAATGGTAAATACGGAGAATTCGAAGACGTCTCTCCATATGTTTCTTCGATGTTTTATACGGTAGATAGGTTTGCATCTAAAAAAAGAATCAACCATTGGCTGGGAGAGAAAAAACTTATTCTTGCTAATAGATATGTGTCGAGCAATATGGGACACCAGGGGGCGCATTTTCCAGATTTAGCATCTAGAAAACAATATTGGGAATGGCTGCTTTATCAAGAATACGAGGTATTTGGAATCCCAAAGCCGTACAAAACCTATATTTTGTTTGTGCCAGTAGAAATTTCACAAAAATTGGTGTTAGAAAAATCACAGAGAAGCTATTTGGGCAACAAAAAACAAGATATTCACGAAAAAAATACAAGCCATTTAATGGCAGCACAAGAAACGTTTTTACAGATGGCAGAAACGTTCGAAGACATAGAGTTAGTAGATTGCACAAAAGACGGTCTGCTTTTGGAAAAGGTCGCAATAAATGATATACTGTATTCAAAGATTCAAGCAGATCTTGCCTCTTAAGACTGCGAGAAGAGAATACATATATGATAACCCAAACCCCACAGTTAATGCCTTCAAGAGTGGTTGTGCGAGGAGCATGGGAGCTTTGTAAAAAGCATTGGAAAGTATTTTTAGGGATTACAAGCTGGTATATTATCCCGCTTATTATAGTCCACAGTCTTGGACAGATTGTGTATTTTGGCGTGTATAGTCTTGTTCTTACTATTGTATTTTATGTGTTCTTTGGGCTGCTGGCATTGCTGGTTCATGTGGCATTAATTTTAGCTTTAGAAAAATTGCAAATAGGAAAGATAAAAAAACTCTATAAACATTTTAAGCAAACAATTCCGTTTTTGCCTGCTGCTCTGGCGCTTTCTGCGATAGCGGTAGTGGCCTCTTTTATTGCGCTCGCGATCGTTTGGTTGCCGTTTTATATTCTTTCCGCACTTTCTATTACGGTTCCCTATTTAGAAGCAATCACCTTTATTGTTATTTTGGGGTTAATGATAGTAGTAAGCGTTTACTTATTGTTTCCATTATATTTGTTAATAGGCAAATCAACCGGGTTGGTCGATTCTATCACCGGTTCTTTACGAATGGCACACAAGGCCTGGATTCCATTGCTTAATCGTTCTATAGCGCTGGTGATTGTTGGTGCGGTAGCTTCTTTAGTAGTATTTTATATAGTGCTGCTTGCTATTGGGTTTATTGTTGGAAGCCCAGGAGAAGGGTTTAGAGAAGGTTCAGACGTTATTTGGTGGGTACAGCTGTCACAAATGGTGGTGAGCATGTTATTTGCACCGTTTTTCATTAGTGGAATTTGGTTGTTATATAAAGATTTGTCGAGGAAATCGAAATAGTTTTTTGTACAGCAAAGAGAGGTGTGAGCCTCTTTCTTTTTATTGAAGAATTTGGTAATCTCAGAGTGTCGCTTTGCATTTTCTCTCCTGTCATTGCGCCGTGCCCCGTACCGAATGGTACTGGGGATCCCTCGTAGAGGGAGAAGCAATCTCTGCTGCTTATTATAAAGAGAGTTCGTAAAGAGTTATTTTCTATGGAATTAGAACCAGTTATTGGTTTAGAAATACACATACAGCTTAAGACATTATCTAAAATGTTTTCGCCTTCAGATAACCGAGGCGAGGCGGCTGCTATTAATACAACAATAAACGAGATAGATCTGGCACACCCCGGAACATTACCGGTCGCAAACAAAGAAGCGGTTATAATGTCGTTAAAAATGGCGATTGCATTAGAGTGTACCATTCCAGAACGCTCTAAGTTCGACCGCAAGCATTATTTTTATCCAGATTTAACAAAAGCGTATCAAATTTCTCAGTACGATGAACCATTAGGCACCAACGGTTCTTTGGTTATTTATACAAGCGATACGGAATATCCTATTAGAATTCACCGGCTTCATTTAGAAGAAGACGCCGCTAAATTATTTCACGATAAAGAACCAGGTGTAAGTGTCGTAGATTATAATCGTGGCGGAACCCCGTTAATGGAGATTGTTACCGAACCAGATATTAAAACTCCTAAACAAGCGAATTTATTTTTGCGAGAACTGCGAATGCTTGCGAGAGCGTTGGGTGTTTCCGATGCCGATATGGAGAAAGGCCATTTACGGTGTGACGCGAATATTAGTTTACGTCCTAAAGGCGAGAAAAAATTATACCCCAAAACCGAGGTAAAAAATTTAAACTCATTTAAAGCCGTAGAGAAAGCGTTAGAATACGAAACCAAACGGCTTACTAAGTTATGGGAAACAGGCGAGCAGCCGACAGTTCAATCTACTCGCGGTTGGGATGAAAGCAAAGGCGAGACCATAGGCCAGAGAGAGAAAGAAGACGCACAAGATTATAGATACTTCCCAGACCCAGATTTACCGCCAATGACATTTGATTTAAAGGGTGACGGCTCTGATGATTCTGCTCCTCTTATTGCAGAGGATGGGACAGGGAGTGGTGAATCTATTTCTGAGGGCTCTGCTCCCCTCCTTACGAAGGAGGGGGTAGGGGGTGGTCAAGACATTATTTCTATCCCCAAAATAAAAAACAGCCTACCAGAACTGCCGCAGCAGAAGCGGGCAAGGTTTATGGAGCAGTATGGGTTTAGTTATGCAGATGCGTATATAGTAACAGAAGACGAAGACTGGGCAGATTTTACCGAACAGACTATTACAGAGCTTCGTAGCTGGTTGTTGGCACTAGAAGAAACCGAAGGCAGTGCAGAAGAAATTTGGGAAAAGCATGGCGACAAGCTCGCGCAGCTTACCGGCAATTGGTTAATAAATAATTTAGCGAAATTGCTTAACGAGAGTAATACTAAACTAAAAGATACTAAAATTACGCCAGAGAATTTTGCTGAGTTATTGGCATTAGTGTTCGAGAAAAAGGTTAATAGCACCGCGGCCCAGACTATATTAGACGAATTATTTAAGACCGGTAACGACCCAGCCTCTATTGTTCAAGAGCAGGGGTTAGAGCAGGTTTCCGATATTGGAGAGCTTGATTCCATAATCAAAAAAGCTATAGACGCAAACACCGATGTGGTGAAAGACTATAAATCCGGCAAAGAAAATGCTGTTATGTTTTTGGTAGGGGCGGTAATGAAAGAATCGAAAGGAAAAGCAAACCCGCAGGTGGTGAAAGAAATGCTCATAAAAAAATTGAAATAATGATCTGTCATCCCGGACCCCGATCCGGGATCCATGCATTCCCCCTCATTGCAGAGGAGGGGGTTAGGGGGAGGTATGACCCGAGATCCATGTTTTATATATGCAAGAAGAGATTACAAAAATTAAAGAGAGGAATACTCAGGTAGAGTTCGATAAGGCATGGGAAACAAGCTGGACCAGGAAGCTTGTAATTGCATTTATGACGTATGTAATCGCGCTTGTTTGGCTAATTATTATTGGTGAATCAGTAGCTTGGTTAAAAGCTGTTGTGCCAACTGGTGGATATTTGCTTTCAACGTTGTCCTTGGTCTGGATAAAAAAGTGGTGGATCACAAATAAAAATTAATATTTATTCTATGCAAATATTGATATATTTTATTGCAGGGGGAGTGGTGGGAATCGTAATAGGTATTTTGTGGGTTAAAAGAAAGAAGCCTGCTGCTGTAGAGACAACAGAACCAGAAGGCCAGGGAGATAAGGTTATGAAATTGTTTTTAGATAAAGACGAGATTAAGAATAACGATATAGAGGAATTATTAGGAGTCTCGGATTCTACTGCTACTCGCATTCTCGACGCCTTAGAAAAAGAAGGCAAGATTGTTCAAGATGGGCATACTGGAAGAGGAGTAGTGTATAGAAAGGTTTAACACAACGCCAAGTACATAACACCTTCCGTCGCCTACGGCGCCACCTTCCTCAAGGAAGGAGTCTGCATATCCCCTCTAGAGAGGGGAGTAAGGGGTGTGTTGTCTTAGAATAACGAGGAAATAAGGCTAAAATAAGCATAAATAAACGGCTCACGGTATGAGCCGTTTATTTTATAGTATAAAAAATGAAATGAGCACCCTCCTTTCTTGGGGTGCTCGTTGGTTCTGTTGTTGGTTTGGGGGCAACTTTTTCCATCCGCTCCAGTAGATCGTTGTACTGCGTCTTCACTGGTTCATATCGAGCTGATCGCTCAACCGATAGCCTTTCTGCGAGTCGACGAACTGTTGTGTCTCCTTCCTTCCAGCGGAGAGTCGGCGGTACTCCCTGGTTGGGGTCAGCTGGGTTGTCTTCGCTTTTCAGCAGCAGCATGGCTGCAGGGAAGTTGCCGTTGTTCACAGCCAGTAGCAGGGGAGTTTCGCCAGCTTTGTTGCCCCAATTGACATAAGCTCCCGCGTCTATTAGTAACTGGACAATTTCGGTAATCCCTGGATCAGGTTCTAGTGCTAGATTCCACCTACTGATCGCTGCGATAAGCGCGGTGTTCTCTAGAACCTTATCTCGTTGGTTTACGTATGCGTAATGTTCGATGAGATGCTTGATTATCGCAGGATCACACATGTGCATCACTGCTGCTAGTAGCGCTGGCTCTGATCCGCTCACTCGAGGGACAGCGGTTCCATTGAATGCACCATCCTCGAGCGCCTTGAGAACTACCGAGGGGTTGTTCTCTTTAATACCTCGGATGAGGCGATCTCGAGGTGTTCCTTGGGTGATTTCTGGAACCGTCTTTCTGTCGAGTTCAAGTTCGATCACCCAGAAAGCGGCTATCACGGCCGCGATTGCTCCGGCGATGAGTAGCATTCGTTTCGCATTCATGCTCGGGATTCCTTAGCTATTCGGAAGCTGTGCTTCCGATGTGGTTGCTTTCGAGCGCTCCATATGATCGATGAGCGCGTCGAACAGTGGTTTTCCATCGCCTCGTCCCCACGCCTCTTTCGATTTCCGCTTGGTCATCGAAATAATCGTGTCGCCTGGGTACAGGCGGATGCTTTCTGGTAGCTCGAAATTCGGGTCAGCTTTAGCGGAGAGAAGTCTGTGAGCAAGTTCGAACTTTATTGTACTTGGCTCACAATTAACTACTCTTAGTAGTGGAGTTTGCCCATCAGATCCGACGTGATCGATCTTTTGAGGGTCAAGGCTGAGTACCACTAGTTTCGCTGTTGCTGCTTCGTCGGTAGAAACAAGTCCTAGGAACATACTGAATACCAGTGCAACTGATATGACCAGCATTGCTGCGTAGAATTTCGTTCCTCTGCTTTCGTTCATTTCCTGGTCCTCACGTAGTTACTCGGAAGGGGTGCTTCCGAAGTTGCGGCGTTGTTCGATACGCTCTGCAAGCTGGAGAAGTTCTTCCCATCCGGCATCTTCTCTCGATTTTGTCTCAAGAAGCGCACGGGTAGTTTGACTTTTCCCTCTTTTTTTGTCCTCGAGGATGGCGCCATTGCGAATGAGCATTTTTGCGGCATCTAGACGTGAGAGGTTAATTGCCAATCGCAACGGTCTTCCGCCGACCCTGCAGCTCGCATTAACATCAGCTCCATTTTCGATCAGAAGCCGAATTATGCCTGAACCAGCTCCTTTATCCAATGCGTACACCAAAGAGCTTATACTTCCTGTTCCCCATCTTACTCGGGAATTTCCGTCCAACGAGTTCTTTGCTAGTTCCTCTCGAACGAGCTCTACGTTGTTGTTGCGAATTCCAGAAGCAAGTCCATTGGCCATGGTGACTTGGATAGACTTGTCTCTGATAACCCCGAGTGCAACGACCATGACAATAAACCCGAGAAAACCAACAATCATGGTTCGATCGCCCTCTGTCATCTTCGTTTCTTGATGCTCGCTCATTTCTCGATCCTCTCATTGTTACTCGGAAGGGGTGCTTCCGATGGTGGTATCGGTGCAGGAGGTGCCACTCTCGAACGAGGGCATCTCCATTGGAGCGCCGTGGTTGGGGCTTATGTAGATGAAGATGAACCCAAGTGTCAGGAACGCGAACGGGTATGCAATCGCGCATGCAAGTTTCACGATTAATGCTCCCTTTTCGATACCTTGTTTTTACTATGTTTAGTTGTTTTTGTCAAATTTTATGATAAAAGAAACTGTTCTATATGCTTTTCGGCTTCTTTTGTGTTTTGTACCCAATGGATACGCTTGTTTTTGTTAAACCAGGTAAACTGGCGTTTGGCGTAGTTTCTTTCTGCTTGCTTCCAGTTTTCTACAGCCTCTTCTTTAGATAATTCGCCGTTTAGATATTTACAAAATTGGGAATATCCAATCGCAGACATGCCTGGGGCATTACAGCTATATTTTTCCTTAAGATTTATGCATTCTTCTTCAAATCCCTGTGAAAGCATTTGGTCGACACGCTCGTTGATTCTTTTATATATTTTTTCGCGATCTCGTTTTACTCCAAGCATTAATACACTATATTTTTGTGGGCCTTTTTTATAGAGATCGCTAAAAAGTTTACCGGTATGGTTTATTACCTCAAGTGCACGAATAACGCGTCGTTTGTTTTTTAAGTCTACTACTTTTTCGGCTTCTGGATCTTTTTGTAATAAATTTGATACAAGAACACTAAGCTCAACGGCATTTTTTTCTTTCCTAAACGTTTCGTTTGGAGGGGCAGCAGGGAAAGAAAGATTATCTACTATTGCAGATACGTATAATCCTGTTCCACCAACTATAAAGGGGATAGGTAAACCACCCCCTGCTTCTTCTTTAGTAAAGAGGGGAGAAGAATAGTTATTATCTTCACTGTCATTGCGAGGAGTCCTCGACGAAGCAATCTCTGCCCTCGAAGCAGTTTGCTCAAACTTCTCTTTGCTACGCTCGCAATGACAGGAAATAATGTTTTCTGCGTATTTTTTAAATTCAGAGGCGCTGAAAGTTTCAGTTGGATTTATAAGATTGATACCGAAATGAGAGATTCCCTTAACGAGGAAGTTTTCTTTTGTAGAGACGGGGTTAACCCCGTCTCTACGGATGGACAATAAAGGGGCTGGTTTTGCGGTGCCGATATCCATTTCTTTATAAATTGTTCTAGAATCTGCAGCAATAACGTAGCCATTATATTTTTTTGCCAATGCCAAAGAAAGATCTGTTTTTCCAGATGCAGTTGGCCCAACAATGGTTATAAGTTTTTGTTTATTGTTCATAAGACAGAGATCCTTCGTTGACATGCAGTCTCCTCCCCAGTCACTCTGTCAAGCAGACTACGGACGGGGCAGGCTGGATGACGAAAGAAGCATATGCAGAGATTGCTTCGCATGGCTCGCAATGACAGGTCCAGGTCTTTATGACCATAACGAAAACCGCGACTTAGGGCAAGTCGCGGTTTTGTAAGGAGCAATAACTCTCCCCAGCCCTCTCTTACCTTAAGAGAGGGGGAAAACGCTCGTCTATGTACTTAAATAACGAGAGAAAGCAAATTATTGTGTTAACGGTTGTTTTAGATTAGATCCAGGAGGAATAGGGAGTGGAGGAAGGTTGCCGTTTTGGTTATTTCGAAGCTGGTCTTCGAATGTTTTTCTTAATGCATCGTCTGGCCCTTGTCCATTGTTTTGCTGCCGTGCTCTTTCTTCTGCCCGTTTAAACTCTTCTTCGTTTCTCTGTTGAAGAAGCCGTCTGTTTTCGTCGGTTTGATCTCCTCGGTTAAGATCTCTGTTATCACGATCTCGGTCAAAATCTCTATTTCCGTCTTCATCTCTGTTATTATTTATAGCTCCATTGTTGTGTCCAGCATTATCTTGTCTATCTGCCTGAATACCTTGAGGAGTTTGGCCTTGGGAATTGTCTGAACGGTTATTAAACTGCTGTCGAAGCTTTTGTTCTATTTCGTCTGCAGATGCTCCATCTTGCTCGAGTCGTCTTTTAAACTCTTCTTGAGCTTCTGGGGAGGGGATAGGCGGCATTGGTCGTGCAAAATCTTGTTCGAATCTTTCGAATTCCTCTCTTCGTTCTTTAAACACTTCGTCTACATCTCCGAATCGGCGTTCTATTTCTCTTTTAATATCTTCTTGGCCCTCTATTTGCCCTCTTAGTTTTTCGAAAATTTCTGAGTCTTCGTTGTTGCGAAGCTGGCGGTTAATATTTCTGGTTTGTACTTCTAATGCTCTTTCTATTCCTTCGCGTGCTTGCGGCGGCAGTTTGTCTCGTAAATTTTGAAGCACTTCTATATGTTGTGGAGAGTTGGTAGCAAATCGTTTTTCGAAATCGTCGCCTTCTAGCCGGATTTTTTCTGATACTCGTTCAGCAGATTCTACTTTTATATCATGAATAAATTCTTTTTGTTCGTCTGTTAAGTTATCTTCTAACGAGTCCATAACTTCGAAACAGGTAGCATCTGGGTTTTTTCGGCAACGTTCGAATGTGTTGGCTGTTTTTATTGCCTCTGGATCGTCTTTAAATTTTTCTTTAAATTTTTGAGCGGCTTTAATATCTGCTTTCTTCATTTCTTCTTCGAAGTCTTCATCTCCGAAATTTTTAAGCTGTTTAATAACCCGAATGTTGTCGGGGTTGCCGTCTTGCAGGTGGTCTATAAGCCGGCCTCTTGTTTGCTCGTCTTTTATTCTGTCCCATTGGTCTTCGAAGCGTTGTGCGGTATGTAATTTGAGCTCTTCTATGTTTTCCACCTGGTCTGCAGAAAAACCCTCAGAACCGCGCAAGTCATCTAGCACTTTAATATGTCGGGTCATGTCTCCTACAGAGTGGCGTACGTATTGCGCGAATTTTTCTTGTTCTTTTTCTGCTACTTTTGCAATTAAATCTTGAGCTTTTTCTCGTGCTATCTGTACTGCATGCTGTGCTTCTTGTGGTAAGTGCTCTTCGAATCTATCTAAAATTTCTACATTTCTAAAATGCCGTAATTCGCTGCCGCGTTGGTTGTTCATTGCGCTTTCGAATGCCTCTCTCATCTGATCTGGATTTTCTACACCGTTTACCATCGCTTGTGCGGTTGCTTTTGCGACTTTCGATTTAATATCGTTCATCTGGCCTACGAATTGATCGGGGATTAAATCGTGGTCCTCGAAGCGTTTTTCTATTTTATCAAAAACTTTCTGATGTTTTATCTGGTTCTCTGCCATTTTTTGAACCAGCTTTTTTACTTTCTCGTCGCTTTTGTCTTCTATGTTTTCTATTCGTTCGGAGGCTTTTTCTATATCTGCTTGTGCATGCTCTATTATTTTTGTTGCTTTTTCTGCTGCTTTTGGGTTATCTATTAATTTTTCGTCTATTACTATTTGTGCCTCTGCTATTTTTTCGTTGGCAAATTGTAATCTTTTCTCGGCCTTTTTTATAGGATCACGCGTTAATGCAAGATCAACCGAACGTTTCCAGTTTTTAAAGAAATAAAACCTACTTGTTGGCAGTAAAGACGGCTCTTCAACTCCAAGGTCGTTAGATGTTACTTGTTCGTCTGTGGCTATTTCTTCTGGTGCAATATCTTGCGATGAATCTACTTCGGTTACTACTGGTTCACCGTTGGTATCTTGAGCTTGCACCATTGCAACAGCACCCAGCGTAAATGCTAGAGTCGCGGCAATACATAACAAAGAATATTTATGTTTCATATTCGTAAATAAAAATTAATAGATTATTGTTAGTATACGTAAAAAATGGGTTTCTTGCTTGTTTCTCGTGTGGATAACCGTTTGGTATATACCGCCCCCTAACCCCCTTCCTTCGCTAGTCACTCCCCGTCACAAGGACGGGGCACGGCAGGACAGGCTCTACATTTAGGAGGGGGGATAGTTAGTATATTAAATGAAATTATTGACAAAAATGATGGTTTTTATTATGGTGTGAGTATCCGAAAACGACTGTTCCTCCGAACATGCCAAAGGGGTACGAGAGATGCTGCAAGCAGATACGCAAGTGACGCAGGTAGTCGTCGAGACAGTGAGCGATCGCCAGACTGTCGAGATTGACGGCGAGGAGATTACCATCGCAACAATCGGAGGACCCCCGGGAATGGCTATTAGCAAAGCGGCTGCAAAAGCCATGATGGCCGAGTGCGATATGGAGACTGTGCATCCGGACTATCGAGACACAGTAGGCCTTCGCCTGGGTGTCGCACTGATGAACGGGCGGAATGCGGCCTTTGTTGGCAATAAGTGGGCTGTTAAGCGTGTCTCGCGGGTCGAGTGGGCGAGTGACGGCTGTTAGGGACCGATTCAGTAGGAGACCGGAGAAAAGGTTTCCTTCTCAGCGTAAACAACGGAAAGGGAGGTTTCGGTGTTACTGGCAAGGACACTTCCGTATTCACGGAATAATCCAGTTCCCGACCTAGAGGCAGCAGCTCGGTCGGTGGATGGTCTGGATTGGACTGCGGTTCCAAAGTGCGAAAGAGGCGCTGTTCGTACAGTGCTTATCGTCGCATGGGCTATGGGAGTCGAGCGGGTTGCTACGAATGGAACCTATACGTACTCGATTTCTCACCACAATATCAGTGTTGAGCGAGAACGCGTCGCAGCCTGATGTCGAGGCAGAGGACACAAATTGGGGGTAGCGCAACGTGCGGCTCCCAGTTTTCTTTTACAAAAAAACAACGGCTCACATTATGAGCCATTGATTAATGAAAACCACCCCTCAGTCCCCTCCTTCTAAAGGAGGGGATGGCACACAACACCTCCCCCAGCCCCTCCTTGATAGGAGGGGAGTTATGCAGTTTCCCCTCTATTAAGAGGGGTGGTCCGGAGGACCGGGGTGTGTTATTCCAATTGCTTTTACAATTCTTTCTCTTGTGAAGAGATTTTTTTTGTTAAGTTGGAGATAAAATCAGTACGAGATAACTCTACCGTATCAGAAGAGCCTCGGCTACGGACAGCAAGTGTGTCGGAGGTTGCTTCTTTTTCTCCAAATACTAATATATACGGCGTTTTTGCTTTTTCGGTATTGCGGATTTTTTTACCAACAGATTCATTTGAGTCGTCTACTTCTACTCGAATGCCAGCGCTCCTTAACTCGTTTGCAAATTCTTGGGCTTTATCTACAAACTTTTCGCTTACCGCAAGAACAGAAACCTGAACAGGCGACAGCCATAAAGGAAAAGCGCCAGCAAAATGTTCTATAAGAATAGACATAAACCTTTCTATCGAGCCCATTACTGCTATATGCATCATTACAATTCGTTCGTCGTTATTGTCTTCGTTAATACAACTTAAATCGAATCTCTCGGGTAGGTTAAAGTCTAATTGGATAGTTGCGAGTTGCCATTCGCGGCCTAAAGAATCTTTGGCAATAAAATCTATCTTTGGGCCATACATTGCTGCCTCTCCAACGCCGTCGATATATTCTACGCCACGTTTTTCTATTAAAGATTTTAATTGAGCCTCAGATTTCTTCCAAATTTCTGGGGTTCCAAGATACGCTTTAAAATTTTCTGGATTATGCCGAGAAAATCGAACCTGTAACTCCATTCCAAATGGTGTGTAGAATTCGTTTATTAAATCCCAGACATCGAAAGCCTCTTGTTCTATATGGTTCATTCTACAGAAAATATGTGAATCGTCTTGCGTAAACCCGCGTACGCGCGACAAACCAGAAAGCTCCCCAGATTGCTCGTCTCTGTATACTGCTGTTGCTTCTGAATACCGTATAGGTAATTCCTTGTAGCTACGTTTAGTGGCATCGTAAATTTGGGTATGATGCGGACAGTTCATTGGTTTCATTGCAAATTCGTGACCCTCGCGTGTTGTTATACGAAAAAGCTCATCGGCGAATTTTTCCCAATGTCCAGAGGTTTCGTATAAATCTTTTTTAGTGATATGAGGAATCTGCACACGCGAATAGTCGCGTTTGTCGCGAAGACTGTTTACAAAATTTTGAAGCTGTTCACGAAGAATAGTACCTTTCGGGGTAAACAACGGCAGCCCGCTTCCAACCAGTTTTGAAAAAGTAAATAAATCTAACTCTCTACCTAATTTTTTATGGTCGCGTTTTTTTGCCTCTTCTATCATGTGAAGATACTCGTCGAGCGCCTCTTTAGTCTCGAAAGCAACACCATACACTCGTTGGAGTTGGTCGTTGTTTTCGTCTCCGCGCCAATATGCGCCAGCAAGGGCTGTGAGCGAGAAAGAAGCGGTAATTTGGTTGGTGTTATCTACATGCGGGCCGCGGCATAAATCTACAAACTCGCCAGTACTAAACAACGTAACTTTATTTACGGTCTGTGCGTTGGTGTCTTTGTCTTCTTCTGTGGCATCTATTTCGTTCATTACGGTAGTGCCATGTTTTTTTATATCTTCTAATAATTCTACTTTATACGGCTGATCCATTTTTTCGAATTTGGCGATTGCATCAGAAATAAGCATGTCTTGTTTTTCGAAGGCATGGTTTTGTTTAATAAGATGCTTCATTTTTTTCTCGATCTTTTTTAAATCGGTATCGGTAATGGGTTCTGGGGTCTTAATGTCGTAATAAAATCCGTTTTCTATTACCGGGCCAACACCAAAAGTAGCCAGTCCTTTTTCTTTAAAAATGTCTTGCACGGCATATGCCATGATATGAGCTAATGAATGTCTTTGAATATCAATGTTTTTCATAGAGGAAATGTATAAAAGATTTTTCAACAAATAATTTTAAATTAAAAATTTTAAATTTGAAATTAAAATAGCCCCAAGTTCTGTCCACCATAGAGAGTTCTATGATGAATATAACTTGGGGTCCCATTTATGTATGAGACGGTTCCACCCACGCGCGTCGCCACAACGCTCACAGCTACGTGTTTTCAATCAGAGATTGAAAAATCACTCCGCCGATCGCATTGCGTCTCCTTTTTCGTTAAAACGCGTGCTCACCGCATGCAGCGGCTGCGCACCTCGTTTCAACGAGAATTCAGAAGAAACTTCATTTATTTAGTTTGGGTATGCTGGTCGTTGGTGAGGCGACATAAACACATACAAAGGTTCTAATAGCGGCTTTACTATAGTAGGGAAAGAGGGTAAGTGTCAAATTTGCTCAATAAAATTGATGCTAATAAATGTCTAATTAACCTAATTCTTAATTGATCTAATCAATGTCCAATATCTCAAACCTCAATATTTGATGTATTTTGTTGGTTGTTTATTGGTCCTTGGGATTTAATTAGAAATTAGAGTAATTAGTACAATTAGAAATTTTGTGGATTATTCTAAATCTTCTTCGTTATTTTCTATAACAACCGTAATTCGGTGTGGGAATGGCGGAGCGGTGTTTCTCCAGAACGGCCAAAACGTTACTTTAATCGCAGATATATTTGGATTCGAGAGTAATACCTCTTTAATATCGTTTACTTTAAGGCCAACAAGTTCTTGTGGGTCTATAACATCTGAATTCGGGGTAAGGGTTGCAAATACTTCCATTTCGGCTCGTATTGTTGCTTCGGTAGCATCTTCATTAACAGATTCCAAGCTCCATTTAATGCTATGGTCATTAAACCCTAGGAGTGAATATCCCGCAGGCAGCGATATGGTGTACTGTTGTTTTAAAAGCTTTAATAAATCTTCTTGCGAGAATTGAACGGTCGTTGCATTTAATTCGCCAGCTATTTCGAATTCAGAAGTTTCTTCGCCAACCTTGTTTTTAGATTCTGTAGAAACAGGGGAGTAGGAAATTTGGTCTTCTGTTAACTCTGTGGTAATTTTTTGTTCGAGTGTTTTTTTCGCCATCTCTCTCAACGTCGCTTGGAGTTTAATAGCGCTGGTGTCCATATCTGCTTGGGTAACAATGGCGATTGTTTTTTCTCCGCCCCCAAGCGGTTCTCGAACTTCTCCGTATACGCTTTTTTGTCGGCTTGAATTAAGTTTAATAATAACAAGCTTTTGCCCGCCCTTTAATTCGCCTTCAACTCCTTCGGTATCTGCGAGTACTTCTATTTCTAGCTCGCCTTTGGCTGGAACAATCGCATATTTTTGGGTGCGATAAATCATACCGCCTTCTTCAAGCTGGAGTTGGGTGGTAGAAAGCAATGGCTGCGAAAGCGTAGATGTGTTTACTAGTGTTATGGTTCCTCTTACTCTTTCGGGAACTTTTTTGCCTTGTCCTTGAGGGGTAAACACTTCTTTTTTTGTGGCTTCTGTTAATACTATCGTTCCGTTAATATGAGATAAATTTTCTGAGTCATCGGCTGTTGTTTGGTCTGTTATGGTAAAGGTAGATACTGCTAAAGAGCGGTCTGCTTTGGCAGTAATTTCTATAGTTGCTCGTGGGAGCGCGAAATGAACAATCGCGACAGCAATACCAATAATAACTACCAGAAAAATAATGGCGATTAGTCTATAGGTACGTGGAGAAAATTGAAATTGCGACATAGAGTAATATTAAATGGCAGTACTATTGCTTGATAGAAACGAGCTGTTTAATCATTTTAGGATGAACGGTGCTTTGGTTAACAAGGAGTTTTATGCGGTTTACAAGCTCTGGAGAGTAGGAAACAGATAAAGAGGTTTTAATTTTTTTATTTAGGTTGTTGTTAAATATAAGATGAATTTTCCACTCGCCGGGATATGATTGTAAGAGTTTTTTTAGCTCTAACAAGGTTTGTTTTTGAACCGTGCTTGGAAGGGTAATAATAACGCAGGGTTCTGCTATGTGCTCTTCTACTGCTGCTACTGGCGCTTTATTAGGAATCTCTATTTCTGGTAATTTTGCTAAAGCTTTTTCTGATATCGGTTCAACTTTATTTACCAAAATTTTAGGGGTACCGTCTTTTAATGAGCACATTCCAGAAACAATAACGATCGCGTCATTTTCCCACATTTCGGGAGTTTTTTCCAGTGTTTTTGGAAATACAATTATTTCAAGCGTGCCAGACAAATCTTCGAGCGTTACAAACAGCATGGGTTGGTTTGCTTTGGTGAATATTTTTTTAGAAGCACATATAAGTCCTGCTACCACCACTTTTTGTTTTTCCATAAACCCAGAGGAATGCGTAAGCGGCACAACACGAGATTCCAACTGCTCTCGCCATTCTTTCATTGGGTGTGAGGAAATATACAACCCTAACAGTTCTTTTTCCCATACCAATTTTTCTTTTTCGGAAATTTCTGGTCCATTTATAACAGCAAAACGTTTGCTATCGTTACCTCCAGATTCATTCTGATCGTCTTGAACACCAAACATATTAAACTGCCCAGAATTTTTTTCTTGGTGTACTGTTTTTACATACTGCAAAATTGCTTCTATATTGTTTATTAATCCAATACGGTCTTCGAATCTATCAAACACGCCGGCTTTTAAAAGACTCTCGAGCGATTTTTTGTTAAGGTCTTTATCGGTAACTCTATGGAAAAGATCGTCTAAATTTTTGTAAGGGCCGTTTTCTTTTCTTTCGTCTATAATTACTTCTACAATATGTTCCCCGACATTTTTAATAGCCCCAAGCCCAAACCGAATAGTGGTTGGTGGCTCGTCATTTTTTCCAGGAACAACCCCGAAATGCAAGAAGCTTTCGTTAATATCTGGCGGTAATACATGCAAGCCTAGTCTTTCTGATTCTGCAATCTCTATGGCTATTCTGTCGGAATCGCCTCGATCGGCGGTCATAAGAGCCGCCATAAATTCAGCGGTATAGTTGGCTTTTAGGTAGGCTGTTTGATACGAAATAAGCGCATAGCATGCCGAATGCGAACGATTAAATCCGTATTGAGCAAACGGTTCTATAAAAGAAAAAATTTGTGCGCCTTGTTCTTTGGTTAGGCCGCTATGTGTTTGGCAGCCTTCAATAAATTGCTCTCGCATTTTATCGAGAAGTTCTTTTATTTTCTTTCCCATCGCTTTTCGTAACACGTCGGCGTCTCCCATACTAAAGCCAGCAAGATCTCTGGCCATTTGCATCACCTGTTCCTGGTATACTGCAATCCCAAATGTTTTGCTTAAGATTGGCTCTAGTTTCGGGTGAAGATAGGTTATTTCTTTTAAGCCCTTTTTGCCGGCAATATAATCGGGAATAAATTCCATTGGTCCTGGCCGATAGAGCGCTCCCATTGCAATAAGGTCTTCTATGTTTGTTGGCCCAAGTTCTTTTAAGTAGCGTTTCATTCCAGAGCTTTCAAATTGAAAAATCCCCGTGGTATCTGCTCTTTGGAATAGTTCGTAGGTTGTTTTGTCGTCTAATGGGATTGCGTCTATATCGATTTCTTTGTGTCTGGTTTTACGGATAATTTTTAACGCATTTTCTATTACTGTTAAATTTTTTAACCCCAAAAAATCCATTTTTAATAACCCAAGTTTTTCTGCCGGTCCCATGGGGTATTGGCTTATTACCGTTTTGTCGGAAGAAGAAGCGTATTGGGTTGGGATATATTCGTCGAGTGGTTCGCGGGTAATAATAACGCCACATGCATGCACCGACGAATGCCGTGCAACGCCTTCGAATTTTCGGGCGTTGTCTATAAGCCGTTTACAATCTGCTTCTTTATCGTATTTTTCTTTTAACTCTGGGTTTGCTACCAACGCTTTTTCTATGGTAACACCCGGGCCTGCTGGAATCATTTTAGATACTTCATCGCAATAGCTGTAGGGGTAATCAAGCACCCGGCCTACATCTCGTACTGCTGCTCGTGCAGCCATGGTTCCAAACGTAATAATTTGGCAGACTTTATCTTGGCCGTATTTTTTTTGAACGTATTCTAAAACCTCTTCTCTTCTGGTGTCGGCAAAGTCGATATCGATATCGGGCATCGAAATACGATCTGGGTTTAAAAATCTTTCAAACAGTAATTCGTATTCAAGCGGGTCTATATTCGTAATCCCAATTAAATACGACAAAAACGAACCAGCTGCACTTCCACGCCCAGGGCCTACGACAATACCATTTGTTTTTGCCCAAGCAATAAAATCTTGAACAATCAAAAAGTAGGATTCATATCCCATTTTGGTAATAATAGAGAGCTCGTATTCTAGGCGATCTATTTTTTCTTTGTCGGCATCTGGAGAGGTAATATCGTTGCCTCTTCCTTCTGTTGTAAGCCCATATCTTTCGGTTAACCCTTTAAAAGCTAGTTCTCGTAAAAATTCTTTAGACGAAAGCCCATGAGGAACCTCGAAATGGGGGAGGATAGATTCTCCCATCGGAATAGTAATTTCCTCTACCGTTTCTGCGAGTTTTACGGTATTGCTTATAGCCTCGGGGGTGGCATGAAAATGCTGCTGCATTTCTTCTGCCGAAGACATTTCAAATGTCTCTGGTAAATATTTCATTCGTTTGGTGTCTTCTACCTTCTTTTTTGTTTGTAAACAAATTAAAATATCGTGGGCTTCGCTGTCTTCTTTGTTTACATAATGTACATCGTTGGTGGCAACAAGCGGTAGCCCAAATTCTTTTGCAATCCGAACAAGTTCGGTATTTACCTCTCCTACTTCTGGAATATGTGGGTGATGCTGGAGTTCGACATAAAAATCGCCTTCGTTAAATATAGAACGATACCATTCTAACTTTTCTTTTATCTTTTTTTCATCTCCAGCCCGAATTGCGGACGGAACCTCTCCCTTTAAGCAGCCGGTGGTGGCGATTAACCCAGCGCTATGTTGTTTAAGTAATTCATGATCTACCCTTGGTTTATAATAAAACCCGTCGATATGAGCGCGGGTAGTGAGTTTAATAAGATTTTTATAGCCTTCGAAATTTTTTGCGAGCAACAGTAAATGATTGTTTTCGCGGTCTTGGGCGGTTTGTTTAGAGAATCGGTCTGGAGCAATATAGGCCTCTACTCCTATAATAGGTTTTATGCCAGCCTCTTTTGCGGCTTCGTAAAATTCAATAGCACCATACATAACGCCATGATCGGTAAGCGCAATTGCAGGCATGTTAAGCTCTTTGGCACGGGAGACAATATCGGTTATTTTCCCTAATCCATCGAGCAGGCTATAGGTGCTGTGGGTGTGAAGATGGACGAATGACATATAAATAAATCCCAAAAACAGATAACAAATTCATGGCTAATGTAGAGCAGGTCAATCGAAAGAGAAGGCGAGCTTTAAACTATTCAAACGGTAAGAATTTGTACAATGTTGTTTGGGAGGATGTGTTATGAGTGTATTTTTGGTTTTTTTGCACGTGGTTTTTTTGTTGCTTTTTTCTTTTTCCCGAGCGCATCTGCAACATGGTCTACCAGTTCGGTGGTTGCTTTAGAAATTACCTGGCTCGATGTTGCTGCAATAACAAGCTTGTCTTTTAGTTCATCTAAAAATTCTATAAACAGCGTAGACGTGTGGCTCATGTTTTTTGTAATAGACCGTAAATCGTGGATAGTTCGGATAACATAATACAGAGTCCAACACACAAATACGGTGATCCATACAACCGCTACCGCAAGAATAATATTTAACAGATCGTTTGATGATTCTATCATAGAGTTTTTTTATATTGATATTCGTGAGTCTTTTGGAAAACTTTTTATTAGTATAACAGGCGGGGTGAGGTTGAACAAGCGTTTTTTGAATTTCTAATTGACCTAATTACTAATTGCACTAATCAATATCCAATGAATAAAACCTCAATGAATGCATGCCTGTTTGTGTATTGTTCCTTTGGTTATTGGGGATTGATTATACATTAGTGCAATTAGTAATTAGAAATTTAAATATTTTTTTTCTGCACAATTTCTGACGCCTTCGTTCGTATATGCTATTATAGTGTTAATATGTCCAGTGATCCTCATGAGCTTCTCGAGCAGTACCATCCGTTAAATAAACACGAAATTTCCGCTAGTATGTGGTGGCTTAACCACCGTAAGCATATGCGGTTGGTTTTAATTATAGCGGTAGCAGTATTAATTGTTCTTTTTTGGACGCTTTCAATCTGGTGGGGAGTAAATTATATTTTTTCTTCTCGCAGTTATACACAATCACTTCTTGCTCCTGGGGGTGCTTTTCAGGCTGTACGGTTGAGTGCACAAGCAATTGATGTCCAGATTTCTTCTGTTACGTTAGTGAAAGGCTCTAAATCTGCTCAGATTGTATGGTCGGTAAGAAACCCAAATGTTTCATATATTGCTAACACCTCTTTTAGGGTGCCAGATGCTTTAACACAGAAAGATTTGCCGATTGTTCGCTTGTATCCAGGCCAAACACAATGGTTTTCTGTAAGCGCGGCGACTTCTTTGCCTTCGGTAAATAGCTCGGATATTTCTGTTAATGTTGACTGGCAAAGAGTTCAACCAATGGACAAAGAATTATTACAAAATCTCTCGGCAGTATCAGTTGCAAATGTTCGGTACATACCAGCACAAGGAGTTGCTTTACCAGGAATTACTTTTGATATAAAAAACACCGCAGTCACTGGGTTTTGGGAATCTCGTGTTGCGGTGGTGGCCTCTGCTGGAAATACGGTTTATGGGGTTTCTGATACCTTGGCTACCGAGTTGTTGCCAGAAGAACAAAAAGCTATTTCATTTGCATGGGATGGTCCTGCCTTGCCATCGGGGATTCAGATTCAGGCGTTTTCTTATGTAGATGTTTTAGACGAAAATATAGAGATAGAATTACCATCTCCCATCCGAACAGAATTTTAATGCGTGGGAAATGTATAAAAGAGCAAAAAGGCAGAGATTCTTCGCAGCTGCATGCTCCCTGTCACAAGGACGGGGCGCGGCTGAATGACGAAGAGAGGAGTTTTTGTTCGTCATCCAGCCTGCCCCGTCTGTATCCGCTAGCCGGCGGAGAAGTGACTGGGGAGGAGGCTGCGTGCCGACGAAGGATCTCTGTTTTTTTATTGATCACCCGAAGGGTGATTTTAAATTTGAGATATTTCCCCGCCTTTAGAAGGAGGGGATTAAGGGGTGGTCTCCATTATTGGCTGGAATTTTCTTTGACTGTCTTACCAGGGTTTTGTACTATCAAAGGCTATGACCTCTGGTTCGGTTTCTCGAATAATAAGAAAACTAGACTGGCCGCTGTTTATTGTAACCATGCTGCTGCTTGTTTTTGGGTTGGCGTCTTTGTTTAGTCTTACGCTGAATCAAGATGCAATAGCGATCGATAGATTCGAAAAACAACTTGTTATTACACTTGTTGGTACTGTTATAATGCTGGGTATGAGTGTGTTAGATTTTAGATATTTAAAAGATTTATCGTGGATATGGTATGTGTTAGGGCTGCTTTTGCTTGGTGCGGTATTGTTGTGGGGGGTAACGCAGCGGGGGACAACCGGTTGGTTGGTGTTAGGGCCGTTTACTTTTCAGCCGGTAGAATTTGTAAAGATTGTGTTTGTTATTTTTCTTTCAAAATTTTTGGCGGATTCGTATTATCATTTAATAGATGTACATAGGCTTATTTTGTTTATTGTTTTTGTTTCTTTGCCAGTTGGGTTGGTTATTTTACAGCCAGATTTTGGCTCGGCATTTGTTTTGATGGCATGTGCTTTAGGCTATTTATTTTTTATAAAGACCCGAAAAAGTTTGTTAATAGGAATGATAATCGCAATGATAGGCCTGGCATTGGTTTCTTGGTTTTTCTTGTTTCAAGATTTTCAGAAAGAGCGGATTCTAACGTTTATAGACCCTGCTCGTGATCCGCTTGGAAGGGGGTATCATGTAACCCAGTCTATGATAGCCGTTGGTTCTGGCCAGTTTTTTGGTAGAGGTTTAGGCCAGGGGACACAGAGCCAGCTAAAATTTTTACCCGAGCGCGAGACAGATTTTATTTTTGCGGTAATAGCCGAGCAGCTGGGGTTTGTGGGGGTGGTGTTGGTGATGGCGTTTTTAGCTTTTTTGCTTTATAGATTAATTGTTATTTCTTTGCGCGCGACAGATCCGTTTGGGAGTTTGTTTTGTTTAGGGTTGGTGTTAATTATCGCATTACATATTTTAATTAATATTGGTATGAATATTGGAATAGCTCCGGTGACAGGTTTACCGCTGCCTTTGGTGAGCTATGGGAGGAGTTCTGTGTTGTCTATTTTAATTGCATTAGGGATAGCGCAATCTATCGCCAGCCATAGACCGAATGTTGGGATAGAGGAGAAGTAATTTATTAAAAGAAGGCAATACCGCCCCCTAACCCCCTTCCATTCGACTGCGCTCAGGACAGGCTCTACATTAGGAGGGGGGATAGGTAATCTCCCCCTCTTTGCATAAGAGGGGGTGGGGGGAGACGCAAACCAGAGGTTGTCTGATAGGCATCTCCCCGCAAAAGGAAGGTTAGAGCACTCGTTGGAACGCATTCACGTCTAGTTTCCACACAGGAACTCCGCAGAATCTGTCACCTTCTGGGCAGTACGGCGTGGTGCCTGGTGTCTCCATCCGGAACCAGCAAGGGGCGTGCATGTATTTGCCGACTGTCGGGTGGATTCTTGAAACCTGGGTCACTTCATCCATTGTTGCGTGCCAGATTTCTTCTTGTGCTGTGTAGCACAGGCGTGTTCGCCATTTGTGGTGAAGTCCCATGAGTGAGCCGGACTCGACCATGCGGATAGAGTACGCGTTTGGCAATAGGTAGAAGGCGTATTCGTCCGGCACGCCTGCGTCGAGGAGGCGGTTAATGTTCTCGAAAGCGACTGCGTTGGCGTCGTCGAAGGCCTCCTGAGCCGCGTCGTTCATCATGATGAGCTTGGGAGTTACTGTGTCCGAGGCGCCGGAGTACACCGCACTTAGAACGGGTCGGGACGCCGGAACCATCCGATGCCGCTGGTCCTGCGAATCCGCGGTGTGGCTGAGCTTCTTCGCGAATGTGTAGGTTACGTGGTTCATCGCCCGCGATATCTTCGTGAGCGTGTGGACGTTCATCGTCTCGGTGTAGTACGCGTTCCGCGACGGGTCCAGCAGCAATGCCAGTGCCTCTTTGTCTGACAAGATGCTTTCTGGCGCACCCAATGTGGCGCGCACTGCATCTGCCATTATCCTTTCGGCATGCTCATCCCATCCGATCAGGACGGATGTGCGGTCACCCAGCCGGTGGTCAAATTCCTGAGCGAACTCCGTGGCATGCTCACGCTGAACAGTGCTGTCGATGCCAGTAAGGTATGCGTATTCCGGTGTTTGTTCGAGCGGAATCGGGTCGTTGAGCTCGCGGGGGAATAGCTCGTCCTTTGCGACAACGGCCGCGACCATGGCGTCGATGAGGGCTCGCTGTTCTGTTGGGGCATCGAAGAACGACGCAAGACGCGCGTAGCGCATCAAGGTGAGTGCGCTAACGGTGTGGTACAAGTAGGTGTACGTTGCGATCGGCAGTACGTATCTGGCGATCTCGTATGCCTTTCGCTCGAGGAATCTCTCCCAGCGATCTGGCCGGTTGGCGCGAGCTGGGAACAGCGCGTG
>Ga0209042_1000552_pt1 | contig 38875 bp, 34 predicted proteins | sample SaaInlV_200m_DNA_6_FD_184649 | JGI IMG/M metagenome (GOLD analysis project Ga0209042, IMG submission 184649) | Marine microbial communities from expanding oxygen minimum zones in the Saanich Inlet - SI037_S2LV_200m_DNA (SPAdes) (version 2) | ecosystem: Environmental > Aquatic > Marine >...
GTATACCCTGTGAATTTTGCAAGGCTCCATTGGGGGCGGTACTGGGTGAGTGGTTTGATCATCAGCACAGTCGCAAGCTGGAGGCCATTGAGGAGGCCTGGCTAATCGACCAGCTGCTCCATAGCGGGCAGAATCGCCGTCAGATTGCCTCAGACCTTGGACGTAGTGAGAGCTGGATCAGCCATCGACTGGTACTACTTGATGGACTGGATATCTCCTATCAGGATGCTATGCGAAAGGGGGTCCTGAGCTCTTGGGCAGCAAGCAGAATCTTCGTGCCATTTGCGCGCGCAAACCGTAAAGATGCCGACCAGCTGCTCCAGTCACTCCATCAATCCTCCTTCTCTACACGCGAACTTGAGCTCTGGTATAGCCACTACCAGCATAGCCATGGTGAGCAGCGGGCTCATCTGCTGAGCCATCCACGACTCTTTCTCGATACCCTGAAGCTACAGCAGGTGAAATGTGAAGTGAAGGAGCCTGATCCTGCACAAAGGTGGATGTGTAAAATGGATGGAATCCTCCGCCAACTAAGCGGATTGGAGGGGCAGATTGAGAAGGTGCTCAACCCGCTTTCCCCAGTAGATTGTGATAATGCACACTTTCCCGAAATGGAGAAGAAATCCAGAGAGGGGGAGCGGATGCTTGCAGCGATGGCATGTATCATCCAGGCTCATCTGGAGCTCTAGCCATGACCACAGATGATTCTTCAGCCAATGGCTATCTAGCCAGACTTCGCGGTCAACAGAGAGATCAAACGATCCTCACCCTGCACCAACAGGAGCACTCCATACGAGAGATTGCACACCTTCTCAAGGTTTCCCGTAACACCGTGCGCCGTATCATCCGTAATCCACCGCAATTCTATGAAGAGGTGGATAAAGAAGGGGGTGCGGAGCACGCCTCGCTAGAGGAGAAAAAAACCGACCATCCCATTGGTGAGCATCTCTCTGACCTCTACATCACAGCCAAAGGCAACGGAGTGCGGATCATGGAGCTGGCACAAGAGCTCCATGGTATTGAGATCAGCTACTCCACCCTGACCCGGTTGATTCGTCAAACCCAACTGCGCCAACCAACCCCAAAACGTAGTGGAAGATACCACTTCGAGGCGGGAGCCGAGATGCAGCATGATACCTCCCCCCATACCATCGAGATCAACGGAAAAAAGGTGATCGCTCAATGTGCTGCCGCCATCTTGCCGGTGAGTCGTTACGCCTTTATCCAGTACTACCCCTGCTTTACTCGCTTTGAAATCCAAGTTTTTCTCACTGAGGCCATTCAGTACTTTGGAGGGAGTACCCCCCGCTGCACGATAGACAATACCAGTGTCGTAGTCGCCTCCGGTAGTGGACCGGAGGCGGTCATCGCCCCACAGATGAGAGCCTTTGGAGAGTACTTTGGGATGACCTTTATCCCCCATGCGGTGATGCACTCCGACCGCAAGGCGCATGTAGAGCGGCTTTTTTCTTGGGTGGAGGGTAACTTTATTCCTGGTCGTAGCTTTGATAGCTGGAGTGATCTCAATACCCAGGCTAGAGCATGGAGTGACGGGGTGGCTAACCAGAAGGTCAAACAGGCGATCCGGATGAGTCCTAAAGCCGCATTTGATGAGGAGCGTAAAACGCTCCTCTCGCTCCCCCCCTATATCCCAGTGGTTACCCGGATTGAACAGCGGGTCGTCGACAGCTATGGCTTCACTCATCTGGAAACCAATCGATACTCCGTACCGCAACGCCTGATCGGGAAATCAGTTGAGCTCCACAAGCGAGCGACAGAGGTCGTGATCCACTTCCAGAGCAAGGTCGTGGCGAACCATCAACGCCTCATCGGAGAACGGGATGGGCGCTCTACCATTAAGGGGCATCACACCAATCCACGCAAACGCTATAAGGATAAAAAAGCTCCCAGCACTGAAGAGAGTCTATTGCGAGGTCATAACAAGACTCTCGATCACTATCTTGATCAGCTCAAGCAACATCTCAGAGGCCGGGGCATACAGGGAATGCGGCGACTACTACAGATGAGGCGCACCTATCCGGCAGAGCCCTTTCAGGCAGCAATCGATCAAGCTGACCACTATGGCCTCTATGACCTGCAGCGCCTTGAGCAGATGATTCTGGAGCGGGTGCGAGGTAACTTTTTTCAGATGGACGATTTGGAGTGCTAGAGATCAATTGATACAAGGAGAGAGCCAGAATAATGGAGAGCGAAATCAAAAAACTGCTGGAGCGGCTCAAGCTGAAAGGGATGAGTGAAAAGCTCGATGAGACCCTCGCTTCTGTCGAGCGTAATGGAGACCCTCCACTGAACTTGCTCAAACGATTACTACAAGAGCAGTGGCGCTACACCCAGGAACGCAGTATGGCAAACCGAATCAAACAAGCCAAACTTCCTTGGGAGTGGTCGATTGAGAGCTTTCCTTTTGAGCAGCAACCCAAAGTATCCCCCTCACAGATTCGTTCACTGGCCAGTCTCGACTTTATACAGCGGACAGAGAATATTGTCCTGATTGGCCCACCAGGAACAGGAAAAAGTGGACTGGCGACAGGGCTACTACGAGAGGCATTGATTAATGGCTATCGAGGACGCTTCTACAATGCACAGGATCTTATTGATGAACTCTATGCCTCATTGGCCGATCAATCCTCAGCTCGCCTACTGAAACGGCTTGCCAACTATGATCTGATCGTAATTGACGAACTGGGTTACCTGAATCTCAAACCAGAGCAGGTCAACGCCTTCTTCAAATTGATGGAGATGAGATATCGGCACAAACCAACCATCATCACCACTAATCTTGAGTATGAGCAGTGGTATGAGCTATTTGGGAGAAAATCACTGGTCGATGCACTACTCGATCGGTTACGGCACCAGTGCACTACCATCAGAATTGATGGTGATTCACTGCGTATACCGAATGAGAAGCTACCAGATAAAAAATAGACGCTGAAGCAAGGCATGATTAAAAGGGTCTCCAGCAATCATGCTGGAGACCCTTTTTTTGTCTTTGAATTATGAAAAGTCCGAGTGCATAAACCTTAAAAACTGCGCACTGGGTGGGTCAATTATTTTGAGCACAGGTGGGTCAATTTTTGTTAGCGCTGAGGGCATAGCCTGACTCAGCATCCAACACCCCTGTAATCTGTTCAAACCGTTTCTCTACCCCCCAGAAACAGCCTGCACCAAATACAATCTCTAATAGCATCGATAACTCCAATATTGTGTTGTCGGAGTGCTGGTTTCCCTGTAAAAAACTATATCACCCCAATAGCATGGCATATTCATGCTATTTGTCAAAAAATATAAATAACAGTTGAGCTTGCCGAGCCACTACGCCATCCAGAGCAATATGGCTAAAATGAGGATTCTAGGATTCTAGGATTCTAGGATTCTAGGATTATCGGTTATGAGTGGCTTTCGATCTCGGTCTTCCAGGCTGCAGGGCCGCTTTTGTGGATAGAGTCTCCCAGGCTATCGACGGCAACCGTGACAGGCATCTCTTCCACCTCAAACTCATAAATGGCCTCCATCCCCAACTCCTCAAAGGCAACAATACGTGATTTCTTGATCGCCTTGGCAACCAGATAGGCGGCGCCACCCACTGCAATCAGATAGACAGAGCGGTGTTTCTTGATGGACTCGATAGTCGCGGGACCACGTTCCGCTTTACCTACCATACCAATCAGTCCGGTCTTCTCCAGCATCAACTCGGTAAAGCTGTCCATACGGGTTGAGGTGGTTGGGCCAGCGGGACCGACCACCTCATCGCCAACCGGGTCTACAGGCCCCACGTAGTAGATCATCCGGTTGGTGAGATCCACACCTTCAGGCAGAGCTTCACCTGCTGCATAGAGGTCGGCAATCCGTTTATGGGCGGCATCTCGCCCTGTGAGTAATTTTCCACTCAACAGTAATGTATCTCCGGGTCGCCATGCCTGTGTCTCTTCTGCGGTTAGTTGATCCAGATTGACCTTACGTGCATCGGCAGCCGGTTGCCATTCAACATCGGGCCACTGATCGATGGAGGGGGGAGGGAGTTGGGCCGGGCCACTACCATCCAGTGAAAAGTGCAGATGACGGGTGGCGGCACAGTTGGGGATGATAGCGACAGGAAGAGAGGCGGCATGGGTGGGGTACTCTTTGATTTTAACATCGAGCAGAGTGGTTAACCCTCCCAGCCCCTGTGCGCCGATCCCCAATGCATTGGCCCGCTCCATGATCTCCAGACGTAACTCATCTGCACGGCATCGGGGGCCAGACTCACGCAGGGTATGGATGTTGATTGGTTCCATTAACGACTCTTTGGCCATCAGCATCGCCTTTTCAGCGGTACCGCCAATGCCCACCCCGAGCATACCCGGTGGGCACCACCCTGCACCCATGGTGGGGAGCTGTTCGACTACCCAATCAGCAACATTGGCACTGGGGCTGAGGTTGGCAAAGCGAGATTTATTTTCGGAGCCCCCCCCTTTGGCAGCGACGGTAACCTGCAGATGGCTTCCGGGCACAACCTCCATATGGACCACTGCGGGGGTGTTGTCGCGGGTATTACTCCGTTTTCCTGCAGGATCACTCAGTACCGAGGCACGTAATTTGTTGTCTGGATGGAGGTAGGCTCTGCGTACCCCCTCATCAGCCATCTCCTGTATAGAGAGAGTAGACTCCCAGCGTACCTCCATACCGATCTTCAGAAAGATCACTACAATGCCTGTGTCCTGACAGATGGGTCGCTTGCCAAGTGCGGACATTCTGGAGTTCATTAAAATTTGTGCTATAGCGTCCTTAGCGGCAGGGGACTCTTCACGTTGCCACGCTTCCCCCATCGCCTGAATGAAATCAATCGGGTGGTAGTAGGAGATGAACTGTAGTGCTTCAGCAATGCTGGAGATAAAATCTTCTTGTTGGATCGTAGTCATAGTGCTTATGCTACCATTGAAGTCTGGTAACTATTCAGCTCACCTCTGAAATCTGCCATTTCTGTGTTCGAAAAGGGCCATTTACAGGTGTAAATTCACGTTTTCTGCCTTAGACTGACGAACTTGAGAGGCAATCTAAACAGTTACAGTGTTGTGATGAATAGTTACAAAACCGGTATCTAACCATCGGCTCAAAGAGGAGGACTCTTTCACCGTTTTGAGTGTCGTATAGTATGTTGAATAGGGGGAGTAATGGGTATTGTTCAATCCGCTTTTGTAGCAGTTTTTCTGCTGATTTCTACCACGGTGTTGAGCGAAATTCGCGATCCGGGGGAACACTTTTTCCACTCCACCTTTGGAGATTTTTCAGAGGAGCTGGAGATCGCTCGTGAGGAGGGTAAAAAGGGGGTCTTTCTCTTCTTTGAAGAGGATGATTGCCCTTTTTGTGCCCGCATGAAAGCAACCATTCTCAATCAGAGTGCGGTGCAGGACTTCTATCGGGATCACTTCCAGATCTATCGGGTCAATATCAAGGGAGAGGTGGAAATTACCAATTTCAAAGGCGAGATGATGCTGGAGAAGCACTTTGCGGAAAAGAAGAATCGGGTACGGGCAACCCCTTTAATGGCCTTCTATAATCTGGATGGCGAGATGGTCGTGCGCTATACCGGTGCTGCATCAAGTCAGAAAGAGTTTCTGCTGCTGGGGCAGTATGCAGCGGATCAGCACTACCTGAAGAGCTCCTTTTCACGTTATAAGCGGCAACAGCGGAACTGATGATGAGGTGGTGCTTTATACTGTTATCCGCGCTGCTCTCCTCATCTCTGGTGCAGGCAGGTGCGATTCCTGAACCTTTGAGTTTACAGCAGGCGTTGCAGTTTGCGACTCCTGACCATCCCCGCCTGGCCATTTTCCAATCCCGGTTGGCACAGTCACAGTTTGAGGTCAATCAGGTTGAGAGCCGTCAAGGGGTAACACTGGATCTGCAGGCCCGTATTCGCAGCAAGGCGTTGCAACAGCAGGTTGGTGAGTCGGTAGATGACCACCTGTTTTCAGTGATTGCCGGGAAGCCATTGTATGACTTTGGACGTAGCGGACTGGAGCATGAAATTGCAGTGTTGACAGTAGATCAACGACAAGCTGGGCAAGAGCAGGCGCTGCAGCAGTTAAAGTTGGAAATTATGCAGCGTTTTTTCGATGTACTGTTGGCAGACCATCAACGTACCGTTGCAGATGAGGCGATGACAATTGCCTATCTGCGCTTTCAGAAAAAACAGGATAAGGCACATACCGGGGCCTATTCAGAACTTGATCTGTTGCAGGCAGAGTCGCTGTTTCAGGATGAGCGGGCAATACAGAAACGCAGAGAGATGGAGCAGCGGATGAGCCGAATCCGCCTGGCAGAGTTGATGAACCATCCTACAGAGATCCCCTCTACTCTGATTGCCCCAATGATCAATCCCTCTAAGCTGGTGGAGATGCTGGCCCCTGTGGATTCATTAAAACAGACAGCCTGGTCTGGCAATGGGCAAATAGCGATCAGGCAACAGCAGATCAATGCGGCACAGAAAGAGGTCGAGCGGGCACAGTTGGCAGGGTATCCGCAGTTGGATGCATCGATGGAGTGGCTTGACCACAGCCGGGTGACCAGCTCAAAAGATCGTTGGCGGGCCTCCCTGCTGTTGGAAATACCACTGTTTGATAGCGGTAGCCGGGACTATCAGTTGGCAGCTGCCCGTGAGGTGTTACATCAAGCACAATCCGCTCTGGAGGTTGAGAAACGCACAATTGCAACTGAAATTGATCAGCTCTATCTGCAGCTGATTTCACTAGAGGCACAATGGGGTGCTGATCAGCTCGCAGAGGAGTATCGTGATTTTGAGCTGGATCGTAACCGGGCACTCTATGAGCAGGAGCAGCAGTCAAATTTTGGTGATGCTCTGGTCGGAGTCTCATCGGCCCATCTACGCAGTGCCAAGAGCCGGTTTGAAGCGATGCTTATCTATACCAAGCTGGAATATTTAATCGGAAAGGAGGTTACCCTGAATGAATAGTCTGATTCGACCTGTACTGTTTCTCTTGCTACTACCACTTCAAGCTTTAGCTGCTGAAGAGGGTGCGCCAGCCACTTCTCTCTTCGATCGACCGGTTACACCGATACGACTCAGCTTGCCGGTATCCGGAGTGGTTCAGGAAGTATTGGTTAAAGTCGGGGATCGTGTAAAGAAGGGGGCTACACTGCTGCGCCTGGACCCACGCCGTTTTCAGTATCAACTGGCTGCAGCAGAGGCCGCACTGCGGGTTGCAGAGGCTGATTTTGAAGAGGCAGAGAGAGATCTTAACTTCCAGAAAGAGCTGCTTGAACGCATGGTGACAACCGAGAATGAGATGAGAACCGCTCGCCTTAACGGGGTACGGGCTGAAGCCGCAGTGGCTGCACTGATTGCCGCGCGAGATGAGGCAAGACTCAATCTGGAGTTGAGCGAACTCAAGGCACCTAAAGATGGTGTTGTACTGGAGCGTCACTACCATCCGGGAGAGGTGATCAACAGTGAGCAGCAACAGCCACCGCTATTGATCCGTTTTGGGGTTGAAAGAGAGTGACTTGCAGGCGCTGTATCGTCTCTGGTCGAGTACAGGGGGTCTATTTCAGAGGCACTACGCAACAGCAGGCGCGCCGCCTGAAATTGGATGGTTTTGCGCGTAATCTGTCCGATGGTACGGTTGAGGTGGTCGCTTGTGGAGACAGGCTGCAACTGGATGCACTGCAGCAGTGGTTATGGCAAGGATCGGAGTGGTCAGCTGTTTCGGGTGTGGTCTGTAGTGAGGTAAATGTTGAAGTAAATTCTGGTTTTACAACCCGCTAAAACAGGAAGATATTGAGCAGAGGCTGAAAGAGGCCGCTGATATTAAACAAGCCCAACTGGAGCACCTGCAAAAATCAATTGTTCAGCCTCAGTGGTCGCTCGAATAGGGTTTATAAAGAGGCCTTGGCGGTCGCGGCGGGGCTGATTTTGGCATGAGGAGTCTCTTTTTCCTGGTGGGTAAAGCCAAATACCTGTCTGATCTTGCCCATGAAGTGTTTCGCCAGCGAGACCTTCTCTATTATTATCTGAGAGTTCGATGCTGTTTTTAGGGAGTCAGAGTTTTGTAGTTGTCGTTCGGCCAAGCTGATGCTGAGTTCTTCCATGACTGCCGGACGTTGTGTGAAAAGAGAGGTTAGGGTATCTCTGTTCAGTTCATAGGCGATGGAGTCGACCTCGGCGGTAATCGTTGCAGAGCGTGGAGCACCCGTTAATAAAGACATTTCCCCGAAGAATGTCCCTGGAATTAAATGTCCTACACTGACCATTTTTCCATGGGTATCCTGAATAGCGGCGTCGAAAATCCCCTCTTGCACAATAAACAGAGAATTTCCCTTATCTCCCAAATGCACAGCCCGGCTCCCTTTTTGAAAAAATACCCGTTTCATTTCATATTGCAGCCAATCCAGCTCTGAGCTGTTGAGTGACTGAAATAGAGGTAGGGTACGAATAAAATGCAGGTCAACACTCTTGTTTTCCAAGGCTACAGTGTTGTCAGGCTCTAACTTCTCAAGTTCAATACGGTCTGCAGCGACCTCTATTCCTGAGTAATGCATATTGCGTAGCATTCGTCGTTGAATTTCATGGCGAATCGTAAAACGTTCTGCATAGTTTTCCACCCAATAGAGGATCTCCCAGTGTATCCCCCTTGATGAGAACTCTTTGATCCGTATTTCAGGTTTCTCATTAATTTTCATCGACTCAGAAACCTGGCTGATAGCTGATAGAAAAATACGTTCTGCTTTATGTGTAGTAATAGTGCTGTCGAGTGCTATGGTGAAGCTATCGCGGAAATAGCGATGAGGGCGGCTATAGTTCTGGAAGGGTTTTGTTGCCAATAGACTATTTGAGAAGATTACCGTCACGAGCTCTTCAGTTTCGATTGTTGTAGAGCGCCAATTCATTTGAATCACTTTTCCAGGTGCATAATCATCAACCTGTACCCAATCTCCGATACGGAAAGGACGCTCTATTCCTAATGCAATTCCGGTAAAAATATCAGAGATCATGCTTCGAAGCGCAAAACCAATTACGGCAATTGCCAAACCGGAAGCAGTCAGCAGTGCGGTAACATCAATTTCGAACACTCCAGAAAGCACAAGAACAATGAAACCAGACCAGATAACAAGAGAAGAGAGGTCTCTCAAGAGTTTTGGAATGGTAATGCCGGGGTGCTGTTTTTCCCAGGAATTCAGAGCGTGATGAGTTACGTTAACAAGCAGTGAGGTCAATAGAGCCCAGAACAGGACTTGGGCAGCAATAGGGACTCCCTGTTGTAGCCATTCATTAGAGGGCAGGGTAGATGGGTTGGAAAAAGTGGACCAGCTGCTTTCAATGGTAGATACAATAACCAGCAGGGTGATTTTGAGCAGAATTTGTTTTTTTATATCCACAGTTTAGGTTATTGGTCAGTAGGTAAAACTACTTTCAGTGGTGCAGATTTTATTGACTCAGCATTGCGATATTGGTTTTAAGCTTGGATTGGGCTTTTTTGTGGCCCTGTTCAGCGGCTTTGCGATACCACTTGATGGCTTTGATATTATTTTCTGAAACCCCGTTACCAAAGTCATACATCGTTGCAAGGTTGAATTGGGCGATATCGAGTCCTTGATACGCCGCTTTTGTAAACCACTTGAGCGCCTCAGCCGGGTCTTTAGTGACGCCATTCCCGCGTGTATAGAGTACCCCAAGATTAGTTTGTGATTTTGCAAAACCCTGTTCAGCCGCTTTTGTAAACCATCGCGCTGCTTCAGAGTAGTCTTGTGGAGTACCCATCGCATAGCGATGCATTACACCCACATTGTATTGCGCCTCAATGACCCCCAGTGCTGCTGCCCTCTGAAACCACTCAAGAGCCTCTGGATAGTCAACGTTACCATTGATTTTACGACTGTAGAGAACACCCAGGTTGAATTGGGAAGAGGCGTGCCCCTGGTATGCAGCCTCCTTAAACCATTTCTTGGCTTTATCAAGGTTCATTTCGGTACCGTCCCCATGGCTATAGACCAGCGCGAGACTGGACTGCGCTCTCATATGTCCCTGATTAGCAGCCTTCCGGTACCATTGTACTGCGGCATACTTATCTTTATCTACTCCATGTCCCAACCGGTACATCACTCCGAGTGCGAACTGGGCATCTGCTAATCCTTGATCAGCGGCCTCTCTATACCATTTAGCGGCCTCTACATTACTTTTTAAGACACCAATTTCGCGTCTATAGAGTAGGCCCAGATTATACTGTCCCTTTGCATACCCCTGCACAGCAGACAAGTGTAACCATTTGACTGCTGCGGCCTTATCCTGAACAGTCCCTCGACCATGAACATACATCACTCCAAGTGCAGACTGAGCCTTGGCGTTTCCCAGAGCGGCAGATTTTTTGTACCATTTAGCCCCCTCAAAGGCATCTTTTGCTCTTCCGATGCCATTTACGTAGATGGCCCCTAAGGCAAATTGAGCATCACTATCTCCGGTTTCTGCACTACTCTTGAACTCTTCAAATTGATCTTTAGTGAGGGTCGGCGTACTTTTCTTTGATTGCCTTTTTGACGATATAGCTTCGAAACTGTCCGTCTTGAAATCTTCATCATATTTATCGGTGAAGGAGGCTGAAGTTTCGAGGTTCGTTGGTGCGGAATCCAATGAGCTCCCGGATACAGGAGTGGATAAAAGTGCTATGCACAAAAGTAGAGATAGAAATGAGGTTTTAATCATGAACCTCTCTATAGAAGGCATTTTCAATAAGTGTTTTAAATATCTCAATGTATAGACTAATGCACTTTTTTGATTTTTATCATAATATAAAAATATATTACTGAGTAATTATATTAATGGCATTGTATATAGGGTTTATTAGATTGAATATCACATAAACATATGAATTTATAAAATAAATAATTGATAGATGTCTATTTTATAAAATATGCCACCAGTCAAAACAGCCCATATGATGGATAACGATATGGGTTCTGTGCTTTGATTTATGACATTAATGCCGGATATTTAAGGGCAGATTTGACCTTTTTCAGAGGTCATGGTGTAAAAATATCAGAGTGGTAACAGTGACCAAGAAGAATTAAGAATTATTCTATCCTTGGAGATTTACAAGGCTCTCCGGCAATCTCTCGTACCAGCTTGGGTACCAGGTAGCCGGGTAACAGACTGCGAAGTGTTTGCAGAAACTGGTGAGCCATGCTCTCTTCAACTTCAAAGTGGTGGCTGCCGTTGACGCGATCAAGCAGATGCAGATAGTAGGGGAGAACACCGGCATTAAACAGGGTGTGGCTGAGTTGCTCCAACACTGCGGTAGAGTCATTGATGCCCTTTAGCAGCACGCTCTGGTTGAGTAACGCGGTGACAACCGGCTTTAATCGGCTGAGTGCTGCCCTCGCGGTATCGTCAATCTCAAGTGGGTGGTTACAGTGGATCACCATCACGACATTGAGGCGGCAATGTTCAAGGTGGTTGAGTAGTGTGTGGTCGATGCGTTCAGGCAGTACTACCGGTATTCTGCTGTGGATACGTAGCGTTTTGAGGTGGCTAATCGCCCCAAGTCTGTTGATCAGTGTTTCGAGCCGATCATTGCTGAGCATCAATGGATCACCACCGCTCAGGATCACCTCATGCAAGCTCTGGTCTGCGTCAATCCACTCAATAGCCTGACTGTTTTGTAGAGAGAGCCGGTTGTCTTGATAGGGGTAGGCACGACGAAAACAGTACCTGCAGTGGATGGGGCAGCTGGCTGTGGTGATCAGCAGTGCTCTGCCGTGGTATTTCTGTAGTACCCCCTCTGTCTGGGTTGCATGGTGGTCTCCTACGGGGTCTGCAGAATAACCGCTTACCGTTACCGCTTCATCCTCTGTTGGCAGAATCTGTTTCAGTAACGGGTCCTGTTCATTGCAGGGTTCAATTCTGTTGAGATAGCTCTGCGGTGCCCGGATTGGAAACAGTTGATCCCCCTTTACCATCGATAGAGCCAGGTTTTCAGGTAGCTGTAACTGACTGCAAAGTTGCTCTGGGGTGAGACGGGAACGTGCTACCTCCTGTTGCCAGGTTTGGTTCTGTTGAGTGTCGGGGCGTTGGTTCATTCTGAGCAACGTAGTACCACGCGGCATAGAGTGCGGTAAGGGAGGGGCCGGTGAGTGCTTATTTGAACTCAATAATCAGATCATCCTGTTGAACCAACTCCCCTGCCTGCAGGTGGACCTTGCGCACGGTGCCCTCAAATGGGGCGGTTAGCGTGGTCTCCATCTTCATCGCCTCAATCACAAATAGTGGAGCACCTTTCGCTACATATTCTCCATCCTGAACCAGAATTTCTGAGAGTTTTCCCTGTAACGGAGCACCGACTTCATGATCATCCGAGGCCTTCTGATTCACTGTCGTTTTAGAGATCACGGAGTTGTCACGAATACGCACGGTACGGGTCTGGCCATTGAGGTCAAAAGAGACGGTTCGCATGCCATCTTCACCCGGTGCGGAGATAAAGAGCAGGCGAATAATGATGACTTTACCCTTGCCAATCTCTACCGCAATCTCTTCATCAGGCTTGAGACCATAGAAGAATGCGCTGGTTGGCAGATAGGAGATCTCACCATACTCCTGTTTGTGCTGATAGAAGTCACTGAAGACATCGGGGTACATTTTGTAGGAGAGAAAGTCCTGCATGGTCAGCTGTTGATCACCACCAAATTGCTGTTGAAAAAGTTCAAATTCTGCCTCAAAGTCCACGGGATCGAGATAGACGTTAGGGCGCTTCTTCATCGCTGTTTCGCCCTTGAGAATAATCTTTGAGAGTGCCTCAGGAAAACCGCCTTCCATCTGCCCGAGGTCACCCTTGAACATCTCGATGACTGAGTCGGGAAAGGCAAGTGTCTCTCCTTTCTCCATAATGTCAGCCTCAGAGAGACCATTCGAGACCATAAACAGCGCCATATCACCCACAACTTTAGAGGATGGAGTGACTTTAACTATATCACCAAACATATTGTTAACAATTGAATAGTGTTTCTTGATTTCGTTAAATTTGTGCTCCAGCCCAAGTGCAATTGCCTGGGGACGCAAATTGGAGTATTGCCCACCGGGAATCTCGTGGTCATAGACCTCTGCAGTGCTTGCCTTGAGGCCTGACTCAAAGGGGTAGTAGTACTCCCGTACATCCTCCCAGTAGTTGGCGTACTGGTTGAGACTGTGGAGATCAAACGGCTGTTCACGCTGGTGTCCCTGCATGATCGCAACCATTGAGTTGAGGTTGGGTTGTGATGTGAGCCCGGACATAGAGCTGAGGCTGGTATCGATGATATCAACATCGGCCTCAATGGCCTTGAGCAGGGTGGCTGACTGCACACCGGCGGTATCGTGGGTGTGGAGGTGGATGGGGAGATCAATCGCCTCTTTCAGTGCTGGAATCAACTCTTGTGCAGCGTATGGTTTTAGCAGTCCGGCCATATCTTTCAGGGCGATGGTATGGGCCCCGGCATCCTCTAACTGTTTTGCCAGATCAAGGTAGTACTGCATGTTGTAGCGATTCGAGGGATCGGTGTTGAGTACATCTCCGGTATAACAGATGGTCGCCTCTGCAAGACCGCCGGTCTGATTGCGTACCACCCGGATCGACTGTTTCATCCCCTCAATCCAGTTTAGAGAGTCAAAGATGCGGAATACATCGATGCCGTTCTGCCACGATTCGATTATAAATTTTTCAATCAGATTATCTGGGTAGGCCTTGTATCCCACGGCATTGGAGCCACGGAACAGCATCTGAAAGAGGATGTTGGGAATTGCAGCCCGTAGCTTCTTGAGACGCTCCCAGGGACACTCATGGAGAAAGCGCATGGAGACATCAAAGGTGGCCCCTCCCCAAAGCTCCAGAGAGAATAGTTGAGGGTGGCTCTTTGCATAACCTTCAGCAACTTTAAGCATATCGCGGGTACGTACACGGGTTGCCAGCAGTGACTGGTGTGCATCTCGCATGGTGGTGTCAGTATAGAGAATATGTTTCTGACTCTTGATCCAGTCGACAAACTTTTCCGGGCCCATCTCATCCAGTAGGTTTTTGGTCCCCGATGGGGGGTCAGCGAAGCGGTCAAATTTGGGGATCAGTGGTTTACGGAACGGCTGCTGCCGGTCACACACCTTGACATCGGTATTGCCATTGACGGATACGTTGGCCAGATAGTTCAGCGTTTTGGTGGCACGATCAAATGGAGAGTGGATCTCAAACAGTTCAGGGTGGGTATCAATAAAGGTGACCGTTGCCTGACCACTGGAAAAGGTCTCATTGGCAAGCACATTCTCCAGAAAACCGATATTGGTCTTGACGCCACGAATACGGAATTCACGCAGTGCGCGGTTGATGCGTTGGATAGCTCCAGGGAAGGTGCGTCCCCATGAGGATACCTTGACCAGCATAGAGTCAAAGAATGGGGAGATCCGGGCACCGGGGTAGGCTGCTCCCACATCCAGGCGAATACCAAAGCCTCCGGCACTCCGGTAGGCGATGAGGCGGCCAAAGTCTGGCTGGAAATTGTTTTCGGGGTCTTCTGTGGTGATTCTGCACTGAATAGCATAACCACGGCACTCAATCATCTGCTGTGAGGTGATGTTGATCTCTTCACTATCCAGCCTGAAGCCACTGGCAATAAATATCTGGCTACGAACGATGTCGATTCCAGTCACCTCTTCGGTGATGGTGTGCTCCACCTGAACCCTTGGGTTGACCTCGATAAAGTAGATGTTCTCATCATCATCGACCAGGAATTCGACGGTACCGGCATTTACATAATCAACATGGCGTGCAATATCCAGTGCATAGTGGTGAAGTTGGTCACGGGTCTTCTCTGTCAGGGTGATACTGGGTGCAATCTCCACTACTTTCTGAAAGCGCCGCTGTACCGAACAGTCGCGCTCAAACAGGTGGACCAGGTTACCGTGCTGATCCCCCAGTATCTGAACCTCGATATGTTTAGGGGCGTCGATGTACTTCTCAAGAAAGACTGTATCGTCACCAAATGCCTTACCGGCCTCACTTTTGGCGTCGTTAAAGGCGGTCTCCAACTCATCGATAGAGCGGATGACACGCATGCCACGACCACCACCACCGGAGGCTGCCTTAAGCATCACCGGAAAGCCAATATGTTCGGCCTCCTGTCGGGCAATTTCATAACTATCGAGTGGTTCACGGCTGTTCTTGATGATCGGCAGACCGGCTGCAACTGCATTCTGCTTTGCTGCGATTTTGTCTCCCAGAGCCTCCATGCTCTCTGGAGTCGGGCCGATAAAGATAATACCTTCCTCCCGGCAGCGGCGTGCAAAGGCTACATTTTCGGATAGAAAGCCATAGCCCGGATGGATCGCCTCGACATCATTCTTCTTAGCAATCTCAATGATGCATTCAATATTGAGATAGGGGCGTAGTGGATCATCATCCTCTCCAATCTGGTAGGCCTCGTCGGCCTTGTATCGGTGAGGGGAGAAGCGGTCTTCATGGGTGAAAACCGAGACTGTTTTTATGTTGAGTTCAGAAGCTGCACGCAATACCCGGATAGCAATCTCACCACGATTGGCGACAAGGAGTTTTTGGATAGGGTGACTCATAAGGTTGTGCTCCTGATAGCGTAAAGTCAAAACAGCTTATATCATGCAAAAGCGCAAAGACACCAAGAAGTTGTTGTATAGATCTCTTCTTGGCATCTCGTCGCGCAAGGGGGCTTTTTACCGGTTCATCCGGTTTTCAATCAGCTCTTCAACCACAGATGGATCAGCCAATGTTGAGGTATCCCCCAGGCTATCCAACTCATTAGCGGCTACTTTGCGCAGGATGCGGCGCATGATCTTTCCAGAGCGAGTCTTGGGAAGGCCGGGTGCCCACTGGATCAGGTTGACTTTGGCAATTGGACCGATCTCTTTACGCACCTGTGCAACCAGTTCGCGTTTCAGCTCATCGGTTGCTTCTGTACCCTGCATCAAGGTGACAAAGGCGTAGATGCCCTGACCGGTAATCTCGTGTGGATAGCCCACTACGGCAGATTCTGCAACCAGGTCGTGTAGTACCAGTGCAGACTCAATCTCTGCGGTCCCCAGACGGTGACCGGACACATTCAGTACATCATCGACACGTCCGGTAATCCACCAGTAGTTATCTTCATCACGACGCGCGCCATCACCGGTGAAGTAGTAACCGGGGTACATGCTGAAGTAGGTCTCACCAAAGCGCTTATGGTCACCATAGATGGTGCGCATCATGCCGGGCCATGGGAACTTGATCGCCAGGTTTCCAGAGATGGCGCCTTCAAGCTCGTTGCCTTGATCATCTAACAGGATGGGTTGCACACCCAGGAAAGGGCGGCTGGCTGAGCCGGGTTTCAACGGGTGGGCACCAGGCAGCGGGGTGATCATATGACCTCCGGTCTCGGTCTGCCACCAGGTATCGACAACCGGACAGCGGCTGTCTCCGACTACTTTGTAATACCACTCCCAGGCCTCGGGGTTGATGGGTTCTCCGACGGTACCGAGAAGACGCAGTGACTTTCTGGAGGTTTTCTTTACGGGATCATCACCGGCAGACATCAGCGCACGTATAGCTGTCGGTGCGGTATAGAAGGTGGCAACATTGTGTTTATCACAAACTTCCCAGAAGCGGGATACGGTGGGGTAGGTCGGGATACCTTCAAACATGATTGTGGTTGCACCGTTGGCCAGTGGACCATAGAGGATGTAGGTGTGTCCCGTTACCCAGCCCACATCGGCTGTACACCAGTAGTTCTCTCCATCTTTGTAATCAAAGGCGAGCTTATGGGTGATTGCAGCGTGGAGCATGTAGCCCCCTGTGGTGTGCTGCACCCCTTTTGGTTTTCCTGTCGACCCGGAGGTGTAGAGGATGAACATGGGATCTTCGGCATCCATCTCCTCAGGAGGGCAGTCGGTTGAGGCATCCGCCATCGCATCGTGGTACCAGATATCACGCTCATCATTCCACTCAACCGGATCGCCACCACGTTTCACAACCAGACAGGTGTGTACGTTGGGACAGGCGGCCATTGCCTGATCTGCATTACTCTTGAGTGGAACACGTTTACCACCCCGTACGCTCTGGTCAGCAGTGATGACAACCTGGCAATCAGAATCCTGAATTCGGTCACGCAGTGCGTCAGAGGAGAAGCCACCAAAGACCACCGAATGCATGGCACCGATTCGGGTACAGGCGAGCATGGCAACCGCAGCTTCCGGGATCATTGGCATGTAGATGGAGACCCGATCTCCTTTTTTGACACCCCGAGACTTGAGCACGTTGGCGAACTGGCTAACCTCGGCATGGAGTTCGGTATAGGTAATTTTGCGATCTTCATTGGGATCATCGCCTTCCCAGATGATGGCAACCTGATCTCCACGCTCCTCTAAATGGCGGTCCAGACAGTTGTAGGATGCGTTGAGCTTGCCACCTTTAAACCAGTTGATACGAATATCATCCTTGAAGCTCCAGTCCAGTGTGGTATCCCAGGGTTTGAACCAGGATAGATATTTGTTGGCCTGCTCTTCCCAGAAAGATTCTGGATCATCAACCGAGCGTTGATACATCTCATTGTATTGTGCTTCAGTAATGTTAGATTGGGCAGCAAAGGCCTCATCAATAGGATAGATTTTTTCATCACTCATGACGTTCGGTCCTCCTGCGTCATTATGGGTTCAAGTATAAAGTTCTGCTGGCTATGATTGTTCGGGAACCTCTGAATAAGTCTGGGTAATTTGAGTTATCTCCATAGAGTCCAAGATCAAGGTGATAATTGCAGCCAATAGCAGGCTATCCGCAAGGTTTTCAACGAAGATATTGGGCACTATGGGCGTTCGGCATTTACACATCACTGATTCAGGGGCTCCTTAGGGTAGAGTGTATACAACGAATCTTACAAACTATACGATTATCTTAATAATCTTGGCTTGCCGGAGTGCTGGGGAGTACCGAATGGCTTCAGGCTGATTTGAATCTGAGGTCAGATCGCCAAATATTGCTGGCGTAGCTCCTCGTTGTCCAGTACCTCTTGAGCCGTGCCGTCAAACACAATTTGCCCCATATCCAGAATGAGTGCGCGGTCTGCCAGATGAAGTGCTGCGATTGCATTCTGTTCCACGATGACTGTAGTAATACCGAGGGACTTGATACTCTCCAGGATGCGCTCAATCTCCTGTACGATTACGGGTGCCAGCCCCTCATAAGGTTCGTCCAGTAATAGTAGTTTGATGTCGCGTGCCAATGCACGGGCTACAGCCAGCATCTGCTGTTCACCACCTGAGAGGGTGACACCATCCTGGGTACGACGTTCACCCAGGCGGGGGAAAGACTCATAGATACGCTCCAGAGACCAGCCAATAGGGCCCTCAATCTGTGCAAGTTCAAGGTTTTCCTCTACCGTTAACCCTGCAATGATACAGCGATCCTCGGGCACCAGGGAGACGCCTAATTGTGCCGCCTCATAGGCCTTCATGTTGTGAAGAGGCTTATGGTCCAGCCAGATCTCTCCATGACGCATTTCGGGCTCAGTAGCACGGGCGATAGAGCGCAGGGTCGAGGTCTTGCCTGCACCATTACGACCAAGCAGGGCAACAATTTCACCTTCACGAATATCAAAGTTAACCCCCTGAACTATATAACTCTCACCATAGTAAGAGTGAAGGTCCCAGCAGGAGAAAAATGCAGGGGCAGAACCGGTGCGCTGAATTGCCGGTGTACCTGGGGCATGTGGTCTGTTTTCTGTACTCATAGATGTGCTCCACCCAAATAGGCCTCTTGAACAACCGGGTTTCCGCGTATCTCATCGGGTGTCCCGGATGCGATGATTGCCCCTTGTGCCAATACGGAGATCGTGTCCGCAACACTGAAGACGACATGCATGTCATGCTCAATAATAATTTTGGTCATTCCACTTTCCTTGATCTTTTGCAACAGCTCAATGGTACGGTTGGTGTCATGACGTGCCATGCCTGCTGTTGGTTCATCCAACAGTAGTAGGCGAGGGTGTTGTATCAGGCACATCACCAACTCAAGTCGGCGTTTGTCTCCACGTGACATGCTGCCGGCATTGCTGTGAATATGGTCCCCTTCAATACCTAGATCATTGAGCATTTTCTCAGCTTCGTCAATAATCTCCTGCTCATCCGAGGCGGCCTTGAACATGCTGAAGTTATAGGAACCATCTCGTTTGGCAAAGGCAGGAATCATTACGTTTTCCAGCAGGCTCAGGTCCGGGAAGATCTCCGGGGTCTGAAATACACGAACCATACCCATCTGATTAATCTCATGGGCCTCTTTGCCGATGATGTTTTTTCCGTCGAAGGTTACTGTGCCTGTATCAGGTATCAAGCGTCCGATACAGCAGTTGAGAAGGGTTGACTTGCCCGCCCCATTGGGGCCGATAATGGCATGAACCTTACCCTCTTCAATTTCCAGATTAACATCGTTAAGTGCCTGGAGACCTCCGAAAGTCTTGTTGACACCCTTAATATTCAATACAAGATTACTCATCGGGCTACTCCTTTTCCGGGGTGGTCTTGGTACCCTGGTTCCTGTAGCGTTTCTTGATTCGGTCTATCCCCTCCATAATGCCACCGGGGAGGAAGATTACGATCACCATAAAGAGTACACCCAGTGTCAGATGCCACCCTTCACCCACAAATGGAGAGGTGATGGCAACCAGAAGGTTCTCCAGAAAACCGGGAAGAAAGGAGAAGAAACTGTGGAGAGCCTCTTCATTGATGGCCGAAAAGATATTCTCAAAGTACTTAATGATGCCAACCCCAAGCAGTGGACCAAACAGGGTGCCAACGCCTCCTAGGATGGTCATCAGTACCACCTCACCGGAAGCTGTCCATTGCATGCGTTCTGCACCTGCGAGTGGGTCGGTGACGGCCATCAGCGCACCTGCCAACCCAGCATACATACCGGAGATGATAAAGGCGGTCATCAGGTAGGGGCGTGTGTTGTAGCCGGTATATTTCATCCGTGTCTGGTTAGACTTGATTGCTTGTAGCTTCATACCAAAGGGGGAACGGAAGATCTTCAACGAGAAGAAGAAGGCGATGATCAGTACTACAGCACAGAAGTAGAAGCCGGAGTAGCCGCTCATGGAGATACCAAACAGCTCTGTAGAGGGCAATCCTGCGCCTGCCGGGCCATCGAGAATTCGGGCATCTTGCAGCGTCAATTGTAGTCCGGTCTCACCATTGGTGATTGGTGTGAGTACCGAATAGGCGAGGTTATAACTCATCTGTGCAAACGCCAGCGTCAGGATCGAGAAATAGATACCGGAACGGCGCAGTGAGATAAAGCCAATCAGTGCCGCAAACAGTCCCGTCATGATGATGGCGAAGAAAATTGCGGGGAGCACATTCATCGTCAATAGTTTAAAAGACCAGACTGCCGTGTAAGAGCCAATTCCCAGAAAGGCCGCATGGCCAAAAGAGAGGTAGCCGGTGAGTCCGAACAGGATGTTGTAGCCGATGGCAAAGATGCCGAAGATTGCAAATTTCTGCAGCAGATCAGGGTATCCGGCTCCAATAGGAGCCAGCCACAACGGCATCGTCAGTACTACCGCCGAGAAGATCAGCATCAGGGTCAGGTCACTACGTGTTTCAGAAAAGTTCATCGGTTAGTCCTCCATTACGCCTTTACGTCCCATCAATCCGCGGGGACGGGTTAACAGAATAACCACTGCTACCAGATAGATGATGATCTGGTCAATGCCGGGAAGGATTGATTTGATCTCATTCATTGAGGCAAAGGACTGTAGAATGCCGAGCAGGAAACCGGCAGCCACTGCGCCGGGCAGCGAACCCATACCCCCAACAACAACAACCACGAAGGAGAGAACCAGAAAATCCATCCCCATATGGTAGTCAGGTGGCAGGATCGGTGCATACATCATTCCGGCAAGGCCGGCCACGACAGCGGCCATACCAAAGACAATGGTGAATTTTCGTTCCACATTGATACCGAGCATGGCGACCATCTCTCTGTCCTGCATACCGGCACGAACTACCATCCCAAAGGTGGTGAGCTGGAGAAAGGCAAATACAGAAACGATAATGGTTAGAGAGAAGGAGAGGTAGATAATACGCCACCAGGGATAGACCAGATTTTCACTTAACCCGAGCCAGGCACCGATTGGGGCACTTCCTGAAACGATATCAGGGGCGGGGGTTGGAATAGGGTTGGCACCAAAGAAGTGGCGAACAATCTCCTGCAATACAATGGCGAGGCCAAAGGTGACGAGAATCTGTTCAGCATGGGTGCGCTTGTAAAAATGTTTGATAAGGCCTCGCTCCATTGCGAGTCCAATCAATAACATAGTGGGTATAGTTAATACTATAGATAAAGGAACAGCCCAGTCAATGATGGCGGTTCCTGTGTCACCAAACCAGATCTCCAGATAAGGCTGCTCTTTATAGGCCTCGAAGAAGGTGATACTGGTGTCTCGTACCTTAACCGAGAGCGTCAATATCTTTTGAAAAGTGACAGCACAGAAGGCACCGAGCATAAAGAGGGCACCGTGGGCAAAGTTGACCACGCCCAGTGTTCCAAATACCAGTGTCAGACCCAGGGCAATCAGTGCGTATGCTCCCCCCTTATCCAGACCGTTCAACAACTGAAGAAATATGGCATCCATAGATTTATCCCGGTTCAATCATCAGTAAAAAATGGCGACCACATTGGGACTGTGGTCGCCATTATCCCCCCGCTCTTAGACCTCGTAAGGACCGAGATTACCACCAAAGATAGAGGCATCATACTCAACCTGTGAGCGTGGCACCTCCTTAACGATCTTCAGTAGGTCGAACTGGCTGGAAGGGTTCTGGTTACCCTCTACAACGAGAACATCCTTGAAGCACTGGTGATCCGCTGCGCGGTACTCCGTTTTACCGTTGCCCATACCGTCAAACTTGAAGCCTTCAAGCTGTTTGATCACTTCAGGTGGGTAGAAGGTACCTGCCATCTCACAGGCATTTGCATAGAGCAGTGTCTGTACATAGCAAGTGTGTGCAGCCTGTGAAGGTGGGAAACCATATTCGTTACCAAAAGACTTCACGAATGCCTGTGAACCGTGATCCGAGAGTGCCCAATTCCAGTTGGTGGTTCCGAGAATACCCTTGAGGTTTTCGCCTGCACCCTGCGCCATCAGACGCGAGTAGAGCGGTACGATAATCTGGAAATCTTTACCATTCACCTGCTTGTCACGCAGACCGAACTGAACGGCCTGAGTCAGGGAGTTGATCATATCCTTGCCGTAGTGATTCAGAATTAGTGTGTCGGCACCAGAGTTGAGGATGGGGGTGATGTACTGTGAGAAGTCACCCGCACCTACCGGAGTCTTGACCGCTTTGGCCGTATTCCAGCCCAGATTTTCGGTAGTCTCTTTAATAGACTGCTCCTGAGTCCATCCCCAGGTGTAGTCTGCTGTCAAATGATAGGCATTACGGTCTGTTCCCATACGCTCTTTCAGCACCGGACCCAGTGCAGAACCGGACATCTTCGCATTGAAGAAGTGACGGAAACCATAACGACGTTTGTCTTTGCCGGTTGTGTCATTGGAGTGCGTCAGACCCGCCATAAAGACCACCCCCATCTCTTGGGCAAGCCCTTGTACGGCGATTGCGACACCGGAAGAGGAGCCGCCCGAGAACATAATTACGCCATCTTTCTCAATCATGCGCTTGGCAGAGGCGCGTGCAGCATCTGATTTGGTCTGGGTGTCGCCGGTCACATAAGTCACCTTTTTGCCAAGAATACCATTGCCTTTTAGCACAGAGGGCTTCATGGTATTCATCATACCACTGTCACCTTCACCATTGAGGTGCTTCACCGCCAGCTTGAATGCACGAAGTTCATCTGCACCTTCATCGGCATAGGCGCCTGTCTGAGGCACATTAAAACCCAGGGTAACGGTAGAAGAGCTACCCGGATTGTTCATAAAGTTTTTGGCGGCCCATGCATCTTTGGTGAAGAACATTGGCGCGGCTCCTGCTGCTGCAAATGCAACGCTCGCCTTGAGTACATCTCTACGACTCCAATTATTATCGGACATATTTTCTCTCTCCTTCCAGGTTGATCTCAATCTTTAAAATTAGTGACTTTGGTAGATCATCCGTTTGCTCAGTTCAGAAGCGTCCATCGGTGATGTCGAGAGCGCCTGAAGACTGAGTATAGGTATGTAGATCTTGTCCCCCCATTCTGGCGTATTCATCTACACGAATCAAATTAAATGTTTGATTGTTTTAGGGTTTTTTTGAGATTTTTTCTATACTATGATCCGAAAAGTAACAGAATAATCTATAAGTGTTACGAAAGGTAACATGGCTGTTACTTCTGTGGATGTCGTAGAAAAATTTGATTAAATACTAAGTACTCCGACAACTGAACAATAGCCCAGACTTATTCAGAAATTCCCTAGGTGGTTGTCCGAGAATAGAAGTCGTAACGAGGGGAGGCTGATTTGAGACAGATTTTGTCATCATTTGAGGCGAATAGTTCTACTATTTAACGAAAAGGATGGGGGAATATGGCCAAATTCAGCTTTCCCGCAGTAGGCTCTCTATTCTTGGACAGGCACCTAATATTATCTTATAACTATTTCCTCCGGGGAATTCCAAAGCGCTGGCGGCGCATCCATAAAGACTTTCGACTGATACCCAGTCGCTTGGCCAATTCGGTTTCGGTCATCTGTTCCTGATGTTGGAGCACAAAATTTCGGAAATACTCTTCCAGAGATAGCTTCTCCTCAAGCTCAGCTTCTGACGGTGTTGCTCCAATGGAGTGGTCAATGGAGAGTAACTCAGGAGTGATCTGCTCTCCATCACATAATAGCGCCGCACGCTCCATGGAGTTGGCCAGCTCTCGCACATTCCCCGGCCAGCGGTAGCGACGAATTGCTTCAAAAGAGTCTTTACTGATTTTAAGAGGTTGTATATTGAGATGGTTGCAGCTCACCTTAAGCAGGTGGATCGCCAACAGGGTAATGTCATCACCGCGCTTGCGTAGTGGAGGCAGGATGATCTCAATGACCCGGAGGCGAAAATAGAGATCGCTTCTGAATAGTTCCTCCTGAACCAGTTTGCGCAAATCTTGGTGGGTGGATGCAAGAATTCGGATATTGCCACCACGATGTGGCTCCAAATCACCCGGTTGCAACAGTTGCAACAAACGCCCTTGTGCAGAGAGAGGTAGTTCACCAATCTCATCGAGAAAGAGGGTTCCTCCCTCTGCTTCATCAATGAGGCAGTGCTCTCGATGTACACTACTACGACTTATTCCAAATAGCTCCGCCTCCATTAAATCTTTTGAGGCTGCTGTACAGCTGAAGGTGACGAATGGATCGTCGGCACGATTACTTTTTGCATGCAGTGCCCGAGCAATTAACTCTTTTCCGGTACCCGATTCCCCAATGATCAAGACTGTACTGTCGGTAGGTGCTACCTTTTCCAAGCGCTGAAATACTGGCACCATCTCTTCACTATTGCCGATAATCTGGTCAACCGGATAGATTGAGGAGAGATCCTTCTTCAGTGCCTCACAAGATTTCTGGCTCTGGCGATCACGTAGTACACGCCCGATTACCATTAACATCTCGTCATGATTAAAAGGTTTAGAGATGTAATCGATTGCCCCCATCCGCATCGCCTCTACCGCCGATTCAACAGCGGCGTAACTGGTCATAATAATGACGGGAACTGGGGCCGCACGTTGAATGATTTCAGTACCGGGTAGACCGGGTAGACGTACATCACTGAGAATAAGGTGAAAGCTGTGTAGCTCATGTTGCTCAGCAGACTCGACAGAGTCGACAGCTTTGACACTATAGTCATTACGTTCCAGCAGTGTTGTGAGTGCTTCCCGAATCAGCTTCTCATCTTCAATGATTAATATTTTATACATCTGGTGTTCTCATGAGTTATTCATAGGCTCCTTAGTTGATGTGCTCTTACAACGGTTCCAATGCTGGAAGGGTGATATGTGCAGTGGTCCCAACCCCAAGCGTGGAGTGGAGCGTGATCGTCCCTTTATGCTCTTCAATAATACGGTGGACAATGGAGAGCCCTAACCCGGTTCCCCGGCCAGCTGTTTTGGTGGTCACAAAAGGGTCAAAAACTGATTCAAGATTCTCTTCAGCGATGCCTGTGCCCTGATCGTTGAGCTCGATTTCGATTGTCCGGGAGTACTGAGTGGCAACCACCCGAATTTCAGAGCCTGGTTCAGAGGCATCGCCGGCATTGCTCAACAGGTTGATAAAGACCTGGGTCATTGCCTGAGGGTCACCTTCCATTCGAAGCTGATCAGGGCACTGTACTATAAAGCGGATATTCTGCTTCTTGTAGGTTAATTCAGTCAGATGGATAGCCGCCTGTATGACCTGTAAAAGCTCAAACTGCTCACGGTAGCGTGGTTGGCTGTTGCTGCGACTGAAGTGAGTGAGTGTCTTGAGGATATGGTTGATACGTTCTGTCTGGGTGATGATGTCACTGTAGGCTTGAGCGGTCTCTTGCTCTTTCTCCCCTGTTTCCTCTCCATTGGAGAGGTGCTGAAGGTTTTGTACGATACATGAGATGCCCGTGATCGGGTTTCCAATCTCATGAGCGACACCGGCAGCCAACCGCCCAATGGAGGCCAGGCGATCATTATGCGTCAGTTCAGACTCCAGCCGTTTCAACTCAGTGATATCTTCAATCAACAGCACGGTACCGCGATGGTGCTGTTTCTGGTCTTGATAGGGTTCAATATAGGAAGAGCGGTGCAGGTTGAACCAGGAGGCCTTTTGTTTTGTCTGGGAAGGAATACGATAAAGGTGGTCCTCAGAGGCATTGAGTAGTTGCTGGATCAGGGAGTACCAGGGTTCATGGAGTTGATCGATATTTCTCCTGCGCACATCACTTTCTGCAATGCCTGTTAGGCTCTCCATCATATTATTCCACAGCATGATGCCGTTATGATCATCAATAACACAGACACCAATTGGTAGCTTCAGCAGAATCTGTCGCTGCATCCGTCGCAGTTCATCCAGCTCTGCATTGAGTCCCTTTAGCTCTAGGTTTGAACTCTCCAGTCGCTCTTCCATATGGTGAATAGAGTCTGCCAATGCTGTCTTTCCGACAGTGTCAAGGTGAAGACGCTGGTTGATAATGACATAAGCGAGTTGAGGACCAATGAGACCTGAGAGGTTCTGTTCTAGTCGCTCACGCAGTTGACGTAACTCGGTGGGGCGAGATTCATCGGCAGAGAGGTTCAGTTCATGAAGAGCCTGATCAACTTCTCTCTGTGCTGTCTTCTCACCCAAACTGATTGCAAGTGCACGACAAAACTCACCCGGAGAAGTGGCAATTACCACACCTTGAGGCGAGAAGAAGCTCTCCGTACAGCAAGCGTGAGCTGCCTCATACTCTGCGTTGGATTGTCGGGTGATGCGTGTAACCACAATAAACAGGGTGCTATTGATGAGCAGTGAGAGCAGGGTGGAAAGTTCCCATGAAGTCATACCGGAATGGGTATGGAGATCAATCCAGTGATCGGGGAGGTGGATTAGGTTGGAGTGGTGCAGTAGTGGAAGGATCAGCGTAATAAACCAGGTGGCAATGCCACCGAGCAGTCCCCAGATCATCCCCAGTCGTGTAGCCTCTTTCCAGTAGAGTAATCCGACAATCCCCGGAACAAACTGGGTTACTGCGACAAAAGAGATCAGCCCCAACTGTACCAACCCCTCATTATGTTGCAGCAGAGTGTAGAAGAGATAACCGGCAAAAATAATCAGCACCACCAGTGCGCGCCGTACCCACAGTAACCATTGGTAGAGGTTGACCGATGGGGCAGGGTAGTTGATGGGAAGAATCAGATGGTTGAGACACATTGAGGTCAAAGCCAGTGTGGTCACAATAATCATTGAGCTGGCTGCTGATAGGCCACCAATAAAGGTTAAGGTTGGCAACCACTCAATCTGGCTCTGCTGTGCAATACCCAGAATGTAATAATCTGCCGGAATCTGTAGCTCAATGTGCTCTCCTGCCCACAACAGCACTGGAATAGAGAGGTTAAAGAGTAGTAGAAAGAGGGGGAAGGCCCAGCTGGCAATACGAAGGTGACCGCTATCGAGGTTCTCGGAAAAGAGCATGTGAAACTGCCGGGGCAGGAGAAATGCGGCAGCAAAGGCGAGAAACAGTAGCGTCACCCAGGGGCCTTGCTGGATTGGTTGGTAGAGGGATTCTGTCGCCTTGGGATGTTCCAGTAGCCACTGATTCAGCCCCCCAAAACCATCAAACAGGCCGAACAGAGCAACCAGCGCAACCGTGGAGATCGCAATCAATTTCACTAAACTTTCAAAGGCGATGGCCAATACCAGACCATGATTTTTTTCTCGACTGGAGGTGTGTTTTGCACCAAACAGAATAGCGAAAAAGATGATCAGGAGACAGTACCCAAGGGCAATCATCTGCGAAGGGATCTCCTGTGTCAGGATATGCAGAGATTCAGTAATGGCGCGGATCTGCAGAGCAAGATAAGGGAGTGTTCCCAACAACATAAACAGGGTGACCAGCACTCCGGCAAACTGACTACGGTAGCGGAAAGCAAAAAGGTCTGCCAGAGAGGAGAGTTGATGCTCCTGAGTAAGACGTAGAATGGGTCGTAACAGTACCGGACTCAGCATAAAGGCGAGAGTAACCCCGATATAGATGGCAATAAACTGGAACCCCTCCGATTGTGCAAATCCAACCGAGCCGTAAAAGCTCCAGGAGGTGGCATAGACCCCCAAAGAGAGGGTGTAAACCCAGGGGTTATTGACCCAATGTTCAGGAATGGTTCCGCGGTCTGCCAAATGGGCGATCAGAGAGAGGATCAGCAGATAGACTACACCTGATACGAAGAGCAGAGTGAGATCAATAGACATTAATCTGTGGTGTCACCGGGGCCACTGTTGCTATGTGGTGTATTGAGCAGTGCAATGAAGAGGATGATTCCACCCCACAAGAGATAGAGGGTGAACCAGGGGCTTTCTGTGCTACTCCACCACTGCATCAGTGGCGAGGTGAGGGCGATTAGTGTCACGACTGTGATCAGTACAGCAGGAATTCGTTGCTCTTTGTTGTTTGGTGGCCGACCCATCGGAGAAGTGTATCGAGTGTTACCTTAAGTAACAACTTGTGACATTTTCCGCTTGTAAAATTCAGGGGCAACCTGAACAGCTACTACCAAATTCTTTAACCTTTTTAGTAACCTCTGAATAGTTACCTTTTCTGGAGGCACCTGGATCATATTATTGAACGATTGGTTGCAGCTTACAGGCGGTCTGATTTATAGCCATAAAATTCCAGTTTATTGCTTAAAGCATCGGGTTGGCCTACACTCTTGAGTATGGCTACTATCTCATCAGTTTCGTCGGTCGATTTAAACCAACAGGTGCAGGCAACCTCTGAAAAGAAGAAGGCAGAACTTGAACAGATGAAGAAGACTTCATCCGAGCGAGAGATCAAGATTGACCAGCTGCAAGTTCAGGCACAGGAAAAGAAAAAGGCGTTTGAAGCACAATTCAGCAAAGGAAAAGTTGATGTTTACGCCTGATATTTTGCCAGTCTATCCTGCTCTGTTTATTCTACTTATGTAGTTTTCTTGGTTCTCTGACAGGTTCTTATGTGTTCGGGCTGCTGTGGCCCCTTTATCATGATTCTGAATGGTCTTGTTGCTGTGTAGCCCATTTCAGTGCCTCTTCAAGAGTTGAGAAGATCGCATGTTCAAAGGGCTCTTTTTGGGGAAAGGAGAGCGCACTTTCAGCGACGATTTCCTTTGTGTGAGAGGCGGCAAATACAGCAATTGAGTTAATCCCGTTCATCTCTCCAATAAGAGGTAATGCATGACGATGAATAGAGAAATCATTGCGCCAGTTACAAACCAGGGAGAAAGGCTGCTCCAGTCTGCTTTCCAGGAAATTGTGGACTTCTTTGACCATAGGTGCTGTTACTTCAATATTGTCATCAATGATCGTTTCGGCAATATCAGAGCGATGAAATATGACGGTCAGACCGGGTAGTTGCACTGTCTTCATAGTATTAAGGTGTGGATAAATCTGAAAAATTCAAACTATTATATCGCAACAGGATGACGCTGAGGAAGTAGCGGCTCCCCTCAAGAGTAGAGATGAGCAGAGATGAGCAGTAACCCACCCTTTCAGATTGTATTTGACCGCCTGTTTAGGTACTTATTCCGGACCAGCCGCTTAAAACAGTGATACAAGGCTTTCACCAAACACACTTACCCCAATCATGAGGACAGCTATTGCTCCAATAACTGCAGCAACAGTTGCTAAGCTGTAGTAAAAAACAGACCATGCAATATCCTTACTTTCAATTATCATCATTTTCTCCTCGACTATTGGCTTAGGCAATAAATATAGCATAGTTTATGTGGGTATTATCTCTATGCGTATTAATACGTATTTTGAGGGTTGTTTTGCGCGAAAATATAGAAATAATCCTCTGTTTTTGCCTTTTAGCAATTTCTCCATGTTTGTAAAAAATAAAAAGGAGTATGATTAATATTAATCAGAATCGTTCACTACAAGAATCATGGAAAAATTCATTTGGGATAATAAATACTCAGTTGGCCACCCTCTGATAGACCATCAGCACCGATCACTGATGGGGATTGTGAATGAACTGGTTGAGCTATCTGAAGAGAAAGCTCCAAGTTCAAGCAAATATATCAATATTTTGATGCAGTTAGATGAGTATGTTCACACTCACTTCAAGGCAGAGGAGATCTTAATGACACAGGTTGGGTATCCTGATCTGGTCCAGCACTTATCCATTCATGGAGCGCTCTCTGATCAAGCGTCTAGACTGATTATGAATATCAATATTGATGACCTGAATAGTACAGTACAGTTTTTGGTAGAGTGGCTGGAGCAACATATCATGGTTGAAGATATGAAGTTCAAGCACTATGTCAGCTGACTTTCTAACCAAGCCGGAGGGGGGCAGTAGATGGATGTTTTATGTTGAACTATTGTATGGACAGATATGAACAATAGTCTTGCGCTCAAAGAAGAAAGCTCTGAAAAAGACTATTTTATAGAGAAAGATGGGATGCTATTTGCTGGAATCCATCTGTTGATCGAATTCTGGGGTGCAAAAAATCTCAGTGACGCTGCAGCAATAGAAGCTGCTCTGTGTCGTGCGGCTGAAGCAGCCGGGGCTACAGTCCTGAGTGTGCATACACACGAATTCAGCCCCTATGGTGGGGTTACCGGTGTTACTGTTTTAGCTGAATCACACATCAGCATTCATACTTGGCCGGAACGTAATTTTGCAGCAATCGATATTTTTATGTGTGGTAACTGCGATCCATATACCTCAATTACCCCATTAAAAGAGCACTTTAAGCCAGACAAGGTACTCGTAACAGAGCATAGACGGGGCATACTTCCCTGATGTGTTATCCCAGTAACCCTACAAAGGTGAATCCCACTCCGATATAGATTGCAGCCTCAATTGAGCCAATCGCAATATTACGCTGCTCTCCTACCTCTTGGCCGATATTGATCCCCGGCAGCAGGATCTGACGTAATACGATAGAAAACCCGGTCTGCGCCAGAAACATCATCACTGCCACCACACTCCATGCCAGTAGAGACCAGAGTAGCAGGGCTGGGTCATAGATCACCATACCCGAGGTGGCGGTTACCGCCAGACCCACGCCGAGGCGGTGGCCTGCAAAGCGTAGTGCAAGGGCCACATTACCGTTAGCAATCTCAGAGGCCAGTGTTTTGTCGCTGTTGTCACCATTTTGGTTGTAGTTCTGTTGATGCCGTATCTCAAATACCTTCTTGCGATAGAGGGTGGCTCCCAACAGAAGCAGTTGTGAGAACAGATAGATCACCAGTACCACCACCAGCCCGAGGAACGAGGAGCCATCAATCCAACTCATCGCGGCGCGCACCATAACTGCAGTGGAGATCATATTACCTGCATCGACAACCCCGGCCGCAAGATTGCCGCGCAGAATTTCGGCGTGAATTGATACCGATGGCAGGGCAATGTGGTCAAAGATCTTGCGAGTCACCCCCATCAATGCCACCGCCAGCACTCCATAGGCGGCCATCAGACTGATCTCATCAATGTAGCTGCGCCCGGCCTCACCTGCAACCACCCCCATCATCAGGATCGAGACCGCAATAACAGCACCTGCCAGGGTGATGCCTGCGGCGAAGTTGTCGCGTCGGGCGAGGATCTCAGCGAGTGAAGTGCCTGCAATAGAGCTGGCGATCAGACGCAATGCAGCCATAAACCCGAGCATGATCACAAAGTCGATGACGTAGTAGCCGATTGATCCGTCGGATAACATGATCATTGAGTTAAGTTGTTCCATAGTATCTGTTCCCTGAGAAGGCTGTTATTTTCCACCAAAGCCGCCGAATCCGCGGCTGGAGCGGCTGCTACTGCGTGCGCTGCCACCAAATAGGCTGGAAGAGCGGTTGCTGCTGCGTGGTTTGGTTTGGTTGGAGGCGTGATTGGACGGGCGCGAGGATGAGGTACTTGCATGACGCGGCCCCCCGCTGGCACCATATTTTCTACCCGATGTCTGCTGAAAATCACTACGCCGTGTAGCGTAGGTACTGCGTCGCTGCTGGCCCGCTGCCGAGCCATATTTTCGTTTCGGTTTGGCCGCTTTTACCCCCTGTCTCTCCATCGCGCTGTTGGCGCTGCGGGTGTGTGAACGGTCTCCACTGCTACCGTATAGATCACGTCCATAGTCACGGTGGTAAGAGTGGTGTGAGCGGGAGTTCCAGTCGTTGTACTGGATGCCCCGGTTGTAACGTGAGCCACCCAACAGGTCGCTCAACAGTCGATACTGTCCATAAAAGACCCAAAATCCACCACCACTTCCCCCCTGGCCCCATGAGCCATAGTTGGGGTTGCCGACCAGATAGCTGCCGGGAACATTCTCTCCTTTGAGCTGTTCAGCCTCGGAACTCTGAGGGATATTGATGCGAGCCAGTTCGCCCGCTGAGAGGTCAGCCAGGGTGTTGACCAGATCGAGCAGTGCATCATTAAAGATTGCAGGGTCAGTGGCGGCCTCCAGAGAGTGAACCTCTTTCATCACTTGGATAAATTCATTCTTGTTCTGGGGGGTACGGTTGAACTCCTGTAGCCGCTGCATCAACCCCTGATAAAGTGCGCCCTGAGTGGTGGCATCCTTGGCCAGGGCCTGAGTGATGGGGGCGAGATCGGGCTGTGAGTGCTCTAGTTTATTGGCGTAGTTTTGCACCAGTAGAGCATGGGTGAGCTGACCCGCATCCAGCTTCTCTCCGAGCGTAGACAACCGGGAGGTCAGGTGGTCGGCACGTGCCTGTGCCTGTTCGGTATACTCATTGCTACATCCTTGCAGCATCCACAGGGTGGAGAGCAGCAACAGTAGCCAGGTAAAGGGAGGGGAGTTGTGTTGTCTATGGGTCATTGCTGTACCAAATTCAGAGCAGATTGTATGGCCTCAGTGCTCTGTCTGTTGTCCTCATTAGCGATCACAAACAGGGCGGAGCCGTTCACGAGGGTCTCGGCACGAGGGTTGGTCTCAACCTGCCCGGATGTATGGTTAATATAGGCCACAGCGGTACCCAGGTCCTCTTCAATCAACTGACGTACCACCGACTTCCATGGCAGGTTAGCAATAGTGACCTCATGGCGCACATACTCATCCGCGTTGGAGGTGAACATATTTTCGATAATCTGTTCCGAACCCGGAGCCACCAGTCCGCGTACCAGCATCTCTGGATAGGAGCGAATCGGGCGCATTACCACCGCTGCCCCGGCACGCTGGAAACGCTCCCGGTTGAGATCATTGACGCACTCTGCGATTACCAGTGTATCGCCGATTTTGAACTCTTGAAGTCGGTGCAGAATATCAAAGGTGCGGCTGTCTGAATCCGGGTTATGCTCTTCACGTGCAAGAATCATGATCGCTGCAGCTTTATCGGCTCCAGCAGCCAATAGCTGCTGATCATCCAGCGCATCCCGGTTTTTATGGGATACCCCCTCCATCCCCGAGAGCTTGGAGGGTAGTCCGTTGGGAAAGCGTTTGGTAAGTATCTGGATTACCTTGTCGCCATAGCGCGGGTTGGCGCGGATCTGGTCAATCATTTTAACAAAAAATCCCTCGCCATCCTCTTTCGGTGTGTTGATGATCAATATATGGTCTTGCATGTTCCACTCCCACTCTCCGCACTTCTGGCGGATACGCTTTTCAGTACGATAATCAAAATAGTCTCCGACCAATTTGGCCAATACAAAGATGCCCCCAATATATAACAGTACGACAGTTGAGACACGTCCCCAGAGGGTCACAGCAGAGAGGTCACCATAGCCCACCGTGGTTGCGGTGGTCAGTGTCAACCACAGTGCATCTGCAGCACTGAACCCCTCGAAGACCATCATCGCTCCACTATGGAGTGTAAAGATGATCAGCAGAAAGACTCCGGCCTGTATCAATGCATGATGCAGTTCATCCTCAGTGAAGGCCAGACTTTTATAGCGGTGCTGGTTCCAGAGTGTGGTTAGAAAACTGGGCATAATAGGTAGATAGAGGGTTTAGCTGGACTGTTCAGGAGCAGGCCACAGCGCCTCCAGCTTCCTTCGGGGAATTACGGCACAGAGATGGACCTCAGTGCGGCCTCCGTCGAAGACCCGAAACTCAACGCTATGTTGTCGGTCATCAGAGACCAGACAGTGGTAGTCACAACCAACCTCTCCAGCATCAGCCTCGTCTGGTATCGGTTGGGTGCGATAGTCACCCTCGAAGCGATAGGCGAGAAGTACCCCTTCCCGACGGTAGAGCGGGGCGGTCCATGGGTGGAAAGACTCGGGCACCTTCTCCAGCTTGCGTCTTTTCAGCACTCCCATCGGCTCCTCTGACTCCAGCAGGTCGATGATGTTGTGCTGCTTGAAGATCGTCAGCAGGGAATCGGGTAAAACCTCAATGGCGATCTCAATCTGCTCCTCATCAACCACTCTTAAGCGTAGCTGCCGGGACACTTCTTGCAGTCCGTAATAGATCTGCAGATGGGCAGCCCCTTCACCGGTGGAGAGTGCCCAGAGCCGGGTGACGGTAAAAGTTTTGTTACTGATCTCCGCTTGAGAGGCAAACTCAAACTGCACCATATCTCCGGGCGAGAGGTCACGGGGATGTTCCAGACGGCGTGGAGCCGCCTCCTCTTTCATCCCACCCAGCCCGATTTTTTTCAGCCAACCCATTGCTGTGACCTCAGCCGTTATCCCTGTTTGGCACGGATGCGAGCCAGAATATCATCACGCTGTGGTGTGGCCGCGCCAATCCCGGCAGCGGCTAGTTTGGCCTTCAGGTCTTCGCCATTGGTGGCCTGCTCCAGCTCCTGAGCTGCCTCCATCTTTGCTTTGCGGTGGGCCTGGTTCTCTTTAATGCGCTTCATCCGCTCAGCGGCCCGGCGGGTATCCGAGGAGGCTCCAGAGTATTTTGCAGAGGCCTCCATCGCTGCCTGTTGGGCATACTCAGTGGCCTTGATGGTTTTGATCTCAGTCTTCATTGATTTGATGTTGCGCTCGGTCTCGGCCACGGTGCGCTTGAGGTTGTTAACCTGCTCGGCCATCCCCGCTTGTATTGCGCGTTGGGTCACCAGTTCGGTCTCGATTCCGGCAATCTTCTCAACCACCTCCATCAACAGGGTCTCATCCCCTTTACTATCGGCCTGTACCGCATAGCCCTCATACTCTGCCATTTTAGCCTCTAGATCGGCGACACTTTTTCCGGTGAGCCTCTCCTGTGCCATTACATCGGTGAGGGCACTTCTCGCCTGTCCCTGTTTGGAATCGGCATCACGGATGCTCTGCTCCATCGCGGCAATTGCAACCCGAGGGTCATTGGCAATCGCCTCGCCGGTCTCATTGACCTTGCCACGTCCAAAATCAAATATTGTTTTTAACCAACTCATTTGTGTATCACTCCAGTAAACGGTTTTATTTTAGGTAGATAGCAAAGTCTTCGAGCACGGCTTCAAGATTGCTGCTCAATAGCTCCACTTCTTCGATAATCACCTCATCACGGCTATCGGTAGAGAGGGCACCAAATAGTTGGTACTGACTGCCAGTCTGGGCAAAGGCAGAGAGGGGGAGGGCGATATTCATGCGTAGCATGGAGCGCATCATCTCCGCTTCGCTCTCTTGTTTGACCTCGGAGGCATCCCACAGGTTGGCGATTGCCAGAATCTGATCATCGTTGATGTCGACAATGATCGGGAGCTCTTCGCGCGTCTCTATAATGACCTTGATCATCTGCTCATCGGTATTGATCACCTCGGCATGGATCGACAGCCCCTCCACCGTGGTGGCGCCATTCAACAGCTCTATGATCTCGGTTACTCTTTTATCACTCAATGGTTCTCTCCTTACTCGCTATTATTCATCATTATCTCTTGCTCACCAGCCCCACCTCCTGTTGCCAGTCACTGTGATGGTACTGGTAGGCAACCATTGAACCGAGTCGATTGATCTCTATCGATTCAGCGGTTTTATAAAAATCCTTTCCAAATTCAAATGCGGCCTGCATTAGCCCCAGGGTACTCCAGCCGTCATCGATGGGCAGGTGCTGTAGTCTCTGCAGTCTATCTCTTGCTGATTTTCCATTTTTAGTGGCAATAGTCCAGCCCCACTCACCAAAAGAGGGGACATTGGCGTGGTACTGCTCTACATTCAGAAAACCGGCATGGTGTACGGTCTTTCCAATGCTGATAAAGGTATTTTGTGCATGATAGGGAGAGGTCGACTGTACTGCCATCGCCCCGTCTCCCGCCAGCAAACCGGATAGTTTGGCATAGAAGCGAGCACTATACAGCTTGTTCAGGTCAGGGTGTGAGGGATCGGGCAAATCTACGATAATGGTGTCAAAAAGAGCCTCTTTCTGTAGTAGTTGATCCACCGTCAAAAAGGCATCTCCAGCCACAATTTTGACTCGCGGGTCACTGAGAGATCCCTGATTTGCAGCCAACAGACGCGCATTATCGGGGGCTGTCTCTGGGCTGGGTTCTCTGAAAAGTTGGACCAGCTGTGGGTCCAGCTCCAGCAGCACCACCTGTTGTGGGTCCCAGCGCAGCACATCGCGTAGCGCCAGACCATCGCCACCGCCGACAATCAGTACCTTTTTCTGACGAGCAGAGGCGGCCAGAGCGGGGTAGGTCAACATGGCGTGGTAGATATGCTCATCATTGCTGGCAAACTGGGTGCGTCCATTGAGATAAAAGGTCAATACCGTCGGTTGTCTGGGATGGTTCAGGCGCTCGGTCACCACCAGCCGTTGATGTTTGGTGTTGACCCGGTAGATCACCCGATCCTTGTAGAGTAGATCTTCCATCGAGGCTGACCACTGCGCCCCTTTATCAAAGATCTGTAGCACCAGAACAGCAACCAGAACGTGGGTTGCCAGTAGTGCTACGGGCCAGCGAATCTTCTCCCTGAAGAGGGTAAAAAAGAGCAGTCCCACCGCCAGATTGGCTGATGCGGTGATAGCCGCCGCCGCAGAGACCTCCATCGATAACATATAGAGCAGCCACAAAGTTGCCCCTGCACCGGCACCCAGATAGTCGAAGCCATAAATCGATCCGGCACTATTTTTGAGAGGGTTGTTGTAGATGTGTGCGCGTACCTCGCCGATCAATGGAATCTCCATGCCGATCATAGTGCCGAGTATCGCCCCGACCAGGTAGGGAGAGAAGCGGGCAATCTGTTCGGTGATCTGTAACCAGCCCCCCTGAGGGGCGAGGTCGATGGGGATATTGAAAGTTTCCATCAAGATTCTGGGAAGCAGACTGGAGAGGGCAAATAGCCCGCCTATCAGAAATACGCTGGTGCTACCGAGTAGAGCCAACAGCACCTCCAGCCAGGCAAAGCCTGTGTAGGGGTTACGGATGGCGCGGGCCAGAAATGAGCCTACTCCCATAAAAATCATCATCACCGTAATGATGCCAAAAATGGCCACCTCCATCGCCCCGAGTACCCGCCCGGCGTAGTGAGAGAGCAGGTACTCGTAGACCAGACCACAGCCTGCACCGATACTGAGAATAGCCAGTACCGTGTAGTCGAGTATTTTCTCTTGTTGTGTGGAGGCTGCGGTTTTCATGGAACTCTATACACTACAGTAATTCAAATTTTAGTGTGATTTACATGGATGTTTAGAGTGCGCACCAGCTATACGTATAGTTTATAATATGGCTATGCCATCAAATAATAAGCAAAAAATCTAAGGAACCTCTGAACAAGTCTGGGTAATTTGAATTACGTCCATAGTGTCCAAGATCAAGGCGAAGATCGCAGCCAATACCCCAGTGAACCTACCCCCAATCGTTGGACAGAAAACGGGGGAAAATAAGACAATTTCCTGTGTTGTTTTCATGTGATTTCTTGAGGAAAAAATCACTCTGTAAGTATTAGTTGTAGTGCTGTTTTTTGTCAAGGATTTTCTCATAATTTTGCCCTGACGGAGTGTGGTTAAAGGGTGGTCAAGTGTGGCAAATCTGTGGACAATATCGAGCCTGCGAGATTTGTCCATGGATTTTCCACACGGTTTTGCGTCAGCAAAATGTCCATGCTTTATCCACACGGAGTACAGCCGCGATGAGTTTAATCTACCCGTGTTGCCTCCTAACTTAACCATAATGCACCTCGGCAGGAGTGGCATAATCCAAGGCTTCATGTGGACGCCTATGGTTATACTCGTCGAAGTAGTTAGAAAGCCCAACACGGAGCTCTGAGACGCTCTGGTAGTCCTTTGAATAGATGTCCTCATACTTTACACTACGCCATACACGCTCAATGAATACGTTATCCAATGCTCTGCCTCGACCATCCATGCTGATTAAGATTTGGCGATCCAACAAGGGCTGAGTGAAATGCTCGCTGGTGTATTGACTGCCTTGATCAGTATTGAAAATAATAGGCTCTCCATGCTCGAGCGCACCCATTAATGCATCCAAGCAGAAGATGTAATCCATCGTGTTTGAAAGCGTCCATGAGAGCACAAACCTACTATGCCAGTCGACCACAGCAGCCAGATACATATACCCGTAAGGCATTGGTATGTATGTGAAATCAGTAGACCATACGAGATTTGGTTGATTGATTTTCATTCCCCTTAGTAGGTATGGATAAATCTTATGTTGAGGGTGCGGCTTGCTGGTATGAGGCCCTGGAACGGTAGCTTGCAGCCCCATAATTCTCATCAATCTCGCAATTCGTTTTTCATTAACTGGATGCCCTTGCCGTACCATCCATGCTGTCATCTTTGGATAACCGTAGTATGAATGATTCAGGTATCTCTCATCAATGATACGCATGTATTCCAGGTTCTCTGGACTCTCCCCAGTGGGCTCGTAGTAGTAGCTACTGCGACCCACACTGAGTAGTTCACACTGAGTAGTGATAGAGAGATTGTAGTCTGGTTGGATGATCATTTTTCTCTCAAAAACTGATTTCAGCAGACTTTTTTTTTAGCCAATCCAGCTGCACTTTGAGTCGCCCTATCTCTTCAAATAGCGGCGCAGTGATCTCATCTTCGCTCTTGGTTTTTTTCTTAGAGGGGTGAGTGAAAATCAACGGTAGCTCCTCTATCGCTTGCCGTTTCCATGTGCTAATCTGCGCCGATGCAATCTGGAATTGAGAGGCTAATTCATTGCTGGTCTTCTCGCCTTTAAGGGCTGCCAAGACCACTTTGGTCTTGAATTCAGGGGTGTGTCTTTTGCGTTTTGCTGCCATTTTTCATGCTCCTTTTTCAGGGTAAATTATGCATAAAAATTGTCTTAAGTCGCTGTCCTAAAATTGGGGGTAACTTCA
>Ga0209042_1000553_pt1 | contig 38738 bp, 40 predicted proteins | sample SaaInlV_200m_DNA_6_FD_184649 | JGI IMG/M metagenome (GOLD analysis project Ga0209042, IMG submission 184649) | Marine microbial communities from expanding oxygen minimum zones in the Saanich Inlet - SI037_S2LV_200m_DNA (SPAdes) (version 2) | ecosystem: Environmental > Aquatic > Marine >...
AAATTGTAGGTTGTACTCCCGTCAGCCGCTTGAAGTCTGTGTCTTTCCAAGTTTTTACATCTTCGTATCTCATGCAACTATTATGGCATACTTATGCAAGAGGTCTAATGTTTGAATAAGTTCTGTGGAGTTTTCATAAAAGCTATTAAGAATATCAGCGATAAATTCGTCCGCTTCTTCTTCCATTAGCTCACGATAGGATTCCAAGATGCTCGTATCTATGGTCATTTTTTATATCCGTGTAGTTTGTGCTTGATTGCCGCCAGCTTCTTTTGCTCGATAAAGGGCTTCATCGGCGAGTTGGATAATATCATCGAGAAGCGTCGCTGCACCACTAATCTTTGTGATAGTTGCAACGCCTGCGCTGGCGTGAATGGGTAGCACACCGCCTGTAGGGAGAGTAAGTTTTGTCGCGGCAATCCCTTCGACAATGCGCAAAGCAGCTTTTTCGGCATCTTGCGAGCTTGTGCCAGGTAAAACAACCAGAAACTCGTCGCCTGCCCAGCGCCCGATGCCATCGTAAGTGCGGCTGCGTTCTTTGATAACCTGCGTAATCAACTTAAGTGCTTCGTCGCCGGTTAAGTGCCCGTGCTCGTCGTTGACATCTTTGAACTTATCGATGTCAAGAAAAACCACGCTAATAGGATCGGCAAGGCGGCGAGCACGTTCTAGTTCGCCGCGCGCAAATTTGTAGATCGCGCGTCTATTCATGATCCCTGTCAGACTATCTACCATTGCCAGTTTTTCGAGTTGATTTTTTGCACGAACAAGGTGGTCCTCGAGTGTGAGCACTCGCTCGCCCACAGCCACTCGTGCTTCTAATTCGGCTGGGTTAAATGGCTTGGTCAGATAATCGTCTGCACCAGAATACAAACCTTGCACAATATCTTCATTCTTGTCATTGGAAGTCACCAGAATAACATAAACATAGCCATCTAGCTCAGAGGATCGTATCTTCTGAATTAATTGAATACCGTCGATGCCAGGCATATTCCAGTCTGTAATAACAAAGCGAATTTGTTGCTCTTGGATAAAATTCCATGCAATTGCTCCATTATCGGCGACAACAAGCTCATGCCCCAAACGCGCCAATGTTTTTTCGACGATGCGTCTTTCTATTTGTTCATCATCAACAATCAAAATCTTCATTGGTGACTCCTGTGCCGTGATTATACCCGTTTTGCCTGTAACTTTTCTGCGATTTGACAATAAAGACCTTTCAACGTTATAAATACCCTTACATTTGAACGGGGAGCCTTCAGTGGCTGAGAGGAGCGCAAGCTCGACCCGCATAACCTGATCTGGATAATGCCAGCGGAGGGAATTTGTGTAGAATCAAACATCCTCCCCTCCAAAGGCGAGGATGTTTTTCTTTATGCGTCCCCTCTCCCTAAGGGAGAGGGCGGAGTGTGAGAGCAAAATTATGTTAAAACGCACCATTATCTTCATTAATGGGGATTTGCCCAATCTGGATGCCGCGCGCAAAATTATTCGTGACGGCGATTTCATCATTGCCGCAGATGGCGGGACTCGGCACGTGCTTGCTTTGGGCTTGATTCCTTCTGTCGTCATCGGCGACCTCGATTCACTTGATGCCGCTAATCGCCGCTACCTCGAGAAGAATCGTGTTGAGATTTTCGCGTATCCCAAAGATAAAGATGAAACCGATCTCGCGTTGGCTCTTGCTTACGCTGTAGATGCGGGCTACGAGCAAATCCTGCTCGTCGGCGCGTTAGGGGGGCGTCTCGACCAGACTCTGGGGAATCTGTCATTGCTCACCGATCCCACCTTCGAAGGGCTGGACGTACGGATCGACGATGGGGTTGAAGAAGCGTTTTTTGCGCGGCGGCAAGCCAAAATCCATGGGCGAATCGGCGAAATCATTTCTTTACTCCCATGGGGTGGTGATGTGCAAATTCTCCGTACCGAAGGCTTACGCTGGTCGCTCCAAAACGAAAAGCTATATGCCCATAAAACACGTGGTATCAGCAATGAAATGATCGCTGAAAATGCTGAAATTCAAATTGAGAGCGGTTTTCTGCTCGTTATTCATGCTCGCTCCTCGTAGTAACTGCTTTAGCGGTTAGACGACTAAAGTCGTCACTACAAGGTGAAAATCATAGATAAAAGACTGCATTGCACTCGTAGAGTACGTTGCTGTTAATTTTGAAAGGAAAATAAAATGAAAAAACTGATCTTACTTATCTTTATTCTCGCCCTCACCGCCTGCGCTCCGCAAGCCGCCGACGGCCCGGCCACACTAACCGTGATGACCCACGATTCCTTCGCCATTAGCGAAGAAGTTGTACAAGCCTTTGAAGCGGAGCATGAGGTGCAAGTGGTCTTTCTCGCCAGCGGTGACGCAGGCTCTGCGCTCAATAAAGCTGTGCTGACTAAAGATGCCCCACTCGCCGACTTGCTTTTTGGCGTGGATAATACTTTTCTCTCGCGCGCTCTTGAAGCAGAGATATTCGAAAGTTATGATTCGCCTGTTTTGGCTGACATCCCTGCTGAATTTAAATTGGATGCTGAAAACCGCGCTGTCCCCGTCGATTTTGGCGATGTTTGCATCAACTATGACAAAGCCTATTTCGCCGAGAAAAATTTGGCTGTGCCAACGAGCTTGGAAGATCTGCTTCTGCCCGAATATGCGGGCTTACTCGTTGTTGAAAACCCAGCCACCTCTTCGCCGGGTTTGGCTTTCCTGATGGCGACAATCGCTCATTTTGGCGAAGATGGCTATTTAGACTATTGGCTGGGATTGCGTGAAAATAATGTCGCTGTGGCGGATGGCTGGGAAACGGCCTATTATACAAATTTCTCGGCTTCGTCTGGACGCGGATCGCAACCAATGGTCGTCTCTTATGGTTCCAGCCCCGCCGCCGAAGTGATCTTCGCTGAAACTGCGCTCGATGACGCCCCTACAGCTTCCATTTTGGGTGCTGAAACATGCTACCGCCAAATCGAATTTGTTGGTATTTTGGCAGGAACTGAGCAACGCCCCCTCGCCGAAGCCTTCGTCGATTTCATGCTCTCCACTGAATTTCAGGAAGACCTGCCGATGCAGATGTTCGTCTATCCCGTTTTGCCCTCAGCCGAACTTCCCGACGAGTTTGTTGCTTATGCAGAACAGCCCGATCAACCCGCCAGCCTTGACCCTGCGCTCATCACCGAAATGCGTGAACAGTGGATCCAGGATTGGACTGAGACAGTTTTGAAATAATGTCTAACCGCCGAGACGCAGAGAGCGCAGAGCTTTTTTCTAAAAACGCCAAGAAAAACACTTCAAAATCTTGGCGTACTTGCTGTCTTGGCGGTTCGTTTTTTCGCTGGCTCCCTGCCCTGCTCTTCCTTGGATTATTCTTCTTCTACCCCCTCGTCAAAATTTTGGCGTTGGGGGTAGATTCTCCTGATTTTCTTGCGCTAGAGTCTCTAAAGATAGCAGCAGACAGTTTAGGCTTTACCCTCTGGCAAGCTCTGCTTTCCATGCTGCTGACTCTCCTGGTTGGCTTGCCTGCAGCCTATCTTTTCGCTCGTTACGATTTTCGCGGTAAATCACTTTTGCGCGCGCTCACAGCTGTACCTTTTATGCTCCCAACCGTTGTCGTTGCAGCAGGATTCAATGCTTTGCTCGGCGCACGCGGCTGGCTCAATCTAAGCTTGATGAATCTCTTCGATTTGGAGACTCCGCCCATCACGGTTTTATATACTCTTGGCGCAATTTTGCTGGCGCATGTTTTCTACAATACCACCATCGTCATCCGCGTCGTCGGGAACGCGCTCTCTCGCCTTGATCCGCGTCTGAATGAAGCGGCGCGAATGCTCGGTGGAAATCGTTGGAAAGTATTCTGGCAAGTCACCTTTCCGCTTTTGCGACCTTCTATTTTTGCGGCAGCTTTGCTCGTCTTTCTCTTCGATTTCACCAGTTTTGGCGTGATCCTGCTTCTCGGCGGCCCCAGCTTTGCCACTATTGAAGTTGAGATCTATATCCAAACGCTTTCCATGCTTAATCTTTCTGTTGCGGCGTTGCTTTCCATTATCCAATTACTTTGCACCCTAGCGTTCTCGATCTTATATAGTCGAATGCTTGCAAAAACTGCCGTTCAAACAGCGCAGCGCGAAAGCACGCCATTTAGAAAACGAGCGAAAAGTCTCAAAGAGCGCTTTTTTATTTTTTCTTTAGTTTCTGTTTTGATAGCCCTTTTCGTCCTCCCTATGCTCGCCTTGCCCCTGCGTTCGGTCAGCCAATTGGATGCGGCTCGTGGCGAGCGTAGCACCCTCGAAACAGGTTTTACGACTGATTATTACGAAGAACTTTTCATCAATCGGCGCGGCTCACGTTTCTACGTGCCACCGATCCAAGCCGCGCAAAACTCTCTGCAATACGCGGGGATTACCGTAGCGCTTTCTCTTCTTTTAGGATTTCCTGTCGCCTCGGCATTATCGAAGCCGACACGCCTCGACCGCGCTCTTGACCCGATCCTGATGTTGCCCCTCGGTGCATCTGCTGTGACCCTCGGCTTGGGATTCATCATCGCTTTCAGCCGCCCGCCCCTAAATTGGATCGCCTCGCCCTTTCTCGTTCCCCTCGCCCATACAATGATCGCATTACCTTTTGTCATCCGCTCGTTGCAGCCAGCCTTGGCATCCATCCCGCAACGCTATCGGGAAGCAGCCGCCATGCTTGGCGCATCCCCATTAAGAGTTTGGATGGAAATAGATTTCCCAATCATTTTTCGCGCAAGTCTCGCTGCGGCGACTTTTGCATTTACCGTTTCATTGGGTGAGTTCGGTGCGACCTCCCTTTTGGCTCGCCCGGCGTACCCAACCATCCCCACGGCGATCTATAGATTCCTCTCCCAGCCCGGCGGCTTGAATTATGGTCAAGCCATGGCGATGGCTACGATCTTGATGGCACTGACAACGTTCAGCATCTTGTTGGTTGAGAAACTACGCTTGCCGGGGACGGGTGAGTGGTAGTCTAAGATGTATTATGGTATCTTGCAAAGAAATAAACGAGAATAAGGTAGTGGAGGTAAGTTATGGCGGAAGCAGCTGTAAGCATGGTAGTGCTGGATGGAGATAAAATACTGTTAGCAAAACGCGATGATATTGAAATGTGGACTTTACCAGGTGGTGGCGTAGACGCAGGCGAATCTGTTGCGCAAGCGGCGGTAAGAGAAGTCAAAGAAGAGACAGGGCTTGACGTGAGAATAGATACTTTGGTTGGCGTGTATTCTCGAATAGGCGTGTTACCAGATGTGCATATTATCGTGTTTTCTGGAGAAACGATTGGGGGAAAGATTAAGTGTCAACCCGGGGAAACGATTGATGTAAAGTTTTTTCCAATAGATGATTTGCCCGAAAATCTGGTACCCGGAAGCCCGCAAAGAATAAAAGATGCTATAGTTGGAAAAAGTGGCAGTGTAGCCGTAAAGCAGATATTGACGACATCCTCAAGGCTGGAACTAAGTAAAGAAGAACTCACAAATATTCAAAAACAACCACGAGAGAAAAGAATAGAAATGTTTGGTAGGTATTTTGGTGACCCAAAAATGGAAATAGAAGTAGAAGTTGGATAGAAAGTTTTGATATTAGAGAAGAAATGCTAACATTATTAAACATCTATAAATCTTACGAAGGAAAACCTTTGCTCAAAGGTGTCTCTCTTGAAGTCGCTCAAGGCGAGACCCTTTGCCTTCTCGGTCCCTCTGGGAGTGGGAAATCTACCTTGCTGCGCATCATCTCTGGGCTGGAGGAAGCCGAATCTGGGGATGTGCTTTGGGAAGGGGAGAGTATCGTGCCTGTCCCGTCGCACGAACGGAATTTTGGTTTGATCTTTCAAGATTACGCGCTTTTCCCGCATTTGAATGTCTTTGATAATGTCGCCTTTGGGCTAAAAATGCAGAAGATGGGGAAAGAAGAGATCCATCAGCGGGTGGACGAAGCATTGAAGCAAGTTGATTTGCAGGATTTTGCCAAACGCAGCGTAACGGATCTTTCGGGGGGCGAGCAGCAGCGCATCGCGTTGGCGCGGGCTTTAGCGCCTAATCCCCGTTTGTTGATGTTTGACGAACCGCTCGGTGCGCTGGATCGCCGTTTACGAGAATATTTGCTGGTTGAAATAAAAGAAATTCTGGAAGAAAGCGGTGTCCCTGCAATTTATGTGACCCATGACCAGGAAGAAGCCTTTGCGCTCGCTCATCGTGTTATGCTTTTACATGAGGGGAATATCGTACAACAAGGCACACCAGAAGATGTATATGCACATCCTGCTTCGGTATGGGTGTCAGACTTTTTAGGAATCAAAAAATGAACGCAATAAAAGAACGCTTTACTAAGGGCGAAGAATTAGCCAACGCGATTTCCCATCTTGTTGGGGCTGTTCTGGGATTGGTCGGTCTTATTTTGATGATCGCTTATTCGCTCCAAAACGGGACTGGCTGGCATTTGGCTGGCTCGATCGTTTATGGGAGTTCCCTCTTTGTACTATATCTTTCTTCGACATTCAATCATTGGTTACCGGATGGCCAGGCAAAAGAATTTTTCTTTACCTTTGACCAAATTGCGATTTATATCCTGATCGCTGGAACCTATACCCCACTTGCCCTAATTGCCCTGCACGGCACACTTGGCTGGGTCATCTTCGCTATTGAGTGGACTTTTGCGCTGGTAGGCATTCTCATCAAAATCTTTAAACCGACGAAGTTCAACCAAGGTGTTAGTCTTTTTTTCATCATCGCCTATATTGTGATGGGAAGTATCGTCTTTTTTGCTACCCGCCAAGTGATTGACGCCGTTTCCCTTTCAGGTTTTGTGTGGGTGATAGCTGGCGGGGTTTTCTACATTGGCGGGACAGTTTTCTACAAGATGAAAAGCGTGAAATTCATCCACTTGGTGTGGCATTTATGTGTCATGGCAGGCAGTGCAGCGCACTTCATTGGCATCTATTTTTATGTTCTGCCCCTTCAGGTTACCTGAGAAATGTGATTAGCCTTAGGCTGTGAATGCAATCAAAAAAGGCTTCCCGCAGGAAGCCTTTTTTTCTAGCTTTTAGTAGATGCCGAGCGCGTTCATAACCTGGTCGCCGAAGCTCCAGGCAAGAGCCCCAAAGGCAACCAGACAGCAGCATAGCACGATAGCAACAATGCCAACGATCAGCCAGGTGTTGGGCTTCTTCTTTTCTTCGATGGGGGGAACTAAATTGTCGTTCATGAAAACCTCCTATTAGATTTTTAGTATATTAGAGAGTCAAGAATGGGTATTGAAACGCCCATGGCAAGCATAATTAACACAATGCAAATGCAAAGAATAGATGGCACTATTTGTAAATAGCCTAATACAAGTCCAGCAGTTGCCATACCATCACCGCCGAGACGCCCCATGCTTTCACGGATCTCACGTTTTGCCATGTGCCCAGTGATGATGGCAACAAGTGAGCCAAGCAGGGGAGCGAGAATCCAGCCAACGATGCCAGAGATCATACTGACCATCGCCAACGTGCTATTCGGTGTTAAGGGTGTTGACGGTGGCGTTTGATAATTGGGTTGTTGATCGTTCATTTTCTTCTCCTTTGAGAGTGAAAATAATTATGCAGATTGTTTGGCGTTTGAGCGACGCCACCACCACCAAATAAAGGTGGTCGTTAGTAAGACTAAAATAATGCCGACGATAATGGGGATGATGATCGCGATAATGGACAGGAAGGTGGAGAGAACATCTTCTGCGATGCTGACAGGAGCGTGACCGAGCCCGCCCGTAGTTGCTGTGATAGCTGGACGCATAGCCACGGATTTGACAGTATGCACGCTACCCGCGACGAGTAAGCCTGATATGATCGAGAGGATAGGGCTTATCTCTGTGATCACGTTTGCGCTTGCGGCGAAAACAATCGCGCCAGCCGCCGGGCGGACGAAAGTCTGGATAATATCGTTGATGTGATTTACTGCGGGGACTTTATCGGCGAAGAATTCGATGGTGCCGAGGACAAGGAGCAAACCGATCACCCACCAGGAGGTGAGCGTATCCCATGGCGATTGGAGTTCGATCAGGTCGGTAAATTTAGCGAGAAGAGAAACAGCCAGAAGAGGAATATAGGCATTCAGGCCTGCGCTGGCAGAAAGCCCGAAGGCAGAAAAGATTCCAGTGAGAAGTTCCATTTTTATATCCCTTTCTTGAGACACTGAGCGTTTTCAAAGTACGCAGTGTCTTGGTTTAGCCTAATGGAAATGCGCCCCATGTGCCGGTCATTTGCAGGCGAAGCAAATCGATGCCTATGATCATAATGAGAGCGAGCGTGAAGCCAGCAAGGAGGGCGATCCACATTTCTTTTGCGGAAGTGAAGCTGTTATCCTGACGCATCACCATGATCCAGACAACGCTGAAGATCATGGTGAGCAGCATGAGGACGCCGAAAACGCTGATATAGGTAACAGGGTAGAGGATGAATGGGGATTCGGTTAATATGAGGAGATCAATAAAAAGCATAATTGCAACGAGCAAGCCGATGTCACGCCACGAGCCGAGCGCCGGGCGCATATCCACTTCTTTCCAGGCGGTTTGGTTGAAGGCGGCGTGTAGAACGGTTGCCATCCCCATTCCCATTCCGCTGCCGGTAAGCAGGCGTAATGTGTTATTGGGAATATAAAGATTGGGGATTTGCGGTAGTGCGCCCGAATAGGTTTCTTTGATCAAATACAAATAGGAGTTTGCGCCGTCGAAACCCCAAATAAGAAAGAGGCTGATGAGTACGACCCCGATCTTTTTTGCGGGCATCCCGCCGCGTTTGCGTCCAATAATTGCGACGTAGAGCATGCTGATAGCTGCGCTGGTGAATGTGCCTGTATCGCGCGCGCACATGGGAAGTTGGCGGTCGTGGATGTGGAAGGAGCGCGCATCAATTCGATGGCATATCGCATAGCCGACCGCATCTGCTTTGCCGAGCAAGCCTGGGGGTGAGATGTATATATATGCTGCAATGGCGATGAGCGCAGCAAGTGGGATGATCCATTTTGTGATGAGGACAACGTTTTTCTGCATAGTGGTTTGATTATAGAGGCTTTATGAAGGAATGGCAAGAAAAGGGGCCGAGAAGCTCTGATACTTTTCTTACATCCCTTTTCTTGACAAAGCAGATGCGTGAAAAGTAGAATGCGCTTGAATGATAATGAAAAACGTTTTCATTAAGGAGCGTTGAAAGAAATGAAAAAAATATGGATGTTGATCCTTGCGAGCATTTTATTGGCCTCTTGTGGCACGCAGGTGCCTCCTCCCGCAGAGAGTGGAAAACTGAGTATTATCGCGACGACCAGTATCGTCGCAGATGTGGTTACCCAAGTTAGCGGCGACCTTGTGGATGCGGGAATTTTATTGCCAGTTGGCGCAGACCCACATAGTTTTGAGCCAACGCCACAGGATATAGCCAAAGTCGTTGATGCTGATCTGGTCTTTGCGAATGGTGCTGGGCTGGAAGCTTTTATTGATAATTTGCTCGCAAGCGCAGATGCAGAGGGAAAGATTGTTGAAGTCTCGCAGGGGATTGATCTGCTTGAGCATCCCAATACTGACGCAGAAGATGACCACGAAGATGAAGCCGGCGACCCGCATACCTGGACAGACCCAAATAACGTCATTATTTGGGTGGAAAATATCGAAGCCATGCTTAGCGAAGCGGACCCTGCGAATGCTGAAATATACGCTCGAAACGCGGCAGAATACACATCCGAACTCGAAGAAGTGGATGTCTGGATCCGTACGCAGATCGACCAAATCCCGGCAGAGAATCGCAGGATTGTTACCGATCATCGCTTGCTCGGTTATTATGTTGATGAGTATGGGTTAGAAATGGCAGGAGCGATCATCCCGGGCTATAGCTCGCTCTCTGAACCTTCAGCACAGGAACTTGCCGCAATAGAAGATGCAATTCTTGCGTTGGGTGTCAGAGCGATTTTTGTTGGGAATACCGTTAATCCTGGTCTTGGGGAGCGCGTCGCAGAAGATACAGGTGTGGAGCTCGTTTTCTTCTACACAGGCTCACTTAGCCCTGCTGATGGTGAGGTCCCAACCTATCTGGAGTATCTACGATACAATACAAATGTCTTTGTAAATGCCTTAAAGTAAGGTGAGTAATGCGCAAAAAGCATTGTGTAGTGAGAATATGTAGCAATTCCAAATATGATTCCGCGAGGAGCATCTTCTTGCGACGAAGCGGTCTCACCCTCCATGAGATTGCTTCGTCGGGCTATTGCCCTCCTCGCAAAATCATCAAATAGAGAAATCATGTCAATCTTCCAGGAACTCAAAAAAACAACCCGCCATCTCAGCCGCGGTCAGGTGCACGACCATGATCCCAACGCGCCCATTTTGCGTGCGGAAAATGTCAGCGTGCACTACGAAAGCGGTAATGCGCTAGAGGATATCTCTTTCGAGTTAATACCCGGCGAGCGGATCGCTATTGTTGGGCCGAATGGCGCTGGCAAAAGCACCCTCATAAAAGTCGTTGCGGGTGTGCAAACGCCCTCTTCTGGAAAGATCCAAATCTTTGGGCACCACCCTGATGGGCATATCTGCATCGCCTACGTTCCACAGCGCACGCAGGTTGATTGGAACTTTCCCGTCACCGTTGCGGATGTTGTCATGATGGGGCGCGTCGGGAAAATGGGTCTTTTCCGCAATCCCAAAGCCAGCGATTGGCAGATCGTTCAGAAATCCCTCGAGGTCGTCAGCATGGGGCGCCTCGCCAAGCGTCAAATTGATGAGCTTTCCGGGGGGCAGCAACAGCGCATGTTTATCGCGCGCGCGCTCGCGCAGGAAGCCGAATTGATCTTGATGGATGAACCGATGACGGGTCTCGACGTCACATCACAGGATGAGATTTTTAAGATTTTGGATCAACTATCAAAAGAGAATGTGACCGTCCTCATCTCGCTGCATGATCTAAAAATGGCGTCCGAACGCTTCGATAGAGTCATCTTGCTGAATAAAGAGTTGCTCGCCATTGGGCTTGCTGAGGACGCCCTGCACCCCGATAATTTGCTCAAAGCCTATGGCGGGACGCTGCAACTCCTCCCCACCGATAAGGGGATGCTCGCTTTCGACGACACCTGCTGCGAAGGAGAGCACGACCATGCTTGAGTTCATTCTGGAGCCCCTTCAATACGCCTTCATGGTGCGCGGATTGGCCGCCGCCGTCGCTGTCGGGATCGTTAGTGCCGTCGTCGGGACATACGTCGTTCTACGCGGGATGGCGTTCTTTGGCGATGCCCTTGCTCATTCTATTTTGCCCGGTGTCGCAGTGGGATATCTGGTCGGCGGGGGCGCGCGTGAGCCGCTCTTTTGGTGGGCACTCGTCGCGGCTATCTTGAGCGCGCTGGGCATTGGCACGATCAGCCGAAATACCAAGATCAAGGAAGATACCGCTATAGGCATCATCTTTGCGGGGACATTTGCGCTTGGGATTGCGATGATCTCTACCGTGGACGGCTATACCGTTGATCTGGCACACTTCCTTTTCGGGGATGTGCTGGCCGTCCGTTCAGGGGATTTGTCGCTGATCGGCTCCTTTGGCGGTTTGACCATTTTGCTCATTCTCGTATTTTATAAAGAATTCCTCGTCATCTCCTTCGATCCCATCTTCGCCGCAACCCTACGTCTGCCCGTGCGCCTTCTCGATTTTTTACTGCTTATCTTGATCGCGGTAACTATTGTCGTCTCGCTCCAAGCGGTTGGCGTAGCGCTGATGGTGGCGATGCTCGTCACCCCTGCCGCAACAGCCTATCTGCTTACCAAACGTTTGCCGATCATGATGGCGTTGGCCGCTACCTTTGCGTCTATTTCTGGCGTGGTTGGCCTTTACCTTTCCTATTATTGGAGCATCGCCTCCGGTTCTGCCATCGTGCTGGTTTGCACCGCGATCTTTGGGCTGGTTTGGGGCGGATTAACGATCTTTCGGCGCGTGTCCAATTAACGATTAACCACAGAGAGCACAGAGTCCACAGAGTTTTCTTTTTGTTTTTCTCTGTGCGCTCCGTGTGCTCTTTGGTGAAAGAAAGTATAGTATGAAAAATAAAACTCTCTTCCTCACCTTCACCCTCCTCATCGCCCTCGCAATCGCCGCTTTTGCGATCTGGGGTGTGCCCTATTTTTTCTCTCCAGTAGAACGCGTAAAAACGGAAGCAGGTTTCGGGTCGGGGACGGTGCGCGCCGAAGTCACGCAGATCATCGAAGAGGGGCATATCACCCTCGGTGATAATCCGCCGCAGCTCTATCAAATCCTGCGTGTCAAACCCCTCGAAGGGAAATACACAGGCATCGAACTCGAAATTGATAACGGCAGGCGCCAAGTCCGCTATGACGACATCCACCTTGCGCCCGGCGACAAATTGCTCATCGCTGTCACCGTCGCGCCTGATGGTGTGCTGAACGCTTATTTTGTCGATTACGTCCGCTCGCATTTGCTGCTTTTGCTGGTCGGCATTTTCGTCGTCGCCATTTTAGCGATGGCGGGGCGCAAGGGGCTGGGCAGTCTGCTGGGGCTGGCGTTTAGCCTGCTGGTCGTCATTGGCTATATCATCCCGCATATTTTGGACGGCGAAGACCCTGTGCGCGTAAGCATTATTGGTGCGGCAATTTTGCTCTCGGTGACGCTCTACCTGACTTACGGCTGGAATTTGAAAACACACGCGGCGGTGCTCAGCATGTTTTTTGCGCTGATATTAACCGGCACGCTGGCGTGGATTTTTGTGAGCGCCACGAAACTGACGGGATCGGGCGACGAGAACGCGCTTTTCCTCGTCCAGATGGCGCAATCGTCGATCAATTTGCGTGGGCTGCTTTTGGGCGGGATGATCGTGGGCGCGCTCGGCGTTTTGGACGATTTGGTTATCACCCAGGCATCTGCCGTTTTTGAACTCCACGATGCGAACCCGAGCCTGGGCTTGCGCGCCTTATATCAACGCGCTGCCAATATCGGGCAGGATCACGTTGCCGCAACGGTCAACACGCTCGTCATGGCCTATGCTGGTTCAGCCCTGCCGATGCTTTTGGTCTTCTCAATGTCGAAGGGGAATTTCTCTTACCTAATCAACTTCTCCTTCGTGGCAGAAGAAGTCGTGCGGACATTAGTTGGCTCGCTGGGGTTGATCGCCGCTGTCCCCATCACGACCGTTATCGCGGCATATTTTACGCTGAACAATGAAGGCTTCGGTGATTTACGTCCCTTCTTGGGTGAACGCAATAGTGCGGGCGGCGGGCATCATCATTGATGCGTGAGAAATGGAACGCGAATAAAACGGATTAGCGCAGATAAAATCTTTTGGCAATGGCATAAACTAAATGCCCTGAGTTTGCGAGCCGGTGCTTTTCGGCGAAGCAATCTCTTCAACTACACAGAAATTGTCTTAGATGAGACTGCTTCGGCGATAAAACTTCCTCGCAGAATCAGCACCCACATTTACTTTGACCCACTACCAATCTTTTTTGTTTATCCGTGTAAATTCGCCCGATCCGCCAAATCCGTTTTCTATTTAATTCGTCATCTCTAAATACCAACTCCGAAATGCCAATCCCCCTAATTTTGCAACCGATCCCAAAAACTCTCGTATACTAGGTACATAACAAACACAGGAGAAAATGTGGACGAGGAAAAGACCTGGATTCTCCAGGCGCAACAAGGCAGTGACGAAGCGTTTACAGTTCTGGTCGAGACCTATCAAAAACCGGTCTATAACTTATGCTACCGAATGCTCGGCGTAGCAGATCTGGCTGAAGATGCGGCACAGGAGAGCTTTTTGAGAGCTTATAAAAATTTGCATCGCTATGATGTGAATCGCTCTTTTGCAACCTGGCTGCTTTCGATTACCGCGCATTATTGCATCGACCGCTTACGGCGCAAGAAATTGCCCACTTTCTCCCTCCACGACGACGAGGGTACTCCCCGCGAATATATCCCGGATGCTTCGGCTGTGCATCCTGAGCGGGCAGCGATCTATAGTGACCAGCAGGAATATATCCAGGGTTTGCTTAGCGAACTCAGCGAATTAGATCGCGCAGCGCTCATCCTTCGCTACTGGCACGATTACTCAGAAGTGGAGATCGCCGAAACCCTCGATCTGACAGTCAGCGCGGTCAAAAGCCGTTTGCATCGCTCCCGTCGAAAATTAGGGTCACTCTGGGAAGACGACCCGCAACCATCTCCAAACGTGGAAAGGATGCCTTATGGATCACCAGCATTTTGAAGAGCTTCTGCTCAATGACGAGCCTATCGCTCGCGAAGAAAACGTCGCATTGCAAGCGCATCTGCGGGTTTGCCCAAAATGTGCGGCATTGGCGCAAGCTAATCGTGCCCTGAATCACGTCGTGATGGCGGCACCTGTATCGGGATTTGCAACCAGATTCCAGGTCCGGCTCGCGGCACGGCGCAAAGCCCAACGCAGGCGGTATCTATTTGGGGGGCTAATCCTGTTTTTTAGCGCCGTCGGTTTGGGAATTTGGTTGGCTTTGCCCATCCTGCCCACAGCGCTTTTCTCCCCATCCACATTGCTGACAGCCTGGGCAAATACCCTTGCATCCACTCTTTCACTCTTTCAGGCCGTTGTTGAAGCTGGCGGCGTGATCTTGCGCGTTATGGCGCGATTTATCCCCAGTGAAACATGGTTTTTATCGCTTAGCTTTTTTAGTCTTTTAACCTTTGGTTGGATGCTTTCCATCCAGAAAGTTGCGCGTCTCCCGCAGGCAATTTAAGGAGTTGAATATGAAAAAAACATTCAAAATTTTTAGTCTCTTACTCATCCTGAGTTTGCTTCTTCTGCCCACGCAAACAGTTGCGGCACAAGGGCTGCTCGATGGCCCCGTTATTTTTGGCGGTTCATATACCCTCGAGAGCGGAGAAAGCCTCGATGGCGATGTGATCGTTTTCGGCGGTGTTGTCATGATCGAAGCAGGTGCCGAGGTAAATGGCTCGGTGGTTGTTTTTGGTGGCAGCCTGACAATAAACGGGCAGGTGAATGGCGATGTGGTCTTGATCGGTGGGGCGGCTTCGCTGGGTGAAGAGTCGTTGATCGATGGCAGTCTTTCTGTGATCAGTGCTACTCTCAATCGTGCAGATGGCGCAGAAGTAACCGGCGATGTTATTTATAATGCATCTGGTTTTGCCTCTGAAGAAAGCCTCTCAGCACCAACTATTCCCGCTATTCCGGGTCTCCCGGAAATCCCTTTTATTGAGCAAGCACCTATCATGCTTAACAATCCCTTATGGGCAGTAGTGGGTGTTCTTGGACGCTCGATCGCGATGGGATTGCTCGCAATGTTGATCGCCCTCTTCCTCGAAGAACCGACTCGCCGTGTGGGGGAAGCTGCCGCAGCGCAGCCCGCCATAGCAGGTGGATTGGGCTTCCTGACAGTTATCCTGGCGCCCTTCACACTATTTGTTTTGGCGATTACGATCTTTCTTGCCCCTGTTGCATTCCTGGCAGTTTTAGCCTTATTGGTTGCCCTGCTCTACGGCTGGATCGCCCTCGGATTTGAAGTGGGTCAGCGTTTTACAAAAATGCTCGACCAAGAATGGGCTTTTCCGCTAACTGCTGGCTTTGGTACCTGGTTGCTCACGATCATCTCGGCATCAATTGGCTTGATCCCTTGCGTGGGTTGGCTGGCTCCTCTTATCATTGCCACCCTCGCTCTTGGCGGCGTGGTGATGACACGCTTTGGCTCGCAGGTTGCCTTGCCGCCCGTAGCGTCCGTTGTGTCCGTAGCAGAACCAGCTCCTGAACCCATCCCGCCAGTGGATGGGGAAGACATAGAAAAGTAAAAAACGAAACTCCCGAAGTTTTTTAAAACTTCGGGAGTTTTTTTTCTTTATCCTTCAGCGATTTTCTTTTTCAGATCACGAATGATCTTTTTGACCTTTGCCTGGTTGCCGTAGAGCATCCCCTTACTAAGATTAAGATATTTATAGTAATCGGTGATGGCTGCCGCGTAGGCTTTTTTTTGCTGCCAAATGGCGGCGCGATTATAATACGCGGCAGCATAATCTGGCTGAATAAAAAGGGCTTGCGAGAAATCTGCAATAGCGCCCTCCAAATTTCCCTGAATACCGTGCACAAGCCCACGACTATTATAAGCATCGGCATAGTCTGGCTGGATGCGGATCGCTTCATCGTAATCTTGATAGGCCCCTTCGAAATTATTTTGGTTATAACGCTCGATGCCGCGATCATTATAGGCTTCTGCAAAATCAGGCTGGATGCGGATGGCTTCATCATAATCGGCGACTGCGCGTTTCATATCCCCTTTTTCTCCGTAGGTTTTACCACGTTGGTAGTAAGCATCGGCATGATCGGGGTTGATCTTGAGTGCCTGATTAAAGTCCGCAATCGCGCGTTGGAAGTTGCCCTCGTCTCTATATACAATGCCGCGCCCCAAATAGGCATTTGAAAATTCTGGTCGATAACGAAGAGTTTGTTCAAAATCTGAGACCGCGCCTTCAAAATCACCTTCGTTGCGGCGTGTCCAGCCGCGCCGATAATATGCCTCGGCATAAGCAGGGCGGGCGCGCAAGGCTTCCGTAAAGGCGTGGATAGCATCTGCCCAGACTTCGTGCTGTGCAAAAGCAACCCCGCGTTCAAACCACTCTTCGGTCACCAATTCTTTCATCTGCACAGGCGGAGCGCTTGCAGCAGCTTCTTTTTCCAGAGCAGATTTCTCGGCAACAGGTGCGCTGAAGGGCGCAGTAAAAGTATCCACTACTGACGTATTCACACAACGTTCGCGCAATTTCTCCAAGCCAGCAAAGAAATACTCAGAGTATAGGCGCAGTCCGCCAAAACCCTTAAGTGCCGCCAATTTTTCGCTGAATGCTTTTTGGACAGATGGATTACGAGAATCAAATCCCTCCATCACCAGCGGGATGATATTGCGCTTGGAATCAATCGCCACTTCAATTTCCTGGCGCAGAGAGTTCTCGCTCTCCTGATACGCTTCAATAGCAGAAGGCGAAATAATCACCAAAAAATGTGCTCTTTTTTTGATATTCTCAAGGCTTACTTCACTAAAATTGCCACCCTCTTGCCCTTGATAATCCATAAAAACATCGAAACCATGTTGAGATAAGTTCTGATAAACCGCCAAAGCAGTATAAAAATTGGTGCGTCGATAACTGATAAAAACACTCTTGTCGATGCGCCCCATGCAAGGCTCCTAAGATGATAATATAGAAAGATTATACAACAAGCCCCTACACAAACTGACCTGATTTTTAGCGGTAGAGATCTTCTTTTCGGATATAAGTAAAAACGGATTTGGGTAAATAATAGCGACAGGGCAACCCTTCCCGTGCGCGGCGACGGATTTCCCGTGAGGCGATCTCGAGCAATGGCGCATCCACGAAACGCAGCTTGGACTTGAGACCTGCTACCGCGTTGTCAACGGATGTCACATCAATAGCATCAGCCGGTCGCCGCATCACCCCGATCTCATCACACGCCCTCACAAAATCAACAGGGCGGTGCCATCTCGGCAGCCCACGCAGCGAATCCCCGCCCATCAAATAGATGATCTCTGCATTAGGATTTCTCTCACGAATGATCTGAACCGTCTCCACCGAATAATGTGGCCCCGCGCGCTCTGCTTCGACCAAGGATAACTCGAAGTTAGGGTTATCCCCAATCGCCAACTCGACCATTTTCTGCCGATGTACGAGAGGCGTAATAACCCTTTCTTGCTTATGGGGTGGATCCGGGGTCAGTACCCACAGCAAACGGTCCAACTTTAGCTGTGAGCGGATCTCACACGCAAGAATTAAGTGTCCTAAATGGGGCGGGTCAAATGTCCCGCCGAAGATACCGATCCGTTCTTTTTGCATGTCAAAAGTATACCTTTCTTTGAAGAAAAGTTCCTCCCTCGCTTGCGGGGAGGCTAGGTGGGGGCAGAGTGGGGGGGAAATATTGTACAATCGAATCATGCAAACCGAACGGATCTACTTCTCTGATAAGGTCAAAAACCATTTGTTCAATGGAGAAGGTTTTTTGTATACACTCAAGATTGAGCTTTTTGTCACAAATGTTCGTGAATTAAATCACTTATAAGTATTGGATGCTTGCTTTACCCTTCGTATCAGATAAACAAAAAAGGAGAAAATTCTTATGCCTGAAATTCGCATTGATGCCCTACTTCCCGCTGAAATGGCACGAAGAGCTGAGTATATAGGTGAACGAAAATCTGAAGCACCCACTTTGCAAACTTTTGCTCTTGCTATTTTGGCGGGTGCTTTTATTGCCTTCGGCGCAGTTTTTGCCACTACCGTAGCCACTGGTGCATCTGGGATATTAACGTATGGTGTTACCAAACTTTTCATGGGATTAGTCTTCTGTTTAGGGCTGATCCTCGTTGTTGTTGGCGGTGCAGAACTTTTTACCGGCAACAACCTGATCGTTATGGCATGGGCGAGCGGAAAAGTGACCACAAAAGGATTATTACGTAATTGGGGCATCGTCTATGTGGGGAATTTTGTCGGATCGCTCGTGACCGTGGGCTTGGTCTTTGCAAGTAAACAATATACCTCGGCAAGTGGCGGGGTCGGCACAACAGTCCTAAGCATTGCTAATGGTAAAGTAGTCTTTGGGTTCTGGCAGGCGCTCTCGCTCGGTATCCTCTGCAATATCCTGGTTTGCCTCGCCGTTTGGCTGACTTTCAGTGCACGCAGCACAGCCGATAAAATTGCCGCGATCATCTTCCCGATCACAGCTTTCGTTGCAGCAGGGTTTGAGCATAGCGTAGCGAATATGTACTTTGTACCGATCGGGTTGGCGATCAAGGATTTCGATCCCGCTTTTGCCGCCAGCACCGGGCTTGATCTCTCAAGATTGACTTGGGGGGCGTTCCTTCTCAATAACTTATTGCCCGTTACTATTGGAAATATCATCGGCGGCTCCGTTTTTGTCGCAGCCATTTATTGGATGATTTTCTTACGCCCTTCTAAACGCTAGAAGAAGGTGCGCCGCACCAAACTTTGGCTTGTTCCCGTTTGAAAGAAAATTGTCAAATGATGAGCATCCTTCGATAAACCTAAACATGATGCCTCCCAGAGTGCCTCGTGACCAGAAAGAAAGGAAGAAATAATGAAAGCATATGTTTTGATCAATATTCGCAACGGAGAAGGTTTGGCTGTCGTTCGTCAATTGCGCCGAATTGAAGGCGTTGGTGAAGCCAATTTCACCTTCGGTCCCTACGACGCGGTTGCTGTGGTAGATGCACCGGATATTAAAAAAGTTGGTAGCATCGTTCATGACGAAATCCAGCCTATCCCCGGTGTACTAGACACTTTAACTTGTCTGTCGGTCGACGATTAGGATCGCACAGCTGTTGATAAATCGCTAATCTAATTATCTCTTCCACGAGAAGGGGGCGGGCGGGTCGCCATTATTAAAGTTGTCTGACAATTATGACATCTGTTACTTCTCGGCATTCTCAACAGATTGTATAATGACAGTGTTGTGCATTCACCTTACCTAGTAGGAGTAACTATGACCGCAAAAATTATTGATGGCAAAGCGATTGCCCAAGAAGTTCGCAATGAAGTAAAAGAAAAAGTTACCAAGCGCGTAGCTGCTGGAAAACCAATGCCTGGCTTGGCGACCGTATTGGTCGGAGAGCGCGTTGATTCGGCTGCTTATGTTCGCATGAAACAAAAAGCCTGTGCTGATCTAGGAATGACATCCTTCCACCACCCACTCCCGGCAGATATCAGCCAAGATGATCTTGAAAAACTTATCAAAGAATTAAATGCTGATCCAAAGGTAAATGGTATTCTCGTACAACTGCCTTTGCCCAGTCATTTGGATGAAGAGCGAGTTTTGCAACTTATTAGCATCGAAAAAGATGTAGATGGTTTTTCACCCATCAACATCGGACGTTTGGCACAAAAGGGACGTGAGCCGCTCTTCGTACCTTGTACTCCTTACGGTACGATCTATCTTCTCAAGAAAGCTGGCGTTGAGATTTCTGGCGCAAATGCAGTCGTTTTGGGTCGCTCAAATATTGTCGGAATGCCTGCCGCGCTCTTGCTCGTCAAAGAAAATGCAACAGTCACTATCGTCCATTCACGTACCAAGAATATCGAAGAAGTTGTTCGCAATGCAGATATTATTATCGCAGCGATCGGTATGATGGAATTCGTACGCGGCGATTGGGTCAAACCCGGTGCAGCAATCATCGACGTGGGCATTAACGAAAAACCTGATGCCACCAAGAAGCGTGGTTACCGTCTCGTCGGCGATGTGAACTACGAAGAAGCCGCTGAAGTTGCCGGTTTTATCACCCCTGTTCCCGGCGGCGTAGGTCCGATGACAATTGCCATGCTGATGGCAAATACGTTACGCGCTGCAGAAATTCAGCAAGACTAATTTTCTCCCATCTCTAACTCCCGCCGTAAGTGGGCGGAGAACAAAAGAAATCAAAAATCCCGCGAGTTTTGTCTCGCGGGATTTTACTTTTAACTTGTGACCTGTAACTGAGCTTACTCTTGCCATTCCAACTCATACTCATCAACATAGACGGTGTCGCCTTCTTCGATGCCAGCCTTGCGGAGGGCTTTTTCGATGCCCAATGCTGCCATGATCTTCTGGAAACGACGGATCGAGCCGTAATGTTCCCAGTAAGTCATCTTGGCGGCACGCTCAATGGCTGCGCCACTGATGCGCCAGCCGCCGTCATCTGCGCGGTTGATCTCGAATTCGTTGGGATCTGTTTCGGGGCGATATACAGGTAGCGGTGCGACTTCTTCAAGTGTGGGTGTTTCTGCCAGTTTTTCAACGGCCTTCAGTAATAACTTGCGGATATCGGTACGGGCAAGTGCGGAGATAGACATGATCTCATACCCGCGCGACTTCATTTCTTTTTTGATCTCGTCCCAACGTTCTGCGACTTCGGGCTGATCTATTTTGTTCAGGGCAACGATTTGTAGCTTTTCGCCAAGTCGCGGGTCGAAGAGAGCTAGCTCGGTATTGATCTGGCTAAAGTCGGCGATGGGGTCTTCACCCATGCCGTCCAGCAAATGGATGAGAACACGCGTGCGTTGAATATGGCGCAGGAATTCGTGCCCTAACCCAGCACCTTGAGATGCACCTTCGATCAACCCTGGAATATCAGCGAGGACGACGCTATCGTATTCACCTACCGGAGCGACACCCAGATTTGGGATGAGGGTGGTAAAGGGGTAGGAAGCGATCTTCGGCTGGGCATTGGTCAGGGAGGCGAGTAATGTCGATTTGCCGGCATTGGGGACGCCGATCAAGCCGATATCGGCGATTAATTTCAACTCCAGACGGATGTTCTTTTCCTCGGGCGGTTCGCCTTTTTCCGCTGTGCGAGGCACTTGATGACGGGAGTTCTTGAAGTGGGTGTTGCCACGACCACCGCGTCCGCCTTTACAGATGATGAGCTGCTGCCCCTCGTCTGTCAGGTCACCGAGGATGTCATTGGTGATGGAATCATAGATAATAGTGCCCGGCGGGATGAGAATGATGAGATCGTCGCCAGATTTGCCATAGCGATTATTGCGCCCACCGCGTTTGCCGCTATCTGCAATATAGCGGCGCACATGCCGAAAGGCGCTGAGGGTGTTAAGGGTGGTTCTGACTTCAAAAATGACATCGCCACCTTTGCCGCCGTCGCCGCCATCGGGTCCGCCACGTGGGACGTATTTTTCGCGCCGAAAATGGACGATGCCATCGCCGCCTTTTCCGGAGCTTACGTAGATTTCTGCTTGATCGATAAACATGATAGGGTCGTTTCGCCTAATTGGTCTGTTGAATACTGAAACCTGTTCACTGGAAACTAAACAGGGCGGAGTATTTTATCACTGAATCAAAAAAGAGCCGTATGAATTGTATCATCTGGCTCTTTTCGGTCAATAGATTGCGTAAGGGCGAGTCTCAGACCCGCCCTTACGGTGTTATTTCACCAATTTCCATGTAGCAGGTAATGCCAAAGCTGCCAAGACTAATTTGATCGCATCACCAATCAAAAAAGGTAACACACCCAGGGTAAGGGCTTTTTCAATGCCAAAGAGCATCGCCAGCCAGCCCGCGCCGAAGAGATAGATAACTATCGTTCCAACGAAAAAGGGCAGCAGAGATGTACGCAAGCTGCGTTCGAGACCGCGCTCTGCCAGCCGACCAATGAGATAAGCTGCAACGATGAAGCCGATCAAATATCCCAGGGTTGCCCCAGAGAGATATGCCATCCCGGCTGCACCGCCCGCAAAAATGGGCAAACCGAGCGCGCCCAGGGCTGTGTAAAAGGTCAACGAAGCTGCGCCGCGTTTTGAACCAAGTGTTGCGCCGACCAGCAGCACGGCAAAAGTCTGTCCGGTTAGAGGCACTGGCGTGAAAGGTAGCGGGATTTTTATCTGTGCCAAAAGGGTCACCAAGATAGCGCCGCTAAAAATCAGAAAAGCATCACGCAGCCAGGCAGCAGTGCGAGGAAAATATCGTATCGAAATAGTTGGGGCAAGTGTCGTCATTTTCAAACTCCTTCTCAAAAAAACGGGGATAGCAACAATCCCTCCTTCGCTATAACCCATTTTTCCAGTGTTGGTTCTGTATATATAGCATGACATTGCAGCCCCTTGTCATTTCATGGGACTTATGCTATTTTTAGCCTGCTTGATATTTAGTGAGAAGGAAAACCGAAATACATGTCATCCCCCAAGAAAACCGTTATCGTCGTTGAAGATGAGCCAGATGCCGCAGAAATGTTTGCAGAAATGATGCGCGTCAGCGGTTATGAAGTGATGAAACTTTACAGCGGCACACCTGCCATTGGCGTTATCTCAGCTGAACAACCTGACCTTGTCGTACTAGATGTGATGATGCCAGATGTTTCCGGTCTAGAAGTTTTGCGCTATATGCGCCGCGAGCCACATTTGAAAGACATTCCTGTTATTCTCGTTTCAGCAAAGAGTATGCCTTCAGATATTCAAATGGGGATGGATGCAGGCGCCTCGCGCTATCTGACGAAGCCGGTTGGTTTTCTTGAACTTAAAAATGCGGTGGAAGAACTCGTCCCCGTACATGACGAGTAACTTGCTCGGCGTTTTATGAACTTGGTGCGCGTCTTCATCGCAGTCGAAATCCCCCCTCATCTAAAAGAAAAACTCCATCAAGAGACGGAATCGCTACGCCGTGAGATCAACCGCCCCCTAGTACGTTGGGTGCCGGTTGAGAATATCCATCTCACGCTTAAATTTCTGGGTGAGAAACCCCTTTCAAAATTAGATGCACTAAAGGAATCTCTAGCAGAAGAAGTTGCTCACCATGCGCCCTTTGAGATCAGCATTCGCAACTTGGGTGTTTTCGCCAGCTTTTCACGTCCACGCGTGATCTGGGCGGGAGTGGGAGAAGATAACGGTAAACTTCTTTCTTTGCAGAAATCTGTCGAGAGGGCAGCAAGCCGAATGGGGAGCGTGCCGGAGAAGAAGCGTTTTTCAGCACATCTTACTTTGGCTCGAGTGAAACAGGGGATTGTGCAATCCGAGAGAGAAAATATCCGCACGATAATTGAAGCGAATCAGCGGCTGAACTTTGGTAGAATTCAGGTGAATTCGATTCATCTTTTTGAAAGCCAATTAAAACCAACTGGAGCGGTGTATCGCTCTTTATTTGAAATGCCTTTAGAAGGTTAGGAGAGCTTTTTGACTACACAAGAATTACCTTATGCAATTGTTGATACGTTGGAGGATAAGAAGGGTGAGGATATTCTCTTGCTTGATCTGCGCGGGGTGACGGAACTTTGCGATTATTTTGTGATTTGTACCGGGACGAGTGACCGTATGCTGGATGGTTTAGCAGATGATCTTGTGCGGAAAATACGCACATCGCACCAGGTTAAGGGGCAATTAGAGGGGCGTGCGCGTGATGGCTGGCTTTTGGTGGATTATGGGGATGTGATCGTACATCTCTTTTCGCCCGACCAGCGTGATTATTATGCGTTAGAAGAGCTTTGGGAAGGCAGCAAGCCTTTGGTGCATATTCAATAGGTTCTGACTTAAATAAAAAAACTGAGCATTTTCAAAATGCTCAGTTTTTGCTTTATAGGCGACTTTTATTCAAAAATCCAGCGGTCTACATCGCGCTGCCATGTGACCAACTCTTCGGCTTTGAACCAGAGTTTGGTTTCTAGTTGTCCGTTTTCAACACTGTCTGATGCGTGAGTGATGTTGCGTCCGATCTCAAGACCGAAATCATGGCGTACAGAGCCAGGGGCGGCTTCTGTGGGCTTGGTGGCACCCATTGTCTGACGTACGGCAGCTACGGCGTTGGGCCCTTCCCAGACCATTGCCATTACGGGGGCAGAGGTGATGTATTCGATCAGGCTGGCATAAAAGGGTCTTTCTTTATGAATGCCGTAATGGGTTTCGGCGAGTTCCTGGCTAACTGCCATGAATTTTGCTGCTACAAGGCGCAGACCACGACGTTCGAGACGGGCAATAATTTCACCGACCAGACCGCGCTGAACGCCATCCGGTTTGACAAGTACAAAGGTTTTTTCCACAACTTCCTCCAAAGATATTTTATATTTCTCAGTGACTAACTTAGAGTCCAGCGATTTGGCTGGACTCTAAGTGAATGAGTATAGACTGGTGTTAGCGTAGTAATTCTTGTGCTTTAGTATAGGCGTCGAGGGCGTCTTGCAGCCGCCCGGCGCGCATATAGGCATCTCCCAGCGTTTGCCATACAGAAACGTCGATAGGGTGGTCGTACAGGGCTTCACGTAAATCGTAGATCGTTTCGTCCAGCAGGCGATTTTTCTTGATCATCTTTTCGTATTCTGTCAGGGCGGCGGGGATATTTCCCTCGCGCATGGCAGCTTGTGCACTTAGCAATATAACGTCACGCAGCATGGTTGTGTTCAAGCGTGGTGTTTTTTTGCGTGGAGTTTTTACAGTTTCTACAGGCGAGGGTTCTTCAGCCTTGGGTTTGGCTGAAGTTTCCTCAATAGTAGCCTCCGGTTGGGCAGGCATAAGTGTTTCTTCGGTATTTTTTTCTTCTTCAGCGACAGGCTCAACCGGCTTCCACTCGTCAGCTTGAACGGGTGTAATTTCTGCGGGTTCAGGGGTAGTTTCTTCGTCCGCTTTTAGCCAATCGGGTAAATCTTCTTCATCTTCTTTTGGAGCCGTTTCCTGTTCTGATTCTGTTTTAGTGTCTAAGCTCGAAAGCCAGGTTGGGAGGTCGTCTTCCATTTCCTGTTTTGGTTCATCTTGTTCAGGGACAGGGGCTTCTTCACCGCTATCCATTCTTTTTATCCAGGTGGGGGTGTCGTCTTCTTCAACCTCTGCCGTAAATTCTGCAGGCATTTCGGATGGAGCTTCTACAGGTGTTTCAACAACAGGCGTATCAGGTTGGTTTTCAAACTGTGAAAAATCGGGCATTTCAGGTTCTTCTACAGATGTAGAAGGCATAGGAACTGGTGCTTCATGATCGAGTTTGGCTTTGGCTTGTTCTGCGAGGGCTTCTTCTTTATCCCCTTCATCTGAAGAGGTCAAGACTGCATCTTCACTAAGTGCATTGAGCCATCCCATATCGTCATCATCATCGCTCTCCATAGCAGGTGGAGCGGAGGACATTGGTGGTGGCGTTTCTTCTATATTTTCGCTTACATCTTGCGCTTTTTGCACCCATTCTGGGGCATCTTCTGTGCGCGCGTTGGGATCGGTAATCAGTTCGTCTGGGTTGGCGCCCTGATTGGTAGCAAGACTTTCAAGCCAGTTGAGCGCGGCATCTTGATCATCGCTGGACGTGCCCAGTTCCCCAATTGTGGGGTCAGAAATGGGGGCAGCCTCTGCAGGGCTTTGCGTTTCTGCTGTTAGCGGAGGTTCTTCAATTTCAGAGGCGACTTGGCGTTCATCCTCGTCATCTTGTAGCCATTTGGGCATGTCATCATCGTCTTCCTTAGCGATAGGTGCAGAATCTGCTATCTCTGTAGCTGCATCATTATTTGTTGCAGTTGCCCCGATACTTGCATCTTGTGCTTTTTGCACCCATTCCGGGGCATCTTCTGTGCGTGCGTTAGGGTCAGTAATCAGTTCTTCGGGGTTTGCACCTTGATTGGTGGCGAGGCTTTCGAGCCAGTTGAGGGCGGCATCTTGTTCTTCGCTGGATGTGCCCAAACTACCAATACCTGTATCGGCGTTTTCTGGTTCAGGTTTCTTTTCCTGGGGTTTCTCTTCGCCTTCACTGTCGCCGAGAAGATCGTTAATCCAATCGTCAGCCATAGCATCTCCCATATTCTCTTCTGGTTCTACGGTTAATTCTTCTTCTTTTGGGGCTATATCTTTCATCCAGTCGGGCATTTCGCCTTGCGCAATAGGTTCATCTGTTTCTGCTTTGTCAAAAATAGAATTTTCTTCCTCGGCAGTGCCAGATGAAGCACCCCAGCCTGCTTCGCGCATAAAGTCGGGGATCTTTTCTTCGGCAGGTGTTTCCATAGCGGGGGCAGACCCAAATTGGGGGGCGTTTTCGTTTTCTTGTAACCAGGCGGGCTGCTCACCTTCTTGATCCAGTTGAATGCCTGCGGAGGTATCCCAGTCGCTATCCAATTGGGGCGTGCTGCCAGGGTGCCAATCTAAACGTTCTAAATTTACGGCGGCATCGGCAACTTCACTGGAGCGAAAAACAGAGCCTTGTGCAAACGTGGCGTAGGGGTCGAGGGCGTTGACACGATGTCGATAAACTTGCGTGCTTTCGGCGCGACTGGTTTCAGGTAAAATCTCGATCAGAATTCGGTTGGCGTCTAGGCAGTAGGGATATTTTGCGAGTAGGTCAGATGCGATTTTGGAAGCTTCTACACGTTGCCCCGAGTAATAATAGGCTTTGGCGAGTAGTATTTGCATATCCATGCGTCCAGGGTCTTGTGCCTCGACGTTCATGATCTCGGCGATCGCTTGCGTGTAAAGTTCGCCCTGTACATAGACATTGGCGAGTGCGCCGCTGGTCATACGCACTTTGGGAGGTTGGACACCATCGCGACGACCATAAAGGCGTTGTAGCTCAGATTGCACGGCTGCATTGGATGGCTGTGATTCAAAAGCGCGTTCCATATGCCACATGGCTTCATCAAGTTTTTCGTTTTCGTCGGCGATCAGGCTCATGCCTACATGGGCGACAAAATCATCGGGCACAGACATAATAAGGCGCGAGAAAATATCAGCCGCATCTTTATAGCGCTTTGCTTCAAGATAGGCTTTGCCCAATAGTCGATAAGTTTCAAGATGTTTGGGGAAAGACTTAAGAATATGATGACAATGACCGACAGCCTCTTCTATTTGACCCTGATCGATCAAAGTCCCGATTTCCCGATTATAAATTCGTAGAGATACTTTTGCCATGTGTCTACACACTCCTTTGCCAAGTATGCACTATTCCTTAGATTTTCGCAAGCAATTACATATAAAATAAGGGCAGGGGCGGCACTGGCGCATCGCTAAAGCGATGTGCCGCGAGAACTTCTTTGCGTGCCTGTGCCAAAAGCTCGGCATTATTTGCATGGATGGTGAAAAGCGGCTCGCCAGCTTCGATTTTGTCGCCAACCTTGTGATGGATGACGAATCCGACTGCGTGATCAATAGGGTCGCCTTTTTGGGCGCGCCCCGCTCCCAACTCGACAGCCGCCTCGCCGATGTATCGCGCGTGGACTTCTAACAGGCTTCCACTATGGGGAGAGGGTACAGTCTCGATTAGTTTTGCCTTCGGCAGCTTTTCAGGATGATCTACATAGCTCACGTCTCCGTCTTGGGCGATCACCAGTTCGCGGAATTTTGCAAAACCGCTGCCGTCGGCAATCGCATCTTCTGCCATTTTGCGTGCTATGTTCATGTTTTCGGCGCGCTCGCCTAAAACCAACATCTCAGCCGCCACATGCAGGCAGTGCTCACGAAAGTCATCCGGTCCGCCGCCATGCAATGCGTCAATAGCTTCGATTACTTCGAGTGCATTCCCAACAGCATGACCAAGGGGTTGATTCATATCTGAAAGCAGCGCGACAGTTTTACGCCCCGCTAATTCGCCGATGGCAACCATTTGATGGGCAAGCTCTCGAGCGTCTTCAAGCGTATTCATAAATGCGCCCAAACCCAATTTTACATCCAGAACAATGGCTTGTGCGCCTGCAGCGATCTTTTTACTCATAATAGAAGAGGCGATCAACGGGATTGAAGGAACAGTGCCGGTCACATCGCGCAGCGCGTAGAGTTTTCCATCTGCCGGGGCAAGATCGGCACTTTGTCCAGAGAGAACCATGCCCACATCGCGGAGTTGTTGTTTGAATTCTTCTGTCGTCAGATCAATGCGGAAGCCCGGGATCGATTCTAATTTATCCAGCGTTCCACCGCTGAATCCCAATCCACGCCCAGACATTTTTCCAACAGGCAATCCACATGCTGCGACAACGGGCAAAACCACAAGAGTGGTTTTATCTCCCACGCCGCCAGATGAATGTTTATCGATAGCAATATCAACCACATCCGAGAGATCAAGCGTATCGCCTGTTGCAGAAATAGCAAGGGTTAGTTCGGTTGTCTCGCGAGGTGTCATCCCGTTGAGCAAGACAGCCATTGCCCAGGCAGATGCTTGATAATCAGGTATTTCACCCTTTGCAAAACCTTCTACAAAAAAAATAATTTCTTCTTTGGTGAGCTCTTCTTTCTCACGTTTTTTCGTAATAATATCTATTGTTCGCATCTTTTTCTTTCTATGTTCTTGGTGAAATTCGTAGTGTTTTTAGGGTCAAATAATTGTAACCGAGAATTTCTCTCTGCGAAGCCAGAAGCGCAGAAATAAATCTAATAGTTGCGCATACTTTTGTTGACGAGAGTGCTTAAATCATATACACTGAGTTTTCTGAATCTGAGCGTAAAAAGGAATGATTAATGCACAATGATACTAGTCTGGGGACCGGCATCCTTCGAAAAAAGGATATAGAAAAAGCACTTGCAGAAAGACTTGTAGAAGAAGCACAAATAGCAGGTGCTTCGAAATCTTCGATATCTATCTCCAAGCAAAAAACATGGATGTTGGTTGCCCTGATCGGTGCTTCTTTGGTGAATACCTTTGTTTTGGGCATTGTAGATGTCATTGCTGTTTCTGGTTTTATTGGTGATACGGGTATTTACAATCTTCCCTGGCTTTGGGTGGCAGAGTTACTGCTTAGCCTAATTATCTCTGGTACGATCATTCAGTTGATCGACAAGTTGCCCCGCATGAAGATGCTCAGAAGCCTCATCCTCATCCTGTTTCTAACGTATACCTTGCTGGCGGTGCTTTTCTTTTTTAATCTGCCAACAAAATTTCTTTACCCGCTTATGTATCTGATCTATGCGCAACAAGGGATTCTTTTCCCGATGGCACTCTGGAATCTGGCAGGTCAGGTTTATAGTCCTTCTGAAGCAAAAAAATATTTCCCTGTTCTCTCCTCTGGCGATCTGCTCGGGCGTTTGGTTGGATATAGCCTTTTCACGTTAACCGGTTTGCTCGGCCATGCCGAACTCAGCCAAAACCTGATCCACAACCCATCCATGCTAATGGGCATTAGCGGACTTCTTTTTGCGATCGGTGTTTTTGCTTTTACTCGCCTGCCAAAATTCCAGACAGCATTCCCCGCTCAAGAAGATAGCCCTTGGCTCGAAAACATCAAAGATTGTTTTGAGACCATCAACGAAGTTCCCTTCTTTCGTAATGTCTCGGCGATAGTAGCCGTCACATGGATCGCGCTCACGTTACTTCTCTACAATTTCTATTTTACCCTTGATACCGCCTCCCAGCAGGGGTTTCAATTCCAAACGATCTACAGTATCTATAATATTACGGTTTTGCTTATCCCGCTCCTCTTTCAGTGGACAATAGGTGACGAACTCCTCGAAAGAATTTCTCCGAAAAACGGTTATTTCTTCTTGCCTTTTACGTTATTGATCGGTGTTGGTCTTGCCTTTTTTATCCCCGGTCTTTGGGGTGGCGTAGGCGCACTGTTCATTTCTATTGTCGTCTATCGCGGTTGGTATATGCCCCTATACCAATCTCTCTACATCCTGGTTCCCGCAAAAAAACGCGGACGTATTCGCGGTTTGCTCGGCAGTTATTCCTATATTGTGGGATCGCTTATCGCAGCACTATTCATTGGTGGGATGCGTCTTCTCCTACCTCTATTGGATGTGGATCTGGCAAACGCCCATAACATTAACTTGCTTGCTGCGCTCGTGGCAGTTTTCGCGGCAATTTACGTTGCCTTCCGCATCCGCGCAACCTACGAAGATAGCCTGCTCTCATGGCGCGTTGCCCGTCGCAAACGCACATCCAGCGAACTCGACAAGCTTGAATCTATATAACTCATATTACGCAGTTTTAAAGTCAGACTGTCATTTTCCCTCATCCTAACCTTCTCCCAAAGGGAGAAGGTTAGGATGAGGGCAGCCCGAAAGTCTGCGAAAGGCATTTTTTGCGTAAGATCAGTATATAAAAGAAACTCCCCTCGCTAACGAGGGGAGTTCAAAGGGGATAATTTAGTTTATTTACTCCCTTTCTTTTTCTGTGCGCGTACTTCTTTTGCCTTTGCGTGCAATTCTTTGAAATAAATAGAATCAGTGATCTCTGCAACTTGGTCGTCCTGTTTCTTTTCGTCGATCTCAATACGCAACTTGTCAATTTCCTGACGCAACGCCTCGGCACGGATATAGCCCGCCAACGCCGCCGATGTTAATAATGACAAGCCCTCGATGACCTCGTCAGATGAGAAGCGAATGACCTCACCGTTGGCAGGGTCGATTGCGTTGATCAATTGCAAAACACCGATCACGCTGCCATCATCGCCTTCAAGGGGAAATGCCAGGAAAGATTTTGAGCGGTAGCCAGTCTTCTCGTCAAAACGCTTTGTGCCAGAAAAGTCAAACCCCTCGGCATCATAGGCGTCTGCCAAGTGGACGCTTTTTCCCTTTAGAGCAACATAAGCGGCGACATTTGAGAGGTTTTCTGCGCCATTTTCATTGTATAACTCCAAAGATGAAAAAGCAATTTCCTTTCCTGTATGCCCACCCATTTCGATATTCAAAGAATCGTTTCGCAAAACAACAAAGCGTAGTTGATTTTCATCACGCAAATAGAGTGTCCCACCATCTGCATTGGTGACCTTCTGTGCTTCGATGACCATCATTTCGAGCAAGCGGTCAAAATCTTTTTCAGATGAAAGCCGTACCCCGATGGGAATAATGACCTTGAGCAATTGCAGGCGTTTATCCCGTTCGGCGACCTCGCGTGCCATTTTGTCGAAAACGTTGCCTAAATTTCCCAACTCATCTGAGCGTTGACGAACCTTTTCCAATTTCTCTGATTGATAATTGCCCGCCTGCACGGCATTCGCGGCTTGAGAGATTTTCCAGATCGGTTTTGTGATCCAGTTTGCAAAGAAATAAGAACCCAAGATGCTAAATGCCAAAACCACAAACGCGACACTGACGGCGTTCACCAATTGTTTCTTGAGTGCGTTCTGGAGACTGGCAGTTGGCATGTAGACCATCGTAGCACCGAGCATGGTATCGACATTATTTTGGGTATAAATGGGGACAATGACTTTCAGGAAGCTGTCATCCAAATAGGCTTGCTCGCTACCCGTTTGGAGAATATTATGCAGATTTTTGTGGTCAGTTTGAGAGAGGGCTAGATCGCCAAATTCTGGGCTGGCGCTCAAGATCAGCGTTTCGTTCTGTGCATCCGAAATACGAATCGCTTCCACATTCCCTGCAGCGACAAGATTCTCGACCAAGCGTTCTACGCCCACGCGCTGGCGCAACGCTTCAAGCCAGGTGGCGTTGTAGCCAACTTGCACAATACGGGGACCATCCACGCCGCCTACACCCACATATTTGAAAATCTGATTATCCACTTCGCGTATACGCGCATCTTGAATAGCGACCGTTTTTTCGCCTGTGAGCAAACCCCAGAAAAAGGATGCCTGTGGCTGAATTTCGGGGTCGGGGCTAAAGGTGAAATCGAATTCGGTCAAGTTGCGGAGGTAGGCATGTCCCTGCGCGTCAGTGATCCAAAACTCGCTTAATTCTGTTTCGGCAACGATCTCCTGTAATAACAGGTTGATCTCATCTTCGGTTAATCCCGCTTCTTCTGCGACTGCGATCAGATGTGCGACCAAGGTTGCCTCAACGACCATCTGATCGCCGATGGAATCTTCCATGGCTGCAGGAAACTCTTCGACCACGCCTGCTGTGGTTGCCAGAAGACGCGCTAAATTTAGGGCATCACTTTTTTTCTCTTCGAGCAGCGTTTGGTAAGAGTTCCAGCTTAATAGGGCACTTAAAAATAGAATTGTCACCGTGATGATTAAGGTGACGGTGAGGAGCATCCGCGTACGCAGGGTCATTTAAACTCCTTGAACGGTATCAAGCCAAAAGCCGCGCGGCGAGCTGTCGAAAGTCCTGGGTTAGGGAGTGGTCAGGATATTTTTGAACAAAAAGCCCGCCGCTACCGAGCGTCATCAGCTCATCTGAATGATGGAAGACAGCCGCTACTTCAGATTGATAAGTTTCGCTGAGTCTGGCTGCCAGTTCCACTGCCTTGTAGCTATCGGGAACTTCAAGCTTACGCGCAACTTTTACGGTAACGCCCGTGCCCTGATAATCTTGTTGGTCAGGGCGCAGGATGATGATGAGAGTATCGGAAAAGGCGATGGAGAGCAGGGTTTCTTCGTTAACGCCCGGATGTGTGTCGATCAGCAGAATATCAAGCGCAAGCTCTTCGATCAACTGTTGAAAGCCACGATTGAGCAAGGCGCTATCGTAGCCTTCGCGCAAAATGCGCGTAATTTCGCCAATTTGAATGCTGGAGGGGATCAAATATAGATTGCCATTTTGCCCAACCTGATAGGCAGTATCTTCGATCTTGCAGCGCCCCCAAATATAATCATTGAGCGCGTATTTGATTCCCTCTTCCTTTAGACCAAAAAGAACATGGATGCCTGGGGAGAGAATATCGGTGTCGATCACGCCCACTCTTTTCCCCTCGGCTGCCAGCATTGCCGCTGTATTCGCTGTGATATTCGATTTTCCCGTCCCGCCGCGAAATGAATGAATAGAGACAATTTTAGACATTGCTATTTCTCCTGAACCAATTGCTGATATTGCCCTGATTATACATCTTGTAAGATGTGGATGTCTGTGCAGTTTTGTCAGGTGGATGGATTTGCGCGACGCGCGCGGATTGAACATGTTGCCGTTAAAGAAGTTTTTTTGCCAGTAGAGAAAGCCCCGTTTTCTTTTTCAGAAAACGGGGCTTTCTCATTATGTCGTTTATCTCTAAGCGAGTGCCGCTTTGATACGTTCCAATCCTTCGATGAGAGTCTCACGCGGGCAGCCGAAATTCAGCCGCACAAAACCACCCCCGCCGGGACCAAAGGTAGGACCATCGTTGATGGCGATTTTTCCTTTTTCAATGAAGAAATCCTGCAAAGGCATAGTCACCTTACCTTGCTCGATCAATTCGCTGAAATCCAGCCATGCCAAAAACGTAGATTCGGGGTTCGTGATCTTCACCCCGGGGAAATTCTTCTTGACATAATCTACGAGGAAATTGCGATTATCGGTTAGATAGGCAAGAAGCTCCTCGAGCCAGCCATCACATACACCGGAAAAGCCAACTTCTGCAGCGATATGCCCAAAGGTGTTGGTATGAAGGGTCATCTTTTCCGACTCTGCCATGAATCTACGGCGGATGCTTTCGTTTTGAATAATCGCAAAGCCGACGAAAAGCCCTGCCACATTGAAAGTTTTGCTCGCGGCAATAAGCGTGATCGTGCGCTGGGCAGCTTCGGGAGAGATATTGGCGATGGGGGTAAATTTATTCCCATCGAGCAGGAGTTCACTGTGAATTTCATCGGAGCAGATTAAAATATCTTCCCGCTCGCAAATATCGACCATGCGTTTCAAATCTTCATCGCTATAGATGGTGCCGGTCGGGTTGTGGGGATTGCAGAAGAGGAACATGCTTGTCTTCGCATCGTTTGAGTGGACGGCGCTCTCGAAGACATCCCAATCTACTTCGTAGTGGAGAGTCCTATCGTTCGTAACTTTTTTGAGTTCGGCAATTTGGGTGACGGTAGCGGTATTTTTTTGCACTTTCATAAATGGAGGGTAAACGGGTGTCTGGATCAGGATACCTTCGGAGGGCTTAACGCCGATACTCGCGGCAATGTTGAAACCCGTGACCAAGCCGGGGACAGGGACGACGTCGTCCGCTTTTACATCCCAGCTATAGAGCTTTTGCATCCGTTTGGCGACGCTTTCTTGTAATTGTTTGCTGGGAAATTCGTATCCCAAAACGCCATGCCCGATGGCGCCGTGCAAGGCACCAAGGATGGCCGGCGGGGCTGCAAAATCCATATCCGCAACCCACATGGGGAGCGTATCTTCAGGGAAGGCGTGCCACTTGATAGAGTTGCTCTTAGAACGACGGTCGATAATTTCATCAAATTTTGAAGGCATAAGAAAGGTTCCTTTTGGAGAGATATTTTGAAAATTATACCCCTCTGCAGGAAATGAAAGTAAAATATATAGAGAATTTATGCCAAGGAGGAGCAATGAAGAGAATTATCTTGATGCGCCATGCAAAATATGATTGGAGGCAGGCTGGGTCGGATGACCATCTGTGCCCGCTTAGTGCAGAGGGCCGCCGTGATGCCTTGCAGATGGGTGCTCTTTTACAAGAAGAAGGCGTTCGGCTAGATGCTATTTTCTGCTCCACAGCCCAGCGGACGCGGGAAACTTTGGCACTTTTTCTGAAAGAATATTCTTTCAATGGAGAGCCACGTTATTTTGATCTTCTCTATCATGCTGATATCCGTGATTATGTGGATATTTTTATGCAATTATCGCCCGAAGTAGAGGCCGCGATGCTTATTGGGCATAACCCCACGATTTCAGGAGCACTGGAATTCTTTGCTGACACATATAAGGTTTTTTCTCCTGCGGCAATTGCCTATCTTGAATTTGATATTGAGCAGTGGGGTGAGCTAATTGAGAAACCTGATGGGAAATTGCTTGGGTTTTGGACGCCAAAAAAAGGTTAAGAATCAAAAAGCCGCGTTTGAAAACGCGGCTTTTTCTTGTTTATACGCCAGCAGGCAGATGCTCAAGATTTTGACTGATAAGCGCGCGCTTTTTTAGCCATCTTCTTTCTTCAACATTCTCATTATTTGGCAGTTGATCAAATTTACTTGTTCCGGCGAGCAAATCGATTTCGCTGCGCTCAGTGATGACGCGAGAAATTTTCCCATCTACCATTTGGACAATTTTGTCCGCATATTTGCACATCCGCAGATCGTGGGTGACCATGATCCCTGCACGCTGCCCTTCGTGGATCAGATCGGCAAAGATTTGCACAACCTGGTTGGCGCGTTCGGTGTCTAGGCTGGCTGTAGGCTCATCGGCGAGCACTACGCTCGGGTCATGGATGAGGGAGCGGGCAATAGCCACTCGCTGCTGCTGTCCGCCAGAGAGCTGGGATGGCAGGCTGTGTAGACGATCTTCCAATCCTAAACGGGTTAGCAAATCTATCGCTCGCTCGCGGCTTTTTCGCCCGTTTGTCTTGTTCAGCCGCAGCATCAATTCGACGTTTTCCAGCGCGGTCAGATAAGGGACAAGGTTGTTGGACTGGAAGGTGAATCCGATCTTTTCGCGGCGGAATTTGGTGCGCTGCGCGTCGCTCATGGACCCTAAATCTTGCTTGTCAATTAATAGGCTTCCTCCGGTCTCACGCAGGAGGGTGGCTAACATCGCTAACATCGTTGTCTTGCCCGATCCGCTTGGTCCCACTAATCCAACGAACTCACCCGCTTTGACGCGTAAATTGACTTCATCGACAGCTTTTACAACCAAGCCATTGCTATCATAAACTTTGCTAACATTTTTTGTTTCAAGAATAATTTTCTGTTTCATTATTTTTCTCCTACATCCCTAATGCGGTAAGTGGTTCAACTTTGAGTGCCACACGAATGGAAACCAGTCCACCAAGAGGGCCAATTAGTAATAGTGATGCAACTGCGATTAATACAGATGTGCCCGTGAAAAGGATGGGCACGCTGGGGGGCATCCCTAACGCCAGCCCGAGGACAGCCAAACCGCCCAGCGCTACGCCGAAGACCGTCACGAAGATAATTTGCAGAATGGAGGCTACAGCCACAACAGGATTTGGCGTGCCAATGGCTTTTAGCATCCCAATTTGGGGGACTTTCTGGAGAGTCTGAATTTGGAAGAAGCCACCGATGACGAGCACCCCGATCAGAAAGGTGAAGCCTTTCATCGTATTGAGCGTGTTCTGCTGTGCGGAGTAGCCGGGCGCGGATTCGTAAGCGGTTTTGATGTCAGATATTTCCACATCTTTGATTGCAGATTCGATCAACGCGGCCATGCTTGCCATATTTTCAGGGTTCTGAAGTTGCACAGCGATGATGTTGGTGATAGGGCGCGAACTGGAAACACTTGCATCTGCTTTGGGGCGATATTTATCCCAAATGGCAAGGGAAACAAAGATGGAAGGCTGAAAAAAGTATTGCTGACCATCCGTAATGCCAGTCACACGGAGATCATAGAATTTATCTTCTGTACCCTGTGTGGATTTGATGGTTATATAATCACCTACACTTATATTGGCTGATTCTGCAATCCGTTCATCGATCATGACGACTTTGGATTGTTTTGAGCGAATGGTTTCTCCGATGATCGGGGCGGGGAGGCCGGGTTTCCCTGTTTCGGTACCTATAAATGAGACATCAATGGGATCAAGCCCACCGTCAAGGACAATCTCGACATTGCTGAAGCCGATAGGCCCAGCATTGGAGACACCTTCCACACGTTGGACACGTTTTACTTTCTGGTAATCCAATCGGCTTTCTATTGTTGAATAGCCAGTGCCTTCCTGAAAGACGAGTAGAGTAGCATCCAGTTTTTCGAGATATTCTTTATTTGCGGAGGCAAGCCCTTCGCCAAGACCAGCGGTGAAAAGCACCAAAACGGCGATGAGGGCAATAACCATACTAAAGAGGAAAAAGCGTCCTTTGTTTCGCCATACTTCTTTGAGACTAAGATAAATTGACATTGTATTTCCTTGTTGAACTTCCTGAATTAGACTAAGTTGACCCTAATATATACTTAACAAACCTATTTGTCAAGGTTTTGCACATATTTGCTGTTCAAATACTTGACAAATGCTATATTGCTTGATAATATAGAGACATCTTCAGAAAAGGAATGAGTAAATGAACGAAATCTCAACATTCAGTCTCGGCGTCATATTAAGAGAAACAGGCATTAATGCAGATACCCTCCGCGCATGGGAACGGCGATATAAACTCCCCCAACCCTCCCGCAGTGAAGGTGGGCAACGCCTTTACTCCCCGCATGATATAGAGATCATCAAATGGCTCTTGCAACGTCAGGAAGAAGGCATGCGCATCGGGCAGGCGGCAAAACTTTGGCACAGAAAAATCGCAGCAGGAGAATCTCCGCTTGCAGGAGATACGCTGGCGTTGAGCATTGATGAGAATTCACCTGAAGCATCTCGACTTATAGCTTTTCGAGATAACTGGATCAGAGCGTGCATCTCATATAATGAAGCCCAGGCAGAGCAAGTCACAAATGAAGCCTTCACAAGATTTCCTCTTGAACTGGTCTTTAATGAAATTCTGTTGCCCGGCATCCGAGAGATTGGCGAACTCTGGTACAAAGGTGAAATTAGCGTTCAAAAAGAGCATTTCGCATCTGCCCTGTTAATGCGCCGTATTGAAGCAATGATCGCCGCATCTCCCGCGCCAACGCGCCCGGAAAAAATAATCGTAGCCTGCCCACCAAAAGAAGATCACACGCTCTCTTCCCTTTTATATACTCTTTTTCTGCGTAGACGCGGCTTCCATATTGTTTACTTAGGCACTAATGTGCCATTGGAACAATTCAAAGAAACTGTAGAAGTCATAAAGCCAGAGCTAGTGCTTTTTGCCGCGCAACAATTAACAACAGCCGCAACACTTGAGCAAATGGTCCGCGAAATAAGATCAAGCAATACGACCGTCGCTTATAGCGGGCGCATTTTTCAAAGCACCCCCGATCTCCAAGATCATATTAGCGCTCATTTTTTAGGCGAAGACTTTGAAAGAATTTTTGCGAAGATCCAATCCCTGATCGCAACCCAAGAAAAGGCTGTGCTAAAAGCTTCAGAAAGTACTCACGGATTACTTCTGGCTACCTTTGAAATCTCTCGCGCTGCAATACAAGCTCATTTAACAGATACGCTATCTCAATGGAATACCCCGATCAAGCCACTTACAGATGCAACAGAGCATCTCAGTGCAAATATCGCAGCAGCGCTCTACCTTGGCGACATTAACTTCCTTAGCCCTGAATTAAGCTGGGTAAAACGCCTGCTAACCTATAGGCAGATGAAAAAAGTTAGCCTTGAAAGATATATCCAAGCTTATGCCAACACCCTGCAAGAAGTGATTGGGGAAGAAGCAGCACCACTTATAAACTGGCTGATGGCAGAAGCGACCAATTGAATTTATTAGGAAAAATATGGTATCATCTCAATAATTTGGGGTAGATGAAAAAGACCAACCCAAATTGAGTTCTTTGGCGCGTGCTTTGACCAAATCCGCCAAGGGTGGAATCTGGTGCAGCTTTGAAATGCGGTCTTGTAAATAAT
>Ga0209042_1000554_pt1 | contig 38696 bp, 25 predicted proteins | sample SaaInlV_200m_DNA_6_FD_184649 | JGI IMG/M metagenome (GOLD analysis project Ga0209042, IMG submission 184649) | Marine microbial communities from expanding oxygen minimum zones in the Saanich Inlet - SI037_S2LV_200m_DNA (SPAdes) (version 2) | ecosystem: Environmental > Aquatic > Marine >...
CATTAAGCTAAAATTTTAGCTTATAAGATAAGACCCATAATAGCCGCTTTGAAAAACGTTCATTCGTTTTACTGAGAGAGCTGTGCATTATAGTTAGGTTGTTAGTTTTATGTAAGTTGGATATTTTCCACTATACTTATGGCGTATTACACAACCCTGCATACCGCAAAAAATACGAACTAAATTTAAAACGAGAATTTCCTCGCCTACCGTTTTACAAAGATTTTTTCAAGTGGGTAAACTGGGGCAAACGGCTTATGGATTTGCACATAAAATACGAAACTGTTGAGTCATACGATTTAAAAATAATCGAAGAAGAAAAACAAAAAGAAAAGCCCAAAGCAAAATTAAGACGCAACAAAGAAACCAACGAAATAATATTAGACGAAAACACAAGCATTTTAAACATTCCGGATATTGCATTCGATTATAAGCTCGGCAATCGCAGCGCAATAGATTGGATTCTTGACCAATACAAAGAAAAAAAGCCAAGAGACAAAACCATTGCCGAAAAATTTAATACTTACAAATTTGCTGACTACAAAGAAACCGTAATTGATTTAATCAGGCGAGTTACAACAGTTTCTGTAAAGACAATGAAAATTGTAAACCAAATGGAAATAGAAGAACCTCACGATAATAAAAATTTAACAAAATGAAAAACTCAAAACTAATTTTACAAATTGTAATTTTTGTATTTTTATTAAATACAAACCTTAAAGCCCAGCCCTGCAAAGAAGTAATTGGCTACTATCCAAACTGGCAGTGGTACGATCGTGCAAATCTTGTAGAGCCCTCAGCTATTGATTATTCAAAATATTCGATACTAAATTATGCATTTTTTAATGCAAATCTGAATGGATCAATTTCTGAAACTGATTCATGGGCAGACGAAAATTTATTGTTCGGGCAGCATGATTGGGTAAATGGCGGATACCTTCCGAACACTTCCTTGATTGATATTGCTCACACTAACAATGTAAAAGTAATGGTTTCTATTGGCGGCTGGACTTTGTCAAATAATTTTCCGGCAATAGCTGCAAACCCCAACAAACGAACAATCTTTGCAAGCGAATGTGTTAGACTGCTGCAAGATTATAATTTCGATGGTATTGATATTGATTGGGAATATCCCGGATATGCTCCCCACAACGGAACACCTGCCGATGGTGTGAATTACACTTTATTGCTTCAAGAAATTAGAGATTCGATAGATGCTTACGGCTTACAAAATGGGAACGATTACCTGCTTTCTTCATGTTTTAGTGCAGACCCTGCAAAAATGCAAATTATTGAGTGGAACAATCTAATTGGAATTTTAGATATGTTTAATCTTATGACATACGATTTTTTTGGAGCATTCAGTACATTAAGTAATCACAATTCGCCACTTTATGCTCCTGCAGCTGGCGACACAAGTTTTAATATTCATTCAGCTTTCACAAATATTACTCAAACATATGGTTTACCTGCCTCGAAACTAAATATTGGTGTTCCCTTCTACGGACGTTCGGTAACAACTTGTACCGGATTGCATCAAACACATTCGGGCAGTGCCGACAATTCTACATTTTGGGAAGACGATGGTAGTCCTTTATATTACAATGTCTTGAATAAAATGAACCTTTTTTCAAGTTTTTGGGATAGTCAGGCACAAGTTCCGTATTTGCTCGGAAATAGCATAAACACATTTGTTTCTTACGACGACGAGCAATCAATTGCCATGAAAGCACAATATGTTGTCGATAATAATGCTCGTGGTGTAATAATTTGGGAAATTACGGGCGACTATATTGAAACTTCCTCTGGTTCAGGAACCATTGCAGGAACTCCCCTTGCAGACACTTTGAATTATGTTTTGTGCGGGTTGAATGTAAATAGTGAGCAACATTCCTTTAATGAAAATGAAGTGGACTTTGCAATCTATCCAAATCCTGCAAAAAACAACATTTTCATAAAAAAGGACAATTTTACTGAAGTTAAAATCTCTGATATTTTCGGAAGAGAAATAATAGCAACTAAAAATTCTACTATCAATATTTCAAAACTTTCTTCAGGAATATATTTTGTTTCATTAAAAAACACAAAAGAAAATATTCATAGAATTGAGAAATTGGTTGTTGAGTGAAGTTTTTTGGGATAATTGGTTTTGGATTTTAGATTTCTGCCTGTAAACAAAACTCTTGCAAACCATTGCCAGCACTCATAGAAAAAGATTGATTATAGTAATAAAATAAAACGGTCCCTGACGAGATATCTATCAAATTTTTTACTAATTTATGCTCTTCAATTTAAAAGTTTTTGTTTCCAACAAAAGGTATTTATGCGATACATTTTTCATTTTACCATTGATTCATACAATTCAATATATGATTTTACCTGAGTAAGAAGATCAAATTTTTTTATGGGCGAAATTGTCCATTTTCCTTCTTTTGCCAACTGCAATGCCTCGGCTAATGATTTGAAACTTAATGAATTCAGCTTAATATATCTGCCTGAAATAACTTCTTTCAAAGCTCCTTTGTCCGACGAAATTACAGGAATATTCATTGCAATGGCTTCGGTGGCTGCAAAGCAAAAACCTTCGCTATATGATGAAACCACCACACAGCTTGACGAACACAAATGTCTATTCAATTCCTCTTTTTCCAGATTGTTCAAAATCTCACATTGTTTCGAAATTTGCCATTGTTCCAACAATTTTTTCACTTTCGCGAAAAACTTTTTTGGAATAGTCGGAATAATTAATTTTAAACTTGCATCAGGATTTTTCTTAAAAAATTTCGCTGCAGCAGGAATCAAAATATCCAATCCTTTTGATACTCCGAGCCTTCCGAAGAATGTGAAAGTAAAATTCTCCGGTGCTTGCCATTTTGCTCCATTAAACTTTTCATAATCGAGTCCGTTATATATCCTTGAAATTTTTTCTGTTGAAATTCCGGAATCAATCAGACAGTTTTTTGTATAGTCCGAAACTGTAACAATCTTGCTGTATGGCAGTCGGGCAATTATTTGCTCGAACAAAAAATTGAAATTGCGTGTAAAAAAATCCATAAAAGGAAGCTTAAACCAAAGTTTTCCCCACAGTTCGTGAAAAGTTATTACAACTTTTTTCCTGAAAAGTTTTGCCAGCACAGATGATGGAAAACCTGCACTCGAAGAAGTTGTGTGAATAATGTCGCACCTTCGCACATTTTTATACAGATAAAAACCTGACAAGAGAGCAAAAGCTATTCGGTTTGTTAGTTTCAGCCTTTTTATTGAAACACCATTTACGAATTCTTCATGCGGAAGCTCAGGGCTAAATCTCATTGTTACAACTTCAACCTCATTGCCATTTTGAACAAGCTTCTCTGCCAATGTTTTGAACAAAGTTTCAACTCCACCAATATTTGGGTAATAATATTCTAATATGAAGAGGATTTTCATTTTGTAACAGATTGTTGAAACTCTTTTGCAAAAATTTCCCATGAAAATTTTGCCGACTGTGATAACGATTTTTTATTCATTTCATATCGCAACTTTTCATTTTTGCTTATTTCAAGCATAGCTTCGCAAAGTTCATTTGCATCAGTAGGGCTGAAATATTTTGCAGCATCGCCTCCCACTTCGGGCAAACTCGATGAATCGGAAACTATACAAGCCGTGCCACAGGACATTGCTTCCAAAATTGGCAAACCAAAACCTTCGTACAATGAAGGATAAATAAGTGCAATGGCTTGCGAATATAAAACGGTAAGCTCCTCTTTGCTGACGTATCCCAAAATTTCGATGTCCTCTTTGAATGGATGATTTTCTAATGCCGAAAAAAAATTTTCGGTTTTCCAACCTTCTTTTCCTACAATTATAAGTTTATGAATTTCAGTATTTTGTCTTCTGAAAATCTGATATGCTTCGAGGAGCGTTACTAGATTTTTTCGCGGTTCAATTGTCCCGACCGACAGAAAATATTTTTTATCTAAATTTAATTTTGAAATGATTTTAGCATTTTCATTTTTTCTGAAATCCTTATCCCTTCCAAGATAAATTCTATTCACTTTTCCTTTTGTAAAAGGATAGTATTTATGAAGATCCTTAGTTGTATTTTCAGAATTTGAAATAATAATATCGGCTTTTTTCAGAATCCTTTTCAAAAATATCTTTTGCAGCAATTGGCTGTGATAGCGATGAAGATGTGAAAAAATTATCGGTGTTAAATCATGAATTATTGTGATACGTTTAATCCGTTTTGGAAGGTTGAAAGGACCAAAATGAGCAGGCTCAACTACTGCATCAACTTTTAGTTTTCTAAGTAAAAATGGGACTATCACAAAAAGTCGGAGTGAAGCAAAAGTAGGGATTTTTGGAAAATTTGGAATAATATGTTGCTCAATTCCAGTGAATTTATTATCCTTTTTTTGCCTTATTAAAATATATTCGTTTTGCTGATCATATTTTATCAAAGATTTTATCATCTCTTTTGTGTAAATATGAACTCCGGCATATTGATTGTCGAGCGGGTCAGCTAATATTGCTATTCGCATATTAATTTCTTGTTAACATAAAATTTTAAGTTTTCTCCGTTTTATCGATTTTATGAAGTTTTGGCTGATCTATAAAAATGCTCTTCACATTGGTAAATATATTTTCATTGTAATTTTCAGCAAAATCAATAGCCCTTTTTGCTTGAGTATTGTATGATTCCTCATTCAGAAACAAATTTAAAATAGCAGCAGTAAAACTTTCAAGATCGTCAGCAACCATAAATTCATTATTCAAACAATCCATCCCTTCAGCAGCCTGAGAAGTGCAAACTAAAGGCAGTCCGAAACCCAAGGCTTCAATGTTCTTAATTTTTAAACCGGTGCCAACTCTTCCCGGATTTATCACAATATCTGCTTCTTTGTAGGCATCTTCAATGTTTTTCACTTCGCCCAATTTTTCAATATTTGGGGCATCGACAATGTGATTGCAAATATTTCCGGATAGTACGAGTTTTACATTTTCGATTTTGGCGACCAGCTTGGGTAAAATATATTCAATAAAATAATTTATTCCATCGATATTGCTAATATTTCCGGCACCAAGATAAAGAATTTGGTAGCGGGCAGTGTTTCTCATTTTTGCAGAATAAATCTCAACCTTATGCCCTATAGTGAAAACCTGCTGTGTTTTTGTCATATTTTTTATAATAGCTTCCTCTTTTTTCTGAATAGCTATCAAAACATCGGCACGATTGAAACCTTTTGTTTCCTCGCTCCTTGAGGTTGAAAAGAAGGAATCCTGAAAACCCATTTTTTTGTAATTCAGATTCCGATTTGTAAAAATATCGTGAGTATCAATTACTTTTAAAACTGTTTCAGGAAAATTGAGCAAAACCCGCGACATAAAAACATATTCGGCTAATACTATATCGTAATTGTATTTTTTATGTAAAAAACTCGCAATGCTGTCGAGACCCTCGTTATACCAGTCGTCAATTTTGTAAACAAGATTTTCTGAATTTCTATCATTTTGATTTTCTTCTTTTTTGAAGTTTTTGTTAATGCCTACATTTTCAATGCGTTCTATGGATATTGACTCTTCAATTTTATTTTCTTCTTGCTTATCGTCTTCTTTTTCAAAACTTTCTGTCAACGCAGTTTTATTAATATCAGGAATTTGAAGTTGGTCTGTCTCCTCATCGTCAAGACTACGTACAGGATTTTTATTTAGCAATGATTGTTTATTTCCTATGAAAGTTTTCCTTAAGAATATGTAAACTCTGGGATCAACTTTCAAAAGCTTCCTCCCCAATATTCCAATCCAGGCATCAATTTCAACAATGATGTGGTTAATTTGATTTACAAAACCTATCAGGGCAATTGAGAAGTAATTTCTAATAGCGTGAAAAGGAGCAAGTTCATTTTTGGGAAAGCTCAGATTGTTTTTCAATTCATTTGTTTCTCCTTGCTTTGCCATTGCGATATTTTTCTTAAGTTGCCTAATTACCGCCGGATTAGTATTTGGGACAAAATAAAACTTATCCCATGCCTCTCTCATAGCTTTATTATCTGCTTGAGTAGTAACATGCTTAGCATTCGATTCCATGTTGAAATACAGGAAATGAATTTCGAAACCAAAGGTTTTCAGAATGTTTACAAACTGAAAAATACGGCTTCGGTTACCGGCATTTTGCGGATGGCTCGGAGTGGGTGAGACTATTAGGATTTTATTTTTCATAAATATAATTGGCAATAAAATATGCCAACACTTGCATTATTAATTCTCCCAAACTTTATTCATCCTTAGTATATCCCATTTTTTCCAAAGTGTTACCGTGCTTTTTCCAAAACATACGTTGCAACTTTTCCGACATTTCATTTTTCCATTCACCAACTTTACCTCTTCTGAAAAACAAATTATTAAATTCATGTTTTTCGCTTTCGGTATATTTTTGTCTTTCGTTACCACCAAAAAACGCATCTCCATTTCTTTGAGATTCGAAAGTTGGAATTTTATCTGCTAATGGTTCGGGCATATCCATAAATGAACGAAACGACTCAGTATATTTGAGTGGGTCGAGAATAAAATCTTCAAATTTGATAACAATATCGGCGAGTTTAGTCCATTGCTCAACATTGCGAGACCAGCCACCAAAGTATGAACCAAATGGTGCTCTTATGGCAGATTTTAAATTTTTTGTGAAATCGGTTCCGGGTTCTACTATATCTTTCCTATGATGAGCCATCGAAATCAAAGCATCTCTTCCATCTCTAACTAAATAAATAATATGGTTTTCTTTTGCACATAAACGCAAGGTTTTGGATGGCAGCTCATGCGATTTCAGAACCAGAAAATTAAATTTTGATTGTAACTCACTTAATCTGAATTCCGCTTTCTCGTTAAGTTTTCCTTTTTTTTGCTTGCGTTCGCTTAAATTTTGAAGCTTTTCGATACTTTTATTGTAAATCTCGATACTATTCCAGGAATATATTCCATAAACTTCGTAAAGCACATTCCTCAAAAAAGTATTTCCCGATCGAGGAAAGGAAGCAAGGATAATATTTGGTTTATCAATATCTTTATTCATTCTAATTTATACTTCCAAAGTGAGTTTTTTCACTTTGATTGTTTTGCGATAAGTTTCAAGTACTTCGGCCGGAGAGCCAATTTGGATGCATTCTCCTTTGTGCATCAAAAAAACACGATTGGCATATTTTTTCACAGTTCCCAGATTATGGCTTACATGAATAATGGTTTGTCCTTGAATGAAAGCTTCATTGAAAATTTTATCAGATTTTTCTTTAAATTTCTCATCGCCCACACCTCCAAAAAATTCGTCCATTAAAAAAATATCTGCTTCGGCATGAATGGCAATGGCAAAAGCTAATCTACTTTTCATTCCTTTGGAGTAATATTTGATTTTTGTGTCGATAAAATCGTTCAATTCTGCAAATTCTATTATTTTGTAAAACCTTCTTCCAATCTGCTTAAAAGTCAATCCCATCACCGAAGCATTGATATAAATATTCTCACGAGCAGTAAGTTCGATGTTAAATCCCAAACCTAAGCTTAATCTGATGAAACTACCGATGGTTGTAACTTTTCCGCCTTTGTCTGGTTTATAAACTCCACTCATTAGGTGCAACAATGTAGATTTACCACTTCCATTGGCTCCAACTATACCAATAAATTCGCCTTTTTTAATTTCAAAACTTACATTTTTGACAGCTTTGATTTGTCTTTTTCTTTTCGAGCTAATAAGATCTATGATTACTTCACGAAAAGTTTGGGTTTTATTATCTTGAATAGAAAATGTTTTACTTACATTCTCGAATTTGATAACCGTTTGATTTTTCATATCTTAGAACTTTTCTGCCGCTTTGTGAAACAACTTTTTGAAAACAATTAATCCAATTCCGAGAAGAGCCAAGGCATAAGCATAATCGAACAATAAAACTCCCCAATCGGGCGGCTTTCCATAAAGTAAAACATTTCTTGTATTTATAATTATTCCTGCAACCGGATTAGCATATAATAAGGCAGGAAACTTATCAAATACTCGAGATGTTCTGGCAAAGAAAATTGGGTTCAGCCAAAAAAGTGCAAGCAAAAGCATATCCCAAATTTGACTTACATCGCGTATAAAAATATGAATAACTGATAAAATTATGCTGATTGCTAAAACAAGAATACAGACATTTAGTATCATCAAAGGAAGAAACAATAAGTTCCAATTGGGGAAAATGCCTGAAAATGAGCTTGCAATCAGATAAACAAATATATTAAAAAGCAATCCCATCAAACTGCTTAAAACTGCCGATATATAAATATCAAGTTTATTAAAATCTACATTCTCAAGCAAATATCTTTTGCTTTTAATCATATTCAAACCCTTCTTGGTTCCTTCAAGAAAGAACATCCAAATCACTAAGCCGGAAAAAATATGCAATCCGTAATTTGGTATATTATGCTCTATTACTAAAGAAAAAACGATATAATAAACAGAAAGACGAAAAAGCGGATTTATGAGAGCCCATACCAGCCCTAAAAACGTACCATAATACCTGATTTTAAAATCTGTTTTTGCCAGAATCCAAATTCTTTCAAACTGATTATTTTCAGGCAAAGATTCTAATATTTTCTTTACTATCATTCTCAAATTTGTTCAACTAAAATTATCTAAACAATCTCTATTCTGAATTTCTTATTTAAGCAATTCATGTACTATTTCAAATAGTTTAATCCAAAACGACACCATTATCACAGCTTCGCCCTGTCAGTTACACTTTGTAACACAACAAAACTAAACTGTGCAATACAAATATCTGCAACAAACATAAATATTTTATTTGGTTTTTTCTATTTTACTGAAACCGAAAAATTATTAGAAGAAGCAAATATAAAATTGTGGATAAGAAAGAATATCTAAGAAAACTCAATATTTTTGAAGTGTCTTTTAAGAAAAGGTCAGGAATCCTGCATATAGCGGGCTGAATTGTTCAAAACAAGGATTTTATTTGAAAGCTTTCTCTAAAAGTCCATCACCATTTATTGCAAGACGATTGAAATATTCAGGAACATTTTTCCCGGTAATTTTATCAACATAAAGCTTTGCAAGGTGCTGTCCCAACATAAATCCTTGTCCTCTAAGTCCAATAAATAAGCCCAAATCGGCATCAATAATCATTCGTGGCTCAACGTAGTAGCCGCTCCAAAGCGCCTGAAAACCAACTGATGACAATTGTGGCAACCAATCAAGAAATACTTCTGACACTATTTCAATAAACTCTTTTGAACTAATTTTAACGTTTTTGCCTGTTTCATTAGCTTCATTCATTGGCGAAGCGCAACCAATAATTTGTCCTGTTTCGACAAGTTGTTGTCCGTAAACGGCCGAGAAACCTTTATATTTTTGTCGATCTATCATCATTGGTAGAGGAGAATTATTCAAACCAAGGTGTGGCAAACGACGAGTTATAAATGCCTGATGCTTAACCGAGAATAGTTCGGTTTCAATGCCAAGTTTTTTTGCAAACAGATTGCCATCTGAACCTAAAGCATTTATGAAATTTTCTGTTTCGTATTCTATATATTCTTTTTCATGTGTTTGAACCAATACTTTGAAAACGTTTTTTTCTTTCTCAAGGTTAATTAATTTGCAATCTTCGAGAACATTACCTCCCTGATCCAAACCAATTCTTCTGATAAGATCAATCACCTTTCCAGGTGTTGCCTGCCAGCAATTCTTTGTAACTAAAGCAGCATTATATTTTTTTATATCAGGATTAATATAATGTGAAATTTTCCGGCGAAAATCTTTTGGTTCAATCATTTCTGCTTCAGACCATGACATAGAATTCTGAAGTGCGTTATACATTTCGTCGTTATGAGCAAAAGTTACATAATTGATTGGCAAAAAATCAATATTACTGATTTCTTGAAGTTCCTTAAATATATTAAGATTTTCAGATGCAATTTCAGCCAATTCTGGCAAACTGAAATTTGAGCGACCTCCGGCGATATTTCTCCATGATCCTCCTCGACCAAAATTTAGTAAAATAGGATTCTGTCCGGCTTCGGCAAGATACCTAAACAATGCACTGCCAGCAATTCCACCACCTGCAACCAACGATTGAACTTTAACTTTCTTTATAGATTTGTTGATTTGTCCAATAATTTTTTCGTTTGCTTTCTTTGGGTAAAGTTCACCTAAGTTGATTTGATTGGAAAGCGGACCTCTTGGTGTGGCTTCATCAATAATTGAAATTCCATATGGCCGAATTGATTGTTTTAGTCGTTTTATGCACCGGCTTCCGCGGCAAGCACCCATTCCAAGTCTGGTAGTATGTTTTATTTCATCAACCGATATAAATTTTCGATCGCCAACAACATGTAATATATCATTGAGTTTTACATCATCGCAATGACAAATATACGTTTCAGATTCCATTTCCGGAAGCTTTTCAGCAAACTCAAATTTTTCAGGATAAATATTTTTTGAAATAAATCCACGTACTTCAGTAATATTGTTCCCAATAAACTTCAAAGATTTTACTCTGGCGATATGCGTTTTATTCTTTTTTCTGAGAATTTTTTCTACAATTCCTTCTCCGAGTCTTTCTCCATTATTATCAACTAAATACACCTCAGATTTTTCTTCAACAGCATATTCTATAGGAAGAAATAACCAATCTTTTTTTGGATTATATCCAAAAATTGCCAATCCAGGACATTGATAAACGCAATCCATGCACCCGGTACATTTATCAAAATCGATTAATGGAACTGTGCTTGTTGAAGTTTTGGTTATTGCACCTTGCTTACATGCAAATTCGCAAGGATTGCAAGCAAAACCATAATTACAATCGAGAATAACAAAGGGTTTTGAGCTAAATCTTTTTTCGTTGGGAAAAAATGGCTTATCCATTACTAAAATAGGATGTTGCTGCGATTCGATATATTCTTTAGAAACAGACAAATATTCTTCGTAATCGTAATTTTTGCCCATTTCTTGCAAAATTTCGAAAGCTACTTGTTTTCCGCGAAGTACGGCACTTGTACCTTCACCTATTCTTATAGAATCACCGGCACCAAAACTTTTGCGACCAAAAATTTCGTTTCCTTTTATAAAAAGCTGATTGTCGGAAACCAGTCCGGTGCATATATTTATTGCATCAATATTGTCAATAAGTTTTTCAGTTCCCGGAATAGGTTTGAAATTTTCGCACTCGGCAACTATTGCTCCTGTAATTCCGGTATTATCCTCATTTGGAACAGCTTTCAGCAAAATGTGCGAAAGGATGACAGGAATTCCTAATCGTCTGACACGATTTGCCTGAACAGGAAAACCTCCTTCGCAGGGTAAAGCTTCGATAATTGCCTTAACATTTGCTCCTGCTTGCATCAACTGATAGGAAGTAAGATAGCCAATATTTCCAGCTCCAATTGTCAAAACGTTTTTCCCCAAGAGGGTAAGTTCTGTATTCATCATTTTCTGAACAACTGCTGCAGTATAAACTCCTGGCAAATCGTCGTTTTCAAAACTTGGCATAAAGGGAACTGCTCCTGTTGCAACAACAAGATATTCTGCATCTACAAAGTATATTTCGTCTGAATTAATATTTTTGACAGCAATTCTTTTTCCTTCGAGAATATCCCAAACTGTTGAATTTAGGAAAATTCCATCGTGACAATCTCCAGCAAGAGTTTCTGCAATATCGAATCCGCGCATACCGCCATATTTTTTCTCTTTTTCGAAAAAGAAAAACTGATGTGTTTGCATTAGAAATTGCCCGCCGATTTTGTCATTGTTGTCGATTACAATATTGTTTATATTTTGTTTGTTAAGTTCTTCGCGTGCAGCCAGTCCGGCTGGTCCGGCACCAATAATTGCTACCGTTGTTTTATATATTTTATTTGCCTGATTTACATCTGAAATAGATATTTTTGGAGTATATGTTTTTGGAATTTCCTGAACTTCTTTTACATCGTCAACTTTTGTAATACAAATTCTTTTTGTCTGCCCATCGACTAACATTTCGCAAGCACCGCATTTGCCAATTCCACATTGGAGACTTCTATTTCTATTTTGAAGACTATGACTATGAATAGGATATCCAGCCTGATGCAAAGCAGCTGCTATAGTAAAACCCTTTTCTCCAACTACTTTTTCCTTATTAAAACTGAAAGCAACTTTTGCAGCATCTTCAATATCAATTATTGGATGTTCAATAATCTTATACATAATTTCCAACTATATTTTTCACTAAATACTTGAAGCAAAAATATTCATTTTGTATGCATACTTTCAATGACCTTTGTCATTATAATTTGAAAGCCAAATTTTTGATTTAGTAAAATTGAGAATCCTGTATTGAATGTTGAATGTTTTTGAAATTGAACACTGCTCACACCAACAAATTGTCAATGTGTTAAAAGTATAAAGGTGATTACTTTTATGAAAACTAAATTTTTAACTACTCAAAATTCAACCAAATACTTTTATATTAGATATTTTGAATAAAAAGTTTGATATCTGGCAGTTGTATAATAAATGATTATGGGAAGCCATATTTTGTTACAGAAACAACTATAGCTTGGCAAACGCACGCTCAACATGTCTGCGTATGCAGGATTCTCTAATCGTAAATATACATAGTATTTTCATCTAAAGCCTCATGTTTTTCTCTTCCAAAAAGAAAATTTATGCCAAACTGAAAATTAAATGTTCTGGCTTGGTAAGGCCAAGGGAATTTGTCAATTTGGTCGATACGCCAACCTACAATATTATCAGCAATAATATAAAATTGGAATGCCTTTGCAGTAAAACCAGCACCGAATCCAAGATTGTTTCCCAAATGTGAGGCATAGGTATAACTCATGCTCAATGATAGCCATTTGAAAAATTCTGTATTAACCGAACTGGTAACATAATTATGAAATTTTTCATCGTATATATCTGAACGATAGAGCAATCCAAGATTTATTTTGTTAGTAATTTGATATTTAGCCCCAACAAATAATTTAGGAGTTAGCCTTGTTTTGTATTTTTCATAGTTTGCGGTTACCAAAAATATATTTTGTAAGCTATCAATCATTTCGTCAACACTTTCGAAATCGTTGTTAATTTCTTGAGGAGAAAAATCAATGCCGGTATATGTATATTCACCATTTTGAAAAACGCTGAAAACATATGAATTCCAGTTTATTTTGCCAATATCGATAATACTTGCCGAGACTTCCAATTTATTGATAGGTTTGTATAAAACTCCACAATCGATTGCAAATCCTTTGTTTTGATTGTTTAGAAGATAATTGCTGAGAAAGTAGTCTGCATCCTCGTCAATCATTTCAAAGTCCTCAATTTCTTGAGTTTCAGAATTTAAAATAAGGTTTGCAGGAATGGATGCATCTACCTGAACATCAGAGTAAAGATCGATATAATATGTATTTGGATTTGTATATAAAGTAATGTCGAATTTGCTTGTATTTAAATTTGCTTGACCCGAAAGTAGTTTTGCTTTTACTCCGGCAGTAATTTTTCTATTTATTTCGTATGAAAATCCGAAGGCATATTCTAAATATAAATCGAATTGAAGCTTGAAATTGCTAAAATCGAAGGTTTCACCAATATGATTGCCATTTCCTTCGCTTACAAAAGTTACCAAATCTTTCGGGATATTTACATTCAAATTATTTTTTAAAGTCATATCGAAAGAAAAAAACATCTTATTGTTTCTCAATCCTAACGAAATAATATTTAAATCTAAGTTATTCGCAAAATAATTATCCTCAGCAAAATGATTAGAAAGTTCGTGAATATTTGTATTCAGCATTTCATAATAATCGAGGTCTTGAAATCCGAGATTCAAAGCCAGGGAACTTAATGCCGGAAAGCCAAAAAACACATTGCAATCTGCATGAAAAGCCGGATTCAATGTATTTTTCTGATTTATGTTATTCATAAAATACAATGTCTGACTTTGAGAAAAAGCTGAAATTGAAATAAATGAAATAACAACTGCTATTAGTATTGATTTATATAAAAGTTTTAATTGCATAGTATTTAGTTTTTAAATAACAGTCTAATTTTCCAATTCAAACATCCCTGTAATTTTTATTGCAAGATATACATCAAGCGTATAATCAAGATATAGTTTAACGACTTGTTCTCCGTTGTTTGTGGTTGAAAGTTTGGCTGAAACAATAAGCTGATTGGAGTTTTCAATATTGTCCATTCTATTTTTATCAATTGATACTTCTGTGCTACTTTCGCTCGACTCCGACACTTTTCCATTTTCATCGACTTTGGCGGCTGATAGCAAGTCGATATTTAAGGAATCCAAATGAGTATCAGCGACAGAATCGGCAAAAATCACATTTATATTCAGATCGAAAGGAAATCCATTATCTACAAAAATATTTAAAAGAGCAGACTCAATATCCTGATTTTCATTATCTCCAAGCAATCCACCTTCTCCAAAATCTAATTCTATAGTGTCTTTTAACATAAGCTCAGAGCATTTTAGCTCAAGAGGCAAGTCGAGCTCAATGCCGATATCTACTTTGCTAGTGTTTGTAACAAAATTTGAATATATTACTCCGGTAGTTGCAGAATCGGGATTTGTAATTACTGCACCTGAAAAGTATAATTCTTTTGGAGGAAGTGCAATTAACTCAACAATATTTGAAGTTTCTTTCCCGATAATTAGTGTTTCGGAAATTTCGTCACCAACAAAAATTGGAGATGGAAATTGCATTGTGTCAGATTCAAATTCGACAAAATCGTTGTCATACGATTTCCCTGTCATATCTATATCAAATGCTGCGGGTAGCCCAATCGAATTTGTAATATTAATCTTTAAATTTGGATTGCTTAGCTCAAAACCTCCTGAAATGTCTTTTAAAATGTCTATACCAAGGGGTAGAGTATCTGTAGGAATTTCGATAACTTGCCGTCCAATATATCCCTCAATTAATGTAAATTCTAATTCGTTAATCTCAAATTCAATTGCTACACTATTAGACGAATCGAATTCTACATACTCGTTAGATGCAAAAATCTTGAGTTCGTATTCCATTTGCAGAATATTAAAACCGGTATCGGTATTTGCCGTAAGGTCGAAAATGCTGTTCGACAAATCCCAGATTCCATTAATATTTGAGCTTGAAAGATCAATTATGTGAATAGCCGGAAAACCATTCCTAATTACGTAAGGAAATTTTAGTTGTGCCTGTACATTTGTCTGTATATCATTGATAATACTATATTCTATGATAGCTTTTGACATGTGGATTGTTGTAAGTCTTTCTCCACTTTCAACCCCAAAATCGATATTTGTGGTATCTTTTGTGAAAACCTGTTCCGGAATATTTGCAATTCCATGAATAACTTTTACATCTTTTGTTGAAATACTGAGTATCAAGCCCATACCGAGATTTATTGGAACTAAGTTTGTTCCACTACCGGGCGAACTTAAAGTTATCAACTCGACTATAAAATTGCTTGAAATTGTTTGCCCACTCACATCAATCGTATCGTAGATTGTCTCGCCAACTGCTATTACAGGATATGTAACATATGAAATTTCGAAATTTGTTTCATTGAGATCGCATTGCAGAGATGCTTCTAAATTTTCTACTACCACAGGCAGATTATTTGTAATCGTCATTATGATAAAACCTTCAGAAAAAGTTACTTCAGCAAATTCATCGAACTCATCAAATAAAAGTGTATCGGCTTCTAAAGTTTGCAATGGGGGAAATACTGAATTAGTACCATGCAATGAATCTATTAAATTGGCTGTGGCTGTATCAACTTTTTCAATTAATGAATCTAAACGCAACTCTGTCTCATTTGGTCCATAATTGCTCAGTTCTATTTCTCCGAGTTTATAATTTTCCTCAATTATATCTTGTTCAGGAATTTCAATAATTTCCGAAACATCGAACGAAAAAAGAGAATCGTCTTTGTAGGCAAATCTTATGAAATTGTCCTTATCGACAAAAATTAAGGAGTCGTCTGGTTCTACAGCATCGCTCAAACTAAGTTGTGTATGCCCTATAGGTAAAGCCATGCTTGGGTTCCACGAAAGATCTTCAGGCTTTTTAATATCTTTTCGGCAAGATGATAAGACCAAAAAAAATATTACTATGATTATTGTAAATGATGATATTTTGTTCATGTTATCATGTTTTTCTTAAATTATTCTCAGCAAAATTAATAATTCGTATTTATACATATATATTTAACAATTGTTTACTAATTTATTGTTAAAGTCCTAAGGAATTTTCATTAACAAAAGATCGTACCAAACTATGTAAGTAAAACTCATTAGTCATGATTCAAGTTTTTTTGATATGAAGTTTTATAATTTCCGTAAAAAACAAAAGGAGCCCAATAGAATGGTTGAGCCCAGTAAGAGTCGTGTTTTTCGTTAATGAAATCTCTTTTAACTTTATTGAGTGCCAAAGAATATGACATATTTTCAGCGGCTAATAAAGAATAAAATTCACTCATAAAACATTCAGTAGATTTGTCTGACACTGACCATAAGGTAGAAGATACACTATTGGCACCGGCAATAAGAAATGCTTGCGACAAGCCTACAACTCCTTCACTACTATATATTTTCCCACTTCCTGTCTCGCACGACGAAAGATTTACGAAATCGGTATTTATTTTTAGTTTATAAATTTCATCAACTGTCAGAAATCCGTCTTCATTTTTCATATCTTCGGATTGCGACAATACTATTGCAGATAATTTGGGCAATTCTTGAACTGCCATACTATGAGTAGAAATATGGATTATTTTATATTTTTGAAGAGCAGATTTTTCAGAAAGCCTTTTTATCTGATGCTCTGTAACATCTGAATATGTAAAATGATTAGCTTCCTCGAATATAGAAGATAGTTGAGCTATTTCTTTTTCTGAGCCTATCAGATGATTCATTTTGCCTATTTCTAATTGCTTATAAATTTTTGCAATATTGTCCACTGTGTTACCTTCGAACAAATCTATTCGAGCCTGTTCAATGTCTTGAGCATCTGTTTCGTTAATTTGAATAGTATCAAAATTGTTAATAGCAGAACATGCACCAAAAATGATAATATCTTTGGGCAAACTATAATTTCGATTTTTGAGTATTTCTAATGTTGACAGCGATTGTGAATAAGATATATTATGAGTTTCTATGAAATATTCATCTTTTTCGTTGATAAATGCCTCGAAAGGCAAAAGATGAAACATACCATCGGGGACTATTAACAGTTGTGATTTGCTTGATATTTCACTATCTAAATCGGAAATTAAAAACTGATATAATGCTTTTGCTATCTGTCTCTGAATTTCAATTAAATTGTAATCAGTAAGTGGTCTTGAAATAAGACTTCTATAATAGGAGACAATTTGTAAGAATAATTCCATATTTATTTTCTTATTGGACGAAGTATCATAGTTTTCCAATTTGTCTAATTCGTTTTTTGAACCATTTGTTTCTATATATTCTCTCAAATACGGTTTAATTTTTGGAATAATTGATAAATTAAATTCTGATTTTCTCTTATTCATAGAAATCACTGTATCTTTTGATATATACATTTGAATTAAATAGCTATAGTCTGAAGCTGAGAATATTACAATTCCAATTGAGTCTGAAATATTCTCTTGAATACTTTTAATTGACATGCTATTTTTTTGGCCATTTTCATTTTTTAGTTTTTTGTCGAGAACTTTTGCTTTGCTATACTCTATAGTTGAAAATGTACTCTCAATGTCGTCAGACATGTAATAAGCTAAGATTAAACGATGATAATTTCTAATTAACTGGGAATAAAAATCAATTTGATATTTCACACTAATTCTATTCATAATTTTTTTAATGAGGTTAATTGATTTATGAAAATATTTTTTTGCCTCACTAAAATTTTCTAACAAAGAATAAATTGTACCTAAATTATGATAAATTGCAATTAATTTGACTATGCCATTTTTATTCTCATAATAGGCTTTTACTTTCAAATAATTCGGTAAAGCCAATTCAGCTTCTCCCATGTCAGCATAAGCCGATGCAATGCCGCTAGAAATGATAATAAGGTCTTCTTCATTTCCCCATTTTTCATACACAGCTTTCGAACTATTTAAAACATTAATTGCTCTCTCAAGGCTGTCCAACATAAAATATATTTGTCCTAATTTATATAATGACATTGCATAGCCAAGACTATCGTTTAATGAGAGTTTAAGTTCTTTAAAATCATTGACATATGACAAAGCAGACTCGAACTTCCTGTCACTCACTAAAGTATTAATTAAATTTCCTAAGACATCGCTTTCTAATTTTTTATTACCAATTTCATTGAATATTTTAATGGTTTCCTTTCCGTAGGTAATTGCAATATCAAAATTTTTAAGATAATCATAAATTGTTGATATATTGCTCATACTCTTTGCTATGAGGATTTGATTATTTCTTTCTTTTTTCTCTTGTTCAATCGATTCTTTAAAAATTTGAATAGCTTTCGAATAGTCCTTAAATTGTTTATAATATATTTGTCCTAACCTAAAAATCCCATATGAATGTAGTACAGTTTCTTTCGACTCTTTTGCAAAATCAATGGCTTTATTAAAATAAATTAAGCATGAATCAATTTGATTTATTTTAAAATGTATATCCCCAATGTTGAACAATGCATCATATATGAGCTGAGGATCATCATATTGTTTGGCAAATTGGAATGCCTTATTTGCAATATTATGACATTCAATATATGTTGTATCAACAAAACGTTTAGTTATACTTTGCAACATTAATACTTGAATAATCTTATCCTTTTTATCAATTTTTTCAAACAACTGTAATGAAATATTGTAATTCTCTATTGCTTCTTTATATTTTTTTAATTTTCTATTTGTCTCGCCATATTTTTTGTAGCAAATTGCAATATTTAGAGTATCATTTATTTCTTCAGAAATTTTAAGTGCCTGTTCGAATTCTACCAATGCAGTATCATTAATACTAAATTCTTTGTAACTTTCACCTTTTGCAATATGAAGTTTAATCAGTTTTTCCTTTCTAATTTCGGGCAGGCTGTTTTCTGCCAATAAGGCTTTGTTATAGAGTTTTAATGCATCAACACATCTTCCTTGTTCGTGCAACTCTTTTCCCTTTCTTAACAAATTATCTGCTTTTTTGTTTTCATTTTTACATGAAAATAATATCAAAACAGATAAAATGAAGACAATGATTAATGTTGGCAGATTCTTTATTATTTTCATTGATCTTTTATTATCTAACCTGAATAATTCATAAATATTTCTACCACAAGCTCAAACTGCACATCATCTTTGACCGTCCTCAATTTTTATTCCATCAAAATAGCTCGCTATTACTCAAAAATAAAAATCTGTGGTAGTTCAAATCTGATACACATTTTAACCTTTCGTTACGAAAATTTATGAATTATTCAGGCTAAAATAAGAAGTTTAATTTTACAGCAATGTTTCGGGGTGGAGAAATGTCGCCCGGACGACTCATGTTTTCGGCATTAAAAATATTTTTTAAAAATAATCCCAATTCTGCCTTTTCAGACAAATGATATATTATTCTATAGTCGAAAAAAACACTTCCTTGGTTGTTTTCTTCCCGATATTTTTTTAACCCTGGCAAAATTGTAAACTCATCAAGCACATTTTGTGGTGTTCCCTCGGGAAACGGGATTAGTGGTTCCTCGAAAGCCTTGTCGATATTTATCATATTGCTATGGTAAACAAAACTTATGCCCGTGGACACCATCGCAAACCTTAATTCTAAATCGGCTTTTGCTGAATGATAAAATCTGTATTTCAAAATATTGCCTTCGGTGGTTCGGCTCGAATCGGCTTTTGCATTTAAATCCACTGGATTCGTATAAGTATATCCGGCAAGAATTGTAGCAGGAATTCCCCAAATTGAGCCTTGTCCTGTAAAGGTCATATCTACTCCTGTAATTTGCGCATTTCCAATATTTACAGATTTAAAACCCATATTGTAAATTGCCGGAATAACATCAGCTGGGATGGTTTGAAAAGTAAGAGTATCGTAAAATCCGAAAGTAAATTCCATCATATTTTGATATTCTGTCCAAAATGCTGCAATATCAATATAACCGTTCCAGTTACTAAAACTTACTCCTTGCTTAATTCCAATTTCGCTGCTCCATCCTGTTTCGGATTCTAAATCAGGATTTGGAAATATTTTAATGCTACTTAAATTTGTACTGGTATATTTTTCGGCAATTGTCGGGAAACGATAGCCCATACCGTAGGATGCTCGCAGAAATGTATATTCAGCCAACTGATAATTCAATCCTGTTCTGAAAATGGGTTTTGAGTCTTCTATTTCATTATCTAAGCGGAAAAATTCCCATCGCATTCCGAGAGAAAGCGACAATCTATCGAAGAATTTCTTATCTAATTGAGAAAAAACTGCAAAATTTGAGCTAATATGGTTGCCAAAAAGTTCGGCTACCGATTTTGCATAATTGCCGGTTATTCCGCTTGTTAAATGCACATTATTGACGAACTGTTTATGATATTGATATTCGGCATAAAAATAATTTGCCGAACTGTTTTTGTTATCTCCTTCAATAATATTTGTTACACCAAAAAATCGGGTTTGCAAACTATGTTTGTTTCCTTTTTTGTCGAAATATTTTATTTGAGGGTCGATATTTATTCTATATCCGCTGGCAGTATTCACACCATCCATATTTTGAACATAAGCTGAATCTGCACTTTTCCAAAGAAAAAAATCAGATTTATCCTGATACATGATTCCTGAATTTAAGCCATATGACAAACCGCTAATTTTTTTTGAGCGATATCTCATATTCAAATTAAACCTAACTCTATCTTCATGATTATAGGTCCGGTATCCGGCATCATGAAACAAATTGCCGCTTGCAACCAAATCGAAATTATCAATCTTTCGTGAATGAAAAAAGCTTGAACCATTGAAGATTTGCTTTTTATTTCCCCACCATTTCAACTCTTTTCTTTTTGGTTCGAGATAAATTCCACTGTAAAAGCTAACTTTTGTAATTGACTCACTTTTCGGAAAAGCTGTACGGATATTTATTATTCCGTTCAGTGCAGACGAGCCATATAAAGCCGAGGCAGCACCTTTCAGTATTTCTACCTGCGAAATATTTTCTGTAGGTAAAAAATTCCATTTTGCATCGCCGGCATCTGCCGAAAGCATTGGCATATCGTCAACCAAAACCAAAACACGGCTGCCGGCTCCGTAACTGTATCCGCTACCTCCACGAATATTCACATTGTCGCCAACAACATTTACTCCGGGCACTTGTTCAATGGCTGTGAGCAGGTTTCTGGTATTAGTATTTTCTATAATTTTGGGCTTAATAAGTTCCATAGAAACAGTAATATCGCCGAGTTTTTGCTCAAATTTACCAGCTGTAACTACTACCCCATCTAAAACTGTATTTTCGGGTTCGAGTCTAATCTCAATTGTTGTGGTTTTACCTTCAGTTACTTTTACTTCCTTTTCCAGAGGTTTATATCCAATATATGAGAATTTTATAAGTCTTGTGCCAGACTTGGATTTTAGTTCAAATTTTCCTTCAAGGTTGCTTGCTACGCCTTCGCCACTTTCGTTTATAATGCTTACACCAATTAGAGTTTCATTGGTTTTTGAATCATAAATAACTCCTATGATTGTGCCGGTTTGTGCTGAAACTATTTTCAGAAAACCACCAATTATAAATAATACTAAAAATAACTTTATCCTCATAATCCCAAAAAACACAAATCTATTTAAAAATGTTTATTAAGAAAATAAAAATTTGGGGCTATTTCTGAAAAATTTGCTCTTATCTGGTGATATTATTTTTTTCTCCCACTGATGACGCAAATTTACATGGATGATTTTTCTGCGTTTTTCTGCGAATTCTGCGGGAAATAAATTTTACAATCCATTAACTTTTCGAAATATTCCAGATTTGATGAGTTCAACATTGAAATTTACCAATATGGCTAACTTTAGTTTTGATAGTTTTAAATATGTTAATACTTGTTTGTGGTGAACTTCTGCTATATGCTCAACTGATTTCACTTCAATTATTACTTTATCTTCAATCAACAAATCCAGTCTAAAACCTACTTCTAATTTTTCACTTTCGTAATAAACTGGTACAGGCACTTCCTTTCTCACTTTCAAGCCAACTTTTTTCAATTCAAATTTTAATGCAGCTACATATACAGACTCTAACAGGCCAGGACCCAGTGCACTATAAATATTGAATATTGCTCCTCTAATTTTGTATGATATTTCATTTTCTGTCATAATTATTTTCTTTCTCCCGCTGATAGCGCAGATTTACATGGATGATTTTTCTGCGTTTTTCTGCGAATTCTGAGGGAAATAAATTTTACATTTAGTTTTCTGTCATAATTATTTTCTTTCTCCCCCTGATGACGCAGATTTACATGGATGATTTTTCTGCGTTTTTCTGCGAATTCTGCGGGAAATAAATTTTACATTTAGATTTCTGTCATAATTATTTTCTTTCTCCCCCTGATAGCGCAGATTTACATGGATGATTTTTCTGCGTTTTTCTGCGAATTCTGCGGGAAATAAATTTTACATTTTGGTTTCTGTCATAATTAATTTTTTATCCCGCTGATAGCGCAGATTTTCGCGGATTGGGGTTCTGTAGAAATCTGCTAGAAATTCTTCGTCCTAAACCGGCAGCTTAAATTTCATAACAACCTCACCGGTTTTTTTATCAACAGAAATGCTTTGTTCCTGAGTTGAAATATTTTTGCCGGTAGCCATTTTAAACAAGCCAGAAATAAATCCTAAACCTTGATTCATTACCGTTTCCAACTCTTGGGCTGTTTCTTCAACCGAATGTTTTTCCGATTTTTCAGGACTTTCTTCTAACTCTTGTTTGGGTTCAGGTTTTTTTTCAGTTTGTATCTCTTCTATTTTTTCAATTTCTGTTTCCTGAAATTCTTCTTTTGACATTTCATCAGATTCTTGCAATTCGTCATGCTTTGCTTCGAACAATTCCTCTTGTTCAATAATTACATCAAGAATATCTCTTTTTTCTGTATCGGGCAATTCTTGCTCAATGTCTTCAGTTTGGCTTTCCAGCTCCTTAATATCTGTAACTGCATTTTTTAATTGATCGAGAAATTGAGACCTTCCTTTTTTAGAAAAATCGACAAATTCTATATCGTTATTGGGGCTTAAAACACTGTCGAATAAATTCTGTTTCAGCAATAATCCGGCAGCAATGTTTTCTTCGATAGATTTTTTAGTGATGAAATTAATTATTGATAAATTTTTGTTTAATTGCCCAATTCTATCAATTCTTCCAATCCGTTGATTTTTCTTTGCAGGATTCCATGGCAATTCGAAATTAATTACTGTATCTGCCACCTGAAGATTTAAGCCAACTCCGCCGGCTTCGGTAGAAATAAAAACTTTAATGTTTTGGTCATTCTCAAATTTTTCTATCAATTTACCGCGTTTATTTACCGGTACACTTCCATTTAGTTCAACAAAAGCAATATTATTGTTTCTAAGCATTTTGCCAATAATACTGTTCATCCGTTTCCATTCAGAGAAAATAATTATCTTTTTGTCTGAATTTTTTAAATCAATTTTTTCGAGAAGAATATGTTCAAGTTCTGCGAGTTTGGGCGAAAAGTTTGTTTCACGATCGATTAAATAAGTAGAATCGCAAACCATTCGCATACTGTTCAAGAGTAGAATTAAACGTTGCATGTCGAATGGCGTAATAATTTTTTTCGAAAGTATTTGAGCAACTCCTGAACTAAAACCAGAATGATATTCTGCTTGCTTTGGGTGCATTTCAACCGGCACATCCATTTCGCTAATGTTTGGAAGTTCTTTGATAACATCAGCTTTTTCTCGTCTTATCAAAATTGTCTGCATTCGAGTTTTCAATTCTTGTAGATTGAAATATCCGGTAATTTTATTTTTCAATTTTAAATCGAAAAAACAATGCTGATAAGAAAATTCCCATAAAGGAGACAAAAATGTAGGGTCTGTAAAGTTTGCTATTGAGTATAAGTCAATTAGCCGATTTTCTATAGGTGTTCCGGTGATAACCAACGAATGTTTTTTGTTTAAAGATTTTATTGATGAAGCTGTTTGCGTATTATAATTTTTAATTCGCTGGGCTTCATCTAAAATGATAAAATCGGGGCTGTTATTGTTAATTGCCACCGAATCTCTTAATACAGTTTCGTAATTTACAATGAGGAAATAGTTTTCCCAATTTTCATACTGTTTTTTTCTTTCTTCGGGAAATCCTTGTACAATTTCGGCTTTTTCGTTTGTAAACTTCTCAATTTCCTTTCTCCACTGGTCTTTTAAAGAAGCCGGACAAACTATCAAAGTTTTCTCGAAGCCAAACAAATTTTTCTTTAAAATGGCAATTGCAATTGCCTGAATGGTTTTTCCTAAGCCCATTTCATCGGCAATTATTGCTCCTTCACGAAAAGTAGCAAATTCAATCCCTTGTTTTTGATAATCGAAAAGTTCGGCTTTGAGGAATGAAAAATCAAGTTTTGTAGATTTTTGAATTTCAACAAGTGCTTTTTTATTGAAAACATTCTCTATTTTTTGTAATACTTCAGGCCGTATTAATATTTGTTTATAATTTTCTGCTTTCTTCACGAAATTCAAAAAATCAGGAATTGTGTTTTCTTCGATATGTTTGAGTTCACCAAAATGTTGCTTAATTAAATCGTGAATTGGCTTCACCAGAGGATGAGGATAATACCATGAAATTTGATAATTTTTCAATGGATCCAGAAAAATTTCGACAAATGGATAATGTTGTTTGCGTTTGTTTTTGAAATATGAAGGTGCATTTTTAAAATAATCAAATCCGAACATCAAATGTTTGCAGGTGCCAAGTTTATTGGTTTGATAATCGGGGCATGAGCAGTATCCAATTTCTTTTTCAAAGTTCCTGAAAGTAAGTTTATATTCAATTGTTTTTTCGTTATAGAGAATATGCTCGCCAAACATATTGTCAGAAAAATGAAAACGATACTCAGCTTTCCGGGCTTTTTCTCTTCTTTCATCAATTACACGTTTTATCATCCCCGACTTTGTGAATTTTTTGCCGTCTTCTAATTTTTCATTTTCGTAAATCAACAAATCGTCTTTCAGTTGTTTTAATGATGCAATCTTATGATGACAAATTTCTGAACCACGGCAAGTACAACTTAGTTGCACAATTCCATTAAGCTCAATAATTACCTTATAATCATTAAATTCGTCATCGACAGAAAACTCAAACATATCTTTAGCTTGTGTGAGCATAAGGCATTGACCTGCTTTGTATAAAGCCTCAGCCTGCCGAATAACAAATTTTGAAACTAAATTTTCTTTATTAATCTCTAATAAGGTATCGTTGATTCGATCTGCAATTTCTATATTCATTTTTTCTAAATTAAATTTAAGCAAAAATAATATTTACAAATTATATAGACTTAGATTTTTTCAAACTTTTAAAAGCTTGTCTATCAATGAAAATTTTAAATCTAAATCTAAATGAATTGTTTTTATATTTGCCATTTAAAAATGAAAATATGATAGTATCGATGACTGGTTTTGGGAAAAGCATTTGCGAACTCGAAGCTAAAAAAATTACTTTAGAGATTAAATCTTTAAACAGCAAACAGCTTGACATTTTCACTAAAATTCCATCCAGATATAAAGAAAAAGACTTAGAAATAAGGAAAAAAATCTCTACTACACTTACAAGAGGGAAAATTGAATTTTCCTTTTATGTAGAATCAAAAGCCGTTGAAAGCAAATCAAAAATTAATAAAGAAGTAGTTAAGGATTATTATTCTCAAATTGCTGATATTGCCGCTGAGTTGGGAATTTCGGTATCTGAAGCTATTATTGAATCTATATTGCGTCTTCCGGAAAGTTTTAGTGCAAATTTTGAAGAAACTACAGATACGGAATGGGAAAAAATCTCAAATAGCATTGATGAAGCATTGTCTGAACTTAATAATTTTAGAAATCAAGAAGGATTAGCTTTAGGAAAAGATATTGAAAGTAGGATAAAAATCATTTCGAATAAAATTCCTGAAATTGAATTGCTTGAACCTCAAAGAATTGGAAATATCAAATCGAAACTTGAGTCTTCACTACAAGAATTTATTGAAAAGAAAAGTTTTGATCAAAATCGTTTTGAACAAGAGTTGATTTATTATCTTGAAAAAATTGATATTACCGAAGAAAAAATCAGACTTCAAAATCATTGCGACTATTTTTTTCAGACCATAAAAGAAAATGGCATGAATGGCAAGAAATTAAATTTTATTTCTCAAGAAATTGGTAGAGAAATAAACACTATTGGCTCGAAAGCAAATTTTAGTCAAATTCAGAAAATAGTTATTCAAATGAAAGATGAATTGGAAAAAGTGAAGGAGCAATTGCTTAATGTTTTATAATTTCGTTGATGCACAACCAAAATGATATTGAAATATTAGGCAAATATTTGCCAAATAATTCTGTCAAAGCTGTAACAAAATTGATAGAATCTTTGAATTTTCATTTGACAATATCGAAATCAAGAAAAAGCATTCTTGGAAATTACAAACCTCCTCAAAAACTTAATTATCATAGAATATCTGTAAATTCTGATTTGCACGAAATCGAATTTCTAATAGTTTTACTACACGAAATTGCACATCTGATTAACTGGAACAAGCATAAACAAAAAGTAAAGCCACATGGCAATGAGTGGAAACAGGAGTTTAGAACATTAATAAACTCACACATCCTTTGTGGTGAATTTGACACTGAAATAAAAGATGCTATTTATTATTGCTATTTTCAACAAAGCCTCATTTCATCGAGCCAATGTAAAAATCTTCATAGAATTTTGCATAAAAATGAAAATGAGCATATTGACCAATTAGAAGACCTGCCTAATGGAACAAATTTCATGTTAAAAAGAAACAATAAAAAGTTTTTGAAAATTAAGAAACTTAGAAAATTATATCTTTGCAAGGAGCATGAAAGCGGAAAATTATATAGAGTATATTCCGATGCTCAAATTGTTAAAATATAATTATAAAAGATATTTTTTTAGTATTTTTCAGCATTAAAATAAAATATATTACTATGAATAAAAATAATTATTGTGTTATAATGGCTGGTGGTGTTGGTAGTAGATTCTGGCCTTTAAGCCGTAAAACTTACCCAAAACAGTTCATTGATATTTTAGGTACCGGAAAAACATTTTTGCAACACACTTTTGAAAGGTTTGCCAAAATTTGCGAAGCCGAAAATATTTTTATTGTAACAAATGAGATTTATAAAAGTAAGGTTTTAGAGCAGTTGCCTCAAATAAAAGCTAATCAGGTTTTAGGTGAGCCACTTATGCGAAATACAGCACCTTGCATTGCTTATGCAAACTATAAAATTCAAAAACTAAATCCTAATGCCAACATTATTGTAGCGCCTTCAGATCATTTGATTTTAGATGAAAACGAATTTATAGATGTTATAAATAATGGCTTAGAATTCACTAAAAATTCTGATACTTTATTGACATTGGGCATGAAACCAAGCCGACCCGAAACTGGCTACGGATATATTCAGATAAATAAAGAAGAAAAAATTGGAACCTCAATAAATAAGGTGAAAACCTTTACGGAAAAGCCAGATATAGAAACGGCCAAAATGTTTCAGGAAAGTGGCGAATTCTTTTGGAATTCAGGAATATTCATTTGGTCTTTAAAATCTATAATGAAATCGTTCGAGATTAATCTAAACGAAGTAAACTCCTTGTTTAGTGAAGGGATTCAAAATTTAAATACTGAAAAAGAAGTCGAATTTATTAATAAGATTTATCCTAAATGTAAAAATATTTCCATTGATTATGGAATAATGGAAAAAGCCGAAAATGTTTATGTCTATCTTGCCGATTTTGGATGGTCTGATTTAGGAACTTGGGGTTCGTTATACGAGCATAGTAGGCTCGATGATAATAATAATGCGGTTTTTGGAGACAATGTTTTCCTTTACGATTCGAAAAATTGCATAGTGAATATTCCAAAAAATAAATTAATAGTACTTCAAGGTTTAGATGATTATATAGTTGTTGATTCTAATGATGCTTTGCTTGTTTGCAAAAAGAAAGATGAGCAACAAATCAAAAAATTTGTTCATGATATAAGCAAAGTTGATGACGAAAAATATATTTAGTTTCAATTGTATTGAAACAAAAAAGCCTGCTATGATATAGCAGGCTTTTTTGTTGGTTCTAAATTATTTCTTAATAGCTCCAAAGATCATGTTCTGTTTCCATTATCCAATCTTTTACTCTTTCTGCCTCTTGTTGAGAATTAGAGCCTAATGAATATTGGTTAATATTTCTATCGTTGTAAACATTTGATTCTTGAACTACGTAACTACCAAATTTTCTTTTGTAGAAAATATCATCGAAAGACCTACGCTCAGCATCATTAAAAGGATTAAAAACTTCGTGATTTGCAAGTATCGGTCGCAACTGATCGAAGTTTACCCAGAAAAGTTTTTTGTATGTAATTTCCTGCATTCCTTCATCTTCAATTAGAAGACCTTCGCCGCCGATATCCTTTTGATATTCACGTATAGGACAAATTCCTACTATTCTAACTTGAAGAGTGCTATATTTTCTGTCGAAATACCATATTTCCTTAATTAAATATTGTTTTACTTCAGATGAGTTAATTTCGCCTTTAATAGTATCAAGAATCATATCGCCAGATTCTACATCCACTATGTCCATATACTTATCAGTTGCATCAAATTTTTCCTCAATATCTGTAAATGTCATTGGACTGTCAAACTCTGTACCTGCCCAACCGTCCGGGTCGAAAGCAATTATTGGTTCTCCTTCAAGTTCTCCTTTTATGCCAACCAGCAACAAGTCTATTAAGCTCATTCGTTCTAATATTGGTTTTATGGGATAATAAAGAGGATGATTTATTTTTTCTCGTAAATCAATTTTTCGCTGTATTGTTTTCGACCACATAACATCGGCTTCTCTAAGAGGTACCCACGGTATCGGTTTTCTGAGCCTATCTCTTTCTTTTACATAAATACCATTAAGTACATCTTGACTATATGCTTTGGAATAATTTCCAATAATCAAGGTCAGTACTGCTAATATTAAAACAATTGCTCTTTTCATATTTGAAAATTTTATTTAATTTTAAACACAATAGGTGGTAGGTCTCGAGTTAATTTATCAGGACCTTTTGCTTTTATACCTTCGAAAAATACTCGTTGCCCGCGATTAAGTTTGTTTAGTAATTCTTTTTGTTGGTTTGTAAATTTGTTGCTTCTCGACGATTTCTTTTGTTCATACCCTTGCACTACAGTGGAAACTGAAAATTCAACTACTTTAAATGTTGCATCGAAATCGGAGTTTTCTAATTCGGCAAGAACACCATTTTGTGCCAAAAGTAAGTTTTTAGCTATTCGTCCTCCTTTACTCATCGCAACTTTTGCAACCGGATTGGGAAGCTTCTTAACACGGAATTCTGCTTTACCCATTTCTCTTTCTTTTCCATCAATAGTTGCAAAAACAGTAACAAATGTTTTCTTCGATTTTGTGGTTATGGTCTTTGGTTTTACAATGTATCCTCCATCTTTATCTTTTGATATTGTTCCATTATTTATACGAGGTGTAATATTTTCAATAGGTACACCTGGAACAGAAATATCTATAGGATTCTTTACACCAAGGTAAAATACATTCATCTTGCTTGGAGAAACTACAACCTGTGATTCCGCCACTTGATATTCATTGCTAAATCTGTATTTATTGATACGACCTTCCGGTGTTTTATAATATATTAATCCACCCCATTTTACACTTGGGTTTAAAGTATTACAGGGTACAGAATATTTACCTATACTATTATGTATTGATAAGGTATCATAATTTATACCTAGCTCTCCCTTCATTTTTAGATTCCATGTTCCATCATCATTTATGGTAGAGTCTATAGGTCCTATGTAAATAGTTGGCTTTTGGGTGGTATCAAAGGCAGCAAGAAAAACTTCAGCTTCGTACACACCACCTTTAAAAACATAATTCGATTTTGCTTTTACAACAGCATCTAGTTTATTAAATTTAAACGAGCTTGCATCAATTTGTTTATACAAATAGCTGATAACATCAGACTCCGCATTTCTAACATCACCTTGCATTTTTGACAAGAGTGTTATTATTGCAATTAGAGGTCTTTCCTGAAAATGTGCGTTTTCCCAGGTAATATTCTGAGTTACTTTGTTTGGAGGATCTAATAAAGACAGATTTTTATCGATCGAGTTTTTAAATTCCACATCTTTTTCGAGAATTAAGCCAGAAATAGTTTCTTTAAATTTGTCGAATTCCTCTCTAAGTTGATATGCTCTTCCATTAGCTGTAGCTCCTATCATTATTTCAGATCCAATAGTGATATTATCATTTTTCAAAATAGAATCCGGATAAACCAGTCGCCCTTTGACGGCAATTTGATCATCTCCATCAGCTTTTTCAATTAGCTCAATTTTAATATCTTGAATATAATCAAACATTTGATCAGAGCTTCTTTTAGCAACATCAGCATATTCTCTCCATTCCTTAACTTTCTTTGGATTTTCTGATTCTGCTTGCCTAAAATTTGCATATATAGTGTTGTTCTTTTTTCCAATATTTTCAACAGTTTTTGACAAACCATCTTCAATAATAATAAAAGCTTCAACAATTTCTCTTGATACATTAAGTGCCAATAATGCTGTAAGCACTAAATACATCATTGCAATCATTCTCTGCCTGGGGGTTTCCGGACAATTTTTTGCACCCATATTATTTTCTTAAATAATTTTGTAGTTTATTATCTTTTGGAATATTCAAAAACTATTTGATGTTCATTGCTGAAAGCATGTTTCCATAAACAGTATTTAATGATTCTAATTTCTCACCAAGTTTTGAGATTTCTTCTTTATATTTTTGAGTATTTTCTACCGAATCATTCAAATTGGTCATCATTTTACCTAAACCGGAATATACCTGCTGAGAAATTTTCATATGCTCGTCGCTTCCTTTAAGTTGCAATTCATAAACCGAATTTAATGAAGATAAACTTTTGTTCATTTTTTCTATTTGTTGTCCATACATTTCTCCACTTGAAGTAACAGTAGAAAAATCGGTAGATATTTTGTCAGCCAATTGCTGATACGATTCGCCAGATTTTGTTACAATCTCTGCTGTTTGTATTGACGATTCTGATAGTGTACTCATTGATTCTGAGGCAGATGTAACATTTGTTACATATTCTTTAGTTGCAACTGAAGCATCTGACACATCTGACATCATTGAGGCTGTTTCGCTCAAATTGCGCAAACCTTCGCCAAGTTTTTCGAAGACATCTTGACCAATATCGGCTTTTTCTAAGATTGCATCTGCTAAACTTCCCGAGCCTTTCATTCCTCTTTCCGATTCAAATTCCTCATCGAATCCCATTCCTGCTAATTCAGGATATACTAAACTCCAATCATATTCAACATGTAGTGGTTCGAAAGCTGAGAAGAAGAAAATTAATGCTTCGGTTCCTAAACCAACTAATAACATCTCGCTGGCATATGGATAGTGATTTATTTTAAATAAGGCACCTAAGATTACAACTGCAGCACCCCAACCATATAACTTCGCCATCCCATTTTTCCATGCCTTTCCTTGTACAATTTCAGAAATGTTTAACATAATTTGCTAATTTTTTTATAATTTAAAGATTAATAATTTTAATAAAACTGTGAGCCTCCAACATCATTTCTATCACGACCAAGATATGAACGAACACATCTGAAACCAATATATGATTTAGCAGTATCTTGATATTCATATGTTCTTGTTCCGGTCTGAAGGAAATATCCAATATCTTTCCAAGATCCTCCTCTAATAACTTTTCGTTTTAAAACATCGGGATCATCCGGTAGAGCATTATACTGATAATCAGAATTTAAATCGTGAGTAAAACTATATGCTGACTCGTCGAAAGCGTTTGATGTCCATTCCGCTACATTTCCTGCCATATCGTAAAGCAAAAATTCGTTTGGTTCAAAACTTCCTACTGTTACAGTATGAATTCCTCCGTCATCAGTATAGTTCCCTCTCATTGGTTTGAAATTCGCAATAAAACATCCTGTATTGTTTCTTGTGTAGTAACCACCCCAAGGATACATGCTAAGGTCTTGTCCTCCTCTCGAAGCATATTCCCATTCAGATTCTAAAGGTAATCTATAATCCTGCAAAAAAGTACCACCATTTTTAGCAAGAAAACTATTTTGAAGTTCTGTTCTCCATCTTGTAAATGCAAATGCTTGTTTCCAACTTACACCAACAACCGGATAATGATCGTAGGCTGGATGCCAAAAATACATATTTGTCATTGGTTCGTTATATGAGTAAGTAAAATCTTGTATCCAGCATAAAGTATCAGGATAAATATTTATTACTTCATTTTTTATGAATGCAGAACGATCTTTAACATCTTCTTTTTCTCCTCTTTCATTCATTACTTCTCCGGCATATCTTTGTGTTTCAAAGTTGTAATGATGACGTACTTTATTATCGTCATGACGGAATTTCACAGCAGCTTGTCTAAGATCTATCCATGAATAAACGAACATATATTTTCTGGTGTCGAATTGCTTTCTTCTATAGAATCTTTCATTTTCAGAATAATACATATCTTCAAGTACTTCCTTAAATTCTTGATCTTTCCACAAAATCCTTTCATCCCAATTTAATGTGGGAGGATCAATTTCTTCACCATAGCGATCTTCAGTAACCAAAAATTGTTCGAATTCATCACCCAATTTCAATCTGGCAATGGAATCTCTAACCCAATGTACAAAATGTCGGTATTCATTATTGGTTATTTCAGTCTCATCCATCCAAAAAGGAGAAATTGAAACTGTTTTTGATTGTGCAGTCATTGCCCAGGGGACATCCTGATCGCTTGGTCCCATATTGTATGTTCCTTGTTCAATAAATACCATTCCGTATGGTTCTGATGTCCACCATTTTTGACGGCCCAATACTCCGGTTAGTTCACCATTTCCATAGTTCCCGCAACTACTCAATATTGCTAAAAACAGACTTAAATAAATTAATTTTTTCATGGTTATTTTATTTATTAAGCACTTTTTCTAAAATCTTACTGTTCCTTGCTCTCCAGGTCTCATGCTGAAGTTTACATTGAAGCAGTATCCTAACATTATTTCGATTGATCCACCACTATTAAATGTTGCCATTTCTGAAGTAGTAAAATCATATGCAATTCCAAATTTTATTCTGTTGGCCAATTCCATTCCAAACATAGCTGAATAAGCATCTCCCAACCTGTATGAAACACCTCCCCAATATAGCTTCTTATATAGTGCCAGTGCATTGAATTCAAATTGTGAGCTTGTTCCGTCTGATTTTATGAAAATTGATGGAGTAAGTTCAAAATTTGGATTTGGCAACTGAATGACGTAGCCGCCAGTAACGTAATAATGCCTGGCTAAAAAACTACTGGCATTTTTGTTATAATCAAAGCTTGGATTATTTATGTGTGTTGAAGAAATTCCAAAATAATAGTTATCGCTATTTAAAAACACTCCGAAATTTAAATCAAGTGCCATAACACTTTCTGCATTAGGGATTAAAGGATCTGAAAACGCATTTCCTTCGCCTTGACCATCTTCTGGAATTACCATCCAATCTCCGTCAAGGTAATGATTGAATAATCCTCCACTTAGTCCGAAGCCAAATTTTCCAATGTCTGTTTCAAGCTGATATGAAAAAGCCAAGTTGATTAATTTATTGTCAGAAAATCCAATTTGATCTTGCATGATAATTATTCCAACTCCGAAATTTGTTCCTTTCATAGGCGTACTGGCACTTAAAACTTCGGTAGTAGGAGCACCTTCTAAACCCATCCATTGCTGACGAAAAAATAAAGTGGCACAAATTGCATCGTTGCTACCGGCATAACCAGGATTTACAGTAAGATGATTAAACATGTTCTGACTAAATTGCGGTTCTTGTTGTGCATAGGCAGACGATACTGCCAATATTAATGTTAAAACAAGTACTATTTTCCTCATAATCACTTTATTACAAACTTTTAAATATCTTAATATTGATATACAAAACGGTAAAATAAATAAAAATAATTTACCCACACAAATTTTATTAACAATAAATAGTTAATAACTTTTTTTTTAATCTTTCAATTATATATCAATCAAACAAATATCTAAACATTAGATTGAATATATTTATTATAAATTGCCTTTATTATTTCAAATTTTACAACGATTATTTAACAAAAACACTAATCAAAATTATTGCTTATTCCTTTTTTATTTAATCCAGTTTTTGGATAAATTTCCATAGCCTGTCGGGGATTTCATTATTACTGGCAAGAATGTAATCTTTATATGAGCATGGAATTATTTTCACTTCTTGGCTCGAAATTTTTGTTTCTTCGGGAAATGGAATTTTCATCCACCAACGTTCTGTATGTTTACTTTTGTAGAATATTATTTGATTTTCTATATCATTTAAGCTGACAAAATATTTAGAGAAATTTGGATCAGATTCAGAGAAATTTTCTGTTTTTCGGAAAGAGAAACCTTCTATGAAGTGCCATATAATTTGTGCAGCCAGGTTTGAAGTTTGATAATTATTGTCGAATTCCGGATTTACTTCATATATTCCGAACGAGGAAACACTTTCGCTAAGTCCGGCATAGCGAGAAATCTGGCAAGCTTCATTACTGAAAAATCCATTTGGCGAAGGATTATTCCGAGCAGGTGCATCTGCCTGTTTTATTGCTCCTATATCGAACGAAACTAAATTGGCAGTTCGTAAAATAGTTTCGGTTTCTTTCAAGTCGATTCTAATATGTCCCAATCTGTACGAATCGAAAAGAAGTTCGTCCATAAGCTTTATATCTTCTTGAGAAACTAAGTATTTTTGGTAGCCAATATTTGAGAAATTGTAGAGAAATTTCGCTTTTTCGGAAACAATTTTGCTCATATAGTTTTGAGAATTAATACCATTGTCGTCGCATTCTAAATCGAATTTCGAGTCAATTGAAACAATATTTACCTCTTTTTCTAATTCAGAATATGCAAGAAAGTTTCCGTAGGTTAAATCCTGAGTTCCACCAATAATCAGTAGGACAATATCTTTTTCTATCAATTCTATACTTAAATCTCTCAGACCATAATAGGTATCTTGCGGATTGTCGGACATTTTCAAATTTCCAAGGTCGGCTATTCGCAAATTCTCATTTATTATGCTTAGAGAATACAGGTATTTTCTAATTATATTCGGAGCAAGATTTGCCCCAATATTTCTTGAATTTCTGTCTTCAGGAATTCCAATCAGGGCTAATTTGCAGTTTTTAAAATATTCATCTGACGATCCTAACTCAACGAAATCAATACAATTCAACAGGATAGAATCTCTAAAATTACTTGAGAAAGAATCTTTTATTTTCGACTCTACTGGTTCGCAATAATGATTAATCAGAGTAAAAATGCTTTCCAATTTATTTTCGCCTTTTTGTTTTTGGAGGAGGTGCATTTTTTATCAAGTCTAAACAATCTTGATAGCTCAAAGTTGCTGCATCTATCTTTTTAGGAACGCGATAGTTTTTCTTTTCGAATGAAACGTATGGACCCCAGCGTCCATTAAGCAATTTTAACTCTAAATCTTCTTCAAAAATCTTAATAACTTTTTTTCGGTCTTTTTCTCTTTTATCTTCAATAAGTTCAATTGCTCGATCTAACTCAATAGTTAGCGGATCGTCAACGTCTTTTACCAATGAATAAAACAAGGATTTATGCCTTATGTATGGTCCAAAACGTCCTAAACCAATAGTTACATCAATTTCTTCGTATTTCCCTACATTTCTTGGAAGCTTAAATAATTCAAGCACCTCTTCGAATGTGATAGTTTCTATTGATTGGTCTTTTCTTAATCCGGCAAATTTTGGCTTATCTTCATCAGTCATTTCGCCAATTTGAGCCAAAGGACCGTATCTGCCAATTTTTACATAAATATTTTTCCCGCTTTTTGGGTCAACTCCTAGAAGACGTTCTCCTTTATTTTTTGTAGCAGTTTCGGTTGTCGATTCAACTTTTTTATGAAAAGGATTATAAAAGTCTTCAATCATTTTATTCCATTTCATTTTACCAGAAGCAATTTCATCGAACTGTTTTTCAACTTTTGCAGTGAAATTATAGTTCATAATATTTTTGAAATGCTCGACCAAAAAATCATTTACTACCATTCCAATATCTGTAGGAAAGAGTTTTGCTTTTTCCATGCCGGTAGTTTCGGTTTTTATATTTTCCGACAAATTTTTATCAGCCATGGTTAAAACACAATAATCTCGTTTCACTCCTTCACGAACATCTTTCAAAACATATCCCCGATTTTGAACAGTAGAAATTATTGGAGCATAGGTTGAAGGTCGTCCTATGCCTTGTTCTTCGAGTTTTTTCACTAAGCTTGCTTCGGTAAAACGCGGCGGGTGATGTGTAAAACGCTGAGTACCATTGATGACAATATTTGTGAGCTTATCGTTAACATTTAGTATTGGCAACATTGTTTTTCCATTTTCCCCATTTTCGGTTTCATCATCTTTCGATTCGAAATATACTTTCAAAAAACCATCGAATTTTAGAACTTCACCCGAAGCAATAAAATCTTCCTTAGTGGTCGAAATATCAATTGTTGCACTAGTTTTTTCGAGTTTTGCATCGCTCATTTGAGAAGCTATGGTACGTTTCCAAATTAATTCGTACAGACGTTTTTCAGTATTAGGCCCGTCCACAGAATGTTTGTTTATATACGAAGGACGAATTGCTTCGTGTGCTTCTTGAGCGCCTTTTATTTTCGATTTATATTTTCTGATTTTTAAATACTGTTCTCCATATTTTTCCTCAATTTCGTTTTTGATGGTTGAAATTGCAAGATCAGACAAATTTACCGAATCAGTACGCATATATGTAATTTTTCCGGCTTCGTACAATTTCTGTGCAACGCTCATTGTTTGCGAAACAGAAAATCCAAGTTTTCGGCTGGCTTCCTGCTGAAGAGTAGATGTTATAAATGGCGGAGCAGGTGATTTTTTCGCAGGTTTTGTAATTACGTCTTTTACAAAATATTGTGCATTGACACATTTTTTCAGAAATTTTATTGTTTCTTCTTTTGTATCGAATTTTTGCGAAAGTTCAGCTTTAAATTCAGTTTCTTTTCCATTGTCGCTAATCGAAAAAATTGCAGTAACTCTGTAAGAAGAAGTGCTTTTGAAGGATGATATTTCCCTTTCGCGATCTACAATCAATCTAACAGCAACCGACTGAACTCGGCCGGCAGAAAGAGCAGGTTTTATTTTTTTCCATAATACCGGCGAAAGTTCAAAACCTACCAACCTGTCTAAAACGCGTCTTGCTTGTTGAGCATTTACTAAATTGTAATCAATACCACGAGGATTTTTTACTGCTCGTTGAATGGCATCTTTTGTAATCTCGTGAAAAACTATTCTTTTGACTTTTTTCTCATCAAGTTTTAATGTCTCAACCAAATGCCAGGCAATTGCTTCTCCTTCACGGTCTTCATCGGAAGCCAACCATACGGTTTTCACAGGCTTAGAAAGTTTTTTAAGTTCTGAAACAACTTTCTTCTTATCGGGCGAGACTTCGTAAACAGGAGAAAATCCGTCCTCAACACTAATTCCAAGATCCTTTTTAACTAAATCTCGAATGTGCCCAAAACAGGACTTTACTAAAAATTGTTTCCCAAGAAACTTTTCTATTGTTTTGGCTTTAGCCGGCGACTCAACAATAACTAAATTATCTTCCATTTATAATAAATCCTTATAAGTTAGCTTTTCTAAAAAGCGTGCAAAGAAAAACAATAAGAAAACTATGAACAAATTTATTTTTGATTTTCATTTTTTACAGTCTTCAACCAGATGTTCTATAGGCTATAATTATTTTGCGATATATAAAGGAAAAACAGTAAATTAGCATATCATAATTTTTATTATTTTTGAAACAAATTGAACTATGTGCTGATGCAGAATTCTAATTATGAGTTCAAATAACTATGGACATGAAATATTGTATGCTTATAATTTTAGTACCAATTTTCTTTGTTTTGAAAATAACTGTTGCTCAAAACTTAATCCCAAATCCCACCACCTGCCGCAAATTTGTAACTTGTAGCATGTAATGTTTAGTAACAAAAAACACCTGCAACTTTCCCAATAGACAAGACAAACTGTAACATTTGAATTTAGAAGTTTCATTCCCAAAAATCGTAAACCACAAGTTGCAAACTTTCTGTAGTTGCAGAATTTCCACAAATTTCACGAATTAACACGAAATAAATCTGTGCAAATTAGAGAAATTCGATGTTCAATATTCAATTTAAAATAGCCAATAATCAATTCAATTTACTCCTTCACAATCTTCCAAGATTTTTCTTTGCCATTTATTTCTAAACGAAGAAAATATGTTCCGGTTTTTTGCCCACTTAGGTTTATTTGTAAAATATTTGAACTTTTTGCTCCGGAAAGAATTTCTCTGCCTAGGCGATCAAAAACCTTGTAAGCAACTTTG
>Ga0209042_1000557_pt1 | contig 38599 bp, 34 predicted proteins | sample SaaInlV_200m_DNA_6_FD_184649 | JGI IMG/M metagenome (GOLD analysis project Ga0209042, IMG submission 184649) | Marine microbial communities from expanding oxygen minimum zones in the Saanich Inlet - SI037_S2LV_200m_DNA (SPAdes) (version 2) | ecosystem: Environmental > Aquatic > Marine >...
CTCACTCATCACCCTGACACTGATCTCGTCCTCGATGTGAACCTTACCGCCGCTTTGTCCGTCCAGTATGCAGAACCTACCGGCGTCCAATGCCTCCTGGGGATTCATGCCGTAGTCGATCATGTTGACGACAACCTGCATGTGACCCTGGGGCTGCATGAAGCCGCCCATGACACCGAACGGGGCGTATAGTTCACCATCCATTGTAGCCATTCCAGGGATGATGGTGTGATATGGCCTCTTGTTTGGCTCAAGCCTGTTCGGGTGGTCTGGATCAAGACTGAAACCGTACCCCCTGTTCTGCAATGTGAAGCCGCAGCCCTTAGGGATGATACCAGTTCCAAATCCAGCGTAATTACTGATGATGAAGCTACACGCGTTTCCCTTGCCGTCAACGACACAGAAGTAGACCGTGTCTGTACCAGCAACCGGCGAGCCTCTCAGAACATCAACAGTGGCTTTTGCAGGATCAAGGAGGGCACGTCTCTTGGTTGCATACCCCTTGCTGATCATCTCTTGAATTGGAACATGTGTCACATCAGGATCAGCTACGTACCACCTTGTGTCAGCGAAGGCAATCCTCATGGCTTCAATGAGTGTATGCATATGCTTTGTCGAGCCATGGGGCATATTGCTAAAATCGTACTCCTCAATGACGTTCAGGGCCATCAACGCAGCGATTCCCTGCCCATTTGGAGGGATCTCCCATACGTCAAGTCCCTTGTAATTGGTGGTAATCGGCTCGGGGTATGTGTTGTAGTGCGCCTTGAGGTCGTCAACGGTCATCACTCCCCCCATGGGGTCAAGGACTTTGATGATCTCCTCGGCTATCCTTCCCTCGTAGAACCCAGCCTTGCCGTGCTCAGCTACTGACCTGAAGGTCTTGGCGAGGTTCACGTTCTTCATTATCTCACCTGCACCAGGAGCCCTCCCGTTGATGAGCATCTCGTTGAAGTGAGGACCGTTCTTAAGCTTGGGGATACCAAAGTTCCATGAACGGGCTGTAAGGGGGCTGACGGGGAATCCCTCCTCACCAAGCTTGATTGCGGGTGCAAGAACCTCAGGCATGGTCATGGTTCCGTATTTCCCGAGAGTATCAACCCACCCGGCGGCGGCCCCCGGTACGGTGACGGTGTGGGGGCTAGCTGGCGGGAGCTTCCCGGTGATCCCCTGAGCTGCAAGATATTCTAGGTTGAGGGCTGCAGGTGCCCTGCCACTGGCGTTGAGCCCGCTTACATTCTTGGTCTTTGCGTCGAAGTATAGACAAAATGCATCACCACCTATACCGGTGCTACAAGGCTCTGTCATGTTGAGGGCGGCCGAGACGGCCACAGCTGCATCGGCGGCGTTCCCTCCCTGTTTGAGTATCTCAATTCCGGCCATAGAAGCGAGGGGCTGGCTGCTTGCAACCATCCCGTGGGTTCCATAGACCGGTGATCTGCGGGAGTTAAAGTTCATACCGTTTCATCTACCATGATCGGACATAAGATTAACGATGACCAACTCAAATCATAACGAGTCAGAGAGTTGAGAATCCACTTTCACCTTACCCTAAGTCGACTTCACCCATCCATTATTTATCCCTAGTCAAACAGAATCAGAATAGGTGTGAGAGTTGAAGGTCTACGTCGTATGCGACCTTGAGGGAGTCGCGGGAATAGTTGATTTCAAGAAGCAGTGTATGGAAGAGGGAAAATACTACCAACAGGCAATTAGGCTGGCAACGATGGAGCTGAACGCACTCGTTGAAGGTGCTATTGAAGGAGGTGCCACCGAAGTCTATGCATGGCCTGGACACGGGAGTTTCCCAGGGGGAATAGATTTCGAGCTAATCCACCCTGAATGTAACCTTGTGATGCAAGCGGGAGATGGTGGACCAACCGGATTCGATGAATCATTCGATGCGATGATGCTTCACGGATTCCATGGGATGGCGGGCTCAGGAGGAGTTCTATCACACAGTTTCTACCCATTCCCGCAGAACATATGGGTGGATGACCTGAGGATAGGAGAGATAGCATTGAATATGGCTAGCTTCGGAGAGGTAGGGGTTCCCACAGTTCTAGTTACAGGAGATCAGGCAGCAATCGATGAGGCAAAGGCCCTTTGTGGAGTTATCGAAACCGCGACAGTGAAATGGGCACTGGGAGAGAAAGAGAAACTAGGAGCACTGAGCATTCAGCGTGCCCTATCCCTGAGCCCCGGAAAGGCCCAAGATACGATCAGAGTGGCAGCAACGAGGGCTATGAACAAGATAGATACGACAAAGCCATTCAAAATCAAGACCCCGTTCAACTTGAAGATAGAGTACACCGAGGCGAAATACGTTGATAGATTCAAAGATTTACCTGAGGTTGAGATGCTTAGCGAGACCTCGTTCACCAAGAAATGCTACAGTCTCGACGAGATAATTTTCTAGTGAGAATTGTGGCCCCTCTTGGGGCCCTTATACGAGGGGTGGGATTCTTTGATTGATATCCCAATACAAGGTTATTTGAGCGAATATTAAAAGACATCGCCGAAACATAACCAAACGGCGAAGAATATGGGTGAGACGTGCCCACTCGTCCATACTATTCCTTGAAGGGATCGTACCCGCTTATACAGTAGGTGCAGATATGCTCTGGAGGTAGACCAACGGCTTCCAGAATCTTTTCCTCGCTGTTATAGCGAACATTATCGATGCTTGGGAGGTTCCCCGCAACCAGATCACCTATCTCCTCAGAACTCTTGCCCTTGAATGCCTTTGCCGCCAGCGGCTTATTTATTGGATCGCTGAAGCAAGGATAGAAGATTGGGGCATAGCTCACCAGGAAATCGACCTCTGTTGCGCCCGCCTGTCTCAGGTTCTTGGCAATGGACTCGCTGACTGTGCCCCTGACGATGCTGTCGTCGGTTAGGACCACCTTTTTGCCCTTGACAGTTTCTTTTATGATGTTGTGCTTCAGGTCGCTGGCCACCTTCCGGTACTCGGAGTCGTCGATTAGGTAGGTCCTACCCATGTATGCGTTCTTGATGACTCCCTCGTCAGCGGTAACTCCAAGAGCCTCGGCCGTTCCCGTGGATACGCTCCTTCCGCTGTCCGGAACTGGGATAACGACTAAACCATTGCCCTTGTCATCTGCGTACACCTTGTTGAGGTCGTGGAGGTCAACCAACCCATGACCGAATCTCTTCCTCGCGTTATGCACAGTCTTGCCCTCGACAACACTATCTGGCCTGCTAAAGTAGACCCACTCGAATACACAGACCGCCTTATTGGGCTCTAGCACCTGATCCTCAATAATCTTCCCGTCCTCGACTACAAGGATGCTCCCTGGGATCACGTCTTTACGCTCGATAAAATCTTCACCCATATTGGTGAGGACATCAATGGGAGCGGACTCGGATGCGACGTAGAAACTCTCACCGTTTCTGGCCATGTATAGGGGTCTGATGCCCCTCTCGTCCCTTGCTGCGACGAGGAGGCTTTTTTTCTCTTTCCTGTCCCAAACAGCAATGACGAGGCAATAGTAGCTGTCCCTGTGGCTCTTCATCGCGGCCTTTAAGGCTTCAACGAAGTCCTTCCCCTCGTTTAGATGTTTGACAATGCTATCCTTGATGACGTGCTCGTTGCTGATCTTCTCGCCTGGGAAATACCCGTCCAAGGCGAGGCTAAAGTGGTATCGGTCATTATCAATTGATTCCAATGGAGCGTAACTGGCATCAGCATTCTCTCCGCTCGCGGACCCAATGATGACGTAGTCGCTTGGGTGAGAGAAAGCTGCGTATTTCTCGTTGAATACCGCACTGACAAGACCCCTCCCCTTCCACGTTCTCAGACTGTGGTCGCCAGCTGAGGTGACTCCGCTGCTCTCCTGGCCCCTGTGTTGTACACCGTATAATGTGTGAATACTTTTGGTAGAAGCGTCTTCCCTTGAGTAGACTCCGATTACGCCCTGCATACCCCAGTATTAAACAGTTAATATTTAAATCATTACATTAGCCTTATTGCGTCTTTTTTGTAATATTGCACGGTTCTCGTACAAATTAACAAACGTGAAACGGTGGAAACGGATTCAATGCGAGTAAGGTAAAAGAAAAGGGAAGTTAGAACTTCCTCTCAATGTACTCGACAATGGACTTGAAGAACGGGAAACCGTCACCATAAGGCTCTGGTGCTCCCTTCTTTGTCCACTCGGGCATCAAGTACCCGTAGTAAGCCCTCTCGGGGTGTGGCATCAAACCCAACACGGTCCCCTCGGGGTTACTTATCCCAGCTATATCATGGTATGCACCGTTTGGGTTCTCGGGCCAGTCATAATCTGCGTATGATCCGTCCTCCTTGACGTACCTGAACATCACCATATCCTGGTCGTATAGCTTGTTCAGTAATTCCTCGCGCTGTTCGGGTGGTAGGATGAACCTGCCCTCGCCGTGTGCGACTGGGCACTGGATAACGTGTCCTTCCTCTAGACCACCCAGCATCCCGCAGTTACCCTTGCCCTCATACTTCATCCTGATCCAGCGGTTCTGGTACCCGTGGGTACTGTTTCCCAGGGCTGCCTCCGGGTACAGGCTGTGACCTTCCCATCCAGGCAGGTATCCCATCTCCACTAGCTGCTGGAATCCATTGCATATTCCAACGATTGGCTTGCCGGAGTCAACGAATGTCTCAAGCTCGGGTCCTATCCTGTACTCGCATTCTTTGGCCCAGATGGCGCCACTCCTGACGTAGTCACCGTAGCTGAAGCCGCCTGGGAACACAATCATGTCATAATCGTCGAGGTTCTTGTCCTTGAACACTTTCTGGGTGTGAATCAGATCGACTTTTGCCCCAAAGTCCTCGAATGATCTTACGGCTTCAAGGTCACAGTTGGTGCCTGGAGCCCTCATTATCAGGACTTTTATGTCTTCTCGCTTCATCGTTTAGCCTCCAGTGGCGTTTTCCATGCACCCATCAGTTCCTCAAGGGTTTCCTCAAAGACTGGTTTCCCGTCCTTTGTGACCGTGAGTTTCTCCTCGGACTTGATTACTCCCACGCAACTCACCGCTGAGCCTTCCATAGCCGTCTCGAATTCTGTTATCTTCCCAACTGGAATCTCAACAAGGAGCCTTCCATTGCTCTCGCTGAATAGGAGGATATCATCCCTCATATTCTCGCTGACGGGTACGTTTGAGAGGTCAAGGTCTACACCCAGACCACCCGTGAAAGCCATCTCGGCTACGGCTACTCCAAGCCCGCCTTCACTGCAATCATGACATGCCCTGACGAGCCCTGCGTCCATTGCATCGAGCAACCTATGGTATGCTTTGAGGTTGGTCTCAGCATCCAACTTTGGCACTGATCCTCCAAGCTCACCGCGGAGATGGAGGTACTCGCTACCACCAATCTCCGGTTTCGTGACACCTACTAGGTAAAGGGCGTTGCCTGCTTCTTTGAGCTCCATAGTTATTGCTTTGCGAATATCTGGGAGAATTCCAAGACTCGTGATCAACAGTGTTGGCGCGACAGGCCCTAGTGGGCTCTCGTTGTAGAGGCTGTCCTTTCCTGAGACGAATGGAGTCTTGTAGATTTTGGCTACGTCGTAGCATGCCCTGCACGCGTAGACTAGGCTTCCCAGCCTGTCCTCGTACTCCGGGTTACCCCACGCGAAGTTATCTAGGAGCGCCCATCGCCTTCCGCCGACGCATACGCTGTTTCTGATGGCCTCGTCAATGACGCTTGCAGCCATCCAGTATGGGTCAATCTTTCCATACTTCGGATTTATTCCACTCGCAACACTGATTCCCTTCCAGTTATCGTGAAGTGGTTTGATTACCGAGGCATCACTAGGACCTGCGTTCCAGCCCTGAAGTGGCTTGACTACTGTCTGCCCCTTTACCTCTTGGTCATATCTTCTGATTACCTTCTCCTTGCTGCATATCTGGTATGAGGCGAGTAGCTTTTTGAGAACACCACCAACATCCTCTGGTTCTGGAATCTCTGGGTCAAGCATGACCTCTGGCTTCCAGTTTGTTGTTCTGTGTAGCTTTGGTGGGTTAAACAGTGACTCCAACACAAGGTCGCCGACTAGCTCGTCCTGGTAGTATATCTTGGCGTGCCTTGACTCGTTGTACGTGCCTAGCACGGTCACCTCGACTTGCTCAGCATCAAATATTGCCTTCACTTTCTCCAAGTTCTCAGGAGGAACAGCCATGAGCATACGCTCCTGACTTTCGCTAATCCATATCTCCCAAGGAGCTATGTCTTCGGCCTTTAATTGCACTCTGTCAAGGTACGCATCGACTCCGAGCCCGTATGTGTCAGCGGTCTCGCAGACACCACAGCTAAGCCCACCGCCACCGATGTCAGTGATCCCTGAGCCCAGTTTCTGGTCGCTAATCTGTTTGATCGCTCTCTTGACTTTCTCTTCCTCGATTGGGTTGGCTACCTGGACAGCGGATCTGCTGGTATCCTCTGATTCTTCAGATAGTTCTAGAGAGGCGAATGTTACGCCATGGATCCCGTCGAACCCGGTTCTTCCACCCGCGAGTACACAATAATCGCCTGCTTTGATGCCCCTCTTGTACTGATCTTTTGGCAATACACCTATGCACCCGGCGTAGACCAGGACGTTCCCCGTGTAGGACTCATCGAAAACAGTTGCACCGTTCACGGTTGGGATCCCTATGCTGTTACCGTAGCTGCCTATTCCATCAACTACACCCTTGAAGAGGTAGGATGGATGCTTCACTCCTGGAGGGAGTTTTTCGAATGGGTAATCTAATGGCCCAAAGCAGAGGACATCAGTGTTTGCTATTGGGTTGGCCCAGACGCCCAAGATGTCCCTGATAACACCGCCAAGCCCAGTTGCAGCTCCGCCGAAGGGCTCTATTGCACTTGGGTGGTTATGTGTCTCCACCTTTATCGCGATTGTAACGTCATCCGTAAAATCAACCAATCCAGCGTTATCCTCAAACACACTGAAACACCAATCTGGTTTGAGCTCATCAATTAGGCTCTTGAAATATGTTTTCAGCAGACCGTTGATACGTCCCTCAGGGGTATCAATTATCCCCGCGAAGGTCTTGTGGCCGCAGTGCTCGCTCATGGTCTGATCGAATGTCTGTAACTCAAAGTCAGTGGCTTTCCTCTCGCTCAGGACGTAGTGGTCCCGGATGTAGTGTAGCTCATCTAGGGACAAACCCAACCCGAGGGTTTCCTTGATCTCAATCAGCTCTTCATCTGTTGCGTTCATGAGGTCCACTAGATGATGGCTGAATGGTAGCGAACTTTCTGTTACCCTACTCATTACTCCTCACTTAGCTCGTACCGGTAATCGTCTTTTGTCGGGTTTGTGAGGAGTCTTCTGCACATCTCATCTATGAGAGTCTCTGCCTTCTCGGCGTTATCTGCCTCGTAGTAGACCTCATATGCCTTGCTTGCTCGAACTGCCTCAACTGGGTAGCCTAACCCCATTAGGGAATCAGCTGTGGTGTCGCCCTCGGGGTCACTGTAACCCTTTTTTAAGGTGACATAAACAAATGCCTTGAACTTCATCTTAGTCTCCTTTGATGGTCCCAAAATAATCACTATGTGTACTTTAATGAATGTGTTAATATTATAAGCTTTTTCAAGTCTAGTTTGTATAAACGTTAAAGTTTACATGGTTCGGGTAATCAGATTTTAGTGATTTGAAAAAGATAAAAAGGGGATATCGTCCGATCCTTGGTGCGGAATTAACCGCTTAGTAGGATGGCGATAATCAGACCGTAAATTGCCAGACCTTCACCGAGTGCAATGAACAAGAGAGCCCAGATAGATAGTTCTGGTCTTTCAATGAGCATGTCACCGCCGGCTTTGGCAGCAACCATAATACAGAGAGCCGATGCGAAACCGGATCCGATTAGGGTCATTGCGCTGGTCAGCAAAGGCCATGCCGATTCAGGAATCATACCACCTTCACCTCCTCCAAATATTAAGACGATCATGAAAAATAAACTCATAATGATCGTGAACCCACCGAAAGCAGTTAGACCTGCTCCCCAGGGCGTGCTTTTGCCTTCCATGTCGGCAGAAGCGTTGATCATACCACCTTGTGCCATAGCGTATGCTCCAGCGAATAGGGCAATCGCAGCGGCTAGTGTTGCGTATTCTAACATTAGTAGACTTTCTCCGTCTTTGATCAGATGACGAGATTGACGACGTCAATCCTCATCTTTTCTGGCGGTTAGTCAGCTTGAACACATATAATCTTTTCTTGGTTAGGGAGGATTGAAAGAATAAAAAGAATATAGAGTAATTACTCTGTTTTGGTTTTTAGGGCTGGGAGGGTGAAAGGCTTGTACATTTTGCCCTCACCGTGGAAGAACTTGCCCATGAACTCGTAGTAGAGTAACCTGATGCTCTGCACGCTGCTTGAGACGAACTCGAATGTCAGCGCGATAATGTTCATGATTATCATTCCAGCCAGTGGATTATCGATTGCGTGGCCCATCGCCTCGCCCGCTCCTGATAGGCTCACGTGCGCGATGGCGAAAGCTGCAACTCTTAGGAAGCTGAACATGTTAGCTAGTCCCTCAACGAATGTCAGCAGTAGCCCTCCGATTCCCTGACCGATGGACTCCATTCCACCTATACCATGGCCGTGCATTAGGCTGTGAAGTATAGGCTCGATGAAGCTCAACCCCATACCTAGAAGCATAAGCTTGAATGGGAATCCAGCTACGACTGCCATGATATCCAGTCCTTCTGTGAACATGGTTGCTGCGCTAAAGTACAGACCGATTACGTATAGACCCATACCTGCACCGTGCTCTCCAATCATTCCCGCGTAGTTCTTTGCCTTGAAGGCGTTGTACGCGCCAAGCATTGAACCGAAAACGATCTCGATTGCACCAATCTTGAAGATTAGGTTCATCAAGTCGCCAGTCTGACTCATTGGGTTTGGCATGATCGGATACGTGAAACCAAATGGCGTATCGACATTCAACAGATGATGGTGACTATCAAAGTTACCAACCCAATGTAGCGAATGCTCTAGCCAGTGGGTAATCTCGTGCTCGTACAGGAATATCGAGTCATACGCGAACCCGAAGATAATGGCCGCGATGCCCATCGGGATGAACAGCGAGAATAGATATTTGTTCATACCACGCTGATCTAGGAATTTCTTCCTTAAGACGAGTCCAATGGTTAGGAACACAAGGCCCTGGCCGATGTCTCCGAACATTAAACCGAACTGGAAACAGAAGATAAGAACAGAAAGGTATCCTGGGTTAAATTCCTCCGCAGAGGGCCATCCCCTCAGTCGGGTAAGGATCCAAAGTGGCTGAAGTGTCTTGCTCTTGAAGTCAGCCTCAGGTACAGGTGCATGGTGATCCCCTGCATCTAGTTCGCTGACCTCCAAGTATAGCTTCTCGCCGATCTGCTCCTCGACCTTGGCAACTGCTGTTTCTAGCCCCGGGATAGAAGCATCTGGGCTGTATCCCTGGAGCACGCTGATGACCTTCCCACGAAGGACAGGGGCGTTCTTTTTTGAGTATGTTTTGAGCACACGGGCATAATACCCGATGTTTCCGAGGGCTGCTTTCTGCTCCTCCTGATCGGTGGGCTCGGCCGCGCTCTCTTCAAGCTTTTTGATCTTGCTCTCGTATTCCTCTTTGAGGTCGGCCGCACTCTTTTCGTACTCAGAGTCAATGGAAGATATCTTTACTTTGAGGTCTTTTTCCTCTTTGGACTCCTCTGAGACCTTGGCCTTCTCCAGTTTGGCTAGTTCTTCTTGGATCTTGCTGATTGTTTTGTCTCTCTTTGCCCCATCCTTTGCGGCTTTGAGGTCCTTTTTATCGAGGATATCATTTATTTCTGTAACATCATAGACCAGGAAAAGGGAACTTGCCCACTCCTTTGTCTCGTCCCCGCCCTTGACAACTACAACGCTCGCATCGTCGGCGATACCTGTGATCTTTGAAGAGGTTTCAGGATAACGTTTTAGATAACTTTCCAGCTGTGGGATGAACTCGGATTTCACTACTCCAACGGCTGTGCCCTCAAGGTCCTCTGGCTTCAGCGCCATTAGGTAACCGAGGCGTGTTTTGAGTGACGCAATCTCCTTGGTTTTGGATTCTTTCTCAGCAAGGATACCGTCCAGTTTCTCGACCAGCTGATGTTTAGCATCGTTAAGGTCATCCTCTCCGGCCTTGAGTTTCTCATCTAGCTCTGATACTAGCTTGTTTTTTTGTGCATTGACACCGTCTTGGGCGTCCTTGATCTTGGTGACGAGGCTTTCTGCCTCTGCGATAAGAGCATCTACCTTTCCAACAGGGTCCCGTGCAAAATCCCTCAGCTCGTCAACGCTGGGGGTAACCCACTCAAGGTCGTTCTCATTCAAGCCTAGTGGCTCGATCAAGCGGGTCCGGACTCTCTGGCGGAGTTCCTTATAATCCACCGTCTGCGCTTCGGGGGCCTCAAGACTCTCGAACTCTGATCCCGTGACATGTGTTAGCTCTACAACACGGGATTGACCTAGAGATTCAAGGACTAGCCCCTCATACTCGGGTGGAGTGATGATGGTGACCTTTTTCATCAATGTGATTCACCTATAGAGTTTGCTTTTTGATAAAAAGGCTTCCGAATCAGAAAAAGAATGAAGGTTCCAAAAACGGATATTTAGTTAACTGCGCCTACCTTGGCAGCCTTTAATGAATCAATTACCGTCCTCTTCGATCGGAAAGATGCGTTTTTCCTCGGGCTTTAATTGACTCTCGTCTTCCTTTTCTTCCTTAGATTGAGGTTCGGGTTCAGCCTCTTCAGTAGCCTCCTTGGCCTTTTCCTTCGCCGCCATCGTCTCTATCTTTTTCATGAAGAAAAACATCATCAGGATGTACTGGACAGCGACAAACAGGATCACACCGAAGACGACTATCATGTTATCCGGTTTCTTGTAGAATATGACGCCGACGGCTATGAGCATCCCCAGCACTGGTACGCCTAGTATGGCCAAGACCAGGTATATCTGGTCATATAGTACCTGTACCATAGAACGTTTTTCATTACTCAAATCAGTCGGGGATAATAACAAAAGGATAGGAAAAAAGGTTACTTTTTAACGAGTTTAGCTGATACGGGCTTCACGTTAATTATCACCCTTCTCTCATCGTGTTCACGCGGGAACCAGAACCTGTTCCTCTGTGCTGGGTGCCAGTAAAGCCACCACCACTCCCACTTTGAGAGCACCTCTTCCTTGGACGCAAAACTGGCCTCACCTGTAACTTCGTAGAACTCCCCTTTCTCCTCAGCGGGGAATGTAAGCAGCACACGCTGGTCTTTCCCAATGTCCTTTACCTTCTTGGTGTCCTTCTCAGTGGGGAACCAGATAGTCCCGTATGGGTCCTCATTATAATTGGTCATCTGGCGCGTGTTCTCTCTGTCGCCATCAAAGGTCGTCATAAAGATAACCTTGGCACTCTTGAATGCCATATCCAATCCCGGAATTTTATCCATAACAATCAGTCCTAGGAAATAGTATGTAACAACAGATATTAAACTAGGAGTTATGGAGCGAGGTTTGCAACCTCTTGTGCTTCCATGAGGTTGACATTCTTCAAGGTCTTCTCCAAGCCTCTAAGCCTGTTTCTAAGAGTGACCTCAGTAGTACCAGCCGCCGACGCGACATTTTTTTGGATCCGCTTGTCATCGTTTTGGATGCAAGCCATGTAAAGGGAAGCCGCTGCAAGTCCCCGTGGATCCTTCCCGCTCAGGCCGTTCCGCTCCTTGGCCTTTCTCAGGATCTTTATGGCTAACTGTTCAGTATCTCTGCGGAGGTTTAGTTTCGCGGCGATACTTGGTATAAACTTCATGGGCCCATCGATGGGCATTTTCAATTTCATCTCTTTGAGGAGAAGCCTATACGTCCTGGCGATCTCCCCGTGTTCCCTGGGCGACAGCTGTGAGATCTCTTTGAGAGGCCTTGGAACCATTGCTTTCCGGCATGCGGCGTATAAGGTGGCCGCGACAAATGCATCGATGCTTCTGCCTCTTATCAGGTCCAGTTTTAGGGCTTTGCGGTAGAGGATAGCGGCCTGCTCCTTGATACTGCGGGGTAGATGTAGCACGGCGTTCAATCTATCCAGTTCTGCCATGGCTATGCTGAGGTTTCGTCTCCACGTCTCATCGAACTTGCTGCGGTTATCATACCTTCTGAGCCGGTCCATCTTGATGCGGGTTTCATCCTTGAGCCTGTTTCCGTTGGCGTCCAAGTACCCCTTGAACACTGTGGAAAGCCCTTTGTCGTAAAGAGTGTAACTCATGCCGAGTCCGGTCCTTTGACGGCTATTCCTCTCATGTGGCGTGAAAGCTCGCCACTCGGGACCCATGTCAATCTGGTCTTCATCTATCACGAGACCACAGTTTGAGCATACTATCTCACCGTTCTGGTGGTCACTGACGAATTCTGACCCGCCACATCTTGGGCATCGACCCTTGTTTTCTTTTTGCAGTCTGCTCACATTGGACACTCTTTTTATACAAAATGCAGTATGGATAATTTACCAATACGTAAATTATAAATTCTGTGATATTTATTTAAGGATTTCGAGGACAACCTGAATGCCGAAACCCAAGGGGACCTGTGGTGCGACCAAGATGAAGATCCTAGCAGTCATTTACACGCACCAGAAACTGGGTAAACTGAGCTACGGCTATAACATCTGGCTTTGCCTCAAGAACAATTTCTACGTCTACATGAACGACAGCGACATCAGAAACGTATACCACCATCTCAACGACTTGAGTAAACTTGGATACATATCTAAATGCCCGGGGGCCTCAATTGATGTGAAGCAGTGTTACATGATTACAGAGGAAGGAAATGCTTTGAAATCAAGATTTGATCCATTCCTTACTATCCTAGAGAGCTGTGTAGTAGCCTAGGCTTTTATCAATCGAACTTTTTCGCCTACGGATAGATTAACGCTTGAGTCAAACGAAACAACAATTTGATGATTATTAACTTTCACGACCGTTCCTTCGGCAACAAGCGAGCCTAAAAACATTTTCCATTGATCCTGTATACGCTCAAAGTCCTTGATGTACTTGAAACCAGTCTCCGTGATGGTTGAACTTCCCCCGCCTAGTTTGCCTCCTTTCGAAGCATCGATAAGTGGCTCCATCAGCTTTTCCTCTGCCTTTTTGATGAGCCCCCAAGCGTACCTGTAACTCATGCCCAGTTGCTGACTTGCCTCCTTGAGTGTCCCCGTCCTCTCTATTGCTATGAGGAGGTTGTAGACCCCTGGCCCGAACACGTAGCCGTCCTCTGTCTCTAGCCATAGCTTGAACGCGGGTTTCGGGTCACTCATGGGCATCAGTATGGGACTAGCCCGAAGGGTTATAACGTTACCCAGAGCCCCACCTGAGATCTTGTAGTTTCAAGTCTCAACTAAGATTTATTACATCAAGGCATTCCATGTAGCTCATGATTGAATCCGATGCTTTTCTGGGTGTCAGGGTCCTTGACATGAGCAGGGTCCTGGCTGGACCGTTCACAGGTATGCTACTCGCAGACATGGGTGCCGAGGTCATCAAGCTTGAGATACCGGGAAAGGGGGATGACAGCAGGCAGTTCCCGCCCTTCATCGGAGAGGAAAGCATGTACTACGTTAACCTCAACAGGGGAAAGGAGAGCATCACACTGAACCTCAAGACGGAAGAGGGAAAAGAGGTGTTCAAGGGACTCGTCAGGGAATGCGATATACTTCTTGAGAACTTTCGGCCTGGTGCCATGGACAGGCTTGGGCTGGGATATGAGGATCTGTCAAAGATCAACCCCGAGCTCATCTACGCGGCTATCTCGGGTTTCGGGCAGACGGGCCCGTACAAGACCCGTCCGGGGTACGATATCATAGGCCAGGCCATGGGAGGTCTTCTCAGCATCACGGGGTGGCCCGATGGCCCACCGACGAGGTCGGGCACGGCAATAGGAGACATACTCAGCAGCCTCTTCTGCACTATTGGGATCCTCGCTGCCCTCAAGGTGAGGGAGCAGACGGGAATGGGACAGCTGGTGGACGTAGCACTCGTTGATAGTGTCTTTGCGGCTCTTGAGAACATCCCCCAGATGTACTATGTAAACGGCCACGTGCCGGAGCGCATTGGCAACAGGTACGAGTTCATCTACCCATACGACACATTCAGAACAAAAGACGGATGGGTGGTCATCGGAATCGCCAACGACAGCCTCTGGGTCAAGTTTCTGAACGCCACAGGGCTAGGCTTGGGGGATGATCTGAGGTTCAAGTCAAACCCAGACAGAGTCAAGAATCATGCCCCGCTCAAGCTGATGATCGAGGAGTGGACGGCCGGGAAGACCAAGAACGAGGTGGTGGACATCATGACGGAACACGGAATACCTGGCTGCCCGATTTATGATATCAAGGAGGCGTCCGAGGACCCACACATACTGGGAGCAAGGAAAATGGTGCTGGACATGGAACAGCCAGGGTTAGGTAACGTGAAGGTGCAGGGAAACCCCATCAAGATGTCGTTAACGAATCCGAGGCCAAGAGGTCCAGCACCGAGCCTTGGGGGCAACACGTTTGAGGTTCTGAAAAGGATACTCGGATTGACAGAAGACCAGTTTAAAGAGCTACAGGAAAAGGGTGCGGTGTAGTGTATAGATCCGAGGATCGGGAAAAGACTGCGGGCATGAACCAGATCACGACCCAAGTGGAGAGTTGCGCCAACTGCGGCTTGTCGGAGACGAGGACGAAGGTGGTCCTCGGGGCGGGCACCCTTGACGCGAAGATAGTTCTTGTGGGTGAGGCCCCCGGGAGGAAGGAGGACGAGTCTGGTCTGCCCTTCGTTGGTTCATCTGGCAAACTACTGGACCGTCTTCTTGCCGCTGCCGGTCTATCGAGGGATGATATCTTCATCGGGAACATTATCAAGTGTAGGCCACCGAAGAACAGGAGGCCGAAAAAGAGCGAGGTTGGCCAGTGCGAGGGTTACATGATGGAGCAGCTTGAGATTATCAACCCAGCTATCGTTGCCCCTATGGGGAACAGCTCGCTATCATACTTTCAGGAACGGTTTGGACTGGAGAAACAGGTCATTGGTGATGTCCATGGAAAAGTAATCGACATCAAAGCACCATGGGGAAGAACCAAACTGTTCCCCCTTTACCATCCGGCGGCCGCGATTTACAGAAGGCATCTGCTGGGTGAGCTTGAGGAGGATATGAAAAAACTCGGGGAGCTAGCCTCCAAGTAGATTACATGCGGTTAGGCGAATCGATGCCTAGTACGTCCAGGATGTTCCTGAGAGTGATTCTTGTGGCGTTGACCACATTGATTCTGGCCCCCATCAATCCCATTGTCTCGGCCTTCAACACGCTCTGTGTCGCGTAGAAGCTATTGAACTTGTCAGCGAGCATGTTGGCGTACGCCGTAAGGTTGCTGGGCTGAAGTTCCTCGGCCGCTCTCTCAAAGGTCTCTGGGAACTGGGCCAATAGGTTGACTAACTCCCTTTCCTTGGTGGCTGTGAGCTCCCCGTAACCGGGTTCTGGTCGTTCATCCGATCGCTTCAGTATGTTGCATGTCCTTGCGTGGCTGTACTGGATGAACGGTGCGCTGTTGGTCTCGAAGTTTAATGCCTTATTCCAGTCGAAGGTGACCTGTTTCATGGGGTCAACGCTGAGGAGCGTGTACTTGACGGCCCCGTAGCCCACCATCTGTGCTATCTCGGCCTTTTCCTCCTCGGGTAGCCCGGGGTTCCGGTTCTCGACCTCCTCCCTAGCCAACCCCTCAGCTCTCCTAAGCACCTCGTTTAGCGTTACGTATCTGCCGAGGCGTCCACTCATCTTGATGCCGGGGAGCTTGACGAACTCGTAGGCGTAGTGGACCTGGTTGTCCCCCATCTCTATCTCACCGATGGCGGCTAGGGCGATCCTGAGCTGTAACTGTGCCAGCGTCTGCTCCATGCCGATGACGTTGATTATTCTATCAGCGTACCCGAACTTGTGGATGGTATAGGCCATGTCCCTGAGTGTGTAAAGAGTGGTGCCGTCGCTTCTGACCAGGACGAGTCGTGGTATCTCGTGCTCCGGGTGCAATCCCCACCTCTCCTTGAGGCCCAGGTCTTTTGCGATCTTGTCACAATCCAGAATTTGGGCGCCCATGTCGTTGATGACGTAGCCAGAGGTAACGAGTTTTTCAAGCACGGCATCCGCCGCTTTTGCCCAGACTAGGTCTGACTCGAAATCGAAGCTGTTGAACATGATCCCGATCTCGCCTAGGCTAGCCTCGAACCCGTCGAGGCAGTACTGGATCTGGGTCCTCACTTCGTCAACTGTCTCGGGTTCGTTGTTCTCGTAACGCGTATTGAGTGCAACCATCTCGGCTGTAGGATCAGCTACATCGACTAGCACCTTGGCTAGCTTGTCGTAGAGACCGGGGTAGCGCTGCCTCAGCGCCTCTGCCGCAATATTGTATTCGTCGATCTCCTCCTGTGTCTCGGATGTCTCGTAGACCCTGCCGTTGTCCTCAGCCTCCTTGAGGGTCGTCTTGAGCTTTTTCAGCTCGTTAATGACGTTGAATGACGCGTAGATTGTACCAATCCATAGCTCGGCCTCGCCCTCTGGCTCGGGCTTACCCAGCAGCTTCCACCCGTAGGTGGTCATGGCCACCTGCCTGCCCATGTCGTTGACCAGGAAGTGGATGACGACTTCGTGACCCCTTCTCTGCTGGAGGCTGGCGAGACTGTCGCCTATGATGCTGTTCCTTGCGTTGCCGATGTGGATTGGGCTGATTGGATTGGCGCTGGTGTGTTCGATCATCACCCGCCCAGGGCTCTCCGCCTTGAGGAAGCCGTACTCCTTGTCGAGTTCGATGATTGATTCTAATACTAGCCCGTTGTAGTGTCCAGGATCAACGTGGAAGTTGACGTACCCGGCTATTGCCTCAGCACTCTTGATTAGATCGCAGTCTCCAACGGGGATGGCCTCGGCCAGGGTCTCCGCGATCTTCATCGGGGACTGCCTCAGCGCCCTCGCCAACTGGAAGCATGCTGGTGATGATAGTTCCCCCATCTCCGGGTTTGGGGGGAGACTGTATTTTGTCTCCGGTAGCTCCGTGCCCGGGAAAGCTGTTTCCAGGGCTGCTTCTAGGAGCTTTTGGCATTCTCCGCGTAGTTCTGCGAGGGGGTTCATTTCAATTTCTCCGTTTAACGGACGCCTTCTGTATTGTCCGTACCCGATTTATAAGTTTGCGACACCGGGCTGATAACGATAGACCGTTAATTCTTGAAAAATAATATTTTTTAGGCGGGTTTCTTGCATCAAGAAATCTGACATAAGGGAAAAATGGTGGGATTTAGTGAAAACTCTTGCCACTGCCGTTGGTTTTAAGAAAACGGAGGAGTTTGTTCTTGTATTATATCTGATCTACGGATAACCGTGCTTAGGAGGTTCCACCCCGACGAGGTGTTCGGGGACAATTATCCCATCGAGAAGCTGGACTGTATGGGCAAGTGCTACATGCTGGAGGACGGTCAGGAGTTCACGGTCCACGAGGTGGAGATGCCTGAGGGTTTCTGCAGTGGCGCGTGTACGGCCATCTACCCCCACATCAGGATGCTGGCGTTCGGTGGTAACATGCCGGGGACAGAGGAAGGGCTCGCGTTGGGTTCATGCAACGACGGGTTGAGGCCAGTCGTTTTCAAGATTGAGAGAGTTTAATGGCGGGCCCGGTGGGATTTGAACCCACGATTTCCGGCTTCGGAGGCCGACGCGTTATCCACTCTGCTACGGGCCCGCAACTGGTATAGGCTGAAGTGTTTGTTTAAAGGATTTCTGGGATAGAAAAGGGGTTAGAGGTGCTTCCTCTTGGAGATGACGTACGCCGCCGCAGAAACACCTATCAACGCGAACGCGCCCGGAATCGGGATTCCTCCACTGGACTCAGGTTCGGGTTCAAGTTCTGGTTCTGGTTCCGACTCAGGTTCGGGCTCGGGTGTTGGTTCAGGCTCCGGTTCTGGTTCCGGTGTTGGCTCTGGCTCGGGTTCAGGCTCAACAACTACGACATATAATGGGACTGTTACCTCCTGCGTCGCAGAGTTACCCGCGAAGTCTGTAACATCTACCTTGACAGTGACATCTCCCTCGCCGAGGATTGACACATCATAGGACTCCGTTGGATAGCTGATGGTCCACTCGTCCGGAGTGAGAACGGGGTCCAGATCTGTTGGGATTTCAACCCAGTCGCCTCCGTCGAGACGGTATGAAACCTGGACCGAATCCACGCCCCAGCCAGCATCGGAGACCATAATGGTGCCCGTCACTTCCTCGTCCTCCTCGTAAGATTCGGGGAGAGTGATTGTGATTTCTGGGTCAGCGGAGTCCTCAACTGTCGCGAGGACGGTCTTGACTGTTGTTGACGGGAGTACATCATAGTATGCCGTGAACCTGTGGCCCTCGTCAGTGCTTACCACATCGTAGCTCACGGGCTCATCCAGATAGAACGAGTAACTCGTGGCATCAACGCTGTTTTCCACCGTGAACTCAAGCCTTGCGTTGTTCAGGGTCATTTCAAGCCCGTTGTCGATGTACGCCGAGACAGAAGGCTCGGAGCCATCATTGGCCTTCTTGTACAAGTACTCGATGTTGTCAAGGGGTATAGCGTTTGGCGGGCTGAACTTGCTCGCCTCGCCGTACTCGTCAAGCGTGACCGATCCATCAGAACCGACAGTTACCTGCCTATATCCACGGAACTGGCCCGATCCACCTCCAATGGTGGTGGTCGTGATGAAGTGGTTCTCACCGTTGAGGATGTACACCATGTCCCTGTGAACGTGACCGCTCATGATGACCCGTACGTCGTTCTCCTGAACCACCTTGAGAAGCTCCCTGGCGTTGTCCATGTTCTGGCTCCACGTGAAGTACATGAGGGGCTCCAATTCTTCGACGTTCTCCCAGCTTCCCTCGACTTCTCCGCCCGTCACGGTTCCTCCGTCGTCCTCGTACTCACTGCTGAGGAGGGGATGGTGGAAAGCCATGATCTTGACCTTGTCGGTCTGCTCGGAGAGGACCTTGTCGGCCCATGCGAGCTGGTCCATGGTGACGTATCCTCCTCCCTGGCTGTTGAGACCGACTATGAAGAAGTCACCTATTGAAAGGGTGAAGTTTGTCTTGCCGCCGTACTGCTTGAAGAACCTGTTGCCGTCGGTGTGGTCGTGGTTCCCCGGGAGGAGGTAGATTGGTTCCTCGCTGTTTACCATGGTGCCCTGAAGGTTTGACCATGCCGCCCTGATGGTCTCCACGTCCACGATGTCGCCGGTGGCCAGGATCATGTCCGGGTCCAGTAGGTTCTGCTCGTAGATGAAGTGGGTGAAGTTGAACCATCCATAGGGCTGGTGAACGTCTGATATCTGGGTGATAGTGATGCTCTCAGGTGGTCCTTCCAAGACCCAGACGCTTCTCTCTTGAGTGTATGTATTGCCGTTGTAGGTCAGGGCAAGGTCGTACAGCTCGGGTACGGCCTCGGGGACGTCGAATGTCAGCGTCCACTCCTTGTTCGCAAATATGCTTGATACCAGCGAGCACGTGTACTCGTTTACCTCGTCACTGATGACAGCCTCCCAGCCGCTAGCTGATTCTCCTGCGGACACCACAACGTTCAGAATGTTATCCGCAACCGGGTCTGGGGCTGATGGAAGAGGATACGATATGGGGTCGTTTATCGGTTGTGACGAGTACGCAAGGAGTATACCTACTGGCATCAACGTGAAAACGATGACCAAGATCAGGGTGGATCGCTTGAGATTCATATTCAACAAGCAGATAGGAACCGAAACCCGCTATAAGGTTTTCAAAAGGGGCTTAATCCTTCTCGGAGCTGCAGAGCTCAGCGTAAGACTCGTGGAGAATAAATTGTGCACTCTCCACTATCTTTGGTCCCACTCCCTTTACCTCCTTCAAGGGGCCCAGGAGTCGCTTTGTCTTACCCGACGCGCTTGTCTTGACCTCTGCATCAGCAAACGCCATGATTACCCTGTAAGGTGTCTCGAAAGTGTTCAGCAGTTCCTCCGCCAGGGTGACGCCGATCTGTGGCAGCCCCGATAGCAGGTACTGCTGCTGCTGGTGCATGGGCAGACTCCTGTCCACGCTTCTGAGCTGGATGGTTCGGCTCTCCTTCACCTGCTCCCGGTAAGCCATCCGATGGAGCAGTATAGCGGTGCTCTGGGGGTCGTCCGTTGGGATAATGTTGACCCCGTAGTCAAGGGCAAGGCTGCTGAGGGCACCGTAGATACTGCTCTGCTTCATCCTGCTGCGCTTAAGGGCTTTCTTCATCGCGCCCTCCAGGATGATTACAGGTTTCTCGTAGATCTCTGCCATGCCCTTTGCCTGACTGAATACCCTTCCGTCCTTCATACTGCCTATGAAATCGCTGGCGTCCTTCCTCTCGACGCCCACCCTGTCGCTGACAACGTAGTCGCAGACGTCCAAAGGTTTGATCTCGACGTCGAAGCCGTTGAACTTGAAGTATGTTATGATGTCTTTCCTCTTGGATGCCTCGTTGCTGTCCACGCAGATATGCAGTTGCTCACTCATCGTCGTTCACCTCGAATGTTAGCTCAACTTTTCTAGCTTTCTCCCCGCCCTTGAGGCTCTTGATGAAGCCCAGCACCACGTTCTGCATGATATCCCTGACAAAGCTACCCATGGCGACGTCAACGCCGTTCACCTTGAGGATGCCGTCACTCCTGTAACCGACGCACTGACTGAGTTCCGCTTCGCCTCCCAGCAACCCGACTCCCATTGATTTGCAATTATCGTACCCGCAGCTGTGGCAGTCAATCCCAGGAAGCATTTGGTATGCTCTCGCCTCCACGGTATCAGCAATCTTCTCCACGTCGTCCAATGTCAATGCCTCACCCATGTACTTTGAATCGAGTATCTTCACTGTGGCTATTTCCAGCCCGTTTGACAGCTTTTCCACGTCCCCGTCTTCCCTCGGGACGATGATCCTGGCGTGGGTATCGACTGTCTTGAACCCTTCAATAACCAAGTAGTCTATGGTTCCCAGCTTCTCCGCTGCCTGATGTATTGACATCTTCTCGTCGATGAACACGGCGGTGGTGTTTTCCTGTAGTATTCCGGTGGCGACGCTTCCAGCGGATCTGTGCCTGCTGGTGTCCTTTCCCGGCGTGTCCAGGTCAATGTCATCAGCGGTGTGCTTCAGGGTACCGACTCGGTGACCCCTTGAGGATAATTCTCTGACAATCGCCTCCACGACGCTGGTCTTGCCGCTGTTCTTGAAACCCGTAACCGAAACCGTTTTGGGGGGCATGGGTTGTGAAGGGGCTTGGCGCGATTTATCCTTACCCCACCCGTTAAATGAATGTCTGATAACAGTGATGGCATGGTATCCCTCACATTTCACGGCGGAGTCGATGAGATAGGCGGAAATAAAGTATTATACGAGACAGATGACGGGGCAGTTCTGCTCGATTTCGGCAGGAGAATGGGGATGACTGGGGAGTACTACTCCGAGTTCCTTCAGATCCGGTCAAAGAACGCACTCAGGGACCTCATCAGGCTCGGGGTGTTGCCGAAGATTGACGGCGTCTATGATCCGTTGTTCGTTGATACCACCACGCTGCTGAGGGATCCGGCGGATAGATCAAAACTCCCTCTCGACGAAGCACCAGATTACTGGAAGAGGGAGGACATCAAGCCCTACCATCCGTCTCAATCGAGGGTGGATGGAGTCTTCATCTCCCATGCCCACTTCGACCACATCCAGGACGTCAGCTTCCTGAGCGAATCCATCCCGGTTATCTGTACCGAGGAGACGAGGATCCTCTCCAAAGCGGTGTGTGATGTCTCTAATACGGGGGTAGACCAGCAGTTCTATGAACTCAGAAGGAGGGAGGAGATAGCACCCAAGAGGGAGAACTACAGAACCCTGTTCCCCGGGGAGCTTGATTACACCCCGGTGAAAGAGGACAGCGTCCCCGATGAGCTTGACAAGAAAACAGGGTTCACGTTCAGTCACACCTTCTCCAGCAGGCACAGGGAGTACCAGACGGTGATGGAGGGGGATTTGAAGGGGATACATTATAGGTTGATCCCAGTGGGGCACTCAGTGCCGGGGGCTTGCTCGGTCCTTTTGACCAGAGAGGGGGCTCCAACTGTTCTCTACACGGGCGATGTGAGGTTCAACGGGGCCACAGGAGCCACAATCGATCAGTACGTAGAATCAATCGGGGTTCAAGTGGATGTCCTGATCACGGAGGGCACGCGGATAGACAACGACTCCATCATCACTGAGAAGCAGGTCCAGGAGGGAATCATCTCAGACATCAAGGACGCGGAAGGGCTGGTGCTCATCGACTTTGGCTGGAAGGACATCTCTCGGTTCGGCGTGATATATGAAGCGGCGAGGGCAAACGGCAGGACTTTTGTCATCAACCCCAAGACGGCTTACCTGCTCTACGAGATGCACGTCAACTTCCCAGACAGGTACCCTGATCCCCGTGAGATGGAGAACCTGCGGGTCTACCTGAAACGGGAGGGCAGCCTGCTTTACTCAAAGGCTGACTATGCCAAGTTCAAGATGGGGTACCTGCACCACCACGGTAAGAACTCGGCTATGAAGGATAGGAACATAGTGAGGATAGCGGAGAGGATGGGCATTGGAGGTAAGCTGGATAACAAGAGGACCCCGCTGCCCGAGCCGGTGCCAGGCGAGCCCTACGAGTACCAGGAGGTGTACGAGCTGGCAACCCACCACATCACCCACGGCCTCAAGGCGTACGAGATCAGGAAACATCCGGAAAAATACGCGCTGGCGTTCAGCTACTGGGACAGCAATGAGTTATTTGACCTCATACCCGAGGAGGGATACTCCAGCGCCAAGTACATAAAGGCGTCCACGGAGCCATTCAACGACGAGATGATGATCGACGAGTCCAAGTTCATGAACTGGCTTGACCTGTTCGGTGTCCGGTATATCAAGGAGGGGAAGATGTTCCAGAGACGGCATATTTCGGGCCACGCATCCCAGCCCGAGCTGGTGGAGATGATAACTAAGCTCAACCCCGGCAAGATCATACCGGTTCACACTCTGAATCCTGAAAAATTCGAGGAGCTGTTCCCGGAGCGGGTAATCAGGGTTAAGCACGGGGACACCTTGAAAATCTGAATTAGCCTCTTTCACTTGACAGGAGGGAGTATTGACTACCCCCTCAAATGGGAAGTAATTACTCAACCATCCTGAATGCCCTACTCGGGTTCAGTATGAACGGCGGTAGGTGGGAGGCAAGGTTGCTGAATGGTAGTACCTCGGGTTTGAGCATAATGCCTAGCCATCAACCATGTAGTCCCTGCGGCGGGTGATCCTGTTCCATGCTTCGGGGTACTTTTCCATTAGCCTGTTCCTGGTGCCTTTGTCGCCGATGGCGATGCCGTCCTCGATGTTTGATGTGAAGTACTCGGTGCCGGTTCCCGGGATGATGTCCACCTGTATGGCCATCCCTGGCTTGATCCTGTCCTTTGAGCCTTCGTAGATGGGGCTGTTGACCCACTCGTCAAGGTGGATGAGGTGGCCTGGGTTTAGCTCGACGCCGTAGAAGGGGTCGCCTATCCTGTCGTGGACGACTTTGTACAGGTCTCCACCGGTGGTGCCGATACCCATGAGCTCAAGCCAGTCGACCACCGCTTCAAAGTAGGGTGCCGCCAGCTTTGGGATATAATCCCTGATCTTTTTGGGCAACTGGGTTTCATCCTCCACGAGCCAGCCAGCCCTGCTGTTGAGTGCGCCCTGTAACCCTAAGGCAGTTGTGAAGGCATCACCTTTCTCGATTATCTTGCTTGAAGGGCTGGGTAGACCCATCCACGCCCGTTCCCCGGTGCTGAGCATGGTGTGGACGCTGATGGGGTAGCCGTTGAGCCCCATGAGCTGGACTGCCTGGTACTCGGTCATGTCGGGCTTTACGCCGAATATGACGTTCTTGACGGCCTGACTTGTGAGGGTTGAGGCGTACTCGAATACCGCGAGCTGCTCCACCTCGTTTGTTGCCCTGAGGCCGTCCGTCTGGTGCATGAATACATGAGTGGCGTTTGTTACCTGAGAGGCTTCCACCCGCAGAGTATCAACCAGATAGCTTGGCACCTCCATCCACTGATCGGGTGTCTCGGTCTCCTCCTTTGAGTAATACTTCCATCCAGCGACGCCGACTCGACTATTGCGGGTTATGCCCGTGTCCTGCAGTATGTCCTTCAGGGGGCTGGACATTGATCTGTCCTGGCCCAGTAGGCTGAAGGGCTGGTAGAGCACCGGCTGGAGGCTTTCCTTGATTGGAGATATCTCAAGGTATCCCATGCCCTCGTTACCCACCATGATCCACTGCTCGTCACCCTCGATGTCTACGATTAGCGCGGCCTCCTCAAAGCGTGGATCAAAACCGGTGAGGTATGCGATGTTGGCACTGTGCTCCCTGTCACCGTAGACGACCATGTGGGAGTACTCGTCTTTGCACCGCTCCCTCAGCTTTGATAGCCTGTTGAGGTAAATATTATCGGAGAGAGTGGGCTGGACTGTTGGTAACCCGAAATCAGGGAGATCAAGAATAGCTAACTCGGCTCGTCGTGCCATGACGGATGAGTGTGCCGGTGGTTAAACAGGTTAACTATGAGCATCTTAGTTTCCCGAAGCATAACTCGTCGTGCTATCCACCTTTGTAGTGGAAGCGTTTCCGTAGCGTCCCCTCGTGTTGGAAACTGTTTTTCTCAAGAATCCTGATTGATGCCCCGTTCTCTGGATCCACTGTTGCCTCGATTCGTTCAAGTCCAAGAGTCTCGAACCCGTAGGAGACCAACGCCTCAACGGCCTCGGTCATATACCCGTTTCCCCAGTGCTCCCTCATGAGGTCGTAGCCTATCTCCGCACGTTTGTGATCTTTCGAGTTGGAGTACATTCCGATGGTGCCTATGGATTCACCTAACCTCTCGATGATGACCCTGAAACGACTCTCGCCGCCAGGCCTCATGAACTTATCGTACATTTCTACGGCTTCATCCCGTGTTTTAAGGTCAGGATACTCGCTGTACTTGTTGGTCTCGCTCCTGCTGAATAATTCGTAGATAAACTCTACGTCGTCTATCAAAATAGGGCGAAGTCGCAGGCGTTTTGAGAGGAGGGTAGGAGTTTCCATGCATATGAGATGTGAGAAAGGGATTAAACGGTTATTATCGGGTCGGTTTATCGACGTTCTGTAATATGTGCTCGATTTTTTCTTTTACATAGCTTCTGTGACAACGGTTCTCATCCTTTTCAGCACAGAGAAGGACAACGCGTTCACTCCCTTTGCAGAGTTTTTCGAGCTTTTCCATCCCCGTAGATTCATTCACCAAGATGGGAGGTAGTGTGCGGGTGCTGTTCCCAAGTTCTCGTATCCAGATATACTGATGGAGTCGTTTTTCGAGGTGAGCCTTCGTGTAGCTGCCCAGATAGGCTCGATGAGGGCTTTCTCTGACATCAACAATATAATCAGGGGCCATTCTTTCCAATTCCTGGAAGAAATCAGTGGGTTTCTTTCCACCGTACCCGATTGTGAGGATTTGAGTCAAGAGTTTCGCCTCTCTAGATGATATTTACCCAAAAAAGGCGCTTAGGCTCTTCTGCTGCGGGCGTCCTACCAGCGCGTCGAAGCTCATATCCAATGCGTCTAGTAGCTGCTCGAAGGTGCTCTCAAGGTACTCCTCGTATTTCTTGATGTACACGTCCTTGGGCTCCGCGATGATGCTGGGCTTTACGTCGTTTTTTGTGACCACGTATCTGATGATGTCGCCCTGGGCGATCTCGTGGCCCATCTCCACCAGCATCCTGGCCGCCTTGACGTGCTGGGGGTTGGTGTCGTACGCCTTCAATGGCTTGCCCAGCTGCATCTGGAACGCGACCTCCTCGATCTTGAACTCCCTGTTCTTGAGCCTTTCGTGCACCTCGGTTACCAGCCCCTTGATGTCTTCCTTGGCCCTTGGGAACTCGTCCATGGTCTGGACGTTGCTCAGTATATGAGTCAGCCCTTCGAACGCTGCCTTGAGTATTGGCGGGATGTGGCGCTTCTTGCCCGTCAAGCCCTTGATGTCCATGCTGCCGTCCTTGTAGACGCCCAGGTAGTTCTTCTTGCGCTTGCTGAAGATGGCGTACCGGTATGTCTTTTCAACCTCCAGGTCGATGTGGAGGAAATCGTCGGCCCACTTGACCAGGGCGTCCGTCTGCTCCTTTGTTGGGTGTGCTAGGAACACACTGTCGGTGTCCCCGTAGAGGATATCGACGCCAAGTTCCGTGGCTTTCTTTCCGGCCTCGTCCATGGCGAACCTGCCGACAGCGGCCGTGCTCTCGGCCAGCGGTGGGCAGTAGAGTGGGAAGCTCTCGGCCCCGAACACACCGTAGGAGGCGTTGAGGAACACTTTGAGGGCCTGCTGTGTGACGTGGTAGTACTGCTGCATGTCCTTTGAGAGACTCTTGTCCTTGGCCTTTGGCTTGTACCACAGGACCCTGAGGTCCTTGAGGCTGCCTATGAGATCGCTGGTCATGCCGCTCCTGTGGGTGCAGACCCAGTGGGACGTACCTGGTATGATGTTTGATTTGCAGTCCTCGTGGTTGCAGAGGAGGGTGTCGTAGCTCAGGTTCCAGTTATGGATTGCCGAAGGGTAAAGGGATGCAAAGTCTACCACGGTTACCTCAAAGTGTATTCCTGGAACTGGATCCCTGACTATTGCGCCTTGGTACTTCTTGCCCTTGATCATGGCGGTAGTGGTGGTGCCTCCTTTGTGGAGTATGATATCCTGTGTGTTTGGGATGAGCCACCCTTCCTTCCTGTGCATCCACTCCATCAAAGCCAGGATCCACCTACTGACGCCGAACCTTGACAGGTCCTCCATGATCATCTTGCTGATGCGTTGGAGCATGATCATGAGGTTCATGACCAGGTTGTCGTTGAAGCTGGTGAGGAGGTAAGTTATGTACGTGTCCTGCATGCAGTACTCGGCCATGTCCTGCATGTTCAGGTTGTTAAAGTCCACCTTGATCTTGCCTTGGTTCAATATGCCCATGGCGATATCGTCCAAGCTGAACTCCCTGTAGGAGTTACCGAAGGCGTAGCCCTGGATGCTCCTGTTCCTGAAGAACTGGTAGAGGTCCACGTGGACGCCGTTTGTGAGGAATGCAAATCTCCTGCCTAGGGTGATTGGTATGTTGACATCCGGTACCCCCAGGTTCCTTGCCCTGTTCCTGAGGAACTTGAAGTCAAAGTCGTCGCCGTTGAACGTGAGCACTATTGGGTACTCGTCGATGACGCGTAGAGTCTCCTCAATGAGTTGCCTCTCGGTTGCGAACTGGATTACCTCGTCGGCTCCCGGAACATCAGTTACAATTTCCCCTGTGTTCAGGTCGTCGAACATGATTACTTTCCTGAGGCCGTCCGAGCCCGCGAAGGCCACGGTGATTATTGGGTCAATGGCCTCGTCGGCGCTTGGCATTCTGTTCTGAACGCTTGGCCGGACTTCGATGTCCACCGCCACGCGTCTGATGTTCGGTATGGGCGCCTGCAGGAGCCTGGCCCAGTCAAGCATGGGCTCCTTGAAGCGTTCCTCGGTGTTGACGAGGACGTCGTTAAACTGCTTCTCTATCTCGGCTGACAGGCTCCATTCATCGGCTACAAGGTTGCCGTCCACAACCCTGTATGGCATGCCCGGTACGAGCCCCTGGTCGTAGACGTAGCAGGCATAGTACCTGATGCGGTTCTCCCATGACTCATCTAGGTAGCCCCTGATGGCGTTGTGGCTGCCTCCGATACTGAGTGGATCGCCTGCCTTGATCTTGGTTACAAGGATGTCCTTCTCCTCAAGGGCGTCGTACCTGATGACCTCGTCAAACCCCTTGAAGCCCTCGTGGCCCGTGATTCTGTTGTTGTTCTCCAGCTCCGAGGCTGGCTCTTTTGATATTAAGTATGGCAGGTGGCCGGTGTTGTCGTACCAGAGGAATATCTCCTCTGACTCTGGCTCGTACAGCCTGATATATGCCTTTTTGTTGGTGCCGTCGTACCCGGCTGATAGCATGTATACAGTTCCAGTGTTGTCAGGGGCTAGTCTGCCCCTGATGTTGGTTAATTCCTCGTTGCTCATGGCCACCAGTCGGGGTTACTAGGGCATCGCAGGATAAATAATGTGGGTAACTCGTTAAATGAGCTTGAGTTCCGCGTCTGGGAGCATCTCATCGACTACTTCTGCTACTTTTTCGTAGTTTTCGTGGGTGCAGTACAGCCTCAGCAGCAGCCTCCTGGCCGAGGATACGCTAATGATGCGCTTTTTCCCGTCAAACACGGCCTTCTCGATATCAGTCCATGGCACGAACGTATTTTCCCTGCCGTTTGAGATGAGGGCACCGCCAGTTGGGTTGACTCTCTTTGACGCTGAGCTCATCATCCAAGCTAGCCTGTTCAGGTTACTGGTGTATTCACCTAGGTCACAGCGAACACCATCCCCGTCTATTCTGTAAATGAGCCCCATTTTGTTGAGAAATACGACTCCAATTAGGATGAACGACAGCACAATGAGTCCACCCGTGGACAGGACGAGTATCTCAAGTATGTCCAGAATGTTATTCCCGCCCATGACTACGAATAGGAGGGCTCCGAGCATCCCCGAGGAGCCGAGTATGACGAAGAGGATGTCCATGACCATGTAATAGTTGTTGAGCATCGGGACTTCGACGCGCCAATTAAGCGTGTCAGTCAACTCTTAGACTCCTGATGTGGGAGTAAAGGGTCTCCATGACGATGTACGCTGCTGTCGTGGCAGTGTTGCCTGCGTCGAAGTGGGGGTAGACCTCGTTGAGATCAAAACCGGCGACCTTACTTGTCAAGGTGCCTGAAATGATGTCCATGAGCTGGGTAGTGGTGAGTCCTTCTGGATGTGGGTTGCCCACTGCCGGGGCGTATGCAGGATCGAGTACGTCTAGGTCTATGCTGAGGTATATTCTAGACGCGGATTCTATTGCTTCGTTGACTGTCTTGACCGGGTCTGCCTTTCCTGTGATGATGTTAAGGCTCGTGATGTAGCTCAGGTCATCGTTGCCCGCGGCGTACTCAACCTCCTCACTGCTTAGGGCCCTAGCCCCGAGGACGATGGCCTTGTAGCCCAGCTCCTCGTAGCCTCTCCTGAGGTAGGTGGCGTGGCTCATGTGCTCCCCGAACAGCTCGTTCCTGAGGTCCAAGTGGGCGTCGTAGACGATGACCAGATCGGGTTTCACAGCTCTTAGCGCGCCGAGGGTGATTAGGTGCTCCCCACCGAGCATGAACGGGACCTTGTCTGTTGATTTTATCAGTTCCTCGATGTCCGCTAGGCATGATTCGACGTCCCCGCAATTCACATCCCCTATATCGGCAAGCTTGAGGTCGTCCCAGTCTAGTCCAGTTCTCTGACTGTATGTGTCCAGGTAGCTGCTTTCCCTCCTGATGGCGTCGGGGCCGAAACGTGTGCCTTTCCTGTTTGATGATGTCTTGTCAAGGGGTGCCCCGAAAACTATGTACTTGGCGTCTGCTGGGTCAACTGGCTTGTCCAGAAACGGTGATAGGGTTGGGGTGGTGGGCATCCTTACTCGACGACAACCTGGTCGACGCTGTGGATTACTGCACCTTGCATGGCCATATGTGACCTTAGGACCTCGTAATCGAGCTGTGTCCCGTCAATTATTACTTTTAGGGTCTCGGTCTTCTCGTCCATCTCGACGACTGAGATATCGACTCTGGTGACTCCGTTCATCTCTCCTAGGAATGATGCGAACGTGGGTAAAGGTGGCTGATGTGGCTTGAGCACATCAAGAACGATATGCGTGATTTGTGGTTTCTCCAACTGTTTTCACATACCCTCCAGACTATGTCTGGTAGATATTTAGTTTCATTATTGAACACTGACTTTTATATAGTATGGGTAGATGGGGTTACCTACGCATTGTAGACCCACTTTCCGTCCACCATTGTGGCCTCGACCTTGATGTCAAGCATCTCCTCGGGGTCGGCTGTCAACGGGTTCTTTCCCCAAATGACCAGATCGGCGTACTTTCCGGGCTCCAGGCTTCCGATATTGTCCTCCCAGAACATGCAGTACGCGCTGTTCCAGGTGTACGTCTTCAGGGCCTGCATGGGGGAGATACACTCATCGGTCCCGAAGGGCTGGTCACCGTATACCCCTTTCCTTGGCTTCCTGGTGATTGCCGCGTACAGCCCGTGCAGTGGGTTGATGAAACAAGTGTTCCAGTCGCAGCCGTTGCCTACGATGACACCGCGGTCCATGAGGGTCCTGAGGGGGATGAGTCGCCTGCTCCTGTTGGGCCCGAAGCTACCGGCGTAACTGTCGCCGATAAAGTACAGGTACGCACTGGTGGCCTCGATTACGATGTTGTCACCCATGGTGGTTTCCTTCCGGAGGGCGTAGTCAGTGGGCAGGTTGTTGTGGATGACGCTGTGGCGGCAGTTGGTCCTAGGAGTGTCTTTGATTGCGGCCTCTATCGCATCGATATACCTGTCGATGGTCTGATCGCCGACGCAGTGGGCGCCAATCTGGAACCCTGCTCCATGGATGATCTTGGCGATCTCGGGGTAAGTGTCGGGCTCTGGTATGATTGGGCTGCCTGTGTTGTCCCCATCAGTCTCCGTGTAGTTCCTGTTCCAGGGCTCGTAGAGCCAGGCGGTCCTATTGCCGCCGCTGCCGTCGAAACTGCACTTGACTGCTCCAAGGTAGAGCTTGTCGTCCCCCTCGGGTACGTATTTCTGGACTGCCTCCCTGGCCAGCTTGACGGTGGTTTGGCCGTTGTGTATGCCGATCATTAGGAAGCTGCGGATGTCGAGTCTGTCCTCGTCGTGGAGGGACCGGTACGCCTTGATCATGGTGTCCGTGGCGCCTGCTTCCTTCTGGGCGGTGACGCCTACCTTGAATAGGGCTTCCTGTGCCCTGAGGATGGCCTCCTTGCATTCCTCGACGGTGTAGTCCCTGGCTAGGAGCCTGATTTTGAACGAAACTTCATGATCGAGTAGCTGTCCGTCATAGTCTTGATTGTACTTGGCATCAACCAGGTCCAGCGCGTAAGAGTTGGCTACTTGTACTGGTGTCTGTGCGTGGAGGATGACGGGGTGGTCTGGGCTTATGGGGTCTAGGTCCTGCCTCGTTGGTGGCCGCTTCTCATCTAGGAGTGCGTCGTCCCAACCGACGCCCCTGATCCATGTACCCTTAGGCTTGGTCTCGGTTGCTTCCCGCACCTTGTCGACGATGTCTTGAATACAGGTCACGGCGGGGTACCTGAGGTCCAAGACTAGCTCGCTGAACCCGTATTCGCAGGTGTGGTTGTGGCTGTCCACGAGGCCGGGTGTTATTGTCCTACCCTCCATGTCAAGTACGATGGTGTCGGGTCCTGCAAGTCGCTCCATCTGCTTGTCGGAGCCCAGGGCCATAATCCGTTTTCCCTCTATCGCGATTGAGGTGTGTATGGAGTCCTCACTGTCAACAGTGACAACGTTGGCGTTCTGGAGGATGATCTGGGCGCTCATTCTCCATACTCCTCTAGGATCTGTGCGTGTCTGAAGCACGACGTGCGGTGGTCGTTCACCATGCCCACCGACTGCATGTATGCGTACATAATGGTGGGGCCGACGAAGCTGAAGCCCCGCTTCTTTAGATCCTTGCTGATGGCCTTGCTGAGGTCTGTCTCTGCCGGTACTTCGCTCCAATCCTTGTAATGATTCATCACTGGTTTGTGGTCCACGTATGCCCAGAGGTACTTGGCGAAGCTGCCGAACTCTTTCTGTATTTCAAGGAACGCCTTGGCGTTCTTGACGGCGGACGCTATCTTGAGCCTGTTCCTTATGATGCCGCTGTTGACGCGCAGGTCCTCCAGCTTCTCCGGGGTGTAACGAGATACAGCTACTGGGTCGAACCCTGCGAATGCCTCCCTGTACGCCTCCCTCCTGTGGAGCACGGTCCGCCAGCTGAGGCCGGCCTGGGCCCCCTCCAGAAGTATCAGACCGAACAGCTCGCTCTCGTCATGTGTGGGCACGCCCCACTCCTTGTCATGGTACTCCGCCATCAGCGGGTCCTTGCTGCCGAAGCAGCGTGTAGACTCGTCGGAACTCATGGGATTTCATGGACTGGTAGCTTGATAAATTAACCCGTGTGGCCAGCGGTACATGCAGGTGGTTATTCTAGAAATTGTTATGGTAACAGTGGACCGTATATTCTGGAAAAAAAATTCGGTGGCAAGGGAGTGGGGGTGTTACCGTCGGGCTTTCCTCAAACATTCCTTATAGTATCAATTGAGATTATTACGTGATAGTCATGTCACTGGTTGGAGGAACCCCATTCTGGCTGCAGATCGAAGCGGCCAAGTACGCCCACAAGATCATCAACGAGAAATGCGCCGTGAAACCCGGCGAGGAGGTGCTCATAATAACAGATACCAAGACTGAGCTTGAGATGTCGATGAGCCTGGCCCAAGCAGCTGCCGCTGCCGGTGCGCGTTGGAGCATGCTTGTGCAGGACGCGTGGATGGACGAGTCCAGTTCAAGGATCTTGACGGATGTGGCGAAGAGCGCGTTGCTGAAGGCTGACCTGTTCCTTGACGTGGGGTACTCGCTGTACCCTGATTGCCCGCCAGAGTACACCCAGATGCTGAAGGACAAAAAAACACGGAGGATGACGCTGGAGTGCAGGACTCTGAGGAGCATGGTGGGCGGGGGCAGCGACTGCGACCCAAAAGTCTTCTACGATATCGGTGAGAGGATGCGGCCATACGTGGAGGGCGGTGAGGGTGAGGTCCACTGCACGAGCAGGCTGGGCACGGACCTGAGGTGTAATGTCAAGGGGGCTAGAAACATCAACTACAAGGGCATGGCGGACAAGCCGGGGATGTCTTTCTGCTCGCCTGACGGTGAGTTCGAGATCTACCCAGTTCTAGGATCAGCCAACGGCGTGATAGTGGCTGACGGCCCCATGAACCACGTAAGGGAGAGCACTGGGGTCTACGGCAATTACCCATGGGACGCGTACAATAACCCCATGAAGATCATAGTAGAGGAGGGCAAGTACGTCGAGGTCATTGGCGAGGGTGGCGATGTCGACAAGTTCCGGTGGATGATTGAGAACATACCAAACGCCGACAACTTCGGGGAGTTCGCCATGGGCACAAACCCCATGTGCAGGGAGACCGGTGAGTTCTCGGAGGAGAAGAAGAAGCTTGGCAACGTCCACGTGGCGTATGGAAGGGGATGCACTCCGGCAGTCCCGTGTAACATCCACCTTGACATCGTGCTGAGAAAGCCAAGGGTAGAGATTGACGGAATCCCCATCATCGACAAGGGGAAGCTCCTCATCTAACTATTGACCAAATCTATACTTTTAGAGTCCTAGATTTCATCGCGCGCGCGTATGGGAAACTTTATCCAGCCCCAAACCGACCACTCGGCATGAAGTGTGGTGACTGCGGAGGGAAGGGTTGCTGTGGCGCGGAGGAGACTGAATCCACCATCGCCGAGATCAAACACGACTCGCTATTTATAACGTTCAAGGTTTTCCCTCTTAACAGCAATGTGACCATATTCACGTTGTCAACCTAGGAGATTCACAGTCGTTTGTCTGTCCAGTCAATCGATTTTCTTTAATCTACTAACCGCGAAATTCTTGTGGGTGTTCAATTGGAGTCAAGGGAGCGCGTCGAACTGGCACTTAGCCACGAGGAACCGGACAGGGTGCCACTGGACCTAGGAGGGAGCGCCGTGACGGGCATGCACGTGAGCACTGTCTACAAGCTACGGCAGGCAATGGAGCTCGACCAACCGGGGACGCCTGTTAAGGTACACGAGCCGTTCCAGATGCTGGGGGAGATCACGCCCGACCTGCAGGAGGCGCTAGGCGTTGACGTCGTCGGATTGATCGGTCCAAGGACAATGTTCGGATACGAGTACTCTGAGTGGAAGCCGTGGATCACCTTCGACGGGACGCCTGTATTGGTACCGATAGGCTTCAACACCGAGCATAACCCCGATGGTAGCATCCCCATGTACGCCAAGGGAGACAGGAACACTCCCGCAAGCGCCTGGATGCCCAAGGACGGGCATTATTTTGACGCCACAGAAAGGCAGGGGTCTCTTGACTGGAAGAAACTGGACCTTGAGGATAACATCGAGGAGTTCGCGCCCATATCCAACGATGACCTGAACTATTTTGGAGAACAGGCATCAAAGCTTCATTCAACGGGGAAGGCGGTTTTGGCGAACTTTGGCGGAACTAGCTTTGGGGACATCGCGTTGATCCCTGGGCTTGACATGGGTTACCCGAGGGGCGTCAGGAGCGTCAAGGATTGGTACATGTGCCACGTGCGCCGCCCGGATCTCATTAAGGGCATATTTGAACACCAGCTTGAGATAGCCATTGAGAATCTTGGCAAGATCTACAAGAAGGTGGGGGACAAGGTGACCGCCGCGTTCATCACGGGCACCGATTTCGGGACTCAGCGCAAGATTATCATGTCCGTGCCTTCGTTCAGGAAGATGTACAAGCCCTACCATGCCAAGGTCAACGAGTGGGTCCATGAGAACACGTCGTGGAAGACTTTCATCCACTCATGTGGCTCTGTTGAGGCATACATCCCTGAGTTCATAGACTCTGGGTTCGACATTATGAACCCTGTTCAGACCTCGGCTGCTAACATGGACGCCCGGGAGCTTAAGGACAAGTACGGCGACAGAATCACGTTTTGGGGCGGGGGCGTTGACACTCAGAGCACGTTGCCCTTCGGCAATCCGGAGCAGGTATTTGATCAGGTCAGGAAGCGGGTGGAGATATTCGGCAAGGGCGGAGGATTTGTGTTCAACACAATCCATAACGTCCAGCCCAAGATACCGGTCGAGAACGTGCTGGCGATGTACGAGGCGTTCAAGAGCGTGCGAGATCACTCGTAGGTCTCGTATTTTCTGAAGGCGTTGTACGCCATCTCGTTGACCTCGGGCTTGACGCCGATGTGGACGAGCTGGGGGTACTGACGGGCGATGAAACCGCCTTCTTTGAGCCCGAGCTGGCTCGTAAGCAGTTTCGCTTCTTCCTCAATCAATCTCTCATCCTCCGTGACTAGGACTTTCTGGATGTCGATGCAACAGTCGAAGCATATCTTGCCCCTGTACCTCTCACTGAGCAGCTCGACGTCGTTCTGATGGGGGGCGTCAATCTGGATGATGTCGAGCCCCGTATCAATGAGATGTCCGATGATTGAGTTGATGTTCCCGCAGCTGTGGAGGAACGTGTGCATCCCGGCCTTCCTGGCGGCACCGAATATCCTGGCGTAGTAGGGCTTGAAGACCTCCTCCCACTGCTTGGGCCTGATCATGAGCCTTGCCTGGTCCCCCCAGTCATCGGTGAACCCCACGCAGTCGACTCCCAGCTCCGAGTACCCCTTGATGAGTTCCAACTTGAACTCGGTGATGATCTCAAGGAGGGCGTGGACCCGCTCGGAGTGGGAGTGTAGGTCCATCACGGTCTTCGTTAGCCCCCGCATGAAGTGGAGGCGCTCCCAGACTCCGAAATCAAGAGCACCTATGATGTACTTGCCCAGGTCCCTGAATTCCTGAACCTCCTCGTCAACTCCAGCGAACCGCTTCTCCAGGTCTATCTCGGGGAACTTGAAATCAGCATAGTTGTCCCAGTCCTGCAACGGGTGAACCAGGGGCTGGCCCATTGTGGGGATTGATTTGTAGCTGACCCACGTACATCCCCACTCGTCGGTTTCCCAGACCTCGTCACCCTTGACCTCAACCTCGTGGGGAATCAGTGGCTTGTAGTGAGTCCATAGAATATCGCTTCTTTCCCGGTCGGCCACGCTGATGCCGTGTTTGTACCATTCGTACGGGATGCGGTCTGGCGTGCGGAAATTAACGGTCCTGGTGACTCGTTCACGGGAATCCATTGGGTTACAGTGTTGGTGATGGTATTAATTCGTATCCAATGGCTAGATGTTCTTCCATCCGCCGACTGCCCCGCGGAAGTCGAGGAGATCAAGGCGTGCCTTGAACCTCAGCGAGGCCCCAATTTTATGCTCCTCGTGATCGCTCAGAATGACTTTCAGCCCGTCAAGGTCAACGACGTGCTCGAAAAACCCATTCTCCTTTGCAACCGCCACTACCCTGCCGCGGAACATGTTCCTATTGGCCATCATTGGGCCTTCCTCCTCCTCAAGCTCGGTGAACATGACACCGATACTTATCTCGTGGTAGTCCCCCGCCGCCTTCTCATAGGCAAGCATGTTCATATCGAACAGGCTGAGGCTGTATTCCTTGTACGCAATCTTGACCCACTGGTCATAAACGGTGCCATCCAGCTCCGCCCCTGGCTCTATCTCAAGTACCCTTACGACGTTGAAGGCCATGAAACAACCATCAACCCCCCGGTTTAAAGGGGTAACGAGTAGGCCAGTTTCATAAGTTTTAAAAGCCGTCGCACTTTGATGCTGGTGAGTGTCAAGAAAGATATGAAGAGCCTAATTACCAGTTTCTTACTGGCTCACAAATCACTCAGGGGTCCTGTATAAATGGAGGACTCCGAGGACGGCCAACGCGGCAACGGGTTGACCAGAGCAATTAAGGACAGATTAGATAGCGTCAGCACATACCTACGGGTGACGGGCGCACAGAAGATTATCAGGAGGTATTTCGCCATGAACGCCTTCGACGGAGCCATGACAAGCCTAGGCGTCGTAATTGGCTCCTGGCTTAGTGGCATCGCGACTCCGGCGTCAGTCATCAGCGTGATTCTGACAAGCGGCGTCGCTATGATGGTCTCCGGGTTTAGCGGGACATACATGACCGAGAGTGCGGAGAGGAACCATAGTCTCAACGAGCTTGAGGACGCCATGCTGGTTGACCTTGACGATACAATCTACGGCAAGGCGGGAAGGTTCGTATCGGTGTTCGCGGCATTCGTAGACGGCTCGGCGCCGTTCCTAGCATCAATTCCTGCGGTTATCCCATTCCTGTTGTCAAGCCTGGCTATTCAGACAATGTTCATCGTGTCAAGCGTGGCCAGTTTATTGACACTCTTCGCATTGGGGATTTATCTTGGCACGATAAGCGGTGAAAACATATTCTATAGTGGGGCAAAGATGGTGGTATCGGGTATAGCGGTAGCGATAATTGCGCTGCTGCTCAACGCCCACTAGTTACGGTAGTAGTAGGCTCCCCGTTTTTTCTGGTCCTTGTCCAGCCGGCTGTCCGGCTTGTTGATCCTGGGCCTCTTAGTGTCGCCATCCCTGCGGAAAGTAACGTTCATCTGTCTGAGAAACTCATTCATACCGTCCTGCAGACTCAGAGGGTTACCAGCGTGTCCGTAACTGCCTGACTCGCCATCGAAGACCATGATCTTGTCGGCGATAAAGTCCTGCGTGACGATGTCGTGCTCGACCACGAACGCGGTCACGCCCCTCATCTTTGTAATCCTCCTGATTGCCTTTGCTACAGCCAGCCTCTCCTCGACGTCCAGGTACGCTGATGGCTCGTCAAGCAGGAATATGTCTGCCTTTCTACTGAGGCACTCGGCTATGGCAATGCGCTGAAGCTCGCCGCCGCTGAGGATGTCGACCTCTTTGTCTAGCATCCGCTTGACGTGGAGGGGTTCGATAATCTCTGTCCTGTACCACGCCTCGACGTAGTCTGTTCCCGCGGCCCTCCTGAGGACCTCCTCGGCTGTTCCGGTGGTCCCTGCGCTGCTGATGTACTGGGGCTTGTAGCTGATGTTGATGGCGGGGTTGTTGACGCCTCCCTCTGTTGGGGTCTCGACGCCCGCAAGCATCTTGACGAATGTGGTCTTTCCTATGCCGTTCATGCCAAGGATACCAACCACCTCTCCCATGCCGATGCCTCCTGCGTCTATTTCAAGCCTAAAACCGTCGTACTGCATCACCATGTCGCTCCATTCAAGGAGGTTGTATGACTTGGCTTGCTTGTCCTGTGGGGGTTTGTCGTGGAAAACGATGGGGCTCTGCCTGAACCTAACGTTCTCGTCAGGAATGTATCCGTTGATGTAGATGTTGATGCCCTCTCTGACGCTGTGGATGTTTGAAACGATGCCGTAGACATCGGGCTCGCCGTAGAGGATGAAGATCTCGTCGCTCATATAGTCCAGGACTGCCAGGTCGTGCTCGGCTGCGATGACCATCCTGTCATCCTGGGCGAGGTTCCTGATTATCCTGGCTGCCCTGGTCCTCTGGTAGACGTCCAGGAAGCTGCTTGGCTCGTCGAAGAGGTACACAGGAGCGTCCCTGATGATTGCAGTTGCTATTGCTACACGCTGCAACTCCCCGCCACTGAGTACCTTAAGGTCTCGGTCAAGAAGGTGGCCCAGCTCAAGGTCGTCGATGATCTCGTCCAGCACGCCTCTCTCGTCCAGCTTCTTCAGCAGTGTACCAGTCTTGCCTTTGACTACCTTGGGTATCTTGTCGACGTACTGTGGCTTGTGGACTGCCTTGAAGCCTCCGCCGTAGACGCCGGAAAAGTACTCGTGCATGGGCTTGCCCACATAATGTTCGGTGACCTCTTCCTTTGTAGGCG